>Ga0335395_10001953_pt1 | contig 12825 bp, 22 predicted proteins | sample MAT02_FD_205744 | JGI IMG/M metagenome (GOLD analysis project Ga0335395, IMG submission 205744) | Freshwater microbial communities from Lake Fryxell liftoff mats and glacier meltwater in Antarctica - MAT-02 (spades assembly) (version 2) ...
AATAACTCCGATGAAGGATGATAAAGGCGCATGGAGGGTGTCCGGTTACTTCATCAAATAGCAAAAAGCCGAACCATTTCTCAGAACCGGTCAATCAGAAGGAGCAACACTCCGGCCGAGCCGCCAGTCAAAAATGAATAAATTCGAACGGGCACATCAACCTAACCCCTACAAGCTGGCACTCGGGCTGCTAAAGCACCCCGACCGCCAGCTTTCCGGGGCAGGTCATGCGGGGCGTTAGCCAGAAATATATGCCTCTCTTCAACGCGACACATTCTTCATTATGATCAAAACTGCAATCGGCTTTTTTGCCGTCATTCTTCTGGGTTCTCTTTTGTCGTCCGTCTTGGGAGGTTTATTCGCGTGGCTGATAGCAACGATATCTCCCGAATTTGTCACGGGAACATTTTCGCTTTCGGAAGAGCACACGGCTGTAACGAGATATGCTTTTACCATTGGGATGATATGGGGATTGTTTATTGGCGCGGCGGTATCCGGATTTGCTTGTCTTCTTTCTACACTGTTGAAACTCATTCGCTTGCGAATTGAGCACACAAACAAACAAAATACCTAACGAGCCAGTCGACCTAATCCCTGTCGCTTCGGGACTTCTGGCATGGCTTCTGCTAATTCCGCTTCGCGGGCAGGAACAATGCCGAAAGCAGGCAGGGATAGGTCACTGGGGACGGTCGGGTAAAAAATAATCTCTTCTATGAAAGCCATTCTACAAAGCCTCGCGGTTCTCCTTGCAGCGCTCGTTTTTATCCCTTCAGTCGTCCGCGCCGATGGCGCGGAGCGATTGATTCCTGGAGTTGCTCAAAGCATTCTGGAAGGAGAGGGATACCGTCTATTCAGTTTCACCGCCGATGAGGCAGCCCCGCTTCAGTTGACAGTTACGCTGGATGGTCAGTCGACAAAAATTTTAGACATCCTTCCTTCAAAGGAAGTCGTGCTTGCAATCAAACTCGGAAAAGAGAATTTGGTTGAGGCGATTCACGTTCATTTTACGGGGGGCTCCGCGATTCGAAAATTCGGCAGCGGATTTCACGAACTCTCATTTTCAACCGTCTATTTCTCAAATCCGATTCAGGAAGGAGCGCCGTTTTTAACCCTGCGATCAAAAGAACATCATCTTGAATTTCGACTTGCCAAAAAGTAAACCCAACGAGCCAGTCGACCTAACCTGTCCCTTCGGGACTTCTGGCATGGCTTCTGCTGATTCCGCGTCGCGGGCAGGAGCCATGCCAGAAGCAAGCGGTGATTCCTGACCGCGGACGTTCGCCAATAATAATGATACATCTAAAATCATCCTTTCCCGTTTATATAGTCGCCTCTCCCTCTGATGTTGTGGGATTTTACAAACACCTCGGCTTTTCCGAGATTTTCAACAGCGGATGGTATGTTCATCTAGCAACCGAATCTGGTGTTCAAGTTGGCTTTCTCGCACCCAAACACACATCCCAGCCGGATTTCCTACATTCACCTTTTTCTGGAAGCGGAAGTCTATTCAGCCTAGAAGTTGAGGATGTAGAAACTGCCTACGAGGAAGCGAAGCAACTGGGCTTGGAGATCGCATTGGAACTGAAGTCTGAAGAGTGGGGGCAGCGTCATTTCATGCTGAGAGACCCTCATGGACTGACCTTGGACATCGTACAGCCGACAGCTCCTAACGAAGAGTTTGCCAAAGATTACACAAACAATGAGTAGCTCGAATAAGGTTGAAGACTTGCGGAACATTGGAGCGATGATCGCAAGACGGTTGAACGAGATTGGCGTTTATACAGAGGATGAACTTCGTTCACTAGGGGCAGCAGAAGCACATCGACGCATCCGCCAGATCCACCCCGATGCGACTCTACCAATATGCTACTATCTATATTCCTTCGAGGCTGCATTGGAGAATGTTCATTGGGACGACTTGCCTGAAGCAATAAAACGATCCTTAAGGAATCAACTAGGCGAACAAGGCGGCTGTGGCACCGTCGCTACGCGCCGTGCCACACCTTGAACGTTAGCCAAAATATATGCTCTCTCATGAAAGCGAACATTCTGAAATATGCATTCCTAGTTGCGGTCATCTGTTTCGCAGGAGGCATGGGCTACTTCCTTGGTTTCAAGCGTGCAGGAAGTGAAGTTGCGCGGAATTACAGCGCGGGATCGTTGATGTTCTTTACAGCAATTCATAAATCTCTTGAAGAAGCTGACTATGTGGAGGCAAAAAGGTTTGCGAGTGCGGGTGCGAGTTGTCAGATTCTAGCCATCGACAATATTGATCGATATCCTTTGTCACTGCATTTTTGGTCGATACTTCCCTATCCAGAAATGCCAGATATGAAGGCACATACGAAGAAGCAGCTTGAACGCGCGCGCGATCATTTCTCAAAGTATCCGAGCGAGCTGATGCCAGAGGCGACAACCTATCTGCAGAAAGACAGAAATGAATAAATTTCCCAACGATCCAGTCGCCTAAACCCTGTCCCTTCAGCCAGAGCACAGCAATTGACACAAAGAAACGGCTCTGGAGAGGCGGCGTTGGCGCGCAGAGTCGCACTTATCGAGTCGGTCCTTTGAGATTCAGCCAATGTTCTGGGATCTCGTCCTCCCAAAAGACTACTCTGCAACAGTGGCTATTCGTGAGCGCAGGTCGTATAAACCGCTATTGGAGTTCTCGCTCAACGCTGGAACTACTGCCCCGCTCTATTTCGCCACGACCGGGGGTCGCAACAGTAGCGGGGATCAGATTCGATTTGGATCTCGCAGCAAGATTTCTTATGTGTCTGATCCGATCGCCCGTGGAGCTCGATCCATCCGGTTTGGGGCGGTTCAAGGAACGACGGCCATACATCTATTTGAGGTATTTTCGCCCCCGGAGGAGACCGTGCCTTTAATTTGGTGTGAAATCCAGTTCCACAAAAAGTGAAGCGAACCATGCACTCCCACGAACACCTACCCGCGTCACGTCGGAATGCTGGCTCGCTTCGCTCCTAAATATGTCCTTGGCTTCAGATATGATCGACTGCATTGGATGCTCCAAAGCAGTAGAATCCGAACAGGCCCGTCCAGCTAGTCGGTGGCCTTCAGGAGTTTCGAGCGACGCCCACCGTGGCTACGCGCTCAGGCACAGGGGATGCTGGCAGAAGAGCATCCCGAGTGCCTTCGCTCCCAACCCGTCCGATCAACACGCCCCGCCAGCAAGCGATTGCTAACGGGGGACGTTCGGCAGAAATAAAATGAAACCCTCCATAACCAAACTGCAATGGCTGATCCTAAACGCCACCGCAGACGATTGGGAAGCGGTCAGCAGCATTCTCGGTGACATCCAAAAGATTGACCCCACCGTCAGCAAAGAAAGAATGACTGAATCCATCAGGGATTTATTTTCGCAGGGCCTTGTCGAAAGAATGCCACTGGATGGTCAAGATCCAGCAGACCTAACCGACATGAATTTAATTTGGTTCAGCATGACAGCTTCCGGAAGAGAAATGTGGGACAGCGAAGAAAAACTATTTTTCCCCGAAACATGAAAGCCGAACCAGTGCTTCCAGCGAATCCCCTACAGCACCAGACTTTTGTGGTGATTTTCGCACGGGATCATGCCAGCATAGCTGTCACGCCCCATGCTGACCCTTGCGAGCTGTAGGGGATCGCTGAAGCAGGACGTTAGGCCATTAATATTATGTATCGAATTCTGACCATATTTAGCTGCTTCGCTTTGCTTGGATGTCGAAACGTTAACAATGCGAGCATCTCTTTACCGCGCGAGGGCGAAAAAGCAAATGTCTGGATAGAAACTCATCGTCTAACTCCAGCCACCGCGCGAGAAGTAAATGCCGCAAAACAGTTAGAAAGTCATTTTGACCACCAGCGAACTCAATCAAAAGACGGCTTGCTCTCACTCACGTTTGTCAAAGGAGTCATAAGGATGGGATCCGGAGGATGTTACACTACCTCTAAGTATGAGATCAGGAAGGCCGACTCCGACAAGGTTCTGGCAACGATCCCGAGCACTATTTTTATTGGAATGGAACAGAAAACTCCAGTGCAAAGAGCGTGGTTCCTAAAAGATGGACGTATTTTTATCTACGAAACTTGGAATGACGGTGCTGGAGCTCACGATATGTTCGCATTGGCGGTTCCTTTGGGAAACGCATATCAAATTAAGTATTTTGATCTTCCTGCATTTGGAATAGGCGCGCAAGAGCACGGTGCTGTTCCAGTCGGTATCGCTGGCGAATCGATCATATTTGACCCGCTAACGAACAAGGGATATTACAAGATTAACATTTTGTCATCTCCCCACCGCCGCCTCCCCCCTATTCCTTTTGAAATCGGATAGGACATGAATTCACTTTTGAAGCGCGACAAATGTTAAAATACAGAAATGCCCAACCATGGGCTGGAGCGAACGGCTCCGCGTGTCACGGTGGCTGCTATTTCTAGCTCGGACCCGTCTCGTCCGAGCCACCTTTTTCTCTAGCTCGTATGCCTTCACTTCGCTCCACCACGCAGCTACCGCGCCAAGCTCCGCCGTCGCTGAGCTTGGGACGAGGGGCAAAAGTATAACTTGACGCCATGCGCCAATGACGTATGGTTCGTCATGTGCGGTTCGTCGAGACTCCAATTTTCACGAGGCAGATTACGGATTTGCTTGATGACTCCGATTACCGGCGTTTTCAGGTCTTCCTTGCCGCCAAGCCAGAGACGGGAGATGTCATTCGTGGGAGTGGTGGGCTCCGCAAGATTCGCTGGTCGGCGCAGGGACGCGGTAAGCGCGGAGGAATGCGGATCATTTACTATCTCCTCGAAGAGGATGAAATTTATCTTTTACTGGCTTACCCGAAAAACAAACAAGAGGACCTAACGAACGATCAATTGAGGGTGCTGCGCACCCTCGTAAAAGAGGAAATATCATGAAGACAGAAGACTTCTCAGAGTTGGTTGCTAGCATCAAGCAAGCCGGAGACATTCGACGCGGCCAGAGGAAGCCAAGCCGCGTGACGACAATCGACAATCCCAACGTGCAAAAGATCCGTGCCGACCTTGGCCTGAGTCAGTCAGAATTTGCCCTTATGATTGGCGTGAGCCCTCGCACGATACAGAACTGGGAACAGAAGCGCAGAGAACCGGAAGGAGCGGCTAAGGCGCTCCTCAGAGTGGCGGCACGTAATCCAAAAATGGTGCTTGAGGCTCTCCATGGATAAAAAGCCCATCGGCAAAGGGTACCTAATCCCTAGCCGTCGGCTTTGAAAAAGATGGTTTCAAATTCGGGTTTTTACAGTAACGATCACAGGCCTACTCACGTGCATGTTCGTAAAGCCGGAGCGGAAGCGATCTTTGATGTTGAGGATTGTGTTGAGCTGCGAGAATCACACGGATTTGGTCAGAGATCTTGCACACGCAGAGGAACTTGCACAAGAAAACAGAAACAGTATAATTACAGCATGGCATGAACACCTTGATTGATACCGCAAAAAAGCCCTGTATTCAGCCCCGCATATCCTGATCCAGACGGAGAGTGGCGTGGAGGTTAGTTTTCCCGTTGCGAAGAATCCACGATTGTCCAAGGGAACGCCTGAACAGTTGAACAATATTGAGATTTCCCCTTTCGGCATTCACTGGCCGGATTTGGATGAAGATCTTTCTTTCAAGGGACTCCTGCGTGGAGATTTTGGCCAGCATCAAAAAATATTGCGAACGAGCCAGTCGACCTAGTCCCTGTCCTGCGGGGCGTTCGAAGAAAAAATGACTGTGAGTCTATGAAACCCAATCCCGTATTGCACGCGATGATAATGGAAGTTATCGAGAATCAGATAATGGCTAATGATCCCCCAGAGGCAGCCGCCACACTAGAGAGATTGATTTCCGAGGGATACACGGAGGATGACGCAAGGCGATACATTGGAAGGGCGGTTTGCGTGGAGATATGGGATACTCTGAAGAACGAGAAGAAGTTTAGCCTCGCGAGATATATTCAGAATCTGAAGGGACTGCCTCTGGAACCAAGAGCATGATCCAGAACAAAACAAAAAATGCGAACGTCCCCAGTCCACCTAACGCTTACCCGTCGGCCTCAACATCAGGAGCTGAATCAAGAATCGACTTCAAGTGATCAGCGGAGCCACGCGCGTTTACCTCGCCCTACTAATCTCCGTCGCTCTTTCTGGATGTAGTCAAAGGTCATTGATTCAAAACTCGTCCTCGATGGAGCCCACGATTAAAGCAGGCGAAACGATCCGCATCCAGATGGACGCGTATAAGAGATCATCTCCGCAGAGGTGGGATGTTGTGGCCTTCAATCCACCGTTGCATTCAGTGCCAGCAGGCAGCAACACCGACAATCTCGGGATATGGATATTCAGGATAGTTGCCCTACCGGGAGAGACAGTTTCCTTCGATGATGCCGGACTCTTGCTCAATGGCACATCGCCATTAGATCGCCCTCCATCAATCGAGAGAATACATTATAAGAAAACAACTGCATCGGGAATGCCGGATAGGCCGCGTTCACCCGCATACCCGATCACGGTTCCGGCGGGCAACTACTTTATTCTTGGAGACAACCCCAATCAGGCCAATGATAGTCGCGTGTGGGGAGTGCTGCCCCGCGAAAACATACTATTCAAAGTCGTAAACAAATAACCGGAACAAAGCCATGCGGTTAATCCCCCCTGCGTTTGCAGGAAATGTGACAGAAGCAAGCAGGGATATCTAATCGCGGACGTTCGCAAAGAATAATCACTTGCACTATGTGTGCCGATAAGGCATCCTTACGGGGTGCGGTATGACTGGGATCCCAAGAAGAATAATTTTCTCAAGGCGACTCGGAAGATTTCTTTTGAGGCCGTCATCGTGCATCTCGGTCGTGGAGACCTCTGGCGTGTTGCTGACTATCCGAACCAAACCAAGTATCCCGGCCAAAAACTTTTTTTCGTCGTCGTCGGTAGCTACGTTCACATTGTCCCGTTTGAGATTCGCGTTGAAGCTATATGGCTTGTGACGATCATCCCGAGCAGAAAAGCCACCAAAGAATACCAAGAGGAAAAAGCAAATGAAATTGAATACAGCAGAAAAAGAAATTGAAGCACTCTTCGAGCGTGACGACATCATGTTAATCAAGCCCGATAAGGCCTTACTCAAACGACTAAAGTCAGCTGCGGAAAACACCTTCAAGAAGGATCGTCGCATCAACATCAGACTGTCCGATCATGACATGGTTGGAATTCAGCGGGTCGCCGCCAGAAAGGGCGTCCCCTACCAGTCATTGATTTCTGGATTGATTCATCAGTTTGTTGAGGGCGATCTCATCGAGAAGGCATAAAATGCGCACCAAGCCGTATGTGGAGTCACTACGAATGAACCGAACATTCCGTCAGCACCATCCTTGCCGAACTAGTTTTTATGAAATCCCTCTCTCCTGATGTCGAACGAAGTATAGAATTTGATTTTCTGCGGGCTACGGAAATCGCGGCCCTCAATACCTTGCAGTGGCTTGGGAAGGGCGATAAGGAATCGGCTGACGCGGCGGCTTGCGATGCGATACGGGGCATGTTTGATCTCATGGATATGCGGGGCGAGATTGTCATCGGCGAGGGAATCAAGGATGAGGCTCCGGGTCTTTTTATTGGCGAGAAGACGGGGACATGGCGGGCAGAGGCTCCCCGTTTCGAGATCGCTCTGGACCCGGTGGATGGGACAACGAATGCGGCCAAGGGAATGCCGAACTCGTTGAGCTGCATCGCGGCGGCTCTTGTAGAAGATGGCCAGGGCCCGAGTCTCTTGGCCATTCCGGCTTTCTATCTCAAGAAATTGGCGTATCCGCTCGCTGTGCGGCAGGCGTGGATGAAAGACCCGTCGTTGCCGATTGATATTGAAGCGCCAATCGAGGAGGTCATCTCCGTTACTGCGCGTATCCTTGGCAAAGAAATTCGGGACGTCGTCGTGTGTGCGCTGGACCGTCCGCGGAATCACGCGCTAATAGATTCCGTGCGCCGGCAGGGTGCTGCCTTGCGGTTAATTGTGGATGGCGATATCGCCGCGGCCATGGCGCCGGCGATGCACACTTCGGCCATTGATCTGTATGCCGGCATAGGCGGTGCGCCAGAGGGCGTGCTCTCCGCGGCGGGGCTTCGCTGTCTGGGGGGTGGCATGCGCGCGAAGATCTGGCCTCGCGATGAGGAAGAGCGGCAATCGCTTATCGCAGCAGGCTGGGGCGATCGCCTCGATACGCAGTTCATGTCTAAGGATCTTGCTCGCGGTGAAAATATTCTTTTCGCGGCAACGGGAATCAGCAGCGGGCCTCTCGTTCCCGGGGTAGAGGTGACGGGCTCCATCGCGACGACTTACTCCGTGCTCATGCGCGCGCGAAGCGGAAGTGTCCGCTTCATCGAAACCCGCCACAACTTATTAAAGAAGACAATCCACTTGCGCTCTTCGCAGACTGAAAAGCGGATTTAGTGGTGCAGAACTGAGAGGCACTCGCGACCTCTTACATTTTATCGTTTCCGCTTAGAACCGAAGCGTGTTCCCTTGTGGGTGCGCACGCCCTTGGCGGTCTTGAGGGCAGCGGTGACTTCGGATTCATTGAAGAGGGCCGTGTAGACGTAGGTGAAGTTTTCGAGTTTAAGACGCGGAATCTTTTGGCCGATGAAGCGTTCGATGTCTTGGACGTGTGGAAGCTCCTCGGCCGTCACGATGGTGAATGCAGCACCCACGCTCATGGCGCGTCCGGTGCGGCCAATGCGGTGAACGTAGTCTTCGGGATGTTGCGGCACGTCGTAGTTTACCACGTGGCTTACGCCTGCGATATCAATGCCGCGTGCTGCAATATCGGTTGCGACCATTACTTCATAGCGTCCCGCCTTGAAGCCTTCGAGAGCCTCAACGCGCTCGGTCTGCGTGCGGTTGGAATGGAGGGTCGCGACGGAATGGTTCTTCGCCTTGAGCTGCCGGGAGATGCGATCGGCACCGTCCTTTGTTCGGGAAAAAATCAAGACGCTATCGAAGTTGGTGCGTTCCAAGAGGGCAATGAGAAGGTCAAATTTCTGATCAGCAGCAATCGGATACAGGGCATGATCTATTGTCTCGGCGGGGGACTGGCGGGCGCCGATCTCGATGCGCTCGGGATCACGTAGGCACCATGAGGCGAGGCGCCCGATTTCCTCGGGAATTGTGGCCGAGAAGAGCAGGGTCTGGCGATCTTTCGGGCAATGCTCGACGATGCGGCGCACGTCGGGCAAAAATCCCATATCGAGCATACGATCTACCTCATCGAGGATGAGCACTTGAAGACCCGACAGATCTACAGCCCCTTGTTGCATGTGGTCGAGGAGGCGACCGGGCGTGGCGACAATGACATCACACCGGCGATTAAGATCGTCGCGTTGTTTCCCGTAGCCTACTCCCCCATGGATGAGGCTCACTTCGGTGTGCATGAAGCGCATGTAGTCGCGAAAGGCCGTCTCAACTTGCATGGCGAGTTCGCGCGTGGGTTCGAGCACGAGACAGCGAATCTTTGGCTCAGGATGATCGAGCTTGGAGAGAACTGGCAGGGCAAATGCTGCGGTTTTGCCGGTTCCTGTTTGGGCGGAGGCGACGAGATCGCGGCCTGCGAGGATGACCGGGATGGCGCGTAGTTGAATGGGCGTTGGATCCGAGTAGCCCATGCGTTGGGCACCGTGCAAGACGGTTTCGGAGAGACCGAGATTTTGAAAAGACATGTTGTTCGAGTCGCTTATCCTAGCAAGCCTTGAAGCTCAAACCAGTTTAATACGCGAAAAGGTTTGAATGCCGCGACGGAGCATCTGAGCGTGTCGAGGGTGGCTTGTTCAAGAAACACGGCCTGCAAGTCGAGTAGCCCGTGTCCCGGGCCCACAACGACGGCGCTATTCATGCCCACAAGCCCAACGCCACTCAACTTCACCATCGCTTCCTTCGCTGTCCAAAGATCGAGAAAAGCTTCCGCTCCACTGGCCCCGGCCGCAGAAATGAGCGCGAACTCTTTGGGAAGAAAAAAGCGCCGCGCGAGGGCGAGGTGGTTGTGATGGCGCTGTGTGTCCTCGACATCAATCCCAACTTCCTGACCACTAAACGCCACGAGCACATGGCCTGCGCAGTGGGTGATACTGAAGAAAGGGCCGCCCTTCACGAAAGGCTTGCCGGCGGTGGACAATGAAACTTCTACCATCTTATCGGCACGACCCTCCGAAAGCACAAAACGTACCCCGGCGCGGCCTGCAATGAAGTCGCCCCGCGCCGTCTTTGAAGTATAGGCGGCGGCCCGCCGTTTTTCATCATCGCTTAACCAATGAAAAAACGTGTCGCCCGATCGAAACTTACACACGACACAATCGCTCGAAGTGAGATTACGAGGCACGCCATCTCCGCAAAGAACAAATTGTCTTTCTGGGGGCACGCTCAAAACAATGCTAGCATGCGACCCTACAAACCGATCATTCGGAACTGACCTTGTTTGTCCCGGTAGAAGCCGCGTTTGATAACCATCGCCGACTGGCCTTTACCTTCGAGACGGGCGGACTGTTGGATGTCTTTTTTCGTCCACCCTTTCATGGAAAATTGACCGTCGGCATTGCGAAAATTTGCAGCTGGCTTTGTGAGGCGCGCGTATTCTCGGGCGTCAAGCTTGGCGGCTTGCATGTCCTTAATATTGTAGCAAGAAATCCACCAGGCGCCGTAACTATCCGGTGCGCCGAGCGGGGTAACTTCGAAGCGCATGTCGCCTGCGGATTGCGTTCCGCCATCTAAAGAGACACCATAGAGTGCACGAATCTCGGATCGCATGGTGAGGTATCCGGCGAGATAGGAACGCAGAGACTTACGCAGCTTTTGGTTGTTGGACTTCGCTCCATAGATGCCGATCTCGATGCCTGCCGGATCCTCGGGATCACCGTAAATATTTATCTCCATGTCGTCATTGATCGCAAAGGAAAGATAGGGCACGTGGCGCAGAGGTCCAACTTCGACGGGCGTTGCGGGAATTTCCACAAGCGACTGGACCTGATCCATCGTCCGGAGGTCGTTGGCTAAGACGCGCCACGGTGGTAGGTCGCCACGCCGGGCGATGTCAGTAAACATGACGCCAATGTTGGCTTCGTCTCGGATGCGAACGATGTCCTGTTTCGAGAATGTCTCCTCACCCATCTGTCCTTGGATGACGACGGAGGTGGCTGTGTTTTTGACGATTAGACCCTCGACAAGACTTCCGTCCTTGAGGAGGAGGCTGTCCGGTTTCTTGAACGACCCGTCGTTCGCGGCATACGCAAGACATAGACCACACAGAAACGCGCATGGGAATGCGGCAAGAGTTCTTGAATTCACGATTGTAAGATGTTTCCACCGAGGATAAATGCAAGCGGATAGACATTGTATGAAACACCTTCTACTTACACCCATTGTCCTCGGCCTCCTGAGCGGGTGCGTAACTCCACCTCGCGATTATGTGAAGCCGCCGAAGTCTGAGGCTCGCAAGACCGGCGCCTTCTGGTGGGGAACTTCGACGGCGAGTTATCAAAATGAAGACCGGGGGGTCGCGAAGAACTCGCCTTATTATTTTAAAACAGACTGGGATGTTTTTTCAGAAGAGGGCCATATTCCGCCGAAGGGCGAGGATGCCACATTTTCGTGGTCGCGGTTTGATAAGGATGTCGCGGCTCTAAAAAAACTCGGCGTGAACCACTACCGTTTTGGCGTGGAATGGGGCCGAGTCGAGCCCCAGCCGGGAGTCTTCAACGAGGCTGCGATCGCGCAGTATGTGGGCATGGCACGCAAGCTCCGTGCGGCAGGCATAGAGCCGGTGGTCACGCTCTGGCACTTTACTTTTCCCAGTTGGCTCTACGACACGAAAGCCAAAGCTCGGTCGAATTTTCTCCACCCCGATGTGGAGTCCGCATGGCGGGGCTACGTGACACGCATGGTAGGAGCGCTGAGTCCCTACGTGAAGACGTTTGTGCCCCAGAACGAGCCAAATGGGGCCCTCTACATCGGCTACTTTGGCGGGCACTGGCCTCCGGGCCTGCTCCTCACACCGGGAGCCCTCAAGAAGGCGTCCGATGTGGCGGTGCGCATGTTTCGCAATGCAGCAGAAATTATTCGCGAGAGCCGAAAAGATGCCATCGTGATCGGTATTTACTCGATTCCAAATTGGCGAAAAAACCGACTCCAAGATCCGACACAATTTGTTTACAACATGATGCAGCGCCAAAACTTCGACCACCTCGATCGCGTGGCCGATGTCGTGGACTTGATTGGCGTGAATTACTATTATTCTCAGGACGCGTCTGTCATCCGCTTTGTTAAGCGCCCTGCTGGAGAATTGACCTCCAACTACACGCAGAATGGGTGGGAGATTGATCCCGAGGGATTTTACAAAACGCTGATGACCGTGAGCAACCGATACGCGAAGCCGATTCTTGTTTCGGAGAATGGCATTGGGACACAAAGCGAGCAGAAAAAAATTCGCTACTTCCGGGAACATATCAATCAGATGCGGAGAGCCATGAACGACGGGGCAGACGTCCGAGGGTATTTTCCGTGGACGCTCATTGACAACTACGAGTGGGCGGAAGGCTACGGGGCGAATTTTGGCCTTACCCACCTCGACCGAAAAAGCATGCAGCTTGTGATGGAGCCCTCGGGCGAGTGGTTCTCCAGATTCATTAAAGCCAACCCCACCCCCTAATCAGCCATGGATATGCTCACCTGTGACCTTGCTGGGATAACAAAACTTCGCAGCGGAAAAGTGCGAGAGGTTTTTGATCTTGGAGAATATGCCCTCATCGTTGCGACAGATCGCATCTCTGCCTTCGATTG
>Ga0335395_10001954_pt1 | contig 12816 bp, 13 predicted proteins | sample MAT02_FD_205744 | JGI IMG/M metagenome (GOLD analysis project Ga0335395, IMG submission 205744) | Freshwater microbial communities from Lake Fryxell liftoff mats and glacier meltwater in Antarctica - MAT-02 (spades assembly) (version 2) ...
ATCGTTTCTACCTTAAATCTAACAGGAATAGTAGATTTTTCTAACTGGGCGGGATTAGGGGCAATATTAGAATTACTAGGTTGAGCAGTTGGCGCAGAAGGGGTTTGCTCCTTGGGAACTTGAGTAGTAGATATATTCTGTTGACAAGCAACGGTTATGGCGGCTAACCCCAAGAGAGTTGAGCAGAAGTTGAATTTAGATTGATAAATGGTAGGCATAGGTGTAATTATCCATAAGTCCTTCCATTAATTCTAACAACTCTAAGAAGCTATTTATTAAAGTATGATCTTCCTAGGATTTTCCCTTGGATAACCATTAATAGTTCCTTTCAAAAATACTTAACAAGTAGTTTAGGATAATCTATAGCAGTCCTCAAAAACTTGGAACCCATTTAGAGGTAATTTATAAAGCGTCTAGAGGGTGTGATTTTTTGCTCCGGCGGGTGGGAGAAATCATAATTTGTAAATAGCTTTTTGGGATCGCTGTAGTAATATTAAATATTTTTAAGCATGAGGTAGTTTAGATGCCAGATATTGTGGATATTGCCGTGGGAGCAGGTTCCTTTGAAACCCTAGTCACAGCAGTTAAGTTAGCCAATTTAGTAGATGCTCTAAAAAGTCCGGGACCTTTTACGGTATTTGCCCCCAATGATGATGCCTTTGGCAAATTACCCCCCGGCACAGTGGCTTCTCTAGTAAAAAGTATTCCTCAATTAGCCCGGATACTGACCTATCATGTGGTGGCTGGCAAGTATACTCAAGCAGATTTAGCAAAATTGGGGGTAGTTACTTCCTTAGAGGGTTCCCCCATTCCCATTGATTGCTCTGATGGTTTTGAGGTGAAAAATTCCACTGTTCTGGCCGCAGATATTGAAGCAGATAATGGCATTATTCACGTGATCGATCGCGTCATGCTCATGGGCTAAGAAATCTAGGGTATCTAGTCCTGAAAAGACTGTCCAGTTTTCTGATGAATAAAATCTATAATTTTTTTGTAGGCCTCCCCATTACTTTGGGGAGTAATAATTATCGGAATAGAACTTTCAGGAAGCCAAAAGGTTATTTTCCCATTGGAGGATTGACAAAAAGTACTGATGCGATCGAGGTCTATCAGGTATTCATCACGATCGTAAGAAATCTTTAGCCAGTTGCCCATAGGAAGGTTTAAATTGATTTCTGCTATATAATCCCAAATTCTCTGATAGCTATCTGAATCACTCTGGCGACTAATAATCACAGGACTTGAGCTATTGGGTAGCCAAAAGGTAATCTTCTTATCAGCATTGTAGCTAAAAGCCCCAAGACTTTTTAAATCTACTAGATACTTATTCCGCTCATAGTTGACCTTAACCCAATAAACCACAAATTGTTCCCCGCTTCAGGATACTTCTACTGGAAGAGTTTCTTGCTCATGGTAAGTGTTGGGGAGAATATCTTGAGGGGGGGTAGCACCCAGCAATGGCGAGGAGAGCCGGAAAAAGTTTTCCCAAGAAGCCTTGATAAACCCCTGAAATAACGGATGGGAAGTACTCGGACGGGAGTTAAATTCAGGATGAAATTGGCTGGCAATAAAGAAAGGATGACTAGGTAATTCAATCATTTCCACTAGTCTGCCATCGGGAGAAGTGCCGCTAATCACATAGCCACTCTCTAGAAATAAGTTGCGATAGGCATTATTAAATTCGTAGCGATGGCGATGGCGCTCATAGACTACTTCCTGTTGGTATAACTTAGCGGTCAGGGTATCAGGGGTGAGGCGACAGGGGTACAAACCAAGGCGCATAGTTCCCCCTAGGTCTACCACATCCTGCTGTTCAGGGAGGAGGTTAATAACAGGATTAGTTGCTTCAGCATCAAACTCAGAACTATTGGCATTTACCAAATTCACTACATTCCTGGCCCATTCAATCACAGCGCACTGCATTCCTAGACACAAACCAAGGAAGGGAATATTTTGCTCTCTGGCATACTTAATCGCCGAAATTTTGCCGTCTATACCCCGAATGCCAAAACCACCGGGGATGATAATTCCATTAATATCTTGTAAGTAAGCGGCGGCTTCCTTAGCTTCAATATCTTCAGAGTTGACCCAGCGGATATTTACTTGGATATCTTGAGCGATCGCCGCATGGCGCACCGCTTCCACCACCGAGAGGTAGGCATCATTAAGACGGACGTATTTACCCACAATGGCAATTTCAATGGTTTCTCTAGGAGCATAAAGGCGTTGGACTAGAGTTTGCCACTGGGTAAGATTGGGGGTGCGCTGTTCCATCTGGAGTAGTTCTAAGACCTGATGGGCTAAACCTTCTTGTTCCATGATTAGAGGAACTTCATAGATACTGGTGGCATCTTCACAGGTAATGACACTTTCTACCGGGACATCACAAAATTCGGAAAGTTTTTCCTTCAGACCTTGGGGAATGGGGCGATCGCTCCGGCATACTAAAATATCTGGCTGGATACCAATAGAGCGTAATTCCTTCACAGAATGTTGAGTGGGCTTGGTTTTCATCTCCCCAGCAGCGGGAATCCAAGGGATTAAGGTAACGTGGAGATAAACTACATTTTGGCGGCCGACATCTTTCCGAAATTGGCGAATCGCTTCCAAGATAGGCAGAGATTCAATATCTCCTACAGTTCCCCCTACCTCGATCAGTACCACATCAGGATGGGTATTTTTGGCAACTCGATGGATGCGCTCCTTAACTTCGTTGGTAATATGGGGAATCACTTGAACTGTGCCGCCTTGATAATCCCCTCTTCGTTCTTTATTCAGAACAGCTTGGTATACAGAACCAATGGTAACGCTATTAAGGCGAGACATGGCTGTGTCGGTGAAGCGCTCGTAATGGCCTAAATCTAAGTCTGTTTCTGCCCCATCGGCGGTGACAAATACTTCCCCATGCTGAAAAGGACTCATAGTTCCGGGGTCTACATTGATGTAGGGGTCAAATTTAAGAATGGATACAGAATAGTTCCGAGATTTGAGTAACCTCCCCAGGCTGGCGGCAACAATGCCTTTTCCAATGCTGGACACTACACCACCTGTGACAAATACAAACTTAGTCATAGTTTTTTTGATAACCCTAGTTAACTATCCCTGTTTATGGCGATCGCCATGATTTACGATCAATATTTCTGCACCAGACCCGCAACAATTCTCATTGTGACATACTCCTACACCAACCCTAACAGGTAGGTCGTAGGCATCCAACAGCCCCGGAGGGTATGAAGGATTTCCTTCGTGGGAGTGTCAACCATAGTTCCAACTACAGAAAGATTCCCACTACGGCGTTTTATACTGGGAAAAATGTCCAATCCCAGTCTTTTAGATTGATAGCAGCGTTTATATTGCGGTCAACCATCAAAGATTAAAGATTATGGGGTGGGAATTCCCGCCGATCTAGTTAAAACCTTAAAAACTCGGCATCACCGGGCTGAGGAAGTTGGAGACCCCTTGGGGCGAGAGTAGGAGTTGGGACAATAGTAGGGGCAGGAGTTGGGAAGATAATTCGGGCAGGTTCGATCGCTACAGGGGTAAAAGCAGCTACTAAAAGATTAATTAGGTTAGTTCTTTGGGCTGGAGTCAGGCGAGAAACTGCCGCTCGATCGTTCCGCATCGGTTCTGGTTGCAGAGTGTCCGTACCGGGATATCGGTCTTCAATCATGGGTTCATTCACATCAAGATAATCGGCTAAGGTCATCCGCCAGTCAAATCGCAGCATAGGAGCTCGATTTTTAGTTACTACATGGTAACGGATCAAGCGATTCACCAAGGTATCTTCAGTATCCACCACTCCAGTCCGGCGATTCAGATATTGATTTTCCGGCGGAAAGCCTGGCATTTGTGTATAGATTAACCTGCTTACCATCTGAATTCTGACAGTTTGGGTGACGATCGGTCTGGGCAGATTAGGATTCGGCAGATTTTGACTCTGGGCGACTTCCTGCCAGCTACGACCTAGGATTAACCCCAAGATTAAAATAAATATTAGGATAAATTTCTGAACTTTCTTGGCTCTAAAAATCATATATTTTTGCTGGGTAGGGGCGCAAGGCCTTGCACCCTTACTAGAACTGAACTTTGCCCATCTTACCAAGAATTCCTACCCCATAAAGGCAAGGCGGGGCTGAGAAACTCCAGAAGATTCAGTACCCTTCAAATAAGCCAGCATAGTATCAGCATCAGAAACTTCAAAGGGGTCTACTGGACAGTTATCTTCAAAGCCGGGTTCAACAAAGGTTTTTTTGATCGTGCCATTGTCAACCAGCATAGAATAGCGCCAAGAACGAAGACCAAAACCGATATTGGATTTGTCTACGAGCATTTCCATCTTCCGGGTAAACTCACCGGAGCCATCGGGTAGGAGAAATACGTGGTTAGCTCCCACATTTTTGCCCCACTGGAACATGACAAAGGCATCATTTACAGATACACAGATGATTTCATCCACACCTTGAGCCTTGAACTCTTCGTATAATTCTTCGTAGCGGGGCAGGTGGTTGGAAGAGCAGGTAGGGGTGAAGGCTCCGGGCAAGGAGAAAACTACAACTTTTTTGCCGCCAAAGATTTCTTCAGTGGTCTTGTCTTGCCAGCGATAAGGGTTGGAACCACCAACGGATTCATCACGTACACGGGTCTTGAATACTACATGGGGTACACGATCGATAACAGCCATACTGACCTCTCTGTAAATAGTTTCTAGTAATTTGGAATACTCTCTGCACAGCCTGACCTTGATTAATCTTTGTCTTAGCTGTTATACTTCAGAATAATTCTGATTTAGGAATAAGTCAAGAGTCTGATTAAGCCCCGATAATAGCCTAAATTCAAGTCGCTACCTGCTGCACATCAAATAACATCTGGGTCATGTAGTTTTCTGCCCATTCTTGACCAAAGGCTTTTTCTAAGACTCGGCGAGTTTTGTCGTTTTGTTGTTGTTTATGGCAGTAGTATTGCTGACCGGAGAGGTAGGTATTAGCTAGTTCTGGTTGACTCTGGCTGGCTTGGGTACAGTGGATGGCGAGATATTGATCTACCCTTGCTAGAAATTCTGCTTCTTCTGAGGGGTTGCTGGGACGGATAAATAGGCAGAAAGGGGAAAAAATATCACCCCACTCAGGAATTGACCGGACTTGGCTAAAATTATGGGGTGGTAAAGTCTTGAGTGATTGAGTGTAGGTAGGGGGTAAAGTTCGATCGCTCGTCACCGGCGATAGGTCAATAATGGCGGCACTAATCCCGCCTTTGGTACTACCTACTAAATCTGCTCCAAAGATGGGCAATCCATACTCTGCACGAGGAAACATCACACAATGCAGGATATCTAAATTATTTCCCACTTGAGCCAGTTCTAGGTGTAATTTGCGAAATTGGGGAGTTTGGTAGCACACATTTTCAATTACTAATCTTTCTCCTTCCAGTTTCCCTTCTACATAACCTAATCCTTCAGGAATTTGATAGGGCGAAAGGTCTAGATATTTATGCCAAGCAGCTTCGATCGCCACTGCCATGCGTTGAATGAGGGGATGTTGATGCGATCGCAATGCTGAAGTAGCAGGGGAATAATCACTAGACATAGAACTCCAAAGATTTTTAATAACAGGTTTTGAATAGAAAGTTTTCTAAAGTTTTCTGAGGTTGCTGGAGAACATATTAACAGCCTGTACACTTAAGTATAGGAACAGATAAAAAACTTAAATTTATAACTTTATGGGTAAGAGCTTGATGATTGTGGGGACAAATTTGGGGGTAGGGAAGAGTTTACTAGCTCGATCGCTTACTGCCTATATTCAGGCTTACCATTCCCACCGGAGCATCAGTACCCTAAAACTAATAGAAACCGGAACTACTATTCCGCAGACCAATGCTCCTATTCACTTTACTGCTCCTCTAGTTCCCCCCTTAGCTGCTGTACAAGCAGAACAAACCATAGACTTAGGTAAACTTTGGCAAGTTTATAAGGACTACCAGCAAAAAAACGATTTATTGTTAGTAGAAGGCTGGGGGGGCTTAGGAGACAGCATAACTTGGGAAATTACCGGGGCAGACTTGGCCCAAGATTGGCGAGTTCCGGTAGTTTTAGTTATTCCCATCGGTGTAGGGGCGATCGGCACGGCAGTTGCCTACACTGCTTTAGCAAAAACACGCCAGCTAAAATTAGTAGGGATTATTTTTAATTGTTTGCAATCCTATCGTACTGCTAGATTAGAAGAACTCTGTCCGATCGATCTAATTCAATCCCTTACCCAAGTTCCCATTCTAGGTATTTTACCCTACCTCTTAAACCTAGAAGATGAGAGTAAAATGGCCCAGATTATTAGTGACTTAGATTTAGAGATATTTCTGCCCTATCTTTAATACTCTCTTTAATCCCTCTACCTCCTTCCCCAAATATAAATATGCTATCTACCCTACCCCAAAACCCCGGACAAACCCTAGATTTCTCTCAGGTTCGCCTCCAAATTCGGGGACTCCAACCCCAACTGGTGGCATGGCGGCGACAGATCCATCAGAAACCAGAACTGGGCTTTCAAGAAAAAATTACCGCAGAATTTATTAGCCAAAAATTGCGATCGTGGGGGATTCCTCATCAAACTGGAATTGCCCATACTGGAATTGTGGCAACTATTGAGGGTAAAAAGCCTACTAGCTTATCCCATTCCCCGGTTTTGGCCATTCGGGCAGATATGGATGCCCTGCCAATCCAAGAAGAAAATGAAGTAGATTATAAATCCCAGCATTCGGGGTTGATGCACGCCTGTGGTCATGATGGCCATGTAGCGATCGCCCTTGGCACAGCCCACCATCTAGCTCGTCATCCCGAAACCTTTGCTGGTACAGTAAAAATAATCTTTCAACCAGCAGAAGAAGGCCCCGGTGGTGCAGAGCCAATGATTGCGGCGGGAGTTTTGGAGAATCCTAATGTAGATGCCATTATTGGTTTACATCTCTGGAATAATCTGCCCGTAGGTACTGTAGGGGTGCGATCGGGGGCATTGATGGCAGCAGTGGAAAGATTTCATTGTCTAATTAAAGGTAAGGGCGGTCATGGAGCCATGCCCCATCAAACTATTGATCCCATTCTCGTAGCAGCCCAAGTAGTCACAAATATCCAAACCATTGTAGCTCGCAATATTGACCCGATCGAGGCAGCAGTAGTTACAATAGGTTCTCTTCATGCGGGGACAGCAGATAATGTGATTCCTCATCAGGCGGAGATGATGGGAACTGTCCGCTATTTTCATCCCCAGTATGCGGGCTATTTTCGGCAACGCATCGAGCAAATTATTCAAGGTATCTGCCAAAGCCACGGAGCTAGCTATGAACTTAAGTACCAAGAATTGTACCCACCAGTAATTAATCATCCAGAAATTACGGAGTTAGTTAGGAGCGTTGCTCTAGAAGTAATAGAAACCCCGGTGGGCATTGTTCCCGAATGTCAAACTATGGGCGGTGAAGATATGTCTTTCTTTTTGCAGGCTATTCCGGGCTGTTACTTTTTCCTCGGTGCTGCTAATGAATCTAAAAAACTTACCTTTCCTCACCATCATCCCTGTTTTAATTTTGATGAAACTGTCTTGGCTGTAGGAGTAGAGATTTTTACTCGTTGTGTAGAAAAATTTTGTTCTTAATGTATTTATGTACGGCGGTTGTAGATGCATAGCAGCTTCTCGAAGAGTAACCGCTACTACAAGAGCAAAGTCCGCCTCTGCGGACTAAGAAATAAACCAGATTTAGTATAAAAATTTTAATTTTGATTTTATGGATTTCCAAAATTTATCTGCTGAAGATATCGATCGCATCATCGAAATGGCTTGGGAAGACCGGACTAGTTTTGATATTATTCACCAGCAGTTTGGGATTTCTGAGGCGGGCGTAATTAAAATCATGCGGAAATTCATGAAACGCTCTTCTTTTTTGATGTGGCGCGAACGGGTACAGGGCAGGAAAACTAAACATACCATGACTTCCCCAGCCCAGAGATTCAAGTGCGATCGCCAAGATAAACCGAAACAGTAAATAACGTGAGTTCGGGATAAGCTGGAACCCTCACCCTAACCCTCTCCCATTTTGGGAGAGGGAACAAGAAAAATTAGTCTTACTCCCCTACCCTTCGGGAAGTCTTGCGCCTACCGCCCCTTGTGGGAGAAGGGGTTGGGGGATGAGGGGAATTTCTTAAACCGAACTGACGTTAAATAGTTATCAGTTACCAGTTATCAGTTAGTCATGGCAACTTTGATCACCCGGCGATTTTTCATATCCTGAAATACAGCTTCCAGATCAGCCAAAGGGCGACGATCGCTAATCAGCAATTCAAAAGGTAATAAACCACTAGCTAGAAGAGACAGAGCATTGCGCACGTAGATAGGGGTATTATGAAACACACCCTTGAGAGTCATTTCGCTGTAGTGGAGTTGCCCAGTATCTACGCTAATAGTCGTGTTCTTAGGGCAACCCCCAAAAAGATTAATCGTGGCTCCGGGGCGGCCACAGGCGATCGCTTGCTCCCACACCGCCGGAACTCCAGTGGCCTCCACCACAATATCTGCCCCCCAACCCTGCGTGAGTTGTTTCACTTTTGCCGATATATCAGGAATATCTTTATAGTTAAATACGTATTTTGCTCCTAGTTTGCGGCCAATTTCTAAGCGCTGATTATTCCCCCCAAACAAAATTAGGGTCACGTCTTTAGTTAAACTCATGGCCGCAATGAACATTAAACCGATCGCTCCATCTCCAATCACAACTACCCGATCGCCTGCTTGGAGATTTGACCTTGCCACCCCGTGTAGCACACAAGCTAAGGGTTCCGTCATGGCGGCCAGATCATCGGGCATATGAGCAGGAATAGGGAGTAAATTATGATGAACGATCGCTGGGGGAATTTTAATATATTCGGCAAAAGTCCCATTATTAAAACTTAAATCCGTACAGAGAGAATATTCTTGGCGCTCACAAAAAAAGCATTGCATACAAGGGGCTGAATTATTTGCCACCACCCGATCGCCCACTTGCCAGCCAGAAACCCCAGACCCGATCGCCGCAATTTCTCCCGCCACCTCATGGCCAAACAAAGTCGGCAGTTGCAACATCTTGGCATGACCACCCCGGCGCCACACCTTCAGATCAGTCCCACAGGTAGTCGCTGCTGTTACCTTGAGAACAACTTCTCCCGCACTAGGGGATGGTTCCGGGACATTCTCTAGACGTAAATCTTCTTGACCGTAAAGGAGTGCTGCTAACATAGATAATTATTTGTAAAAACTTAGCTCTTTCCATTTCCCCGTCCCTTAGTATATGATAAGAGACTGTCTATATAAGTAAAAATAACTGCCAGTAATCGCAAAATAAAGAATTAAACCTATGAGTCTGACCCAAGAAAACAAACAGGAAATCATGGAGAACTACCGAGTTCATGAAACTGATACCGGTTCCCCAGAAGTCCAAGTGGCCATCCTTTCAGAAAAAATTAGCCGATTGAGCTTACATCTAAGAACCAACAAAAAAGATTACGCCTCCCGTAGAGGTTTGATGCTGATGATTGGCCGACGCAAGCGGCTCTTGAGCTACATCCAAAGTAAGGATGCCAGCAAGTATACTGCCCTGATCCAACGTCTAGGTATTCGTGGTTAAACTAGCAAAGTTAAAGTAGCAAGTTAAACTAGCAATATTAAGATATTCGAGGATACCTATGCCCGATGAATCCCCAGAACGCCTACCTTTTGAACCCCGCAAGAAACATCCTAAGCCGGAAGGTGACTCTACTTCTGGGGCCAAGACTTCTAAGAAATCAGCCCCCTCTTCTTCTAAAAAATCTTCTCCCCCTAAGTCTCGATCGACATCATCAACGACAGTATCAACCCAAGGAAATTCCCTTAAAAATAAATTAGGAAAATCTGGGCACGATCGGGAAAACGTTGGGAAGCAAAATCGCTCTAAGGCGGCAACCCAAAATCGTCAAGACTTGGCCATTCCTGAAGTGGTGAGTAGCCGGATGATCCGCAGAATGGCACTTTTATCAGGAGTACCCATCTTATTGGGGGTTTTAACTTTTGTGGGTAGTTACTACATTGTCATTACTGATCTATTTGATCTACCTAATACCGCCGTGCTGTTAGTTAGTATGGGCTGGTTTGGCTTAGGAGTATTGGGGTTGAGCTATGGAGTAATTTCTGCCTCTTGGGATGAAGAAACCCCCGGCAGTCTGGTGGGATGGGCTGAATTTTCTACCAATTTCCAACGCTTAGTGGGGGCTTGGCAGGAAGCAAGGCAAAAAAGTCTGAAATAATCCTAGAGTAATTAAGAATTATTTCTAGGTTCGTGAATAATAGGTACTGGTGGTTAAGAACACATTTACTAGACTAGATATTTTTAATTAAGGATTAAAATCATGATTGTTGTCATGCGTGTCGGAACTCCTGAAGCTGAGTTGGAAAGGATTTGCCATGAGTTATCTACTACCTTTGGGGTTAGCCCAGAAAAAATTGTTGGTAAGCACAAGACGGTGATTGGTCTCGTGGGGGATACGGCAGAATTAGATAATATGCAGCTAAAAGAATTTAGCCCTTGGGTAGAGCAAGTTCTGCGAGTGGAGCAGCCTTTTAAGAAAGCCTCCTTGGAGTACCGGAGTGGTGAGTATAGCGAGGTTTGGATTGATACTCCTAATGGAAAAGTTGCGATCGGTAAACACCATCCCATTTCTGTAGTAGCGGGCCCTTGTTCAGTAGAAAATGAAGAAATGATCATTGAAACTGCCAAGCGAGTCAAGGCAGCCGGGGCGCAATTCCTCCGGGGCGGAGCCTATAAGCCCAGAACTTCTCCCTACGCTTTTCAGGGTCATGGGGAGAGTGCTTTAGAACTATTGGCAGCAGCACGGGCGGCTACAGGTCTAGGGATTATTACTGAAGTGATGGATGCAGCAGACCTAGATAAAATTGTGGAAGTTGCTGATGTGATCCAAGTGGGGGCAAGGAATATGCAGAACTTCTCCCTGCTAAAAAAAGTCGGGGCGCAAGATAAGCCAGTGCTGCTGAAACGGGGTATGGCTGCCACGATCGAAGATTGGTTGATGGCCGCAGAATATATCTTGGCCGCAGGAAACCCTAATGTGATTCTCTGTGAACGGGGCATCCGCACCTTCGATCGCCAGTACGCCCGTAATACTCTAGATCTAGCTTGCATCCCTGTACTCCGCCTCCTCACTCACCTGCCGATTATGATTGACCCCAGCCACGGAACTGGCAAGTGGGAATACGTACCGGCCATGGCTCTGGCCTCGATCGCTGCTGGGACAGATTCCCTGATGATCGAAGTTCACCCGAACCCCGCAAAGGCTCTTTCTGATGGGCCGCAATCTCTGAACCCAGAAAAGTTCGATCGACTCATGGGTGAACTAGGAGTAATTGGCCGAGCCGTTGGTCGCTGGGATATTCCCCAACCAACTATGGCGCTGGTCTAGAATAATTTCACCCGCCGCAGGCGGGTGGGACTATAGCATTGATCTATTGATTTTACCCGTTGCAGGCTAGTGAAATTACTTAGTATTTTTGTCCTTTTAGTAAAGTTCCCTTACCCTAGAGTAATGGGAGCTTTATTAATTTTTAGGATATTTCTGATGAACATTATAGGATTGCCACCTAGCCAAAATGGATTAGCCACCTTTACTGTCACTAATACTAACGACTCTGGAGATGGTTCTTTACGTCAAGCAATTAGCGATGCTAACAATAATCCGGGTTTGGATAATGTAGTTTTTAATATCGGGGCGGTTGGTGTCCAGTCGATCGCTCTACTTACTCCTCTACCAGCCGTTACCGATCCGATTAATCTTGATGGTACGACTCAGCCGGGTTCTGGAGGAAAACCAGCGATCGAACTCCGGGGCGATCAAATTCCGGCATTTACTAATGCCAATACCTACTTAGCTGATTTTACTAATGGCCTAACTTTTCGGACTGGTAGCGATAATAGCATTGCCAAAGGTTTCATTATTAATCGTTTCCAAAGTAATGGGATCAAGGTGGGGGATGGGAATAATTATAATCTAGGGGCGGGTGGCCCTAGGGGCGTGGTGATTGAAAATAACTATATTAGTACTGATATTACAGGAACTGTAGGTTTAGGTAATAGCTGGTGGGGTGATGCCAATATATCCCACGGTCTTTATATTCACCGTAGTCCTGATACAGTTGTCAGAAATAATTTGATCTCTGGAAGTACAACTTCTGCCTTAGTGATTCGGGCTGGCTCTACAGGAGTCTTGGTGGAAGATAACAAAATTGGGACTGATGTTACAGGGAATTCGGCCTTGGGTAGTCAGCGCTGGTCGGTATTTATCGATGGTAAATCCGATAATATTACCTTTCAACGAAATTTAGTGGCTGCCAGTGGCTATGACTATGAAACCAATGGCATGGAGTTATTTCGCTCTGAGGATGTGACCGGGATTAAAGTCTTAGATAATAAATTTGGGACGGATATCACGGGGACTAAATCCTTACAGAATAGGGGACAATATGAAACTATTACTACTAACCCCGCTGCGGCGATCGTGCTGGGTAGTGGTAGCATTGTCACGGGGAATAGCTATCAAGGCGGATGGATTGGCACTCTGGGGGTTGGTAATACCGCCCTAAATTTACCGGCTCCGGCTCAACCAGCGCTGACAGCGATCGCTCCCCAATTAAATGCGATCGCTAATAATATTTCCCCCCCAGACAATCAAGGCAGCCTAGTTAGTAGTTTAATTGCAAGTTCTATTAACAATGCCCCTGACCAAGGAATTGCCATCACCCAAGTCAACAATACGGG
>Ga0335395_10001957_pt1 | contig 12800 bp, 10 predicted proteins | sample MAT02_FD_205744 | JGI IMG/M metagenome (GOLD analysis project Ga0335395, IMG submission 205744) | Freshwater microbial communities from Lake Fryxell liftoff mats and glacier meltwater in Antarctica - MAT-02 (spades assembly) (version 2) ...
TGGCAGCAGATGTGTTAGTATTGCTGCCAGATTCAGATACTGTAAATTCTGCTCTAGAAATTGCTCGAAACAATCAAAAACTTTTGCCAATCATTGGCGGCGATGCTCTCTACAATACGGATTTATTGAAACAAGGTGGAGCAGCTTTGAACGGGGCGGTAATTTCTGTGCCTTGGCATTTTGCTGATAGTAAAAATCAAAAATTTGTAGAATTAGCTAGAGATTTGTGGGAAATTGATGTTAACTGGCGGACGGCGATGAGTTACGATGCGGTGCAGGTGTTGCGGATGGGAAGATCGATCGGGAAAATTGCTCCTTCTAGCGGTCAAGCAGGGCGGGTGATGTTGGCTAAAACCTTGGCTGGTGCGGATTTTAAGGTTAGCGGTGCGACTGGGGACATTAGATTTTTGTCTAGTGGCGATCGTAACAGCAATGTAGTTCTTTTGCAAATTTTACCCGATACTCAATCCGGTGCAGGTTACGATTTTGCCCCAATCAATCAATTTTAGATTTTAGATTGGAGATTTTAGATTTATACCAATTATGAAAAATATTGCTACATAGAAATTAGAGATTCTCACCTGTAGGGAAACGGCACTGCCGTGTCCGGCTCTCTCGTTATGCCAATGACAGATAATTTCTATACGGTTAATAACCGTAGCAACAATTTTTCAACATGGTATTAGATAAGACCTCTTGCATTCATTCGCTCTCAATTCTTGAAATTATCTGCGTTTATCTGTGTTGATCTGCCTGGCATCTGCGGTTGACCGGCTCTATCAAATATTTCTGCAATAAGCCTACCGAAAAAAAGGACACAGCAGTCCTGTGTCCCTACAAATACCGAGAAAATCCCGCTTTAAAATCCGTGGCTAGACTGAGACTTTTTACTCAACCAATCCTTGCCCAATCTGATGGTCACATCCGATTGCAAAGAACCGGTACTCTCAACCAGCACATCTCCAAAACCCAAAGACTGGCGAATGGCTTGAGCACCTTTAATATCCCCATCTTGAGCCACAAAAGTAGTTACCTCCAGCGGTTCTGGCCAAGCCTTATAAACCTGAACATTCCGATAACCAGCGCGAGTCAGAGTATTCACAAAATCTTCAACAGCAGCTTCATCCCCGGTACTATCTTGAATCGCCACCTTCAGAAAAGTCGCATCAGCATTCTCGATTTTCCAAGTATTTTGACCGAAGTCAAAATGTTCTGCCACCATAGTTTCGATCGCACTTTGATCCGGCAACCAGTAACTAGCCTTATAATCCTTGGTATCGCTGAACTTGCCGGGAACCATTAACATCTGCACGCTAGAGCGATCGGTTTTAGTAGCAAAACCCGCCAAAGCCACTAATTCTTCAATACTCAAATTTGTGTCAATGTGAGACTGAATTACTGATAAAATCTTCGGCAGTCGAGAAAGCAAACCTACATTAACTTCCTGTTCCACAAAAGCGCGCATCAACAATTGTTGCCGCTGTACTCTACCGATATCGCCTAAATTGTCGTGGCGATAAAGCAAATACTGCACGATTTGTTCGCCATTGAGATGCTGCTTGCCTGCTTTTAAATCTATATATAAATGCTGGCTTTCATCAGTATATTTCATGTCTTTAGGGACATTAATCGTAATCCCACCAAGGGCATCAACCAAGCTTTTTATGCCTTGAATATTCAGTGTGACATAGCGGTCAATTCCCACGCCGCCCAATAGTCCACTAACTGACTTGGCTGATGAAGCTGGGCCGCCATAGTAATTAGCTTCATTAATTTTTACCTCGCCCCTACCTTCAACATAGGCGCGGGTATCTCGCGGAATAGAAAGTACGCTTAACTTTTTATTTTGAGGGTCGAACCTAACCAGCAACATGGTATCAGTTAACCCTTTAAAAGAGTTCTCCCAGACCTCATATCCCTTGTCCTTGTCGGGCTGACCATTAATGTCTGAACTCAGAACCTTCAGTCCTAAAACTAAAATATTAACTGGGCGAGTCAGTTCTGGCATTTTCATGTTGAGCTTGGCCATATCGCCTTGAGAAAACACCGCCGCTTCTTCAGGAGTCAACTTTTGCTGCTGAAGCGGGGTTGTGGATAGAGAAACGGCTAGGAGTGCTCCGGCTGTGGCTGAGAGCATGGCGACTCCCGCTAAACCAAAACCAAATCCTAGCCAACGGCCTCGATGAGGCTGGGTAGATTTTCTGGTTGAAGGTTGAGTGGCTGGTTGTTTGCTAGGGTCTTGATTAGGATTTTTTTGAGCTGGCACTGGCTTCCTCACACACAATAAGAATAAAAAAAGATAATGGCAATTTGTAGTATCAACCTGAAGACGCCATCAAGCAATAGGCTAAGAGATTAGAATAACCCTGAATTATGATAGATGTTTACCGATCAATTTTTCGGCGACGCGACTAATTCCGGGTAGCCAGAGTGGTTGGCGTTTCCAGAGGCGAAACATCAGACCGAGACTGACGATGAAATAGCTGGTGGTCAACAGGCTACTCATTAATAACATGGGAAGTGTCCGAGATTCCGCAGAAATGGCTCCAGCTTCTAAAAAAATATGCCCTAAGAGCCAACCAAGAGCAAGGGCAATTGCCAAGCGGCTGACGGCTTTGTGTTCGGGGCTTCCCTCGTGGCGGTAAAGTTTCCACAGGGCGGGGAAAAAGCCGATGACAGGAATCAATAGTACAAAGAGACTGGTGCGATCGAGTTCGGGATTTTCTAAGGGATCTCTGTTTTTCATAAAAATTCGCTAGTTAAGACTTAAAACTCAAAACTCAAAACTCAAAATTCCTCAGCCCCCAGAGCCGTATTTTGATAAACTGGATACAGCACAGCAGACAGGAGAACAGACTTAGCCATGACCAAATCCCAAAAACCGATCGTGATTGCTCCATCCATATTATCAGCCGATTTTAGCCGTCTGGGAGCAGAGATTCAAGCTGTCGATCAAGCTGGGGCTGACTGGATTCACGTAGATGTGATGGATGGTCGCTTTGTTCCTAATATTACGATCGGACCGCTGATTGTTGAGGCAATTCGTCCTGTTACTACCAAAATCATCGATGTCCACTTGATGATTGTGGAGCCGGAGAAGTATGTGGAGGACTTTGCTAAGGCTGGTGCTGACATTATTTCGGTTCACGCCGAGCATAATGCTTCGCCTCACTTGCACCGTACCTTGGGTCAAATTCGGGAATTGGGCAAGAAAGCAGGTGTGGTTCTCAATCCTTCAACACCACTGGAGTTGATTGAGTATGTGCTGGAACTTTGCGATTTGGTGCTGATTATGAGCGTGAATCCGGGTTTTGGGGGTCAAAGTTTTATTCCGACTGTGTTGCCGAAAATTCGCCAGTTGCGCCAAATGTGCGATGAGAGAGGTTTGGATCCTTGGATTGAGGTGGATGGTGGTTTGAAGGTGGACAACACTTGGCAGGTGCTGGAAGCGGGCGCAAATGCGATTGTGGCTGGTTCTGCTGTGTTTAAGGCGAAGGATTACGCAGGTGCGATCGAGGGTATCCGCCACAGCAAGCGCCCGACTCCTGAGTTGGTCGCAGTTTAATCTAAGATTTTTCGAGTTTTTCTCGTTCTACCCACAGTTAGGACACGGCAGTGCCGTGTCCCTACAATTAATCTGGCGTAGGGACACGGCAGTGCCGTGTCCTCTATATCATTCCGGTGTAACCGGAATTGATATGACTATTAATCTGGCGTAGGGACACGGCTCGTTCTACCCACAGTTAGGACACGGCAGTGCCGTGTCCCTACAATTAATCTGGCGTAGGGACACGGCAGTGCCGTGTCCTCTATATCATTCCGGTGTAACCGGAATTGATATGACAATTAATCTGGCGTAGGGACACGGCAGTGCCGTGTCCTCTATATCATTCCGGTGTAACCGGAATTGATATGACTATTTGGAGAGACTAGCGAGAATGCTTTCCATTTCAGCAAGCTCGATCGCCCCTGAGAAGGTTTTGCCGTTCATAATAAAGAATGGAGTGCCTTCTATCCCCAATTTTTGAGCGAGTTGCACGTCTTTCTGAATCGCGGCTTCGGCGGCGGGGCTGTTGCGATCGGTGTTGAATTTATCTACTTTTAGATTGAGTTTTTGGGCGATCGATCCGTACAACTCCTCGCTTAACTGTTTTTGTCCCTCAAACAAAGCATCGTAATATTCCCAGAATTTGCCCTGCTGTTGGGCTGCCCAAGCTGCTTTGGCTGCTGGTAACGCTTGAGGGTGAATTGATGTCAAGGGAAAATGTTTGTAGGCTAAAGTAACTTTGTCCTGGTGTTTTGCCATAAACTGCTTGACAGTATCGTGAGCGCGCGCGCAAAACGGACATTGAAAATCGGAAAATTCTAGAAGTACAATCTGTTGTGAGGCTGCACCGGTACTGGGAGAATCGCCAATAGAAGATTTAGGATTAGTTTTCATCTCCTGCAAAAATGACTGCTGCGCTGCTTTGAGAGACTGCTGCTTTTCTTGCTGGTATGCTTGTACCGAATCTAAAATTGCTTGGGGGTTTTCGCGGATGATTTGCAAAACTTGCTCTTTTAATTTGGGATCGACTGGATTGCCACCGGCTGACTGGGCGGGGGAACAACCGATGAATACGAGGCAAACTGCTAACAGTACACTAAATCCCACAGCTTGCTGGCTGCGGAGTTTTCGCCAAATAGAGGATATGTTCATCTTTTTTTCTAATTCACGGCAAGACTTCATCCTACATTGGGAATTGGGAATTGAGAATTGGGAATTGGGAATTGGGAATTGGACTGCAAAGCATCTTCGCCGAAAAGCATTGGCTTTACTAACAGGAATTAAGGGGTAGAATTGGGTGATTTGGTAGAAAATACAGTCCTGGAGGCACAGGGGTCAAGAACCCGGTTTCTTCGTCAATATTTCTCGAAAAAACGACGATTTTTGGAACTTTTTTGCGTAAGTCCTCAATTAATTGTAGGGACACGGCACTGCCGTGTCCCTACCCCGATTAATTGTAGGGACACGGCACTGCCGTGTCCTGATTTTGGGTAATATTAATTCCGATGCTACCGGATTTGATATTATAAAAAGAAATACGGGAAGCGGAAAACTCAGGGACTTCAGTCCGCTCGATGCAAGCGAAGCGAGGGACTTCAGTCCCCTTCAATATCAGCAAATAGGCTTTTCAGAAAACAAGACTATTTGCGGTTGTTGAGCCACTTAGCAGCAACTATTCCCAAAATACCCGCCACAACTGGGTTTCCCAAAAATTTCATCAAACTAGGCTGTTCAGCTAATACTTCTCGAAAAACATCCGGGTGATTGTGATAGGTGAACGAGGCTAATTTGGTAACATCGTCAGCATTCATCCGGCTAGCGTGGTGAGTAGAAAGCCCTAGCTGTTGTTCCAAGGCGCGATCGTTCAATCCCCTCTTGCCCAAATGCTTGAAAAACTCCCGCGCCACGTCATCTCGTTCGTTTGGTTTAATTTGGGCGATCGCCTTTTGCAATTCCGGTTCCAATTGTGCCGGCGGCAAAGAGTCATGATTCAGAGAACGACCAAATAATTGTTTGCGCTCCTGGGGCGAAGTTCGCTGAGCAAAATCATCAAAGTTTTCGTATTCTTCGGCGGCTGTCTCCGGCATCGTTTCTCGATCACCGCTTGCCAAATCGCTCATGATTTGACGCTTGTAATTATCGCTGGTACTCATCGTAATTCTTTTCCAATCTAGACAACATCTGCGTCTCTAATAGAGACTGTTTTGCCAATAATTAGCGGCCTACTAAACCACAAATTGGCGACATTTGCAACTGACTAATTCGGTCAAGATTTGTATTCGATCTGATTTGATTGCTGGTCGTACTTCGCCGTCAAAATCAATTTTTTATCTGGCGCATAAACCAAAACACTTACATCCTGATTCGGGAAATTTTTGTGAAAACCTTGTGCTAAAGATTTCGCCAAATCCTTGACTTCTGTAGGGCGGACTTGCGGAGTAATCACAACTCCTAACTTGTTGTTGTCGCGCACATAAGCATCCTGAACCAGTCCACTAGCCGTCTTTGTTACCCATTTACCAAAATCTTGACCGGCTGCCGTATTTCCCTGTTCTAGCTGCGCGTAATAGCCCTTACTACCACCTATTGCTACAGGTGCACTCATCGGTTTTTGAGCTGAAACACTTGTCGTACAAGCTGTGGTAAAGCTTAGCATTAAAACCAAAAGTAGCCCAGCAATTATTTTGCGGCTTTGCTGAAATAAATTCACCTTTTTTCCTCCATTTTAAAAACATTTTGAAGATTTGAAAGGGTCTCAATGCCAGACCCTTTCACTAAATGTTAGGCTTTGTCTATTACGTCTTTGACGGCATCTTTTGCGTCTTCAACTGCGTGGCTGGTTTCAGCTTGCTTTTGCTTGGCTTTGCCTTGAGCTTTATCCTTGGGATCGCCAGTAACATTGCCTAGAGCTTCTTGAGCTGCGCCTTCGATGTTTTTGCCCGTTGCTTTTGCTCTATCTTCAATACTCATTGGTTTCTCCTTGTCTGTATTTAGTTTTACAGTTTGTACTTAAATTAATAGTATTGGTTCAGGCTCTTATTTGCACTCCCTCTGTAGGTAGAAACAAGTCAAGCGATTTTAGATTTTAGATTTTAGATTTTAGATTTTAGATTTTAGATTTTAGATTTTAGATTTTAGATTTGATGAAGGATTAATCCACTAAAAATTCTCCATTCAAAAAATGGTGTGAACAAGATACTGTCTTGTTCACACCATTTCATTAAATTAGGCAGGAAATTTAATCTATCTTGTGATGACATTCTTCATCTATTTTGTGCTGAAGTTCTGCCTTCAACAGTTCCACAACACGCATAGTGTCAGCGTTTCCTTGTTTCTGCTGACCGAGGGCTTTTTCTGTTTCCTCACCCAGTAATTCCTCTTTTGATTTTGGTAGACTGACTTTGTTGCTGCTGGTTGTGACGGTTGCGTTTTCTTCAATATTCATTAGCTTTCACCCTTTTTTGTGGAAAAATTATTTTAAATATGGCAAGTTGAAATATAACCATAAGTAAATACTAAGAGAAATCACAGGTATGTCCATCTGTCTGAAGAGAGATTGGGGAAAAGGTTTGAGCGCGATCGACATTTTACCGTTCAAGGGCGCAAATATAAGCCAGTTAGACATCAAGAGCGTGCAACAATTGCAAAGTTTTGTTGCGGTTTGGTTCAACAATCTACAAAAGAACACTTAGCATCGGATCAAACTTCCGTAAGATAGAACTAAAATTTATAAGTTAGTAAAAAGTATCTAAAACCCTATGGGAGCAAGGAGCATTAACCCGATCAAAGCAGCCGGCCCGGATCGCGAACCGATAAAAATAGGCGTGTTGCATTCGCTGACGGGTACGATGTCTGTCAGCGGAATTTCAGTTAAAGATGCGACACTGTTAGCTGTTGAGGAAATCAATGCCAGCGGAGGAGTTCTCGGACACGCCCTGGAAGCAGTTATCGAAGATGGGGCAAGCAATTTGCAAGCTTTTGCTCAAAAAGCTAAGCAATTGCTCCTAGAAGAACGGGTGGCGGTGGTATTTGGATGCTGGACTTCGGCCAGTCGCAAAGCGGTGCTTCCAGTGTTCGAGAATCTGAATGGGCTGCTGTTTTATCCGGTGCAGTATGAAGGACTCGAACAGTCTCGGCATATTTTCTATACTGGTGCTGCTCCCAATCAACAGATTGTACCTGGGGTGGATTACTTGCTGGGACTGTCGAAGCGGAAAATTTTTCTCCTGGGTTCGGATTATATTTTTCCCCGGACGGCAAATCAGATTGTGAAAGCTCAACTGGCGGCATTCTCTGGGGTCTTGGCGGGGGAAGTTTATCTGCCGCTGGGTTCGAGGGAAGTTGATGAGGCGATCGCCCATATTCTAGCAGTTCAACCGGATGCAATTCTGAATACTCTCAACGGTGATAGCAATGTGGCTTTTTTCCAAAAGCTGCGGAAAGCTGGGGTGACGGCTGACAAATTGCCGGTGATGTCGGTTAGTTTGGCAGAGGAAGAGGTACGGGCGATCGGACCTGAAAATATTGCTGGACATTTGGTGGTTTGGAACTATTTCCAAACGGTGGATACACCAGAAAATCGAAAATTCGTGAAGGCTTATAAAGAGAAATATGGGCAAGATCGAGTCACGGATGACCCGATCGAAGCTGCTTATTTGAGCGTTTATTTGTGGAAAACAGCAGTAGAAAAAGCGGGTTCAATAGAAGTTGTGAAAGTTAGGAAAGCTGCTAAAAATATTGAGTTTACTGCACCCTCTGGCAAAGTGAAAATAGATGCCAAAACGCAGCATACCTGGAAGACAGTGCGAATTGGCAAGGTGAGGTTAGACGGTCAAATTGACGAGATTTGGAATTCTGGAAAACCTGTGATCCCAGATCCTTTCCTCAAAGGTTATCCTTGGGCGGCGGCACTGATTCCAAGGCAGATATCGGTGGGAACTCGTGCTTCTTTGATAGGACTGTTTGCACTCTTGGTATCCCTCGCTTGGATGGCCGTGGGAGTAGGGTGGATCGGTGCTGTGGAGATGCAAAACTATTTGCTGGCAATAGAATCTGCCTCTGTCGGGGCGGGTGTTCCTGACGAAGTAGTGGCGGTGCTGGTGCAGGAGAGTTTTGGGGTGGTGAGCCGCACTCAGCGTTGGCTGATGGGGACTTTGGTTTTGAGTTCGATCGCCGGAATAGTTGCTTTAGTGTCGGTGTTGGCCCTGATGCGGAAGATCCGCTGGCTGCGGGAAGCCGCAGAACTCATGTCAAGCGGTGATTTGATGGCTCGATCGCCTATTATTTCTAATGATGCGATCGGCGTGCTGTCTTCTACTCTCAATACAATGGCACAGCAAATTAGCAGTTTGCTCAATGGTTTGGAAGTGCGTCGCCAGCAGCTAGAGGAACGCAGCCGCGAATTGGAAGTCGCTAAGGATGCTGCTGAGGCAGCGAACAGGGCGAAAAGTACATTTTTGGCAAATATGACTCACGAGTTGCGGACGCCTTTAAATGCGATTATCGGCTACAGTGAGCTGCTGCAAGAAGAAGCTCAGGGATTCGGCGATGAAGAATTTGTTACAGATTTGGCAAGCATTAATATGGCAGGTAAACAGTTGCTAAATATTATTAGCGACATCCTGGATATTTCTAAAATTGAGGCTGGGAAGATGACTCTTTTCCTGGAGACTTTCGAGGTGTCGAAGTTGATTGAGGAGGTGGTAACTACTGCTAAACCGCTGGTGGCGAAAAATGGTAATGCTCTCACCGTTGAGTGCCACAGCAATCTCGGCACGATGCGCGCTGATGCGACAAAAGTGCGACAAGCGCTGCTGAATTTGCTGAGCAATGCTGCTAAGTTTACCAATCAAGGCAAAATTACGATTAGTGCTTGGTTCGAAGGAGGGGCGGTTTTGTCGATCGACAATTTTGGGAATAAACTCAGTGTTGAATCTACGTTTAACAAACAGTCGATCGTGTTTCAAGTCACCGATACAGGCATTGGGATGACTAAAGATCAGATGTTGAATCTGTTCGGGGCTTTTTCCCAGGCGGACGACTCTACTACTCGCAAGTATGGCGGTACTGGTTTGGGGTTGATCATTAGCAAGAAATTTTGCCAGATGATGGGCGGCGATATTAATGTTGAGAGCGAATTTCAAAGCGGTTCTACTTTTACAATCCGGTTGCCGATTGTGGTTAGAAGCGAAAAAGAAGTTGCGCGCGATCAAGAATTCAAAAATCAGCCTTTTTTGAATTCGGAGATAGATGCAGCAGAAGCCCAAAACCAACAAGAAGTGCGATCGAGTGTTTCCCTAGAACCCAATGCTAAAGTCCTGGTGATTGACGACGATCCAGACGCACGGGATTTAATGACCCGCTGCTTGTCCAAACAGGGGTTTCGGGTGCATTCCTCAGCTAGCGGTGAAGCGGGGCTTCAGTTGGCGAAGGAGTTGCGGCCTGATGCGATTACTCTGGACGTGAGGATGCCGAGTATGGACGGCTGGACGGTACTTTCAGCTTTGAAAGCCGATCCTGATTTGGCTGATATTCCGGTGATTATGATGACTTTTTTGGACGACAAAAATCAGGGTTTGGAATTGGGAGCGGCGGAGTATTTGAGGAAGCCTTTGGATTACAAGCGCTTTGCGGCTTTGTTGAGTAAATATCAGCAGTCATCAAATTAGTTAGTTGACAGTCAACAGTCAACAGTCAACTGTCAACTGAAAACTTAATCTAAAAATCCCATTAAAGTAGAACTATCATCAATCTCGTTGGAAGCTATTGGTCGATTGCCACCCATTGTCGAGTAAACTTCATCAATGTGAAGATTGCTAACAGCAACTGGCCGCGCACCCGACATACTGAACATTTCACTGACTTGCATGGTACTGGCCCCGATCGGACGTCTCCCCAGTGTAGCCACCACTTCAAAGGTGCTAGCTTCTACCGGGCGGTTGCCGACAATGCCGTAGGTTTCGCTGATGTGGAGGGTGCTGATACCGATCGGGCGGTTCCCCGACATCGAGACAGTCTCGCTGATGGTAAAATCGTCTGGGCCTACCGGGCGGTTGTCATGTAGGAGTTGCGGGCGATAAAGTTGGATGCCCGCTGATTTGGCTTCGCTGGTGGCTGGTAGGGCCTTGGTAGTGCCTTTGTTGCTGCGGGCGATCGCTTTGCCTTTGTCTTTGGGGGTGAGACTCATAATTTTTTCCTCTTGAATTATTGGGCTTTTGATTGCTGGGTTCGGAAAGCGTCAGATTGGGACAACTGATTTTCAGGGCTTTGTGCTTTCTATTTTTGGTCAATATTAAAATAATATGATCAATTCTAACGATTTTATCAACTAAATTGCATAGTTATTGCATTTTTGTTAATATTTATTAGTAATAGCTACCTGTGATTATGATAACTGCGGCAGCATCTTTTCAATTGCAAGCGCCCTTTGAGCCTACGGGCGACCAACCGGTAGCGATCGCCCAACTGGTGAAAAGCATCCAAGCAGGCGATCGATTTCAAACCTTACTCGGTGCCACAGGTACAGGCAAAACCTTTTCGATTGCAGCCGTCATTGAAAAAATCGGCAAGCCCACGTTAGTGCTCGCCCACAACAAAACCCTGGCTGCTCAATTGTGCAACGAATTGCGTAATTTTTTCCCCAACAATGCAGTCGAATATTTTGTCAGTTATTACGACTATTATCAACCGGAAGCATACATTGCCGTCAGCGATACTTACATTGAGAAAACGGCGGCGATTAATGAAGAAATTGATATGTTGCGACACTCAGCCACGCGATCGCTATTTGAACGTCGCGATGTAATTGTCGTAGCCTCCATTAGCTGCATCTACGGTTTGGGAATGCCCGCCGAATACCTGAAAGCCGCTATCCCTTTGCGAGTAGGAATGGAAGTCGATCAGCGACAAATATTGCGAGATTTAGTTAACGTCCAATACAGCCGTAATGACACAGAATCAGGCAGAGGCAAATTTCGTGTCAAAGGCGATGTCGTGGAAATTGGCCCCGCCTACGAAGACAGAATTATTCGCGTTGAATTCTTCGGCGACCAAATCGATGCCATTCGCTACATTGACCCAGTGACAGGTAAAATTATCCAAAGTACAGATGCTTTGAATATTTATCCAGCCCGCCACTTTGTCACGCCAAAAGAGAAATTAGAAGCAGCTTGTAACGCAATTGAACAAGAACTAGAATTACGGCTAGAAGAATTAGAAGCAAATGGAAAAATATTAGAAGCACAACGACAAAAAGACCGTACAGGCTACGATTTGGAAATGCTCCGAGAAGTCGGTTACTGCAACGGAGTCGAGAATTATTCCCGCCATTTAGCAGGCAGAAATGCCGGGGAACCACCAGAATGTTTGATTGATTATTTTCCAAAAGATTGGATGTTAGTCATCGATGAATCCCATGTCACAGTCCCACAAATCCGAGGGATGTACAACGGCGACCAAGCACGCAAAAAAGTATTGATTGAACACGGTTTTAGGTTGCCCAGCGCGGCAGATAACCGCCCTTTAAAAGCAGAGGAATTCTGGGCAAAAGAGAATCAGTGCATTTTTGTGTCTGCAACGCCTGGAGATTGGGAAATCGAAATTTCTGAAGGCAGAGTTGCCGAACAGGTAATCAGACCGACGGCAGTGGTCGATCCGACGATTTTCGTGCGTCCGACGGAGGGACAAATTGACGATTTGTTGGGGGAAATCAAGGAGAGAGTAAGTCGGGACGAGCGAGTTTTGGTGACGACTTTAACGAAGCGGATGGCGGAAGATTTAACCGAATATTTGCAGGAAAGGGGAATTAGAGTGCGGTATTTGCACTCGGAAATTCAGTCGATTCAACGCATCGAAATTATCCAAGATTTGCAGGATGGTAAATTTGATGTATTGATTGGTGTGAACTTGTTGCGGGAAGGTTTGGATTTGCCGGAGGTGTCGCTGGTGGTAATTTTGGATGCGGATAAAGAGGGGTTTTTGCGATCGGGACGTTCTTTGATTCAAACGATTGGGAGGGCGGCGCGGCACATTCGGGGACAGGCGATTTTGTATGCGGATAATTTGACGAAAAGTATGATTAAGGCGATCGACGAAACCGATCGCCGTCGCGGAATCCAGTTGGCGTATAATAAGATGCACGGGATTACGCCGCAGCCGATCGCGAAAAAGCGATCGAGTAATGCAATTTTGGCATTTCTGGATGTGTCGCGGAAGCTGAATTCTCAGCAGTTGGAGGAGGTTTACGAACACGCAA
>Ga0335395_10001959_pt1 | contig 12793 bp, 14 predicted proteins | sample MAT02_FD_205744 | JGI IMG/M metagenome (GOLD analysis project Ga0335395, IMG submission 205744) | Freshwater microbial communities from Lake Fryxell liftoff mats and glacier meltwater in Antarctica - MAT-02 (spades assembly) (version 2) ...
TGTATGCTAAAGGTTTTAAGCCCTCTCCCACGTTGGGAGAGGGACTTTGATATTGCTCCCCTTATCCCAAAATGGGAGAAGGGGGTGGGGGATGAGGGTCAAGATTATAGGGTAGCAAACACAATTAAGATGCACGCCGGGGGTAGGGTGGGCAATGCCCACCCTACTTATACTTAGAAGGTTTATTTTTTACTTGATGGTCTGTAATTACACCTGAAGCAATTCCGGCGATCGCTGCCACAAGTAAACCTAGTTTATGGGGAAATCCGTGAGCTAATAGAGAAACAATCCCGGCTACTAGGGCTGTAATAATCAGGGCCAAATTTTTCTTTAAGTAAGGAATTACCATGCCAATAAAAGTAGCAGACATGGCAAAATCTAAGCCCCAGTTTGCGGCATTAGGAATTAAGTTACCGATAGTTAATCCTAGGAAAGTACAGAAACTCCAACTACTATACATAAACAAAGCGGAACCCAAATAATACCAATGTTTGTAAGGAGAATTATCTAAGGCATCGTAGCGATTAATTACTACCATAAATGCTTCATCCGTGAGCAAAAAACCAAGGGGAATTTTCCACTTTTGGGGCAGATTTTGCACATGGGGAACTAACGTAACAGAGTAGAGGAGATGGCGTAAATTTACGACAAAAGTAGTTAGAATAATCACTGGCAAAATTGCTCCCCCAGCCACTAAACCTAGAGCCACAAATTGCGATGAGCCGGCAAACACAAAAGCCGACATCCCCAAAGCCCCCCAAAAGCTGATCCCACTTCCTGCGGCTAAGGTTCCAAAGATAATTCCAAAAGGAATAGCTCCGACAATTAAGGGAAAAGTATCTCTAGCGCCTGCTAAAAATTCTGCCGATTTAGAAAATGTATGATTATAACTTGTAGCCATTTAAAAATTAGTTTAGAGCAATTTATTGCTAAAACCTACGCAGGTTCTGCCATTAAATTACAATAGGGGCGCAAGGCTTTGCGCCCTAAATTAACCTACGTTCTGAATTTATTTTTTCTGAGCAATAACAGCATAAAAGGGATCGCCAGCCCCAAACCATTGGCGTAAACCCGATCGCTTCGCTATCACCTCTGGCTCCTGAAAACCGGGAACCCCCCGGAAATAAATTTTGACTAGCTCTACTCGATCGTCCTCTGTGCCATCCCGCCAAGCAGCGATCGCTTTTTGATAAAACATCCGGTTAGAAAAACTAAAAATTGCTACACCTCCCGGCTTGAGGACTCGATAAATTTCTGTAAAAATTGCCTCTGGGTGTTGGAGATACTGAACTGAAACACAATTAATTACAGCATCAAAATCTTCATTATCTAAAGGTAATTTCTGGTTCTGGTTTAAATTCTGCACAAAATAATGATTGAGCCGGGGATTTTTTGCCAACTCGGCCTCACTCAAGCCATGCCCTTCTACATGGGCAAACTCCATTTCCGCTGGCAGGTGAGATACCCAACTACTCATCATATCAAAAACCCGACTCTGGGGCTGGAGCCGCTCTCGGTATAGCTGAGTTAGTTGCTCAATAAAACCCTCATCTACATGGGTAACAAAGCGGGGTTGAGCATAGAATAATAAATCATCACTATCATCTAATTTAGTACGTTGGGATGGGGGCAATAGCATAGAAATTGTTAGGTAAAACTAATTTTGTATATATTTATGTATATTTACGCAGGGTCTAACACCATAGAGCTAAGGGGAATGGAGCACTGAAACCTAGTAATTTCAGGAGACTCGGCCACAACTATTTCAATTTTACTGTTCATTACTTCCATCAGGGTTTGATCTAGAAGGAAGTTTAAGCCGGGGGAAAGTTTTTCGGAAATATTTTCTGCTGGAGTATTAAGTAAGTCTAAAGGTTCCACCCACTTTTGAGGATCGTAATCAACATCAATCCAGATGATAACTGGGTTAGAGTCTTCTGTACTCGCCATAGAGACCCGAATGCCCCCCAGTTGCATTTTCAAAATAGCTCGATCGATCAAATTTACTAATACTTGCCGGAGTCGTCTAGGTTCTGTCATCACAAAAACTGTCTCTGGAGGTGGAGATATCTGGAGCCGCAGACTGCGGTTAGCTGCTTGTAGATGAGTCAGATTATGAACTTCTTGGAGGAGATGACGCAAATTAATGGGTTGTAGCTCTAGGCTAGCTGTCCCGTGTTCGGCCTTGGCAACGGCAATTACTTCATCTAGAAGTTTGACTAGTTTTAAGGCTGAGTTGTTTGCTTCTACCAGAAATTCTCGCTCCTCTTCTGGGTTTTCACATAGGTCAGAGATAATTAGTTGATGGAGACCAATTAAGCTACTCAGGGGCGATCGTAATTCATGGGAAGCTCTAGCTAGGAAACCCGCTTTGAACATACTCATCTCCTGAGCCATATGATAAGCCAATTCCATTTGCTTAAGTTTTTCCTGTAAATCAGCTAAATTATCCCTAGAAGTTTCGGGCTTAGGGATTTGTGGCACAACTTCTAAATTTCTGTCTGGGTTTCTAGTAGGAGTTAACTCTTGAAGATGAGGACTGGTGGGCAGGCGGGGGCGATTTCTGGGTTTATTTTCTTCAATGAGCTTATTCCCAAAAAAACCTAATACGGCTCCTGCAATCAGATAGGCTATTTCTATACCGAACATACTCTTTGCTGTGAAGGCTTAATTTTCTCAAGCATAACGGTTTTTGCCCTTCATTGTCAGAACTTTTTCTAGCTTTAGACCCGTTTCTAGACTCGCCGGAGAATATCTTTACTGTGGGTATCAGTTCCACAGGTATTTAGAAGGCGGTATAGATCACTAAGATTCCTGACCTGTCGAGATTGCTTAGGGCTGGCAACCCAAGGAAAAGGATTGTTGTAGGCATAGTAGGTTTCAAGTCCATCAATACCTAATTGCACGGCAGCAGGGATTAAATCTTCAGCGGGTTGACGATAGCGCACAGGATGGGCGAGGACGGCTAATCCCCCCGCCTGTTGGATAGCCCGAATCACTAGACCAGCGTGGGCTTGATCATCATTCAGATTTTTACCTTGAAGATAGGGAATAATAGCGGGGCGATCGGGCTGGAAACCATAACCCAGAATATGTACCTCTGTTTCTAAAAGTTTTGCAGTAATTTCTACTCCTGTCCATAGGTGGGGTAGCTCTCCAGAGTTTGGTTGATCATCAAGCCATTGCTGGGCGATCGCATAGCCTGCTACGGTATGGTGGTCTGTAATTGCCATACCCCGGAGTCCTAGTTTGGTGGCTTGCTCTATTAATTTCTCTGGCTGGAGTTGGCCATCAGAATAAACTGTGTGGAGATGAAAATTATAATCGTAGGGACAACTAGTAGCATGAACACTATGGAACACCTGTCTAAGTTTTGCTACATCATGGGCTGAGTGCAATGCTAGTTGATTTTGCATAAAAGCCTGAACTTGGTTAGCTGCCATAAATGCCTCAAGGTTGGATCGTCGAGCGCAGGAAATTTAATATTAAGTAATGTAAATCCTAGCACAAATTTTCTTCGGGGTGCATGACTGTAAAATAGCTAAAGTCAAAAAGAACTAGGGATCAAAAAATCTAAAAGGTACAAATATGGCTAGGAGGAATTTACTTTTATATTCCGCGATTCGTGATAACTGCGATCGAGGCTCCGTGGGGGAATTTCTGAGAGAAAAAATTCAAGGTGGCTCTAAACTTTCAATTGTATCGGCATACTTTACAATACCGCAATCGCCAACCTTTACGACTTAAGGATGAAGTTTTAGATCTAGAAGATTTCTCGGAAAGTGTTGCCCTGAATGAGTTTAGCCTAGAGGATTTTCGGATTGAACTGACTAACTATATTGAGAATAATCGACAGGCTTTAGCTGAAGCCCCCTTAGGAATTTATGCGGTAGTTCCCGTCCATCCTGATTATCAGCAAATCAGTTCTGGAACTATTTTTTGTTTGAGGCAAAAGGGGATGACGGCAGTTGACACTCTCAGGTCTAAAGACGCTGAGATTCTCTAAGCCTCACAACTTAGATTTCTGCTTCAATGCAACAGTTTTGTACAAATTTAAAGGATTAAAATCCTAAATCTGCCCTAGCACTTTCAGCCAAAGAAAATAACTCTTTGTCGGGCATTTCTTGCCAATCGGGATCGGCAATTTCACTATAAAACTGGGCATCGTAGGGACGAGTCCGCACTACTACGGGCATGGGGACGGCATGGCCAAGGACTAGAGCTTGTTGTTTGGAATCTAGTTTAGCTAAGACCGATCGCAGACTTGCCCCACCCGAAACCCCAGTAAAAATAGCTTCAATATCTTTATCGTCATTAAGCAAAGAAGTAATTCTTGTCCCAATTTGAGACATAACTTCGTTGTCAATTCCTGAAGGCCTTTGATCCACTACTAGTAGGGTGACAAAATATTTCCGCATCTCCCGCGCGATGATCCCAAAAATCGTATGTTTGACGATCGCTGGATCTAAAAATCTATGAGCTTCTTCAATGGTAATTACTAACTGGGTGGGGCGATCGACAGGATTTTTACTCTGTAAGAAAATCTCTGATTTTTTCACATAAGCCTTATGAATCCGCCGAGTAATCATATTTGTCACCAACATATAAGACAACATATCAGACTGGGAACCAAACTCAATTACCACATTTTTTTTAGCTTCCAGAGATTGGAGAATTCGCTCTACATAATTATGGGGACTGGCACTGCGGATATATTTAAGATTTTCTAGACGCATGAGCTTTCTTTGTAAGGCCATAATCGAGCCTTTGTGTCCCCGTTTTTCATCACAAAACTCGGTAATATCTTCATTAGTCATAGCAATTAATCTAGTGATCCAATGCTTACCAAATTCTCCATACAAAATATTGGCATTATCTAAACTTGCTTCCGAAAGATTCAATTCTCCCCGGACTAAATTAATATCTTCAATTTCAATTTGATCGAAACTTAAATATAATTCCTGAGCATCTTTAATTCCCCGTCTTTTAGCAGATTCTGGGTCAAGGGTATACACTTCAACTTGGTGAGGAAATAACTGCCGTAAACCTTTAACAGTTTGACAATTTTTGCCTTCAGAAACTGCCTCCCAACCGTACTCTGAGTGCATATCAAAAATCAAATTCACCGCTGCTTGGCGGCGAATAATTCCCGATAGTAATAATCTGGTTAAAAAAGATTTTCCTGTGCCAGATTTGCCAAAAACCCCATTACTCCGCTCCACAAATCTATCCAAATCTAAACATACAGGAACTTCCATATCTAGGGGCTGCCCGATCGCAAAGTTTCGCCGAGTCGGATCATCTTCCCAGCCAAAGACAGAGCGAAAATCATGTTCAGTAGCTTCATAAACTGGGCTAAAGTGGCTAGGAATAGTTTTCACTGGTAATAGCTGCATTTCTGAGCTACTCTGGGGCTGCATAGAAGCAAGGGGAGCTTTACCATTGAGGGCTTTTTTATTATTCCCTTTCTTGCCATTTTGATTAGTATTAACCCCTGCATCACCATTAGTAATAAATAACTGGTTTTCTAGTTCTAGAGCAGGAATAAACATCAACATGGGGGTAAGATTAATGGTACCGTAGGTGCCACTGCCAGCCAAAACTTCCCGCAAGAAATCATCATCAGGTTCGGGAGGATTAGCAATAATTCGGAGGCTAGAAGTACCTAGAGAAACATCCGTGAGCATACAAAAGAAACGGGCTTTTCTACCCCGAACAACTAAGAATTTACCAACTCGCATTTCCTCTACAGAAATATCCGCATGGAGACGAATTTCTAAGCCTTGGGTAAGAGACCCTTGAATAACTGAGCCAAGGGGTTTTTCTAGAAGTCTTTCTAAGGATATTTCTGGGGTCATAATATTTTTGATTTCACCAAAGCATCTTTAACTACGGGGGGTAATTGCCTAAGAATTTTGCCTTTACTACTTTCGATCGCCACTAATGTCACTTGGGCGGTGAGGTACAAAATTTCACCATCGGGGGATTGAATTTGATAGTCACAAATAATTCTTACCCCCTTAGTATTCTGTATTCTTGTCTTAATTACCACATCCATGCCTAATTTTACGGGTATATGATAGCGCAGAGCCATTTCTACTACCGGTAATTCGTAGCCTAGATTAACTAAATAGTTGTAATCTACCCCAAGCGATCGTAAATATTCTACCCGTGCTTCTTCTAGCCAAGTTACATAAGCCCCATGCCAGACAATCCCGCCATAGTCTGTATGGTGGGGAAAGGCACGGACAGGATAGCTAAACCAGTCTGAGGTGTTGGGGTTAACCATGTATTTGATAATGGCATCTGTAGGCAGATCAGCATTATTATCAACAGAAGAATCAGAGTTAGGAAGAGGGCGATCGAACATAAGTCAAAGTTAAATCAAGGTAAAGATAGTATCAGGGAATACAATTTCTATAGACTAACTAGCTTAGATTGTAGATAAAAGAAGTACTATAGTCCAATTAGCTTTTCTATAATTAAGCTGGCAAAAACTAGTCCAATCATGAGTTTTCCAGCTATACGGATTCCACTTTGATACATTTTCTGCTGCTGTCTGACTGTTAAATTATTCCACTGTGAAGGCTTTACTTCCCACTTTTTCATAGCAGCTTCTTACCCAGTTAAAGATTGTAGTAATTGAGAATTATAGGGCTTTGCCGGCAAAGTCCTACGAAGGGGTAGAACCCCTTCACCCCGCTCAGGCATTCGTATTTTTATAGGCGAAGGAGTACTAAACTTCTTCTTTTGAGAGTGCTTCTTCATTTTGCTCGCCAGTGCGAATCCGGACTACTCTACTAATTGGCAGCACAAACACCTTGCCATCTCCAATCTTGCCAGAGTGGGCAGTTTTGACAATAGTATCGACCACAGCATCAGTAAGATCGCTGGTGACAACTAACTCAATTTTTACTTTGGGCAGAAAATCAACAGCGAAAGGTTGGCGATCAAAGCCTTGAAGTCCAAGGAAAGCCAAAGGATGACCTTTTTGACGACCAAATCCTTTTGCCCCGGTAACAGTTGCACCCTGAACGCCAATTTTGACTAAAGCGTCCTTAATCTCATCAAGTTTAGCAGGCTGAATAATTGCAATTATTAAGTCCATAGGTATTTAGATTAGAGTTCCTAGTAGTTAAATTGGATGGATTTAGACATTTTACGAAGTTATCGATCGCAGTATCTTAGGGGATTTTAGCATACTGATGAGAACGAGTCTTTGCGTTCAAATAATCTCCTTGCAAACAGCTAAGTTCTTAGCGTGATATTGCTAAAATCTATCAAGCAATTCTCATTATGAAAATCAGGGTCTATCAAACCCTTAGCTAAAGAGGGCTTGATATTTCTTTGCAGATGGATAAATCGCTGAAACCCATTGGCTTCCTTCCATAATTATAATTACTGTAATCTATCTCGAAGAGGATGGCTAGTATCAGCAGGTAATAAGATGGGCTTACCATTGATAAATCCCTGCAAAAAGATGTAAGCAAATCCAATGACAAAGAATATAGCTCCACCACCAATGGCAATTTGGGCATTTGTCGCTGAGTCACCACCAGACGTAAAACCAAAGTAGAAGACTGCTATTAGCATCGAGAAATTTAGGATAGCCCCACACAGAGGAATCACAACTGTTGTAATCGGATTAGTTTTCCCTTCATCCAACAAATGATCGAGGGTTGCCACTAGGGTGACTAAGCAAGTAAGTCCGTAGAAAACGAAAGTACCAATATTTGACATCAAAGTTACTTGGGTCAAATTATTTACATTAAGTACGCCGTATCCTCCGATCGCCGCAGAAAGAAGTGTTAAGAAAACAATACCGATGTGTGGAGTCCGATATTTTTTATGTAATTTACTAAATATTCTTGGCAATTCATTATCCTGACCCATCGCATAGGTAATGCGGACTCCTGTAGAGAGAGCAGATAGGGTTGTGCCAATTAGAGCCATAAGTACGGAAATAGCCATAATTAGAACAAGGGCAAATCCATTACCACCTAAAAGGCTATCGCCCAAAATTCTGGTCATATCTCCGATCGGAGCGCCAGATTTAGCAGCAGCATCAAATCCTGTCAATATACTACCACCATCATATTTTGTTGGATCAAGGCTTAAAGATTGGATTGCTTGGGCAAAATCTGTAATTTTAGGATCTAGTCCAGCTACAAAAGAAGCTTGTTCACCTGCTTTATTTACCACACCTGCATAAGCACTACCAATAAAAAAGTTAGCCGCAAAGTATTCAAAGAAGTAACAAATACAGGCTTGAATTACTAAGGAGAGAATAACTGCTCGGGGAACATCACGTTTGGGATTGATCGCTTCTCCTGCTAAGGCCGTGGCGGACTCAAAGCCTACTACCAGAAGAATAGCGATGCTTACTTGGAATAATAGACCGGGGAAGTCATGGGGTAAAACTACACTAAATACGTTGGCGTGTTCGTAAGTAATCTCTGGGCGGCTAAATCGGTAAATGATAAACAGTAGCCCCAAAAACACTAGAGAAACGATCTGAACAATATTAATGACGATATTAACGAGAGTAGAGCCAGTTACACCAAGTAGAGCGATCCCGCCGACCAAAATAGCAAAACCAACACAGATGCCAATTTGAACGGGAGCGGCTGAGGCGAAGCTTGGGTTGAAGAGTTGCCCAATATATACGACTAGGGTTCCCATGAAGGCAACCATCACGCCGGGGTATACCCAATAATAGAGGTGAGATGACCAGCCAACCAAAAATTTGACGATGCGGGCAAATCGGAAGTGTATATGCTCTTCTTTAGCAATAATTGCGGCTTCGGCATAGTAATAAGAACTACCTGCACCAGCTTCTGAATAGGCTTTAGATAAAGTGGCAAAGCAACTAGCAGTAAACAGGGCGATCACTGTGGCGATCGCTACTGCTGCCCACATATTTGGAGCAGAAGCTTTAGGCGCTTGAAGCTGAAATGTAGTCCACAAAAAAGCTCCCGGGGCAATTAGGGCCATGGCGTTAATTGTGACACCAATAATACCTAAGGTTGGCTTAAGCTCTGAACTTGAACTATCGTTATTAGTCATTATTAACCTTAAAATGTTTCTATAGTCAAGCTAGATTGAACCAGCAGTTCACAACTCAAAATGTAAGATTAGATACATAAGTTAAGGCAAATGGAGATAGTTAACATAAATTAACATAAATAAATAATTCTAAATAAATAATTAAGTCCAAATCTCCTTAAACCCTCAATAAGCTGCAAATAGATAGGCTAAAGTAAAGTTACTAATCTCGTTTGCAAGGAATAATTAAAAACCAATGCTTCGGCTTCACTCAGCAACAATGCGGGGAATAGTTATTTCTGCCCAGACTGAATAATTAATCCACCTGCAATAATCACTGCTAATCCTAGCCAAGTAGAGTTTGGAATATTTTCCTTAAAGATGAAGTACCCCCATAAAACACTAATCAAGGCAAAAACTGCAACATATACACCTAATAATCTTGAGAAGTCCCACTTAATGAGGTTAACCATTAAGCCATAGCCGCCCAAAGTTAGACAACCTGCAACAATGAGAACTAAATTACTATTAACTAAACCTTTACGAATTAAAGCATCTCCTCCTACTTCTAGGAGAGCTGCTGCGATAAAAATCAAACCTGTCAAGTATTGCATTAAATTTAGTTAGGTGGGTAGTGCTAAACCGGGAAGGATTTCCCCCGCAGCGCGGGGGAAATCCTTATTAAAAAATTATTACTTTTTTAGGATTACCGTTAGGTGAATTAAGTAAAAATAACAGACAGAGTGTTGCACATCTTTAATATCTATAAAATAAAGTTAATAGGGGATTTATTTGCGATCGCCAAGTACTTTATTATTTGTTTACTGCGTTAAGTTATAGTATCAGGTTATGAGCGTAAAGGTTTATATTTGGTTGCCAAAGGGTGGAAGAGTTGGACATACTGCCATGCAGGTTGGCGATCGGGCTTATCTCAGTTTTTGGCCTGGATACAATCGCAAAGGATTTTTCCACAGTATTATTCGCAATTTAACTGTAAACGTGAAGCGTCGTCCTTTTTATCGAGATTATTCTGCTGATTGTGAGGCAGAGGATTTTGAGCCTTTAATAGTGGAATTTGAGCATCTAAATGAGAATGTAATTCAGAAATACTGGGAAAAGGTGCAAGAAAGCGAATTAGTCTATGAGTTGACTGAATTTAATTGTTCTACTGTGATTGCCAATGCACTCTATTTGGGTTCGGGTTTTCAACCATCTTTTCGCCCGATGGCAGAAGTTGATAAGTATGTGGGTATGGGAATTCCTTTGGGGGAAGTGGAGACTTGGGAGCCTAAGAATATTCTGCAATATGCTAAAGAACTGAAGACAAAAGTAGGATAAAAGCAATCGTTAATCCAATCAATAATCCAATCAATAATCTAATTTGCTATAAGTCAATTCGCCCTAAGGTGGTCTATTCATCTGGATATGATATTCACTTTATGGGATTAGAAAAATTACATCCCTTTGACAGTTGTAAATACAGTCGTGCTTGGCGTGTTTTAGCTGACAGATTTGGCGATCGCTTAACCGCAAACAGCTTGAATCCTTTGCAGCCTGCAACTATTGAGATGCTTAAAGCAGTACATGGCGATAGTTATCTTGCAAGTCTGCGGCGATCGGATTTCGTAGCGAAGTCTTTGGAATTATCTTCTCTGTCATTCTTGCCGATTGGGATTCTTGATAGTAGAGTTTTGAAACCGATGCGACTAGCAACCATGGGAACAGTGATGGCAGCGGAAGCGGCTTTAGAACATGGGATAGGGATCAATCTTTCTGGTGGATATCATCATGCTAGTAGCGATTGCGGTGGTGGATTTTGTATTTATTCAGATATTGCTGTAGCGATCGTGCAGTTACGGCTATCTCAAAAGGTTTCCCTAGTAGATCAAGTGGCGATCGTGGATTTAGATGCTCATCAGGGGAATGGGCTGGCGCGGATTTTTTTTGATGATCCTAATGTGCATATTTTGGATATGTATAACGAACAGATCTATCCCCAAGATGTAATATCAAGGCGGCGAATAGATTGTGACCTTCCCTTAGGTTCGGGAACGAATGATCAAGATTATCTCAGCATTCTTAAGGAGAACTTACCAGTCTTTTTAATGCAGATTGAAAAGCCCAAAATTGTTTTTTATAATGCAGGTACGGATATTTATGCCGAAGATTTACTGGGCAGATTGAAAATTTCAGAACAAGGAGTATTGGAGCGCGATCGCTTTGTTTTTCAAACAGTCACAGAATTAGGAATTCCCCTAGTGATGGTGCTAAGTGGTGGCTACACCCATGACAGTTATCGCTTGATTGCCGATAGTGTCTCTATGGTGCTTCAAACATGGAAAAATGATTAGCACTTTAGCATCGATCGCTGACCTGGATCGAACTTATAGCTAAATTCTGTATTCTCATCATAATAAGCTCCCCGTAAATTGGCTCCAGTCAGTTTTGTTCGATAAAGATTTGCCCCAGCCAAATTTGCCCCAGCCAAATTAACTTCCAATAATTCAGCCCCAAACAGATTCGCTTTCTTGAGATTGGCTCCGCTCAAATTAGCTTTAGTCAGATTAGCTTCTCGTAAATCAATTGATTCTAAATTTGCTTGACTTAGATTTGTATTCTGCAAGTTTGCACCAAAACAATCAGCATTTTCCAAATATGCACCTTCTAAATTCGCTCCTTCCAAATTTGCCCCTAGTAAATTAGCTTGGTTTAAGATTGCCGAAGTCAGATTTGCTTTACTTAAGTTGGCTTTACTCAGATTCGCACCTGTGAGATTCGCGCCGAAGAGATTTGATTGACTTAGGTTGGCATGATTTAAGTTGGCTTGGCAGAGTAAAACCGATTCCAATTTAGCCTCATGTACATTAGCATCACTTAAATTAGCACTTGACAGATCGGCTTTAGAAAGCTGGGCTTTGATCAAAACTGCAAAGTTCAATTGAGCTTGTCTCAAGTCTGATTCCTGTAGATCTGCTTCTGCTAGGTTAGCTCGTTCTAAAATCGCCTGAGTGAGCGTTGCTTTTACCAAAATTGCCTGAAACAGATTAGCTTGGGTTAAATCCGCTTTATTTAAGTTTGCTTGAGCTAAATTAGCTCCACTTAAATTTGCTAAACTCAAGTCCGCATGGCTAAGATTAGTAGACTCAAATACAGCACAAGCAAGATTGGCACCGACCAGACTAGCATTACTTAAATTTGCTTCATAAAGATTGGCATGACTTAAATTGGAACGATCTAAACGCGCCGCTACCAAGTTGGCTCGCACAAAATCAACTCCACTTAAATTAGCGATCGCTAAAACCGCATTTTCAAGATTCGCTCTAAATAAAACAGCTTGCTTAAAATTAATTCCTGCCAGTTGAGCCGATTCTAAATTCGCCCGCCAAAGATTTACTGACTCAAAATTTCTTTCTCCTGCTGCATACTTTTCAACTAGGTCTTGAGCAGACTGGATCGATGCCTGTTTATCTTGTTTAGGCATGGTTTTAATCTAAAGTATTTTGATCTATATTATTTTGTGATTACCAGGTTGCTCCATAAACCCAAGACCAATTAAAGACTTGGGTATTAGCTTTATCAATTCTAATTTATTTGCGATCGAGGACTAAATTTATGGTTATGCCCTGAGGGGGTGACAACCCACCTGAAACTTAGAGGGAGTAAATATTTAGCCGAACTGTGATAAAAAAAGATAGGCAGCCAATTTGCTCTCAGCTAACCTACCTAAAAAATAATTGTTACCAACATT
>Ga0335395_10001960_pt1 | contig 12792 bp, 8 predicted proteins | sample MAT02_FD_205744 | JGI IMG/M metagenome (GOLD analysis project Ga0335395, IMG submission 205744) | Freshwater microbial communities from Lake Fryxell liftoff mats and glacier meltwater in Antarctica - MAT-02 (spades assembly) (version 2) ...
GCGATGTTGTCGGTGCTGGTGATTTGCGTGTCGCGGGTGTTTCAATTTTCCTGGGGCCATTGGGCAGAGCGGGTGGGGTCCACGCTGGACCATTGGTTTGAGTCGCGACGCGAAAAGCGCGAGGCGGTGGAAGACCAGCGCATCGGTGCGCAAGCGACCCGCGAGCGGGAAGAGGTGGTGGCGGTGGAGCGGGTGGAGATTGAGGGGCAGCATCCCACGCCGATGCTGATCGAACCCATGCTTGTGGATGTGCCACAGAGCGCTCGGGTGGCCAAGGAGCGGCAAAAACCCCTATTTGTCAACCTGCCCGACAGCAAACTTCCGCAGGTCGATCTGCTCGACGGCGCGCCACTGCACCAGACCAGCGTGGACAGCCAGACGCTGGAGATGACCAGCCGCCTGATCGAGAAAAAACTTAAGGACTTCGGGGTTGACGTGCGGGTGGTGGCGGCCGCCCCGGGGCCGGTGATCACGCGCTACGAGATCGAGCCGGCCACCGGGGTGAAAGGTTCGCAGATTGTTGGCCTGAGCCGTGATTTGGCGCGCTCGCTCTCGCTGGTTTCCATCCGCGTGATCGAGACAATTCCGGGCAAGAACCTGATGGCGCTGGAGTTGCCCAACGCCAAGCGGCAGATGATCAAGCTGAGCGAAATTCTGGGTTCGTCGGTTTACAACGACGCCAAGTCGCTGCTGACCATGGGACTGGGCAAGGACATCAGCGGCCTGCCGGTGGTGGCTGATCTGGCCAAGATGCCACACTGCCTGGTGGCCGGTACCACGGGTTCGGGCAAATCGGTCGGCATCAACGCGATGATTCTGAGCCTGCTCTACAAGGCCGATGCACGAGACGTGCGCCTGTTGCTGATCGACCCAAAGATGCTGGAGATGAGCGTCTACGAGGGCATACCTCACCTGCTCGCGCCGGTGGTCACCGACATGAAGCACGCGGCCAACGGCCTGAACTGGTGCGTCGGCGAGATGGAGAAGCGCTACAAACTCATGAGCAAGATGGGTGTGCGCAATCTGGCTGGCTACAACGTCAAAATTGACGAGGCCAAAGCGCGTGGCGAGATCATCGGCAATCCCTTCAGTCTCACGCCCGAACAACCCGAGCCACTGGAGCGCTTGCCTTACATCGTGGTCGTGATCGACGAGTTGGCCGATTTGATGATGGTGGTGGGCAAGAAGATCGAGGAGCTGATCGCACGCCTGGCGCAAAAGGCGCGCGCAGCGGGCATTCACCTGATTTTGGCCACGCAGCGCCCCAGCGTGGACGTGATCACCGGCCTGATCAAGGCCAACATCCCGACCCGCCTCTCGTTTCAGGTCAGCAGCAAGATCGACAGCCGCACCATCCTCGACCAGATGGGCGCCGAGAGTTTGCTCGGCATGGGCGACATGCTCTACCTGCCCTCGGGCATGGGTTTCCCGATTCGGGTGCACGGCGCTTTTGTGAGCGACGAAGAGGTGCACCGTGTGGTGGCCTATTTGAAAGAGCAGGGCGGGGAGCCCAATTACATCGATGGCGTGCTGGAAAGCGCGGTGAGTGACGGCGAGGGCGGCGATTTCTCTGGTGAGGGCGGCGACAGCAGCGAGAAAGACGCGCTTTACGACCAAGCGGTGGAGATCGTGATCAAAGACCGCAAGGCCAGCATTTCCTATGTGCAGCGCAAACTCAAGATCGGCTACAACCGCGCTGCGCGCTTGCTCGAAGACATGGAAAAAGCTGGCATGGTGAGTGCGCTCACTTCCAGCGGTCAGCGCGACATTCTGGTGCCGCCGCGTGGCGAATGAATTGGTTGAAACCTTGCGGACCGCAACAGGTCCAACCCCACATGATTAAAAGCACCTTATCTACCTTGGCTCTGAGCCTGATCACCTTCGCCGCGCAAGCCGACGGTCTCAAAGCGTTGGAGACCTTCATGCGCGATGTGGCGGGCGGTCAGGCCAACTTCACCCAGGTGGTCACCTCGCCGCCGCGCGCTGGCGAGGCGGTGGGTCGCAGCAAGACCTCCCAGGGCACTTTCGAGTTTCTGCGACCGAATCGCTTTCGTTTTGAGTACCAGAAACCTTTTCCTCAGAGCATCGTGGCTGACGGCAAGACGCTTTGGCTGTTTGATGCGGATCTCAACCAAGTCACCGCAAGGGCGCAACAGGCGGTGCTCGGCAGCACGCCCGCCGCGCTGATTGCCGCTGGCACCGATCTCAAGGCGCTCGGTGAGGTGTTTGAGCTGAAATCCGGAGAAGCGGCCAACGGGCTGGAGTGGGTCGAGGCCAAGCCGCGTCAGCCAGACGGTCAGCTTCAAACTGTTCGGGTGGGTCTGCGTCAGGGCGAGCTGGCGCAGTTGGAAATTGCCGACAGCCTGGGCCAGCGTTCGGTGCTGACGTTTACCCAGTGGCAGGCCGCGGGCACGGTAGCGCCGGCGCGCTTTCGTTTCACGCCGCCCGCTGGCGCGGATGTGATCCGCCAATGACCCCGGTTCGTTGGTGACCCAGCCCGCTGACAGTCCGAACGCGCCGCTGGCTGAGCGACTTCGCCCGCGCACCTTGGGCGAGGTGATCGGGCAGCAGCGAATCCTGGGTGAGGGCATGGCGCTGCGGCTGGCGTTCGAATCGGGGCAACCCCACAGCTGCATCCTCTGGGGCCCGCCGGGTGTCGGCAAAACCACCATCGCGCGGCTGATGGCCAGCGCCTTCGACGCCCAGTTCATCACCATCAGCGCGGTGCTCGGCGGGGTTAAAGACATCCGCGAAGCGGTGGAGCGGGCGCAGAGCGCGCGCGAAAGCCTGGAGGCGCTTCGCACCCTCGTGTTCGTCGACGAGGTGCATCGCTTCAACAAAAGCCAGCAAGACGCCTTTCTGCCGCATGTGGAAAGCGGCCTTTTCACGTTTATTGGCGCCACCACCGAGAACCCGTCGTTTGAGGTGAATTCGGCACTGCTCTCGCGGGCGGTGGTGTATGTGTTGCAGCCGCTAGCTGAAGCTGATTTGCGGTTACTGATCGGGCGGGCTCAAGCGATTGGCGCGGTGCCAGCGGTGCAGGCTGCGGCCGCTGATCGCTTGGTGGCTCATGCCGACGGCGATGCGCGCCGCCTGCTCAACACCTTGGAGACCCTGGCGGTGGCAGCGAACCAGGAAAAGTTGGTGGAAGTCACCGACGACTGGCTGCTGCGCGTGCTCGGCGAGCGGGTGCGCCGCTACGACAAGGGTGGTGACCAGTTTTTTGACACCATCAGCGCGCTGCACAAAAGCGTGCGCGGCTCCGACCCCGACGCCGCGCTTTACTGGCTGGTGCGCATGCTCGATGGCGGTGCCGAACCGCGCTACCTGGCGCGCCGCCTGATCCGAATGGCCAGCGAAGACATCGGTCTTGCCGATCCGCGCGCCTTGCGCATGGCGCTCGACGCTGCCGAGGTCTACGAGCGGCTGGGTTCGCCCGAGGGCGAGCTGGCGCTGGCCCAGTGCGCGGTGTATCTGGCGGTGGCGCCGAAATCGAACGCGGTCTACCGCGCCTACCAAGCGGCGCGCACGCTCGTGAAGCAAGACGGCACCCGCCCAGTGCCAATGCATCTGCGCAACGCACCGACCGCGCTCATGAAGACCTTGGAGCACGGCAAGGGCTACCGCTACGCCCACGACGAGGCAGGCGGCTTCGCCGCTGGCGAGCGTTATCTGCCCGACGGCATGGCCGCACCGGGCTTCTACCAGCCGGTGGAGCGCGGGCTGGAGATCCGCATCGCCGATAAGCTGCGGGAGCTGCGTGCCCTTAACGATAACCAACGCTAATGAAAAACCAATCGCGCTGATGCAGCGCCGAGCGACCGTGAGAAATTCGGGTAAACCCGCAAGTTCTAAGGGCTTACGCGAATAAGCCGCCGAAAACGCCTCGATACAATCGCGCACCAACCCGCAGTCGGTCTTGTTGAAAGGCGAACCTGGCGGGTTTTTTGCTAGATAAAAGGGAGCCATGCTTCAATGGCGCCCCATCCCGATCACCCGGAGAGATTTTTATGGACGTTTTGCTGCAGCAGATCATCAACGGTCTGGTTCTGGGCAGTATGTATGCGCTGGTGGCACTGGGCTACACCATGGTGTACGGCATCATTGGCCTGATCAACTTCGCCCATGGCGATGTGCTCATGGTGGGCGCAATGACCAGCTGGATGCTGATCGGGTGGATGACCGAAGCCTGGGTCGGCCTGCCGAACTGGATGATTCTCCTGTTTGCCACCATGATCGCCATGGTGGTCTGTGCGGTGCTCAATTTTTCCATCGAGAAGCTCGCCTACCGACCGCTTAGAAATTCGCCGCGGTTGGCGCCGCTGATCACCGCCATCGGTATGTCTTTGCTGCTGCAGACGCTGGCCATGATCATCTGGGCGCCAAACCCCAAGTCCTACCCGTCCATGCTCCCGCGCGATCCGATTCCGATCGGCGGCGCGGTGATCTCGGTCACCCAGATCACCATCTTGGCTGTCACCGCGATCACGCTGGCATTGTTGATGTACTTGGTCAACCGCACCAACCTGGGGCGCGCCATGCGCGCCACCGCCGAGAACCCACGCGTGGCGGCGCTCATGGGCATCAAGCCAGACGTCGTTATTTCTGCCACTTTCATCATCGGTGCCATGCTGGCTGCGATCGCCGGTGTGATGTGGGCTTCGAACTACGGCACCGTGCAACACGCGATGGGCTTCATGCCCGGTCTGAAGGCGTTTGTCGCAGCGGTCATGGGCGGTATTGGCAACCTTGCGGGTGCGGTGGTGGGCGGCATCGCGCTCGGGCTGATCGAGTCGCTGGGCGCGGGCTATTTGGGCAAGCTGACCGGGGGATTCCTGGGCAGTCAGTACGCCGACATTTTTGCCTTCATCGTGCTGGCGCTGGTGCTCACGCTGCGGCCCTCGGGCCTGCTGGGTGAGCGTGTGGCTGATCGCGCTTAATGCTTCGGGGAAACACCATGATGAAGACAAAGATCGGAAAATTTGCGGTTTATCTGCTGGTGGCCATTGCGCTGTTGGCGCTGCCACTGGTGCTGCAGTCCACCGGCAGCAACTCCTGGGTGCGCATCGTCGACATGGCGCTGCTGTATGTGCTGCTGGCGTTGGGCCTAAACATCGTGGTGGGCTACGCCGGCTTGCTTGATTTGGGCTTTATCGCTTTCTTTGCGGTGGGCGCTTACCTGTACAGCCTGCTGGCCTCGCCGCACCTGACCGATACCTTTGTCTTCATGGCCGAGATGTTTCCCAATGGCCTGCACATGAATTTCTGGATCGTCATGATCATCGCTGGCGCTGTCGCCGGGATGACCGGGCTGATCCTGGGGGCGCCGGTGCTCAAGTTGCGAGGCGATTACCTGGCCATCGTCACCTTGGGCTTCGGCGAGATCGTTCGCATCTTCATGCTGAACCTGGACCGCCCGATCAACATCACCAACGGCCCCAAAGGCATCAGCAATGTGGACGCGGTCACCGTGTTTGGCCACAGCATGAGCCAGCGGCTCACGGTGGAGTTCGGCAGTTGGACCTACACCTTCGAGTCGGTCACGCTGTACTACTACCTGATCCTGTTCTTCGTGATGATGGCCATCGTGATTGCCTACCGCCTGCAAGACTCTCGCATCGGGCGTGCCTGGATGGCGATCCGCGAAGACGAAATTGCTGCCAAGGCCATGGGCCTGAACACCCGCAACCTCAAGCTCGCAGCGTTTGGTATGAGTGCCACTTTTGGCGGCATCGCGGGCGTGCTGTTTGCTTCCTTCATGCGCGGCGTGTATCCCGAGTCGTTCATCTTGATGGAATCGGTGATGGTGGTAGCGATGGTGGTGCTCGGTGGCCTGGGCCACATCCCCGGCGTGATCCTGGGCGCTTTGCTGCTGGCTGGCTTGCCCGAGTTGCTGCGCCATGTGGCGGGCCCAGTGACCGAGATGACCGGTGGCCGTCTGGCACCCGAGATCCTGCGTCAGCTTTTGATTGCCATGGCCATGGTGGGGGTGATGCTCATCCGACCCAAGGGCTTGTGGCCTTCGCCAGAGCACGGCAAATCGCTCGCGAAATGAACGGAAACTGACCATGGCAGACACCATTCTCAAAGTAGCCAACGTATCCAAGCGTTTTGGCGGCCTGCAAGCGCTGAGCGACGTGGGCATTGAAATCCAGCGCGGTCAGGTGTACGGCCTGATCGGACCCAACGGCGCTGGCAAGACCACGTTTTTCAACGTGCTCACCGGGCTCTACACGCCCGACAGCGGCTCGTTTGAGCTGGCTGGCAAGCCCTACACGCCCAAAGCGGTGCACGAGGTGGCGCGCGCCGGCATTGCGCGCACCTTCCAGAACATCCGGCTCTTCGCCGAGATGACGGCGCTGGAGAACGTGATGGTTGGGCGCCATGTGCGTACCCACTCGGGTCTGCTTGGCGCCATTTTTCGCTCGGGTGGCTTCAAGCGCGAGGAAAAAGAGATTGCGGAGCGTGCCCGGGAGTTGCTGGACTATGTGGGTATCGGCAAACTGGCCGACTACAAGTCGCGCACCCTGAGCTACGGCGACCAGCGTCGGCTGGAGATTGCGCGCGCGCTGGCCACCGATCCGCAGTTGATCGCGCTGGACGAGCCCGCAGCTGGCATGAACGCCACCGAAAAACTGCTGCTGCGCGAGCTGATTGACCAGATTCGCAAGGACAACCGCACCATTTTGCTGATCGAGCACGACGTGAAGCTGGTCATGGGCCTGTGCGACCGGGTGACCGTGCTCGATTACGGCAAACAGCTGGCCTCGGGCACACCGGCTGAGATACAGCGCGATCCCAAGGTGATTGAGGCTTACCTCGGCACCGGTGGTGCCTAAACCCACCCACCCCCGCGCCGCGCTTGCAGCGCGTCACCCCCTCAAGGGGGCGATGCTGGCGGCCCGGCAAAGCCGGTTCCGCGGCATCCTGGGTTTGAGACACTGTCTCCGGACGGGTGGTCGATTGCAAAGATGAAGGAAGAATGAGATGGCAAACACACTGCTCAAAATCACAGGCCTGAAGGTCTCTTACGGCGGCATCAAAGCCGTCAAAGGCGTTGATCTGGAGGTGCGTGAGGGCGAGCTGATTTCGCTGATCGGCTCCAACGGCGCTGGCAAGACCACCACCATGAAGGCGGTGACCGGCTCGTTGCCATTCGAGGGTGGCGACATCGAATACCTGGGCAAGAGCATCAAAGGCCGAGGCGCCTGGGACATGGTGAAGCAGGGGCTGGCGATGGTGCCCGAGGGCCGCGGTGTGTTCACCCGCATGACCATCACCGAGAACCTCCAGATGGGCGCCTACATCCGAACCGACAAGGCCGAGATCGCGGCTGACATCGAACGCATGTTTGGCATTTTCCCGCGCCTCAGGGAGCGCAAAGACCAGCTCGCGGGCACCATGTCGGGCGGCGAGCAGCAGATGCTGGCGATGGCGCGCGCGCTCATGAGTCGGCCCAAAGTGCTGTTGCTTGACGAGCCGTCCATGGGTCTGTCGCCCATCATGGTCGACAAGATTTTTGAGGTGGTGCGCGACGTGTCCAAACAGGGCGTGACGGTGTTGCTGGTGGAGCAAAACGCCCAGCGAGCGCTGCAGATTGCCGACCGCGGCTATGTGATGGACTCGGGTGAAATCACCATGACCGGCCTTGGCAAAGACTTGCTGGTCGACCCGAAAGTGCGCGAGGCGTATCTGGGGCATTGATAGCTTTGTTTGCCAATAGCTTCTGTAAATATCCCCAAACAAATCGATTGGGTATCCACAAGACATTAAATATTTAGCGCACGTTGGCACGCTGTCTTGCAAACCCGATCTCGTTGTCCTGTCTGAATCGGACTGCTAACAACAGGCTGACGTTGTCAAGCCAAGCAGTGAGTGATATCTCGCCACCGTAATTTTTTCGTGTGCCTTCGCCCACCACTTACACACAGCCTCATCGCACCATGAAACCTACCCATTTTTCGCGCCGCGTTCTGGCCTCAACCTTTGTGTTCACTGCTGCGCTGCTGGCTGCCTGTGGCGGTGGTGATGAAGCTCCGCTGACACCCTCAGCGTCTTTCGTCTCGCGCATGGCAACCGAAACGCCAGTGCCCGGTAGCTTGCCTGCCACTGCGCTCATTGCCAAACGGGCTTCTGTTGCAACGATCACCAATAACGAGTTGTTCCAGTGGGCGCAGTTGCAATACCCTGAATTGTTTGGCTCTGTCGCGCCCAATGTGATTGCTAATTTGCCGTACAACGGGCAAATGTTTGATGTCCGAGAGTTTCGAGGCGGTGCTTACCTTGGAATTTCCCAAGGACTTGTGTTTGGCTTAGGCCCATTCACCAACGGGCAATTGGTGGACTTTGGCCTAGTGCAAAATTTTGCACCTCAGGTTTGCAGCCGGGTTAGTTGCTCGGTGTTTATCAATCCAGAAACGCTAGCTATCGGAAGCGCCGTGAAGGCGCCATGGACATTAATGATGAGCGCTGGGATAAGTGATCGATATTCCGCCTCGCCATTGGGGGGTATTTTTACCAGCGACGGATCAGCAGCGGGTACACAGTTAAATGAGCTTGCTGGCTACAATGGAGGAGGTTTTTCCCCATCCAAGACAGGAGTTCGCTTCAAAGCAGCTGAAGATCAAAGTAAAGCGTACTTTTACAATATTGATGGCTGGACTAGTGGTAACGGTAGCAGCACAGAGTATCTTAAAGTGGGTTCTGTTGGTGTTTCAGATGGTACAGCCAGTGGCACCAAGGTATTGATAACCAAAGCACGAAACAGTTATTTGCCTGGAAACTTTGCCACCGTTGTAGGCAACAGACTGATCATGGCAGGTGGTGAGCAAGATACTACTTTGGGAGGCAAGATATTGGTCAGTGATGGGACAATATCGGGAACAATCCTGCAAACGACAGATTACGGTGTTCATTCAGACTTGGTTTTGTCTAATGAAGCCAGTCGAGCAGTATGGTTTTCAGCAACTTCCGGACCCTATGGAACTGAGTTGATTCGGTTTAATTACGCCGCAAATACAACACCTTTGGCGGTAATGGTAAAGGATATAGCTCCTGGTGGTTTGAGCTCTGTTGGCAACTCTTTTAATCCAGTTCGCGGGGCAGTGTTGCCCAATGGAAAATTGATTTTTGGTGCCGATGATAGTTCGACTGGTTATGAGTCTTGGGTAAGCGATGGCACAGCTACTGGGACATTTATATTAGCCGATCTGGATAGTTCATCAAATTTCGGTAGTGGTAGCGGGCCTAATTATTTCACTGTTTTTGGCTCTAAAGTGGTGTTTTCAGTATATAGATCTATATATGGTGGTGAATTGGTCATCACCGATGGTACAAGGGCTGGTACTAATGTACTGGACATAAATGTGGGTCCCGATAGTTCAAGCCCAGAAATAATTGGTCAAGCCAACGGCCTTTTGTATTTTGTTGCAACTGCTACAGCGCCTACAACTGGTGTTGCTACCAAGAGTATTTTTTCTACAAACGGTACCACTTTCATCCGCTTGACAGACATCAGTAGTAGCGCCATTTTGCTGGGTCTGAGTGCAGACAAAGCGTATTTCAAATCATCTGACGTTGCACGTGGAACCGAACTTTGGGTGGCTGATCTGGCGGCATCCGGTGGGGGTGGTTTTAGACTAGTTAAGGACCTTTTGGTTGGTTCAGGCTCGGCATTGGCTGAAGACAACAACAGCAATCCCATGCTGGTTGGTGCAAAACTGATATTCAACGCATATACGTCTGCCACGCGACAAGCTCTATTCGTTTCAGATGGCACCAGTGTTGGTACGGTTCAGCTTTCCAATAGCTTGCCTCTCCAGAGCAAAGTGGTGGGCAACACGCTGGTGTTTGCGACCGCTGATGGCGTATTTGGTGTAAATGTTGCAAGTGCGGTTTCCAACGCGCTTCAGTTGCTGAGTACCGCCAACACGGGCGTGATCAACGGCACACCAACGTTTTCTCCAACTTCATCATCCATGCAAACCGATACTGATCAAATTTTCTTTAAAACCAACAACGGCGACTTATACTCCACCAACGGCAATATTTCTGGCACTATCAAACTGGCTGGTTCGGTAGAGAACTTCAAGGTGGTCGGTGAGAATGCATTGTTTTTTGTACAAAAAAGTGCCACTTCAAATGCAACCCTCTGGTACAGCGATGGCACCATCGCAGGTACCCGATTTGTTGAGGCTTTGCCAATCAATTTTAGTTATGACATGGATAATGCGGTAGCGATCAGAACGATTGGCGCTATAGTGCCTTGAGTTTGAGTTCTATTGATTTACCATAGCTAATTGCTGCAGTTCATATAATCACTTGAGTGTAATTAAAAACTAGAATGACGGGTTGCACTTTGTGGTGCAGCCCGTTTTTCCTTACCCATCACCATGATCCAAGCCACAACGCCCAGCGCCCCGACGGTTGCCGTCGACGAAAACCAGCTCATTTTGGAGCGGCGTGAAAAACTCAAAGCCTTGCGCGAGGTGCAACGCCAGGGCGGCGCAGTGGCTTTTCCGAACGACTTCAAACCCGGTGACACGGCGGCTGGGTTGTTTGCGCTGCACGGCGATGCCAGCAAGGAATCGCTGGAGGCGAACCCGGTACGTGCCAGTGTGGCGGGCCGCATGATGCTCAAGCGGGTGATGGGCAAGGCCAGCTTTGCCACACTGCAAGACGCGTCGCTGGGCGAGAGCGGTGGTCGCATTCAGATCTATCTGAACAACGAGAGCGTGGGCGAGGCGGTACATGCTGGGTTCAAACACTGGGACCTGGGCGACATCGTGGCCGCCGAGGGCGTGATGTTCCGAACCGGCAAGGGCGAGCTGACCATTCACGCCGACAACATCCGCTTGTTGACCAAGAGCCTGCGCCCGCTGCCCGACAAATTTCATGGCCTGCACGACCAGGAAGTGAAGTACCGCCAGCGCTATGTCGATTTGATGACCGACGAGGCCACGCGCCGCCGCTTCGTGGTGCGCAGCCAGGCCTTGTCTTGCATGCGCGAGTTCATGGTCAGCCATGGCTTCCTGGAGGTGGAAACACCCATGCTGCACCCGATTCCGGGCGGCGCTATCGCGCGGCCATTCAGCACCCATCACAACGCGCTGGACCAGCAAATGTTCCTGCGTATCGCGCCTGAGCTGTACCTGAAGCGCTTGTTGGTGGGCGGTTTTGATCGGGTGTTCGAGATCAACCGCAACTTCCGCAACGAAGGCATCAGCGTTCGCCACAACCCCGAGTTCACCATGATGGAGTTCTACGCGGCCTACTGGAACTACCAGGACCTGATGGACTTCAACGAGCATCTGATCCGCCATGTGGTGCGACAGGTGCATGGCGACACGCCGCTGACCTACAACGGCAGGGCGGTCGATGTGATGTCGACCTTCGAGCGGCTGACCATCCGCCAAGCCATCCAGAAATACACCGATGCCGGTAACGGCGCGGACAGTGTGGACTGGCTGATTCCACAGCTCAAGAAGCTCGGTCTGCGAGAAGACAAGCACCAGTTGAGTAGCCGCAGTTTGGCGAGTCTGCAGGTGCTGTATTTCGAAGAGACAGTGGAAGAGAAGCTGTGGAACCCCACCTTCATCATGGACCACCCGACCGAGATTTCGCCGCTGGCGCGCGCCAACGATGCCAACCCTGAAGTCACCGAGCGCTTTGAGCTGTACATCACTGGGCGCGAGTTCGGCAACGCTTTTTCCGAGCTCAACGACGCCGAAGACCAGGCCGCGCGTTTCCACGCTCAGGTGGCGAGCAAGGAGGGCGGTGACGATGAGGCCATGCACTTCGACGCCGATTTCATCCGCGCGCTGGAATACGGCATGCCCCCTGCAGGCGGCTGCGGTATCGGCATCGATCGCCTGATGATGCTGCTGACCGACAGCCCGAGCATTCGAGATGTGATTTTGTTTCCAGCATTGAGGCGCGAGTAACCCCCAAGGACTTGACCCCCCCCGCGCCGCCTTCGGCGTCACCCCCCAGGGGGCGGCACTGGCGGCCCGGCGGAGCCGGTTCCGCGGTGCCCTGGGTTGAGGCATTGCGCGCCGGACGCATTTGAACGGTTGTTTTCCAAAGAAGAAGCCGCCCTAGGGCGGCTTCTTCTTCGGGTGATTTAGCGTTATGCGTATTCGACCAACGCCTTGCGCATTTTCTTCATCGCCGCCACTTCGATCTGGCGCACGCGTTCCGCGCTCACGCCGTACTCGGCGGCGAGCTCGTGCAGCGTCATGCCACCCTTGCCGTCGTCGTTCACCTTGAGCCAGCGTTCTGTGACGATGCGGCGTGAGCGGTCGTCGAGTTCGTTCATGGCGCGTGCCACACCTTCGGTGGCGAGGGTGTCGCGCTCGGCGCTCTCCAACACGGCGGTGGGTTCGTGGTCCAGGTCGGCTAGGTAGGCGATGGGGCCGTAGGCGTTTTCGCCGTCGTCGTCTGGTGCCGGGTCCAACACCACATCGCCGCCCGATAGACGTGTTTCCATCTCGCGCACTTCTTCGGGCTTCACCCGGAGCTCGCGCGCCATCACATCCACCTCACCCTCAGACAGCCAGTCGCGGTGGGTATCACCATCCAACGCCTCGGCGCGGAAGGTCTGCTTGCGCGAGCGCAGGTTGAAGAACAGCTTGCGCTGCGCCTTGGTGGTAGCCACCTTGACCATGCGCCAGTTCTTCAGCACGTACTCGTGAATTTCGGCTTTGATCCAGTGCATGGCGTAGCTCACCAGACGCACGCCTTGGTCGGGATCGAAGCGTTTGACCGCTTTCATCAGACCCACATTGCCTTCTT
>Ga0335395_10001962_pt1 | contig 12790 bp, 12 predicted proteins | sample MAT02_FD_205744 | JGI IMG/M metagenome (GOLD analysis project Ga0335395, IMG submission 205744) | Freshwater microbial communities from Lake Fryxell liftoff mats and glacier meltwater in Antarctica - MAT-02 (spades assembly) (version 2) ...
CACATAGGGAATTCACTTACTAGCCTTCGACGTAAATTTTTCCCACCCAAGAAAAGGAATAAGAATAGCGAGATTTTACGAGAGGAGGTCTGTGCTTAAAATCTACACCCTAGAGCTTACGTATGAATCTTACAAACGAACTTTGGCAAACGACGCTTCCTATTTACCAGAAAATTCTTGAACATCCTTTTAATAAGGAACTCGCAGAGGGCACACTTAGCGAAAAGCGTTTTATTTTCTATATGGCACAAGATTCTTATTATTTAGTTCATTTTTCTCGGACTTTAGCACTGATCGCAAGCCGTTCGACTTCTGCATCTCTCATTCAAAAATTTTTAAATTTTTCTTTGCAAGCAGTATGTGCTGAAAGAGAACTTCATGATAAATTTTTGCCTCCTGATTATAGTTTAGATAAAGTTAATCCTCCACCATCTTGTTTGGCTTATACGCACTATCTACTTGCTACGGCTGCCACTGCATCCTTTGAAGAAGCTGTGGCAGCCGTATTACCTTGCTTTTGGATTTATCGAGAATTAGGTTCTACACTAGCAAAAAAATGCTCAAAAAATAATCCTTATGAAAGATGGATAAAAACTTATTCTAGTATAGAATTTTGTGATGCCACTAATGAGGCTATTAATGTATTAGATAATTTAACTGAAAATTGTTCTGCAGATCTGTTAAGCAAAATTAAAAAAGCTTTTGAAAAGTCAACGATTTTCGAATGGTATTTTTGGGATGATGCGTATAAAATGAATTGTTTTATGAACTTTAATCAAGAAATTATATGAGTGTATTCGATTTTCAATCCTTGCAAAAATTTAAAGATGTAGCACCCCCACTTGAGCAATTTTTTGCGAGGGATGGATCTCTACTTAGTTATCGTTTTTACGATAGTTGTTATAAAGATAGAATTATCATTCTTCTACATGGTTCGAGTGCCCATGGAGAATATCTTCATGGCTTTGCAGATTACCTGAGCTCTAAAAAAAATATCGGTCAAGTGTATATCCCCAATTTGCGAGGTCATTACAAGTCGGGAGTTCTGAGCGGTGACTGTAGCTACATTGGCCAGCTTGAAGATGATCTTTATGACTTAATTCAACATTTTCAATTAGATAGTAAATGCATTTATCTTATAGGCCATTCAAGCGGTGGGGGGTTAGCTATTCGTATAGCTGGTGGCTTCTTGCAAAATCTTATTCAAGGTTATGTATTGATCTCACCAGCAATACCAACTGCTCCTACAATGCGTCAAGGAAATGCCGAAGGCTGGGCAAAAGTTTCCTTAGTCAAAATTATTGTTCTGTCCCTTCTGAATTCTGTGGGAATTAAAAATTTTAATTATATGCATGTTATTCAATTTAATAAGCCTAAGCAAGATTGCGATGGTAAAGAAACGCTTTCTTATTCTTTTAATTTGAATAGTTCTTACCATCCCCGACTTCCTTATGAAAATGATATTAGAGCTCTAAAAAATAAATATATTTTGTTTGTAGGATCTGAGGATGAAGCAAATGACCCTCTTCAATTTTCTAATATAATGGGCAAAGATGCCCATGATTTTATTCAAATTATCTCAGGAGTTAAACATCTTGACATTGTTTGTAACCAAGAAGTAATGGATAAAACTGCCATATGGATAGAAAAACAGGATTTTAACAAAAAGCAATAAACCAAAAACTTAAAAATAATTTGTAGTTACAGATAAAGTATTTAATCCTACCTATATGATTAGAAAGTTTTTTTTACAGTCTTGAGCTTCTTTGTGTGAGAATATGATTAAATCTGTCAATAGAGCTCATTTTTCCTGATTCTTTTCAGACAGCTTGGGTTTGTTTAATCGACTTAAGGCAAAGAACTTTAAATTATAGGTTAAACAGTGGAACTCGTTTAGAGGCAACTACAGCGATTTTACTCGATATCCCTTTCAAAAGCTTTTAACCATCTTTCTACTTCTGTTGCTTCATTTTTAAATGTTTGTGGCGAAAAGAAAGGGTCCTTTTTAACTTTAGGTTGGCGCGTTTGTTTGACAGGACGTTTTTTGACTTGTTCTAATTGTTGCAAATCTACGTATTTTTCTTCAAAAATTCTTTGGTAATATTCAAAGTCTGATTCGCTACTTACCTTTGCAGAAATTGCTTGCTCTACAGGAGGTGTCACAACTTTATCTATTTTTTTAGGCAGGAGCGGAACAGGAATTATCTTTGGTTCTTTTGGCGTTTTAAGCCGTTTGGCATAGCTGCGATTTAACCATTGATTGAAGTAGTGGATGGATTCTATTTTGATTGAATTATGGCGCAGATGCGAGGCTAAAATTTTATCACTGGTTACTACAATGATTTGACGTGGATTGGCCAAATAACGAGTCATTTCTACTAGATACTGATCAGCAGTTTCACCATGAGCAGTATAGATGATTTCTAGGGCATCAAAATGTGAACGACTACGTCCTCCTAATTGATAGGCTGCGTCAAAAATAATTGAGATGTTTAGATTAAGAAGGGAAGCTTTTTGATTTAACTCTTCTAAAAGGAACTCGCGCTCTTTTTGCAATTCTTTAAACGATTGATTACTGCGGAAAAGCATGTTGTAGCCATCAATATAATAATGCATCCCTCACTCACGAAGGCTTTCTAGAAAGGGAATAAGTCGCTCAAAAGCTTTGCATCGATGTGAAACGCGCTTTTTAACAGCATCATCTAATTCTGCAAAGGTTTTGTCATAATCATTTTTTATAAAAAGAGGATCGTATCCAAAACCATTTCTACCTTTTGCTAGGGGAGCAATCGTTCCACCACAAACGCCTTCTACTGATTTTTTTAGCTCTTTAGGACTTGCAAGTGCAAGACAACATTCATAATAGGCAGTACGTTGTTGTGAGGAAGGATAAGTAGAAAGTTCTTGTAATAACTTATCACAGTTTTCTTTGTCAGTCGCTTGGTTGCCAGCATAACGTGCAGAATAAATACCAGGAGCATTTTTTAAAATAGGAACGACGATTCCCGAATCATCGGCTAACGTCCAAATGTTTAAAGCTTGGGCAGCATGTTGAGCTTTCAACACAGCATTTTCCTTAAAAGTTTTTCCTGTTTCTTCAGGAGGCACATAATTTGGAAATTGATGCAATGTTAAAAATTCAACGTGAGAAAGGGATTTTAAAAAATCCCTTATCTCTCTTACTTTATGAAAATTTTTACTGGCAATCAGAATTTTTATCATCGTTTTAGTTTAAATAACTTCCGATGTCAACAACCTGAAAATCATCATCCTTAAAATTAAAGTTTTCTCCTTTCTTCTTTCCAATCATTGCTTGAGCAAACTTAGAATTATAAGAAAGGATGTTTAAATCTGGATCTGCATCCCAAGGCCCAAGAATAGTGAATTGAGTAGGTTTTCCACTTTTATCTGTTACGTGAATCACATTTCCAATTCCAACTTCTTGTGTTGCAACATCATCAGGCGTAATTACGCGTGCTTTACCCAATTGATCAGATAATGTTTTCAATTCAGATTGTAAGCGTGCACGTCTTTCTTGAGCAAATTTGAATTCAGAATTTTCTCTTAAGTCGCCAAGAGCTCTGGCAGCTTCAATTTCTCGAGCATTTTCCACAACTTCTATCGTACCAATATGTTTAATACGCTCTTGAATTTTTAAATAGCCCTGCTCAGTTGTCCATATTTCGCTTTTTTCATCTTGTTCTGATCCTTTGCGTATTTTAATCGGCGCAAGTGAAGGTTGAACAACTTCAGCTAAAGAACGCAAAACTTTTAAATCGTGATCTGTAAAAATCTGACACTTTGAAGTCAGTAGCAAAAATTCTTGTACGTATTCTAAAGGCGTGTCACTAATCATTTGGCGGACTAAAACATAGCGTTTGTCAGCTAGTAGATTGTACATTTTTTTAGAAAGTTCCCGGTATTCTGGACGTGTTTCAATCGCATGTAATAGAATAAAGAAGCTTTCAAAGAAAATTTCTTTTCCATTTTTATTTTGAAAAGGGATTTTTTCTTTATCACTAATTAGCTTTTGGAAATACCAAAAAAACATTTCCGGAGCTATAATAGGAGTTTGAAGCAGTTTTTGTAATTTGGTTTCAAGAGTCGGCAAATACTCAGGTTGATTCAATTCTTTCAGCAAATAATCCCTTAATTGAGTTTGCGGTAGAGCAAAAAGAAAATCTAAAAATAATTGTGACCAATCTGATCGATATTCTTTAATTGCAACTAAAGCTTTCTTTTTGAAAGCAACAATATCTACATTTTGAATTAAATTTTCCAGGAAGGGATGTCCTTGAATCATTAAAGCAATTTCATTTTCAGCTGAGGGATAATTAAAAAATTGCTCCAACAATAACTGAATTTGAAGGATTTGTTCTTCCTTTAAAGTGCCATCTTCTAATAAAGATGTCAGTCTATTTTGAAGAGAGCTTTTAATTGTGCTATTTTTCAAAGAAGTTGGCTTATCACGAACAAAATTGTAAGTTGCTTGAATAATTTCATTCACATCTTTTTTGGATTGCATAATGATAGTCAATTGCTCTTCAGATGAAAGCTCTGCCTTTCTTAAATAAAAGGGATCTTTGATTGTGTCAGGTGTTTCAATCATGGGATCTTTTTTAACTTTTGTGCGTGTTCCTTGCCACCATTTTGTCCAATCGGCTTCAGGAATCACAAGTTCGCAAAGTTCATCTTTAATTTCAGCTGCAGTTTTCGGTCCCATATCATGTAAAAACATTTTTATTAAACCGATCGGATTTGCGCGTCCCTCTTTTTCTAATGAATCTGGATCTGCAAAACGTCGAGCAAGAAAATGCGTACTAGCTAAAGGAATAAGAGTTTTAAAGGCGTTTGCAAAAGAAAGGTCTTTTCTGCCTGAAACATTTTCGAATTCGATAATCAAATGCTCACGCACTAATGAAGCATCGATGATTTCCCCTGTCCCCCAGCCACCTGTATGGAAAACTATGTTCCCCTTAGACATATGCACTAATAAGTCATATTTAGAAAGAGCGCCTTTAAAATTCTCTTTGTCTCGCAATCCAGCTAAACGTAAACGTTCATTGAATTTTGGATCATTTTTATGATAAGATTGAAGCGTTTCTAAAATTAGATCAACTAAAACTTCACTGTTTGTCGTTTGTAAATCAATAAGTAGTCTTAAAATATCATAGGACTCTTTCTTATCTTGAATTGTACGCCATAAAGGAAGAGCAGTCTCAACTATTTGTCCAAAATTCTTTGCCATTTCAGATGATTTAATGGCCAATAAAAGTTGACTAAATTCTTCTGTCTCTACCACATCACTCGTGCAATATTCTTCCCATAACACAAGAAACTTATGAAAATCTCTATTGTGAATTTGGGTTAGAAAATCCTTTAAATAGCTCATTAGCAAACCCTTCGTTGTCAACGGTTTCTTAGAAGAGATAATTATTTTCATTTATCTCAATTATCATAACACTTTTTGAGCAGTATATCTTTTTAAATTATTAAATTCAACTTAAGTTAAATCTATTCTAATTTTCAAAAATAAAAAAAAATGTTACAATAAAGTTACAAGAGGAAATAAAATTATAGGGTGATAAAATGAGTGACGATGATTCTTCTGAAGTAAAATTTTTATCTGCTGAAGATATGAAAAAAGCCGATGATCTGCTAAAAGCTTGTCAGGAATGTATGAAAGAATTAGAAGAAAAATTAAGTAAAGTTTTGGATCGAAAGAGACTTTCAATTGACGGATTAAAAAAATATTACTCTTTAAAAGAAAACTTCTCTCCAGAAAAATGGGCCGACTTGCAGAAAGAAAAAGCGCGTTTTGATGAAGAATTTAAAGCTTTTAAAAGTATTAAATCTATCAAGCAAAAAAGTACCTCCTCTGTCAAAAAAAAACCAAAAAAGTTAGGCAATCGTGCCCGACAACGTCTCAATTGGCTAAGCATGGACTAAATCAAATTTATCGTTTTTTTGTTTCCCCGCTAGGCATTTTTCCGGCTTTATGCTATGTTTTTTTATAAAAAATTTATCGCATTATGAAACTGTTCGGCCAAGCTAAATCTCATTTTTATAACAAATATCAACGTTCCCCGTGGAACTCATCTCAACTTCCTGATCTTTTTGCTGCCAACCATTGGCCGACTCTTGAAAATTTTTTAAATGATAAACGTTTGACCTATTTTGATTTTTTACTGACTCAACGTCTGCTGAGACAAGCCGAAACTCTAGATGAGTCAGCCGCCTTTTTTATTTGTCACCTGATTATGGCTGCTAAAGCAGGACATTTGTGTGTAGAAGTATCTGACACTTCGGTTATGCCGGCTGTTTCGCAATTATGGAATAATGAAGGTAATTTTACTTTAACAACTGAGGAACTCACAGTTATTGAAGAGGCAATTCAGCAAGGCGCTCACCAACTTCCCTCTTTTCTAGTTACGCTAGTTCCAAAAACCTATTTGACTGAACCTGAAACACCTATCTGTCAATGGGGTGACTTTTTTTATCTTCAAAAATACTGGATTTACGAGTCTCTATTTCTCCATCATTTTAATCAACATTTGCAAGAAAAACCTGCTATTTCTATTGATTATAATCAAGTTAAGTTGGATGTGGAGGAAATGCAAGAAAAGGGAGAACTCAATTTAGAACAAGCTCAATCCATTGTTAAAGCCTGTGTGCATCCGATAACTTTAATTACCGGTGGACCTGGTACGGGTAAATCTTACACTGCCGGTAAGTTAATTCATATTTTGTATAAAAATATGCGCATGGACGATTGTAAAAATTTTCAAATTGTTTTAGCTGCACCTACAGGAAAAGCTGCAGCAAATTTACAAAAAAGCTTGCCATCTGAAATTTTGACAAAGTTTCCTTCAATACAGGCTAAAACCCTTCATTCCTTACTTAATATTCAACGTTATCAAGTGTCATCTACAAGTTTAGGATTGAATGCTGATTTAATTATTATTGATGAGAGCTCGATGATAGACATTCAAATCATGTTAAAATTATTTGAATCTTTAAAGAAAGGGTCTCGCATTGTTTTATTAGGTGATTCGCAACAACTCTCTTCTATTGGAGCGGGTAATGTCTTCCTAGAACTAGAAAAATTAACAAATAAAGATTTGCCTATTTCCCGTACACATTTAAAAACGTGTTTACGTGCAGAATTAAAATCGATTATTGAATTTGCAGAATTAGTTAAAAATGGTTGTGCTGAGGAAGCTCTGGAAATGCTTAAAATTTCTTCGGCAGGAGTTTGCAAACTAAATCTGCAAGCCAATCAGAATCTAGCTCAAAAAGAATTAATCGCATATATTGCCCCCTTTTTTCCTTCTTTTATTGATTCTATCACTCATTTCTCAGAAATTTTTAAAATTTTTAACCAATTGCGCTTGCTTTCACCAGTTCGTAAAGGTTTATTTGGCGTGGATACTTTAAACCAAGAAATTTGGAAGACACTCAGTCAAAAGAAGAGTCAAGCTTCTTGGATTGCCATTCCTATCATGATTTGTGCAAACGATATTCACCAAGATCTATTTAATGGAGATACAGGTGTTTTAATAAGAAAGCTTCCTTTGCACGGAAATGAGATGAACGATTTTGCTTTGTTTGCTAGCCGGACAAACCCTAACGAATTACGCCAATTTTCTACTTATTTATTACCCAAATATGAGTTAGCTTACTGCCTTTCTGTTCACAAAAGTCAAGGAAGTGAATTTGATCGGGTGATTTTAGTTTTACCCGAAGGCTCAGAAAACTTTGGACGCGAAATTTTTTATACAGCTATTACACGAGCGCGTAAACAAATAGAAATCTGGAGTAGTGACATCACGCTGAAAAAAACAATCCTGAATCGTGAGATTCGTTTATCCAATATTCCTGCTCGATTGACTCATTTTTGGGAAAATAATTGAATTTGGCAGTTCTAGGTTTTGTTTGCTAAAAACAAGTGATGTTACTTGACATAAAAGCACACTGTTTTTTAGAATTCCTTCTTAACTCATTTATCTGTAACAAGAATCTTATCACATAAGGAGATCTGATTATGACTAAGTTAAAACCTCTTGGTAATCGCGTTGTTATCAAACGCAGACAAGCACAAATGTCTAAAGGCGGCATCTTATTACCTGAAACTGCTAAAGAAAAACCGAAAGAAGGGGAAGTCATTGCAATTGGTCCAGGAAAAACTGATGAGGAAGGTAAAATTGAAAAATTAAATGTCAAAATTGGAGATATTGTTCTTTTTGGATCTTACGCCGGTACTGAAGTCAAACTTGACGATGAAGAATATTTAATCATGTCCGAAGATGATATTCTAGGAATTTTATCTTAACCCCCCCCTCTAGATTAAGGATTGAGCTATGTCTAAAATGTTACAATTTAACGAAGAAGCCTTGAAATCGATTTTAAAAGGAATAAAAACTTTAGCTAAAGCTGTTAAGGTGACTCTAGGACCGAAAGGACGTAATGTAGTTATCGACAAAGGATTTGGAGCGCCCCTTTCCACAAAAGACGGAGTGACTGTTGCTAAAGAAATTGTGTTAAAAGATAAATTTGAAAATATGGGCGCGCAACTTGTTAATCAAGTAGCTTCAAAAACGTCTGATATTGCAGGTGATGGCACAACAACTGCGATTGTACTTGCTGAAGCTATTTACGCTGAGGGACTCAAAAATGTCGCTTCAGGAGCTAATCCCATGTGTTTAAAGCGTGGTATTGATCATGCTGTTGAAATCATGCTGCAGGCTTTAGACCAGTTAGCTACTCCCATCAACACCGCAAAAGAAGTTGAGCAAATTGCTACTATTTCTGCAAATAATGATCCGGAAATCGGGAGAATTATTGGCGAAGCGATGGAAAGAGTAGGCAAAGATGGAATTATTTCTGTTTCAGAAGCAAAAAGCATTGAAACACACGTGGAATATGTGGAAGGAATGCAATTTGATAAAGGTTACGTTTCGCCTTATTTTGTTACTCATCCTGAACAAATGATTTGTCAATTAGAAAACGCAGTTATTTTGATCACTGACAAAAAACTGTCTAACGCGAAAGAAATTATTCCTTTCTTAGAAAAAGTTGCAGAAGCAGGATCTCGCCCTCTATTAATTATTGCAGATGATATTGATAGCGAAGCTTTAGCAACATTAGTTGTGAATAAATTAAAAGCCGGAATGTTAGTTTGTGCAGTCAAAGCGCCAGGGTTTGGAGATCGTCGTAAAGCCATCTTACAAGATATCGCAATTTTGACCGGTGCTAAAGTCGTCACTGAAGAAGTCGGTCTAAAATTAGACGAAGTAGACATAGATGTTTTAGGTCGCGCTAAATTGATAAAAATATCAAAAGAAGAAACAACCATCATTGATGGTGCAGGAGAACACGCAGAAATCCAAGCGCGTCTTGCACAAATCAAAGCAGAATTCAATAACCCAAATACATCCAAGTATGATCAAGAAAAGTTAGAAGAACGTTTAGCTAGATTAGTGGGTGGTGTGGCAGTTGTGAATGTCGGTGCTGCAACAGAAACTGAATTAAAAGAAAAGAAAGCTCGTGTAGAAGATGCTTTGCATGCAACACGTGCGGCTGTCTCCCAAGGTATTGTACCAGGGGGTGGAGTTGCACTTCTAAGAGCTCTAAAAGCTTTAGATCAACACCGCTTAACCGGAGATGAAGCTATAGGCGCCTCTATTATTCGTCAAGCGGCATTTGCTCCTGCTACGGCAATAGCAAACAATTGTGGTAAGCAAGGTAATCTCATTGCAGAAAAAATCTACGAAGCCTCTGGTGCATATGGATATGATGGCTTAAGAGACGAATTTAAAGATTTGATTTTAGCTGGAGTTATTGATCCCGTACAAGTCACAAAGAGCGCGTTAAAAAATGCTGCTTCAATTGCGGGATTGTTGCTAACAACAGCTGCGATGATTACGGATAAGCCAAAACCTAAAACTGCTGGTATTCCTGATATGGATGGCATGGGCGGAATGGGTGGAATGGGAGGTATGCCAGGAATGGGCGGAATGGGCGGAATGATGGGAATGTAAATCCGCTTTACATGACAAAATTTCAAAAATATTTATAGTTCTTCCTTGTTAAATAAAGGAAGAACTATTTTAAAAAGGTTTTTTATGCCTCATTATGATTATGTATGCAGTAAATGTGGCCATCAAAAAGAAATCTTTCAAAAAATCACCGACAGTCCTTTAATGATATGTCCAAAATGTCAAGAGTCTACATTTAACCGTAAAATTGGAGGTGGTGGTGGAATTCTTTTTCGGTGCAGCGGTTTTTATGAAACAGATTATAAATCGTCAAAAAATGGCGATAACAAATCTGATAATTCTTTGACCTCATCTTCTAGTTATAACGTCAAAAATATTTCAAATTAATACTTAGAGTTAAAAAGTTGAGTATTTGGTTTCTAAAAGAATTGTTCGTTTTTATCAAAACTGTGGTGTAATATTCACCTCATTCTATTTTTTCCAGTGACATTATGACTTTCTCGATTATTAAGAAATATGTTATTTTTTAATTTAAAATAAATAGAGAAGGTTGTAGTGGAAGCTGAACATGTTGAGTTACAAATTGTGTTTATATTAACTTTTGGCTTTGCTCTAGCAGGTATTTTTGGTTATCTTGCTCATCGCATCAAACTTTCGCCTTTACTTGGCTATCTTTTGGCTGGTTATCTCATTGGACCTTATTCACCGGGTTATGTGGCAGATATCAAAATTTCTGAGCAACTCGCAGAAATTGGGGTGGTTTTGATGATGTTTGGGGTAGGGTTGCACTTTCGTATTGAAGATTTACTAAATGTAAAAAAAATTGCTATTCCCGGAGCCATTGGATTGTCTTTGATTGCTACATTTTTTGGCGCCTTGATAGTTTATAGTTTAGGCTGGTCAATAGAAGCTAGCATGGTTCTTGGTTTATCACTTGGAGTTTCAAGTACTGTAATCCTTGTAAGAATGTTAGGTGAAAACAATCTTTTACATACAACACAAGGCCATATTGCCATTGGTTGGACACTTGTAGAAGATTTAATCACAATCATAGTTTTACTTTTAGTGCCTCTGATTGCCGCATCAGCTTTTAAAGATTCCTTGTCATTTTTTGAAATTATGGCTGCCTTTCTGACGGTAATGGCAAAATTTGCCTTATTGGCCATTTTCATGTTTACTATTGGCCAAAAGATTGTCTCTTATATTATATCCAACATTGTCTTAACTCGCTCACACGAGCTTTTTACCGTAGTTATCTTAGCAGTAACATTTGTAATAGCAACAGGCTCTTCAGTATTATTTGGAACTTCAATCGCTTTAGGTTCATTTATAGCTGGGATGGTGATGGGACAAACGCGCGTTAAACATCAAATTTCTGCAAATGCATTGCCTTTAAAAGATGCATTTTTAGTCATGTTTTTTCTGTCTATGGGAATGTTATTTGATGTTAAAGCAATCTATAATAATTTTTATTTTTTCGTGGGATTACTTTTAGTCATATTGATTGTTAAGCCATTGGCTGCATACGGTATAGCACGATTTTTAAAATATTCTAGTGAAACAGCTATAATCCTTGCCATTGCTTTGGCACAAATCGGAGAATTTTCTTTTATTTTAGTTGAAGAGGCCTCAAAATTAAAAATAATTCCAGAAGCAGGTTATGATATTATCGTGGCTTGTGCCATTGTTTCGATTACTTTGAATCCTTTTTTATTTAAATTGTTTTTAAAGAAAACCGATCCTCCTGCCCCAAACAAAATTGAGAAATTAAATGTAGCGTAGGCTTTAGTTCACGATTTAAAATTTAGGATGAAATATGCGTGGACGAAAAGCACAAATAGATAGAAAATTCTCAGCATGAATTGCTGAGAATTATTTAGAGCCTGTCTTCATCTCGAATACAGGCATTCCGAATTTGAAGACAGGTGTTTTAGATTTTATCGAACAGTTTTAACACAAAGGGAAAGAAACAAACCTTCCATTTTCTGAATCCCAAAGCAATTCATTTGAAGAATTATAAATTGCAATTCTTGCAGAATTTAAAGTTTTTTCAACTACTAAATAGAGATCCTCAGTAGATCGCAGTTTAATATGAAATATATCCACATCATTAAGAAATGCAAGTTTTCCATTATCAGGCATAAATATTTTCATGTCTCCATTTAACACAAACTTTCCTCCGGAAGTCAAACTGGCGGATTTAAATTTATTCTCAATTCTGTAGAATCCACTTCTTATTGACCAAACATGGCTCTTTTGGCCTTTAACTTCAAGATAAAGAGCTAATTCATGTTCCTCCAATACCAACGTAATCCTATCCCATTCTTCTCCATCTCCTTCTAAAACGATAGAGTCTCCAGGTAGCAGACTTTCTCCCGTACGCAAACAGGAGAGCTGTTTTCCCGTCATCGGAATTTCATCAGCAGAAATGGAAGAAATAGAGAAAAGTGACAATGCAACAATAAATGCAATTAAATAAGAAACTAAGAACGATTTTTTTTTATTCATTTTTTTCCTTTGTTTAAAAAGTTTTTTACCTTGATTATATTAATAGTAGTACCATAAGTAATTTATTATTATATGTACATACATATTATGTATATATTATGTACATGTTCACGGGTAGTTAACTAAATTGCTGCGCGATTTAGCAACCACCCGTGAACTAGGGTGTAGATTTTGGCCATATTTCCCTCTCTTTTCGGCTAATGAAAATACCTACAAATCTGTTCCGTTTCCTTTCAAGATTTTCTAAAAATTTGATTGTCATACAACGTAAAGTTTTACTACAA
>Ga0335395_10001965_pt1 | contig 12764 bp, 14 predicted proteins | sample MAT02_FD_205744 | JGI IMG/M metagenome (GOLD analysis project Ga0335395, IMG submission 205744) | Freshwater microbial communities from Lake Fryxell liftoff mats and glacier meltwater in Antarctica - MAT-02 (spades assembly) (version 2) ...
GCAATTAATACCGAAAAGGCTCGCGCTGAGTTAATTATTGCCCCAATTTTATTGGAAGTCAGGCGGCAATTTAATTTTCAAGTTGGTTTTTTCTCTGGTTCAGAATTCAATGTAGATGTAGAAGCCGGCTTGAACGGGTATTGCGATTATATTCTCACGGCATCTAAGGATTCCTATGAAATTCGCGCCCCCGTTATCACCCTCACAGAAGCTAAGAACGAAAGTATTAAATCCGGCTTGGGTCAGTGTATTGCGGAAATGGTAGCCGCCCAATTATTTAATCAGCGCAGCGGAGAGCAAATTGAAATCATTTATGGGGCTGTTACTACGGGTACTGATTGGAAGTTTCTTAAATTGAGTAACAGCACAATTTTCATTGACAAGCGAGACTTTTTCATTAATGAAGTTAGTCGAATATTGGGAATTTTAACAATGCCGTTTCAAAGGTTTTATTCTATGAATCGCACTTGATACAGCCAGTCAAATAACAGATACTAGGATTGGGACACAACAATGTTGTGTCCCAACTGCCAAATCAATTTATCGCCTTATGCGATCAATTTCGACAGCACATTCGACAATTTAGCGCCGAGATTCTCAACAGATTCCTGCAGTTTGGTATCTTTCATCGTACCGTCATCATTAAATGCTTCAAAAGCTTTGGGAATTGCTTTCTGATCCGGGAGCACAAACACGTTAATATTCCCCAAGATCGATCGCAAATGAACCAATCCCCGCAAACCGCCAAGTCCGCCAGGGGAAGCACTCATAATTACCGCTACTTTGTCAGTAAATGCCACCAATCCCGGTTCACCGGGTGCCGGGCGCGATACCCAGTCGATCGCATTTTTCAACACGGGCGTAACCGAACTGTTATACTCGGGAGAAGCTATCAAAAACCCGTGATGCGCTATCATCAATTCCTTCAACTTCCGGGCATTTTCTGGCATTCCCTCTTTGGCTTCCAAATCTTCATCAAATATCGGCATCGGCAAATCGCGCAAATCTACATAGGTAACTTCTGCACCCGCCGCCCTAGCCCCAGCCGCCGCAACTTTTACCAGCAGTTTGTTGTAGGATGCTTCGCGGGTACTTCCGGCAAATGCCAGTATTTTGGGTCTGTTTGTCATTGATTTTTATGGATAATTACTTCCGAGTAAAATTTTACTATTCCCCGTGCTGCCAAACAAAGTCAGCAATGGATTTTTCGGCCGGCAAAGCAGCATTTTCACTGGAATTGAATACAACGGATCGCGTTTTTACCTTCCCGACTCCCAAACGCCTCTCGACGCGGCTGGGAATGCCGTAACCGTAAATAATATGCCCTTTTCCCGCCAACACTACAACTTGATAGTCGGGGTTAGCTTTGACAAATTCAGCTATTTTTTCGGCCATAGTTTCGTCCCACAAAACTTGAGCTTGCAAGAATCTTTCAAAAGCCGTACTATTTCCCTGTGCTGCCTTTTGGTGTTGCTGGTAAACTTCTAGCAGCAGTTGCCGATATTCGGCGTTGTCGGTGCGAATTTCCGAAATCGGCGGAATGTACTTTTTGTCCTCTGCTGTGAGGCTTTCTAAACCTTGAGTGGCAACTTTTCTAGTAACTTCGGATGGGGTATTTAAGGCGAGGATTGGTAGTTGTTTTTCTTTGGCAAACCGCAAAAATGGGGCGTAAGATTCCCAGGGAAAACGCCATCTGCGATCGTACTCTGTTTGCTCGATTAATTGCTGTTCTGTCAGTTTACCAGCTAAGTAGTTGTCGATCGCACTTTGGAACGGACGCTGAAACATCTCCATCGCGATCGCAATTTTACGATTTTGCCGCTGCATTTCTCGAATAATTTTCAGTTGAGCTTGGTGGTCTTCCGCGCTATCGTGAGTTTCTCCCAGATACACAATTTTCGCCTTGACCAACTGTTGCAGAATCTCTTGGTTAGTGTAAGTTTGCTGCGCTTGAGGCTTCACAGTCGGTTCCGCTGTCGCTATCACATTGCTACACAGCAGGAAAATGCTCAGCGATAAAACACACAGTTTGATGAGTTTGGTTGTTTTCATAAAAATATTATGCCTGTTTCTCGCAGCAGCAACCACAGCCGAACTCTAGAATTTTAGCTGGGCATCCACAAAGCTCGATGCTTCATTTAACTTCACAATTACCCGCAATTATCTACGCCCCTAGAGGGTTGTCTTCCCTCTTCCCTCTTCCCTGTTCCCTCTTCCCTCTTCCTTCTTTTCACCGTGAGCGAAGCCGAAGGGCCTTATTCCCTCTTCCTTCTTTTGTAAAGTTTAGTTGCAGATACTTGCGCTTCGAGAAGCAGGTGGTAAATTAATAATATGAAGCAAACAAAAAGCTTCTCCGACAGATACCAAATCCAGATCTCACAGCGAAGTTCACAATTGAATCTAAGGAGTAAAACGCTGTTTAATCTCACATCTGTCTCATTAAAAACCAATAGCAGCACCCACCAACAAAGCTGATACTTCCTCAACTAATTAGAAGGGAGCCATGCAATTGAATCCGAGGATTATTGCATCTCCGAATCGAAGTTGAAAAAGAGGAAATCACTCGGTACATATGGCTGGGTGCTGTTGTTGTTAAAATTGTTAAAACAGAATTTTCGACACTTACTGAAAAATTGTCTCGTCTTCCTTTCGCCACGCAGGATCTACGATACAAATAAATATTAGCGGTTCTTGGCCGCAGTTGTAAATAAACTGCTTGGCGTTGGGCGGAATGTAAACCGCATCTCCGACTTGCACCAATTGAGTCTCATCATCGATGTGCATTTCTCCAACACCGCTGAGGATGTAGTAAACTTCAGAAGTTGTCAGGGTGTGCAGCGCAGAAGTTTGTCCCGGCGGCAAAGTGGCGTGGGCCAAACTGTAACGCAAATCCACAGCTTGTTTGTCTGGATGCAGCAATTCTCGCAGTTGAGTACCGTCGCCAGCAATAAACTCGTCGCAATCATTTAGCTTTTGAATTAGCATTCTTTCCACACTCCTGAAAATCTCTTTACCACAACTTAAGTTTAATTGAAAGAGCGAGAGATGTTAAGAATTATGTAAAGCGACGGCCGGATTTTTTAACCGTAAGTTCCCAATCGCGATCGATAATCAGGACAGTCGATCGCACTTTCAGATAAAGCTATGGTAGGCTGAACGGGACACTTGAGATGGTAATCGCCGGTAAAAAACACGCAGTTAGCGCAAGGAACTTGGTGCATCCGCTGAGCTCGACGCACGGAATCGCCTATAGCACGCCCGATACTCAAACACACCATAAAAACTAAACCCCAGGCACAGACAAAACACAACGGGACTAAAACAGGTTGTATTGCCTTCAGCAAAAAGTAAAGCATAGCAACAAAATTCAGCGGTAGAAGCCACACATACATTACAGTAGTGGAATTGGCGGGCGATCGACCAAAAAGTTTAAAATCATTTACAGTGCGATCGAGAAACCCAGCAATTATGGGATGATAGAGAACCGTCGTTAAATAAAATTAGAGGAAATCAGTTATGTCACTGCGATTAGGCGATACAGTTCCCAACTTTACCCAAGCCTCGTCAGAAGGCGAAATCAACTTCTACGACTGGGCTGGCGATAGCTGGGTCGTGTTGTTTTCACACCCGAAAGACTATACCCCAGTGTGCACCACCGAACTCGGTGCAGTCGCCCGTCTCAAGTCGGAATTTGACAAACGCGCAGTGAAAACCATCGCCCTCAGCGTCGATGATGTGGATTCTCACATGGGTTGGATCAAAGATATTGAGGAAACTCAAAAAGTTACTCTCAATTATCCGATTTTAGCAGATGGCGATCGTAAAGTCTCCGACATTTACGATATGATCCATCCCAACTCCCTCAACAACTTAACAATCCGCACCGTTTTTGTAATTGACCCGGAAAAGAAACTGCGTTTGAGCATTACCTATCCGGCGAGCACCGGTCGGAATTTCCAAGAAATTTTGCGAGTAATTGACTCCTTGCAACTGACGGACAAATACAGCGTTGCGACTCCAGTTGATTGGAAAGACGGCGACGACTGCGTAATTGTACCTTCGATTACCGACCCTGCAGAGTTAGCAGAGAAATTCCCTAAAGGCTACACGCCGATTAAGCCTTATTTGCGGATGACTCCTCAACCAAATAAATAGGTGTAACTTACAAACAGGTTCGTAGTGAGGACTTTAGTCCTTAAGCCCCATGTTTTAGGACTAAAGTCATCACTAAAAACAGGCAAATTATGCAATTGTGTCGCAACTATTTAGATTTGAGAGAAATCAATTATGTTGACATCAAAAATCGTGTTGCAAATACCGCCAAAATTGCAAATGACAGACGACGAGTTTTTCGATTTCTGTCAAATCAATAGTGAATTACGCATTGAACGAAACAAATCTGGAGAACTACTAATTATGTCCCCTACTGGCGGAACAACAGGAAATCGCAGTGGTAGCGTCTTTGGAGAGTTGTATATTTGGTCTCGACAAGATGGAACCGGTCTTTGTTTTGACTCCAGTACGGGATTTAAGCTTTCAATGGGTGACAAGTCTCCAGATGCCTCGTGGATTAAACTGGAACGGTGGAATACTTTATCTCAAGAACAGCAAGATAAATTTGCTCCGATTTGCCCAGATTTTGTAGTAGAACTCAGGTCTGCTTCTGGCAATCTCAAGCCATTGCAGGAAAAAATGCAAGAATATATGAGAGAACCAGGAGTGCAGTTAGGCTGGTTAATTGACCGCAAAAATCGTAGAGTTTACATTTATCGTCCCGGTTTGTCAGAGGAATGTTTGGAAAATCCGGCGACAGTCAGCGGCGACCCAGTTTTGCCGGGTTTTGTACTAAATATGAGCAAAATTTGGTAGAAATGCTAGCAATAAATATCAACTTATGCTCAGAATTAATAGAATACAAACATTCAAAAAATATGGATATCAAAAACGGCTTTGTAGGAACAATCGGCAACACGCCGCTAATTCGGTTAAACAGCTTCAGCGATGAAACCGGCTGCGAAATTCTCGGCAAAGCAGAGTTTCTCAATCCCGGCGGTTCCGTTAAAGATAGGGCCGCACTTTACATCATCCAAGATGCAGAAGAAAAAGGCTTGTTAAAACCGGGCGGCACCGTTGTAGAAGGCACTGCAGGCAATACAGGCATCGGTTTAGCACACATTTGCAACGCGAAAGGTTACAAATGTTTGATTGTGATTCCCGATACTCAATCCCAAGAAAAAATCGATGCTTTAAAAACCTTGGGCGCGGAAGTTAGGACAGTTCCTGCTGTTCCTTACAAAGACCCGAATAATTATGTCAAATTGTCTGGAAGATTAGCAGCCGAAATGGAGAATGCAGTTTGGGCAAATCAGTTTGACAATTTAGCCAATCGCCAAGCTCATTTCGAGACAACCGGCCCGGAAATTTGGGAACAAACCGAGGGAAAAATTGATGCTTGGGTGGCTGCGACTGGTACGGGCGGGACTTTTGCTGGTGTAGCAATGTTTTTGAAATCAAAAAATCCCGCGATTAAAGCTGTTTTGGCAGACCCGATGGGCAGCGGACTTTACAGTTATTTCAAAACAGGGGAAATTAAGACTGAAGGTAGTTCGATTACTGAGGGAATTGGTACCAGCCGCATCACTGGGAATATGGAGAATGCGCCGGTAGATGATGCTATCCAAATTGATGATACTGAAGCTGTCCGCGTGGTTTACCAATTGTTGAGGAAAGAAGGGCTGTTTATGGGCGGTTCTGTGGGGATTAATGTGGGGGCGGCTGTGGCTTTGGCGAAGCAAATGGGGCCTGGACATACGATTGTTACGGTACTCTGCGACGGCGGGGCGAGGTATCAGTCGCGTTTGTTCGATCGCCAATGGTTGGCCTCAAAAGGTTTATCATTAGATTAGCCTCCGCATTGCACACGTGTATCGAGATTAGTCTGGAAACTATCCGCGTCAATCCGTGTTTGTCTGCCTAAAATCTGCGGTTAACCGATTCATCAAAAATTCATGTCAGGCGAGCCAATGGTTAGCCTCAAAAGGTCGATCGTCAGATTTGGTTATATATGGCCGCACCTATTCCCATGATAAAAAAATAGCATATATGTAGCAGAATGTCAAGTAAAAAAACATGAAAATCACAGAATCTTCTAGGCGAGTTCTTGTTTGCCAAAACCGCACTTGTCGCAAGCAAGGTGCAGCAAAGGTACTACCAGCATTTGAGGAATTGTCCCCCTCAGAAGTTGAAGTTGTTGCTAGCAGTTGTTTGGGACAGTGCGGCAACGGGCCGATGGTGTTGGTGCTGCCAGAAGAGGTTTGGTACAGTGGGGTTTGTGCTGAGGAAGTTGCGGCAATTACCGAGCAACATTTGCGGGGAGGAAAGCGGGTTGAGGCGATGCTTTATCGTAAGTTTCACGGGCTTTCTCAGTAGCCATAACCCGGTGTTTAAGCAATTGATATCTATTAATTAAAAACAATAAAATTGGTTTGTAGTGAGGACTTTAGTCCGGAGCATCTCAGCGCAAGGATTTATAGTGCGAGCGTCCCCGCTCGCGTATTGTACTCGCGAGCGGGGACGCTCGCACTACAATAAAAAAATGCTTTTTGCAAAACTGAGATGCTCCCCTTTAGTCCTTCATGAATGCGGACTAAAGTCCTCACTACGAACCTTTGGACTAGATATCTGAGTGCTAGTTTTGCAGTCGCGCTTTTTTGCCGTGTACTTGAATGCGTTTGTCGGTTTTTTGTTTCTTCACCCAAGATAGAAATTTCTGGAGTTGGGGGTCATTTTTGAGCTTTTCTAGGGTGTTGAGCTCTTGGGCGAGGTGTTTGTTGTCGAAGAGAATGTGAATTTGGCGGTGACAAGCTGAGCAAATGTCGATCGTCTGGCTGGGATCTTCGTTTTTCCGCTTGGTGTTTTGTTTGGGGATGAGGTGGTGGGCGGTTAATGCTTCCATTTGTCGATCGCACAATTCGCACTGCATAATTTTCTCAATGCTGTTTGATAGCCAATTGCTTCTTTTAATTTAGCCTAGTTTAGGGCGATCGGCTTTGAGAAAGTGAGTAATACCAATTTCATAAAGTAGCGCTAGATATTACCCCCCCAACCCCCCCGCGAGTTCGGGGTGGCTCAGAATTCATCCATAGCATATCTTTAGAAAAATGGTATAAAGGTCGATCGCACTTCGCAAACAATAAAAAACCCCCAACGGGGGGTTATATTAATTTCTGGTGGGGCAGCCTTCTTGCCTGCCCGCTAGGTAGAAAAACCTACAGGTTCAAATCACGTACAGCAGTACAAACAAAACAATCCAAATCACATCGACAAAGTGCCAGTAAATCTCCGTCGCTTCGATGCCGAAGTGGTGTTCGCTAGAATAATGGCCTTCCACGCGCGATCGCCAAACTACCCCAGCCATCAGCAGCACTCCAAATGTAACGTGCAAGCCGTGAAAAGCAGTCAAAACGTAAAAGCAACTGGCGTACAAATTAGTTGTCAGGCCAAACTCTAAATGAGTGTATTCGTAAACCTGACCGCACAAAAACACTACGCCCATGAGGATAGTTGCAAGCAACCAATTCCTCATACCCGCCACATCGTTCTTTTTGATTGCAGTATCGGCATTGTGAATCACAAAACTGCTAGCAATCAAAATTATTGTATTAATTCCAGGCAGCAATAATTCGCGATCGGGCGTACCTTCAGGCGGCCACATCGGGGCCATCGCCCGATAAATCAAATACGCGGCAAACATACCCATAAATATCATGCCTTCAGAACCCAAGAAGACAATTATTCCTAACATTCGGTGGTCGGGATGCTCTTCGTGCCCTTCTATTTCTGCGCTTTGGTGGTAATTAAGAGCGGTTTTTTCTGGATCGATCGTTGGAATTTGTTGCATGATAAATTGCTAGTTGGTAATTGGATTTTGAAGGAAGAGGGAAGAAGGAAGAAGGAAGAGGGAAGAAGGAAGAAGGAAGAGGGAAGAAGGAAGAAGGAAGAGGGCATTAGTGTCAACTTAAGACTAAAAGCGATGATAAATCTCGCTTTTATCCGAGGCCAGATCCCCCTAAATCCCCCTTAAGAAGGGGGACTTTGAGTGTGTCCGGTTCCTGCCTTAAGAAGGGGGACTTTGATCGCTTCCGGTTCCCCCCTTCTTAAGGGGGAGTAGGGGGCAAGCTAAGGGGGGATCGAGAGCTTAATCGTCAGACAACAGATCGATACTACGTTTGACCTGTTTGTTGACATTAATGACTGATGACTAATGACTGATGACTAATTGTCATCTTGACTTTCATCTGCAGGAGAATCAGCTTTTATGTCTGATTCAGGCTCGACCAAAGTTGCGGTACCGCCGAAGAAAGTGGAAGCTTGAGCTTCTGCGATCGGAATACCACGTTTCTGGCCGCTGGCGCTGGCGCTGGCGATCGCATTTTCCCTCAACTTCAGCCTGAGACGTTCCCCAGTATGCTGAATTTTTTCCATGCCGTAATCGTAAGGCCCGGTTGCTAATACCGGTATTCCTTCAAAATTTTCGATCGGTGGTGGCGAAGTCGTCATCCATTCCAAACTCAAAGCTTCCCAAGGATTGTCGCCTGCTTTCGGGCCGTATCTCCAGCTCCAAATCACGTTAACGATAAACGGGATTGTCGAGACTGCCAGCATATAAGCGCCGATCGTACAAATGACATTAATCGTGGTAAATTTCGGGTCGTACATTGCCACCCGTCGGGGCATTCCTTGCATCCCCAAAGCGTGCATCGGCAAGAAAGTTACAGTGAAGCCCACATAAGTTAAAACAAAGTGAACTCTACCCCAAAATTCGTTAAGCATCCGCCCCGTCATTTTGGGGAACCAGTGGTAAAAAGCAGCGTAAATTCCAAACACTGAGCCGCCAAACAGCACGTAGTGTAAGTGAGCGACGATAAAATAAGTATCGTGAACGTGAATGTCAAAAGGTACGGAAGCTACCATGATCCCCGTGATGCCACCGAGGACGAATGTTGAGATAAAACCCATCCCAAATAGCATGGCGCTAACTAGGCGGAGTTTTCCTCCCCAAATAGTTGCCAACCAGCTAAATATTTTAATCCCAGTGGGCACGGCGATGATCATAGTTGTGATCATGAAAAACATCCGCAGCCAGCCAGGAGTGCCGCTGGTGAACATATGGTGCGCCCACACGATTAAGCCCAAAAAGCTGATCGCGAGACTGGAATAGGCGATCGCCAAATAACCAAAAATTGGCTTGCGCGAATGCACTGGCAAAACTTCTGAAATCACCCCAAAAAAGGGCATGATCATAATGTAAACTGCCGGGTGCGAATAAAACCAGAATAAATGCTGGTAGACGATGGGATCGCCGTTACCTGTCGGGTTAAAAAATGCCGTCCCCGCTAACAAGTCAAACGACAGCAAAATCAAAGCTGAAGCTAACACTGGAGTAGCAATCAAAGTCAGCGCTGCCGTCGCAATCATTGCCCAGCAAAACAAAGGCATTTCATTGAGGCTCATGCTCGGAACCCGCATCGTGAAGATGGTAACGGCAAAATTCACCGCCCCCAAAATCGAAGAAGTTCCGAGGATCAAAACGCTGAGAATCCAGATTTCTTCTCCGGCTTGAGCAGTAACTAAACTCAAAGGCGGATAGGAAGTCCAACCCGCCTGCGGAGCTCCCACTAAAAAACTGCTCAACAGCAATATGCCGCCTACGGGAATCAACCAAAAGGCAACGGCATTCAGCCGGGGAAATGCCATGTCTTTTGCCCCAATCATTAAGGGGATCAAAAAATTAGCAAATCCGGCTCCCGCTGGTACGATCCACAGGAATATCATCACCGTCGCGTGAACAGTAAATAAACTGTTGTAGAGTTCGGGGGTGACAAAATCGGATTCGGGTGTGGCGAGTTCGGTTCGCACTATTGTCGCCATCACGCCGCCGATTAGATAGAAACAAAAAGTTGTAACTAGGTATTGAATACCGATTACTTTGTGATCGGTACTAAAACCGAAGTAGTCTCGCCAATGTCTGTCGGCGGGCGCTGTGCCGCGAGCCTCAAGGTTGGCAGTTTCTTGGAACTGTGCTTGTGTCATAAGAACAATATAAAGGCTTCCTAGTTCGCCGTGACAACTTCAATCTTAGTTTGTAGTAACTTTTTCAGTTTTTTCTACCATCGGGAGCAGGACTAAAGTCCTTACTACGAACCTTTTTGCAGTAATTTTTTCAGTTTTTTCTACCCTCGGGAGCAGGACTAAAGTCCTTACTACGAACCTTTTTGTAGTAATTTTTTCAGTTTTTTCTACCCTCGGGAGCAGGACTAAAGTCCTTACTACGAACCTTTTTGCAGTAAGGATTTTAGTCATTGCAATCTTGGAGAGCCGGACTAAAGTCTTTACTACGAAACTTTTAGATGAAGGTACGGACTATTTTTAGTGATGGTTTGGGTGAAGTTTTTCTAGGGTTTCTGGATTAATTTTTATTTCCCTAACGTAGGGAGCTAAAAATTCTCCGTCTGACATTTCCCCAGGATTAATTGCTATTGCTTCCTCTAAGTTTTGAGTGCTAGCAATTTGCTGTTCCTTCACCCAACTATCGAAGTCTTCGGGGGTGTGAACGAATGCTAAAGCTTTCATCGCTCCGTGATAAGCGCCGCACAATTCTGCACAAACAACCCGGTATTCGCCGACTTTACTTGCTGTGAATCTCAGTTCGCTCGGCCGCCCGGGAATTGCATCTTGTTTGAGGCGAAATTCCGGCATCCAAAATGCGTGCAGCACGTCTTGAGCTGCAATATTTAGCTGCACGTCGCGGTTGGCTGGCATATGCAGTTCGCCGGAACTAACGCCGCTTTCTGGATAGCTAAAAATCCAGGCGTACTGCAAACCCATGACGTTTACAATTAAATCTGGTGCTTTGTTTTCATTTTTTGGGGATGCGCCAACGCCAAGAGCAACGAGCTTTTGAGACGGAATTTTAGGGGCGTTTTGGGGTGTATCTGACAGTGTGGCCGCGATCGCACTTCCGCGCATTTGAGATTGCGATTGCATGGTGCCGTGGTCATGATTTCCCATCGGATCGAGGCCTCCCATTGAGTTGTAAATCTCAAAACTGTAGACTCCGATTCCTAAAATTATCACCGCTGGCACGGCTGTCCATAGAATTTCTAAAGGAAAGTTGTCATGCCAAGGCGGGCCGTCTGTATTGTCTCCTTTACGGCGGCGGTATTTAATTGCAGCAAAGATCAGCACTCCCTGAACCATGATAAATAGTCCGGTGGAAATGGTCATCATTGTGTTGAAGAGTCCGTCTATCTGGGATGCCTCCTCAGAAGCGGCGATCGGCATTAAACCATGATTCTGCCCGTACCAGAGACTGATCAGGGTCACTCCGATGCCTGCGAGCATGGTGATGATGGAACTTGGAATGTTCACGCTTATACCTTAGTAGTAGCGACACTTCTTCGCTTGAACAATTAGGGAAGCAACTCTGGGTTGTCAATTTTCAATTGTAAATTGACATTTTGAGTGCAATCCCTATCTTAATGCTTACTTAAGGCTTATACCATTTTTGATTGCTGCTGATTTGATATTTTTGATGGGAATGACTTATGCTCTAAGGGTTTGGAGCTAAGGGGAGCGGTTACATTTTTTTGTGAAACTGATATTGAGTGTTTTTGGGCGATCGCTCTTTCGGATTAATACGGTTTATGTTCCTTGACAAAACTTAGAAAATATGGTAAAAAATTTGTATTTTTTGTTACTAAACTTGAGATTGTTTCTCAAACACCATTAAATGCTGCTGCGGTAACATATCTTTTGTCTCTTTCCATACTAAACCGACGGCGGCCATTTCTTTTTTTACCTGTTTTTGGGTCATTTTGTGCAAGCCTTTAATGGGAATCAGCGGATTTTCGCCCCGATACTCGATCGATACGGCGCGTCCTCCAGGCTTTAGTGCTTTGACAATTCCTTGCATCATTTCTCTGGGATATGCAAATTCGTGATAAGCATCCACCATCACAACTAAATCTACGCTATTTTCCGGCAAGTTCGGATTGTCGAGACTGCCCAAAATTGGCTCAACATTAGTGATATTTTTTTCTTGTTTGTTCAACTCAATAAACTTGAGCATCTCCGGCTGCACGTCAACGGCGAAAACCTTTCCTTCGGGAACTAGGGCCGCGATGCGAAAGCTAAAATACCCGGTTCCTGCTCCAATGTCTGCTACAATGTCAGTGGGTTTTAAATCGAGATTGTTGACTAATCGAGCGGATTTTTCTTCCATGCCGCGAGATGGTCTTTCCAGCCAACCAGCGCCTTCGTATCCCATGACTCGGGCAATTTCTCGACCCATGTAAAATTTGCCGGTACCGTCGGGATTGTGGACTGTTCGCTGCTGATAAATAGTGTCACTTTTGGCGCTGTTAGTTGCTGTGGCTGCCGTGCAAGCGTTGAGGGGTAACAGGCAAAGAATTGTCAGGATTATTACTGTTAATTGTTTGATGAATGGTGCGGTTTTTTTCACGATATTTTTGATTTTGTGTTTGAATGTTTGCTTGTTATCTAGATCGGTAGCAGTAAACATCGCGTGGGGCGGGCGGGTTTTGCAGGAATCTACTCGCTGCTACTGTGGAATCGCGCTAAACCCGCCCCTTGTATCTTGAAAGAGACAGGCGATCGAACCGTAGACCGCAGGCTATCAAACCGCAGACACGGTTGTAATCAAACCGCAGACACGGTTGTAATCAAACCGGAACGGGAGTAAA
>Ga0335395_10001966_pt1 | contig 12756 bp, 9 predicted proteins | sample MAT02_FD_205744 | JGI IMG/M metagenome (GOLD analysis project Ga0335395, IMG submission 205744) | Freshwater microbial communities from Lake Fryxell liftoff mats and glacier meltwater in Antarctica - MAT-02 (spades assembly) (version 2) ...
GCCTGCTGGTTTTGCTTGTCATGTGTGGCTGCGCCGACGGGGGTGGCCGCGCAGACGCCACCACGCAGGCCATGACGCAGGGCGCGACGACTATGGTGACGGTGACAGGCGGTTCGGCGACAGCGACCGAGACGACGGTGCCGACCACCAGCGGTGATGACAGCGACGCGACGGCGAGCGCCGGCGGGAGCACGGGAGGGCTCAAGCTCGACCTCGGCGTGACCCCGGACATCGGCGAGATGGGCACCACGGGCGAGTGCGCGGCGCAGATGTTGACGCCCGAGGTGACCTCGATCGGGGTCGACATCATCGTCGTGGTCGACACCTCCAATTCGATGCAGTCGGCGATCGCGGCGGTCGAGGCGAGCATCAACGTCGACTTCGCCGGCGTGCTGGCGAGCAGCGGGGTGGATTATCGGATCATCGTGGCGGGCGACTATCCGCCGGGTGCTCAGCTCTCGATCTGCATCAGTAAACCCCTGTCGGACACCGACTGTAACCCCGGGCCGGCGGTGCCGGCGGTCACCGAGCGCTACAAGCATTATGACGCGACCACCGGGTCGGGCGCGTTCCTCGACAATATCGTCGCGTGGTATTCGCTGCCCGACCCGCACGGTCTGGCGCCCGGTGGGTATCAGGACCTCCTGCGCGACGGCACGCGCAAGGTGTTTTTGGCGATGACCGACGCGACCAGCGCGTCGGGCGATCCGGCCGCCGGTGAGGCCTTTGACGCCGCGCTGCTGGCCTTGAACCCGCCGCGCTTCGGCACGCCGGGGGACCGGCAATATCTGTTTCACGCGATCGTCACGATGCCGGTCAATGACCCGCCCGACGGGCCATGGCTGCCGGCGGACCCGATCCAGGGCGAGGGTGGGTCGATCCAGAACGTCAGCGTGATCACCGGTGGCTGGCGGTTCCCGCTGTCGCAGGTCGCGGACTTCGACGTGCTGTTTCAGGAGATCGCCAAGGACGTGGTGGCGACCACGCCGATCGCCTGCGAGTTCCCGATCCCCGAGCCGCCGATGGGGATGATCGACCCGGACACGATCGAGGTGGATTACAAGATCGGCGGGGCCGACCCGGCCAAGGCGCTGCATCAGGTGGTCGGCCCGCAGGCGTGCCGCGGGGACGCATTCTACATCCTCGACGCGAAGGTCGTGCTGTGCCCGCAGGCCTGCGCGGAGATCCAGGCCGACCCGCAGGCCGAGCTGGCGGTCCGCTACGGCTGCGACGTCGGCTTCGACCCGCAGGGATGAGGCGAGCGCGAGCGTCAGTGGACGATGACCATGCTGCCGGGCGCGCCCTCGTGGGCGTTGACGCCGTGCCAGCCCTCGGGGACAAAGGGGGTGGTCCAGTAGAACAGCCAGCGCGCGTCGCTCGGGCCGAGGTTGACGCAGCCGTGGCTGCGGCGCTCGCCGAACTTGCTGTGCCAGAAGGCGCCGTGCAGGGCGTAGTTACCGTGAAAGAACATCGACCACGGGACGTCCTGGATCGAGTAGCGGCCGTCGGAGGCGGTGTTGCCGTCCATCGACGACGAGATGTGCTTGGCGGTGATGCGAAACTTGCCGGTCGGGGTCAGGAAGGACTCCTCGTCGTTGCCGCGCTTGCCGGAGGACACGAGGGTCGCGTACGCCGGGACGTCGCCCTCGTAGGCGACCAGCAGTTGGAGCTCGAGGTCGACGTCGATCCATCGCTCCCAGGGCGCGACCTCGGGGGGACGGACCGCAGGACGGGCCAGGCGAAGGTCGGCCTTGCGGACGAATAATCCCTCGGGGGTGACGAGATACGGACGGCCGCCGATCTCGACCTCCTCGCTGAAGGCGAGGAACTCGCGGTGGCCGAGCCGCCGCTTCCATTGCAGCGAGCCCTTGTCGTTGCGCGCGGAGGCGGCGGCGGTCTCGGACATCACGAAGCCGAACGCGAGCCGGGCGTTCGCTGGGACGGCGCCGCCGTGGAAGTCGCGGGTCTCCTTGCGGTAGGTACGGCCGGCCGGGATAAAGCCGCCGCGCGTGGTCTTCCACCACTGCGCGCCCTGTGAGCGGACCTTGTCGCCGAGCGTGACGACGAAGCCGGCCTCCATGAAAGGTGTCTGGGAGTTGAGCGGGAGGCGGGCCCGCTTGCGCGCGAGGGCGCGGTCTTTCTCGGCTTGCTCCTTCTTACGCGCCTCGGCCCGCTTCCTGGCGGCGGCCTCACGTTTGGCGATCTCCGCCTTCTCCTCGGCGGTGAGCTCGACGGGCGGCGGGGTATCGAGGTCCTCGATGCCGGGCAGAGGGGCCGGCTCGGGCGCCGCGGCTGCATCGGCTGCATCGGTGACGGGCTCGGCGGGTGCCTCGGTCTTGGGCCTGGGCTTGGCCTCGGGCTTGGGGGTCGCGCTGGCGGCGGCGGCCTCCTGTGCGGCCACGACGGCCCGGTAGCGCTGGCCCGCGAGCATGACCTCCTCGGCGTCGGGGATCCGCCACCACATCGGCGTGCCGTCGGCCGCGACGACGCCGTAATCGTAGGGGATCGGCGCGTCGGTCCTGGGCGGCGGTGGTGGCATATACATATATGGGGCCTTGTCGGGATCGACGATCAGGCCCTTGCTGGCGCACGCGAGGCCACCAGACGGGAGCGCGTGAAAGCCGTTCTCACAGCCGGTCCCGCGATCGTCGATCTTCGCGGTGACCATCGTGCGGCTGCCGATCCGCAGGTACCCGAGGCGCGGGGAGCTCAGGTCCGGGGTCGAATAGACGGCGACGACCTCGAAGCCGGCGAGCGCGTGTACCGTTAGTTCGGCGGCGGCGGGCACGGGCAGGGGCGGACGGATCGCGCCGAAGTCGGGCGGCGGTGCGCCCAGGGCCTGCGTGGCGGGCACCTCGACGACCAGACCCGCGGGCGGCTCCGCGGGGACCGCGACGGGCGTGGTCGGCGGGATCGGCTCGGTGCGAGCAGCGATGGGCGCCTCGGGCTCGGGTCGCGGGTCGGCTGGCGTGGGTCGATCGCAGCCGGCGAGCTGCGCGAGCAGGGAGACGAGCAGGGGGATGACGCGGCGGCCGAACACGCGGGCGACTTTGGGCCGCGAGCTCGCCGGATGGCAACCGCCCCGGCGATAAAATCGTCCGGGGGGCGCCAGGGCTCAGGTCACCATCATAGGGAGATCCACGCGGCCAAACTCCGGTGAGCGCACGGTCTGGCGGCGCCCGGGCGATCGCTCTGGACGGCGAGCTGCGCCGTCGACTGGGCGCAGTCACGATCTTCGGTCGGCTTGCCCGCGGACCCGGCGGGCCGCGACGGGCTCGCGGACCAGCATGGTGTGAGCCGCAGTCGCTGCTCGAGCGCGCGCCGCGGTGCGACCCACGTTTGGCGGCGTGCGCCGCGATCCCTTCGAGCGCTTCACCTCGGCCGATGAGCTGCTCGCCGCGCTCGAGGCGGTCAGCCGGGCGGGGCGCGAGCTGGTCATCCCGGAGGGCATCGGGCGCGGCGTCGAGGTCCGCGCGGTGCTCGAGCGGCTCAGGGCTGGCGCGCTGGTGGTGGTCGCGGGCGACTCGGGGGTCGGTAAGCTGGCGCGGCTGTTCCACATGAGCGAGGAGGCCGTCGGTGCGATGCTGGCGACCGGCGCGGAGGGCCGCGAGTTTTTGGTTCGCTGCCCCGCGCGGGCCCGATACCCTGCGCGGGCGATGACCGGAGCGCCCGATAGCAGCGAAGCCGTGGGTACCCCGCGCGGCGTGGTCGGATGTACGTGGGGAGATTTCGTGGCGCAGTTGGTGAGCGAGCACGGCTCGCTCGCGGCGCTGGCGTTGCGACTGGCCGAGTTGGCGAGATCGATCGCTCGCCCGGCAACCTGGCGCGGAGCGCTGGCGCTATATGAGCGGCTGCCGTCCGGCGAAGTACATCCATTCGTCGGCTACCGGCGCGACGCAGGGCTCGCCCACGGGTATGACAAGCTCGGCGAACACGAGAAGGCCCTGGCCCTCGCACGCGCTGCGCTCGAGCACGCCGCTGACGGGGGTTATGTCCGCCTGCGGGTGATGGGGCTCGGCCTGCTCGCGCGGATCCTCGGCGATGAGGCCGGCGCGGCGGCCAGGGCCCGGGCGCTGGCCATCGCGGGTCGGCTCGAGGACGAGGAGCTGCTCGGCCGCGTCGAACGCATCGGTCATCCGCGAAGCGGCGGCGTCTGAGCGCGGTCGACCGCGGCGGCTCGTGGTGGTACGCTCGCGCGATCATGGCGGATGGATCCCCGAAGCGGCCGTGGCCGGAGAACAACATCGATTGGGTCGCGTTCCCCGAGCTGACCTGGAAGTCGGACGGCGACATCGCCAACGGCCTGACGAGCTTGTACAAGCACGCCGAGGCGCGCGCCGAGTCGACGATCGGGTGGTATCTGCGGGCCAAGGCCAGCAAGTCGTTCAACTCGCGGATGCTGCGACTGCTGACGATCTTGCTCGGCACGATCGGCGGACTGGCGCCGATCATCGACACGGCCGGGCTCGCCGGGTGGTTGCCCCTGGGCGCCGAGCCGACCGAGATCGGATACCTGATGCTCGGACTCGCGGCGGCCTGCGTCGCGGTCGACAAGCTGTTCGGCTTCTCGAGCGGATGGATGCGCTACATCACCACCGCGATGGCGCTCCAGCAGGACCTGTCGCATCTGCGCATGGACTGGGCGATGACCATGGTCAGCTCGCGCAGTAATCCCCTGTCGACGTCCGACATCCTCAATCACCTCGCGCGTCTGCGGCTGTTCCTCGAGACGATCGACGGCCGCGTCATGCAGGAGACGCGAGATTGGATCGCCGAGTTCCAGAACACGCTCGCCGACATCGAACGCGCGGCGGTCAGCGGGCGGGGTAATCCGCCCGGCCGCGCCATCACCGAGGGCGTGTCGGTGCAGCCGTCGCTGACCGGCGGCAAGGCCCAGGCGGACGCGCCGATGGTCGACACGCAAACCGAGCTGTCGACGTCGACGTCGACGTCGACGCCTGACGCGAGCCCCGACCCGGCCAGCACGCCGAGCCCACCGCTCTCGGCCCCGCTGCCGTAGGACTTGGGCAGTCGCCGTCAGGAGCGGGCGGTGGCGGGCTAGGGAGCGCGCCCCGGGCTCGAGAACTTCATGGCTTTGTCCGTGACTGCGCCGAGGCGCAGCATCACGACATCCGCGGGGTAGTTCATCCACAGCCGCCAGGGCGCCTTTGAGCCCTGCTTGGGGAGCGTGTCGATCGATCGCTGCACGTAGCCGGCGCTGAAGTCGAGCAGCGGGCGCTCGGTGATCGTGGGGTCGTCGTTTTGCGGCACGCACTGGCGGTGGTTGTGCGCGTCCATGTAGCGCAGCAGGCGGCACAGATACTCGCCGGTGAGGTCGGCCTTGAGGGTCCACGAGGCGTTGGTGTAGCCGATCGCAAACGCGAAGTTGGGCACGCCCTCGAGCATCATGCCCTTGTATGCCTTGCGCTCGGGCACCGGCACCGGGGCGCCGTCGACGCTGACGCGGATCCCGCCGAGCATCAGCAGGCTCAGGCCGGTGGCGGTGACGATGATGTCGGCTGCGAGCGCCTCGCCGGATCGCAGGAGGATGCCGGACTCGGTGAAGGTCTCGATGTGGTCGGTGACGATCGAGGCGGTGCCCTTGCGCAGCGCCTTGAACAGGTCGCCGTCGGGCACCAGGCACAAGCGCTGATCCCACGGGTCGTAGCGCGGCGTGAAGTGGCGGTCGATGTCGAAGCCGGCGGGCAACTGGCGCGTGAGCATCTTTCGTAGCAGGCGCTTGATCACCGCGGGCCGACGCCGGCTCAGCTCGTAGATGCCGAGCTGCACGAGGACGTTCTTCCAGCGCACGATCGGCGCGACCACCCGGTCGGGCAGCACACGACGAAGCTGCTTCGCCACGGGGTCGACGCTCGGCAGGCTGGTGATGTAGCTCGGTGAGCGCTGCAACATCGTCACGTGCGCGGCGGTCCGCGCCATCGCCGGCACCAGGGTGACCGCGGTCGCGCCGCTGCCGATGATCACCACGCGCTTGCCGGCATAGTCGAGGTCGTCCGGCCAGTGCTGCGGATGCACGACCTTACCCGCGAAGCGCTCGCGTCCGGCGAACTCGGGCGTGTGCCCGTGGTCGTAGCGGTAGTAGCCGGTGCAGCCGAGCAGGAAGCCGCAGGTGAGCTGCATGGTCTCGCCGGTGTCGCTGCGCTCGATGTCCACGGTCCAGCGGGCATCTGCGCTCGACCACGAGGCGGCGATGACCTTGTGGTGAAAGCGAATGTGCTGGTCGATGCCGTAGGCGTGGGCGGTGTCCCGCAGGTACTGCAAGATCGCCGGGCCGTCGGCGATCGCCTTTGCGCCGGTCCATGGGCGAAACGCGTAGCCGAGGGTGTGCATATCCGAATCGGAGCGGACCCCCGGATATCTAAATAAGTCCCAGGTCCCGCCGAGGTCGGCGCGCGCCTCGAGCAATCCATAGCGCTTGTCGGGGCAGCGGTCTTGCAGATGGTAGGCGGCGCCGATGCCAGACAGGCCGGCGCCGACGATCAGCACGTCGAGGTGTTCGGACATGGCGGTGCGGCGAGGATGTTACAGTGTGTCGAGGTAGTCAACACGGTGTTGACAGTGACAGCCGGCTGCCCGCGCGCGAGCTGGCGGTGGCGCTCGACTGGATGGACGAGCGGGTGCTGCACACCAGCTTCGCCGGCCACGCGCCGACGATCGACGAGTCGCGGGACGTCGATGTATTGCTGACGATCTGGCTCGGCGCGGTCTATGGCACCACGCCGCCGACCGAATGATCGGTTCACGGCGCCGGGAGGAACACCAGGGCGCGCAGCGGCTCGGTCGCCCAGGTCGCGTAGCTCCACTCCTCGAGCTCGCTCGCCCAGCCGCGGTCGGTCCAGCGCACGCCGACGTAGCGGCCGTTGCCGCGGGCGAGCTGGGCCGCGGTGCCCTGCATCGGCAGCACGGGCGTGGTCCAGGCGACGCCGTCGAGCGAGGTCACGAGGCCCTCGCTGGTGCTGAGCACGAACTCGCCGCCGGCGAACGAGACGCCCTTGTAGTCGGTCGACAGCGGGCCGCACGGGGCCCAGGCGACGCCGTCCGCGGAGCGCAGGCACTCGCTCTCGCCGATCGCCACGAAGGCGCCGTTACCGGCGGCCACGGCTTCGATGCGCGCGAAGGAGTGGTCGACGGGGCCCCATGTCAGTCCGCGGTCGGAGCTGGTGGTGATCACAGAGGGCTTCGGGAATTCGGCGTTGTCGGTCCAGCCGACCACCACGAAGATGTCAGCTTGCGCGGCGACGCCGAGCAGGCGCGAGCTCTGGTCCTCGAACGAGATGTCGGTCCACCCGAGGCCGCCGTCCTCGCTGCGGATCGCCTTGCCGCGCATGCCGGTGGCGACGACCACCTGCCCGCTGGCGGCCGCGGCGTAGAGCTTGTGCGGCGAGAAGTCGGGCTTGTCCTTGAGCAGGTCCTCTTGCCAGTTGACGCCGCCATCGGTGCTGCGCATGACCATCGCGTTGCCTACAAAAAAATTGCCGCCGCCGCCGACCGCGACGATATAGCCGTCGCCGACCGCGAGCGCGCGCAGGGCGTCTGGCGGCGCCATCTCCATGTCGGCGTCGAGCAGCCCGGTGCCGACCTGCCCGTCCCACAGCTCGCCGTCGGACGACCGCACGCGGCGGCCGCCGTCACCGACCGCGAGGAAGTGACCGATCGGTCCGACCGGCTCGCCGGTGCTGCTCTCCGCGCCTTCACTGGTGCTGCCGGTCGCGGCGGCCGTGGTCGCGTCGCCGGTGCTGCCGGGCGGGTCGGTCGCGTCGGTCGTCGTCGGGGTGGCGCTGGTCGTGGTCGCGGCGCTGGTGGTCGCGGCGCTGGTGCTCGCGCTGCTGCCGTCGTCGTCGCTGCCATCGCCGCAGGCGGCGATCATCAGGGCCAGCGCGAGCGCGCGCCGTTCAACCATACAGCCGCTCCATGCGACCGGTGAGGCCGACCTCGACGGTGGTGTTGTCGGGCGCGCGGCACGGGATGCTCTTGAGGCCGGTCGCGTCGACCTGCATGCCCATCTCCTGACACAGCGAGGTGAGCAGTGGTTGATGCGGCTGACCGACGTAGCCGCCGGGGTTCCAGTCTTTGGTGAGCGGGTGCGGCACGGTCTCCGGGAAGCGCAGATACCGGCCGCCCTTGAACTTCTTGGCGCCGCCGCCGAGCAGCACGACCGGCCATTGATTATGTCCGTGTCCGCCGTCGGCGAGCTCGGAGACCCACACGATGATCGTATTGTCGTAGACCGTCCCGTCGCCCTCGGGGATCATCTTCAGGCGTTCGGCGAACTTGGCGAGGGTCTCGGCGAGCACGCGCTCGGCGTTGGTGACGACTTGCAACTTCTCGGGGATGCCGTCGGGGGCCGACTGGTGGGCGTAGTCGTGGTGGTAGTCGCCGATGCCGTCGATCATGTCCATCGGCGGGATCCACGAGAAGATCGTGGCGACCCGCGAGACCTGGCACGAGAAGGCCGCCGCGACCACCTCGACGAAGCTGTCGCGCTTGTACGCGAAGCGGTCGCCGGTCCACTCGGCGTAGGGCAGGTCCATGATGTTCGGCTCGGCGCACTCGAGGTTTTGCAGGGTCTCGATGCGCTTGTGCAGGTCGGTGATCAGGTCGCGGTGCGACTCGAGCTTGGCCCGGTCGGCGCCCGAGAGCTTCGGGGCCATTTGCGCGTATTGCTCGCGGACGGCGTCGACGACCCCGAGCCGGGCCGCGCGGACTGGATCGTTGAGGTCGTCCTTGCCGCCGAACAGCGCGTCGAAGGCCTTCTTGGGCTCGACCTCCAGCGGCACCTTGATGGCCGTGCCCTGCGTGTCTGTCCCATAGGACAGTTGATGAAATGTGCCGCCCCAGTTGGCGATGCCATACTCGAGCGAGGTGAGGTCGGTGAGCGCGCTGTCCTGCTCGCGCAGGTGCTCCTTGATCCGCTGATCAATCGACGCGACCGAGGCCAGGGACTTGACGCCGTCGTAGGTCTCGCGGGCGAAGGCGCCGGTCAGCGAGGAGCACCAGCCCTTGGCGTGGCCGTCGCCGTAGGGGTCGGCCATCGCGCTGAGCAGGGCGAGCCCGTCGAGCACGATCATCTCGTTGCGGTACGGGTGCAGGGGCCGCAAGATCTCGCTGAATTGCTCGGGCGCGAGGTCCTTGAGGTCGAACTCGTATTCGGCCTGCTCGGACTCCGGCGAGTCGGGCATGCGCATGCGCCAGTTGGGATAAAAGGTGCCGTGCTCGGCGAAGAAGAACAGGATCCGCGGCGGCGGAGCCTCGGGCGCGGCGTGGACGCCCCGCATCGTCGAGGGCAGGAACAGCGAGCCGGCGCCGAGGCCCATCGCTTGCAAGAAGCGGCGGCGATCGAAGCGCGTGCGGGGCTGGGGCTGGGTCGGGATGTGTTTGGTCTGCTTGTTCATGGCGCGACCTCGTAGCTGGCGAAGCGCGGGTGGGTGGCGATCGCCACCTGCAGCTCGCGCAGGTTGAACTCGGCGGCGGCGAACGAGTCGGCGACCTCGCTGAGCATGTCGGGGATCAACTGTGAGCCGCCGAGGCTGTAGATCAGCCACTTGCGGGTGAAGCAGTTGTGCACGAGGTCGTCGCCGGCGAGGTCCGCCATGAACTCGACCGCGTCGTTGTAGCTGAGACTGGCGATGCTGCCGGAGGCGTCGACCGGCAGGCCCTGATCGAGCTCGCGGAACCGGCCCATGGTGTCGTAGTGCTCGAAGGCGAAGCCGACCGGGTTGATCGTCTTATGACAGGCGATGCACTGCTCGGCCTTGGTCAGCTCCTCGTAGACCTGGCGGTTGGTCATGCCCGGCGTCGGCTTGGGCGAGCCCATCGCCTCGGCGATCGGCGGCGGCGAGCCGACGTTGGTGCACAGCAGGTTTTGCAGCACATAGTTGCCGCGCTTCACCGGCGAGGGGTTGAGCGGGTGACCGTGACCGGCCAAAAACGCCGGCTGCGTGAACAGGCCGGCCCGCTGCGTCGGGTCGAGCTCGACCTCGGCCCACATGTCCGGGCCCGGCGGCGTCACGCCGTAGAGCCCGGCGAGGCGGTCGTTGACGAAGGTGCGCGGGCTCTGCAGCAGGTCGCCGAAGCTGCCCTCGCCGAGGAACAGCACGTCGCGGACGAAGCGCTCGAACTCCTCACGCATCGCGCCGCGGGTGGCCTCGTCATAGCCGTCCTCCTCGAGCTTGCTGACGAGGTCGACGCGCTCGAGCTCACCCCACTGGCGGAAGAAGTGCAGGAAGGCGCGCTCGGCCTTCGGGTCGTCGAGCATGCGCCGGACCTCGGCGTCGACCTGAGCAGGCGTTGCGAGCTGGCCCGCGCCAGCGGCGGCGAGCAGCGTCGCGTCGGGCATCGAGCTCCACAGGAAGTACGACAGGCGGGTGGCCAGTTGGTGGCTGTCCAGCGGCGCGAGCGAGCCGGGGGCGCCACCGGGCTGGTGGAGCTCGATGCGGTACAGGAACTGCGGGGCCTGCAACATCAGTTGGATCGTGGTCTCGACGCCGGCGGCGAAGTCGGTGTCGCCGGGCGGGCCGGCGAAGAAGGCGTGGAAGGCCTGCGACTCCTCGGCGGTCAGCGGGCGGCGAAACGCCCGCGCGCCGAACTCGGCGACGAAGCGCGCGCCGCAGTTCGGGTCGGTCTCGGCGGTGCAGTCGATCAGCGCCGGCAGGTCCTGGACCGCGAGGTCGGCGATCGTCTCGGCGGCGACGTTGTATTGATCGATGTGCAGCTTGCTCGGGATCAGCGCGTCGCCGTTGTTGTCGAAGCCGTCGCGCCGGTCATCGATCGGCAACGGATAGTCCGGCAGCGTCAGGTTCGGGAACAGATCCGTGATCGTGTTGCGATACTCGAAACCGGTCAGTCGCCGCAGCGGCACGTCGATGACGACGGGCAGCTCCGGCTCCTCGCCGGTCGTGCCGGTGTCTTCGCCGCTGCCCCCGGAGGTCGGGGTCGGCGGGCCGTCCGTGTTCGCGTCGGGACCCGTCTCGGTGCCGCCGCCCGGTCCGCCCTGGGTCTGGGTCTCCGTCTGGGCGACCTCATCCCCGCCACAACCCGATGTGAGCAGGCCGAGCGCGAGCCCGAAGGCCATCTCGATCCCTAACTTGGATCTGTTCAGCATCACCACCTCACCGCCAGCTTAGAGCGCTGTTCCCCGGCTTTACAAGGGGCGCCAGCCCCCGGCGCGCAGCGCTGTGCATGTGGAGGCATGTAGAATCGCGCCGGTTGTGAGGCACGCGGCGATCACTCCTGCGCGGGGTCGCTGGGGACCACCGGCCACACGCAGGCGGCGTAGCCGAGGATGACGTCGCCTTCGCGGGTGGCGGTCGGCGTCGGCCACCAGCCAGCCGCGAGGCGAGCGTCGAGGAGCTCGCGGGCGGTGGGTCGATGGTCCCAGACGGCGACCGCCGTCACGCCACCCAGTCAGGTCGTGTCGTAGACGAGGTGGATCTCGTCACGGTAACAGATGATGACATCGTGGGTGTACTCGTCCTGCGTGACGATCTCGACGATGAGCCGTGGGGGTCGCTCGGCGGCCCAGCCGCGCACGACATGCCCCAGTGTCCCGTGATCGGCGACGAGGGCGGTGAGCCGCGCGAGCTCGTCCGCGGTCAGGCCGGCGCGATCGATCAGCATGGCCATACGGTGGCCTACCACCGGACAACAGGCAAGGGCTGCGCGCACAGCCGAACCAGGAGCCGCCAATTTGTTAGCATGTGCCCTCCCTGGAGCGCGATCGATGCAATCTTCCTTTCCGTGGGCGTGGTGGTCCTTCGATCTCGGCGTGTCTTGCTGAGTAACGACCTCCGGGTTTTCGATCACGACTTGTCGTCACGGCGCGAGTGAGGTCGCGAAAGTTGACACCGAAGTGTCTCGCCGATCGCCTGCTAACGGCTGCATCAGCCCGTGTGCGGCGGATCAGCGGGGCATGAGGCCCTTGCATGCGATGGCTGACCGGGTGCATACGAGAGGACGTTGTTCTGGAGCCGTGGCAGGCGCCGCTGCTTCACTGTTGCTTTCACGCGGGTGCCATGTCGCCACATGCCCCCATTCATTTGTGCACACTGACCGAAGGACTCTGACCATGACCAAGCTCTCCTGTCTGCCCCTGTCCGTGAACTGGAAGGTCGTCTCGATGGTGCTCGCCGCTGGCGTGGCCGTGGGTGGCTGCCTCGAGGAGCCCGGAGACGTGGATGATCCCGCCGCGCTGCTGGGCGACGAGCCGTGGTGGGACGAGGGTCCGCCCGCCAGCGAGTCTGATATCGATCCGGAGCTCGACGCCGACCTCGATCTCGGTGACGCGATCGATCCGGCGCTCGCCCCGAGCTTCCAGTTGCCGTTCCCGTGCGGCCAGGTGTGGGCCGGTCAGACGCGCACGAACCACAGCCCGGTCAACTCGGTCGACTTCAACCGCACCGATGACATCGGTGACCCGGTGGTGGCGTCGTCGGGCGGCAAGGTCACCCGGGTCGCCAACGAGGGCGCCGTCAGCTACGGGCGCTGGGTGGAGATCGACCACGGCGGCGGCTATCGCACCCGTTACGCGCACCTCAACTCGCAGAGCGTCTCGCTCAACCAGACCGTCAGCAAGGGCCAGAAGATCGGGACCGTCGGTAGCACTGGCGGCAGCTCGGGCCCGCACCTGCATTATGAGGTGCGCCTCAACGGCACCGCGATCAAGCCGGTGTTCAACGGCTCGACCGCGCTGTTCTTCGGGACCAAGAACTACACCAGCAACAACAGTTGCGGCGGCGG
>Ga0335395_10001967_pt1 | contig 12752 bp, 8 predicted proteins | sample MAT02_FD_205744 | JGI IMG/M metagenome (GOLD analysis project Ga0335395, IMG submission 205744) | Freshwater microbial communities from Lake Fryxell liftoff mats and glacier meltwater in Antarctica - MAT-02 (spades assembly) (version 2) ...
GACGTGATCGTCGTCAATCACGGCGACACCTGGCCCGAAGGACATGGCCTCGCGCTCAGCTATCACTGGCGCACCAGCGACGGCCAACTGGTCGAGTACGACGGCCAGCGCACCCCGCTCCCCGCCCTCGCGCGCGGCGAGGAGGCCCTCGTCACCGCCCGTGTGCAGGGCCCGGACCAGCCCGGCGAGCACCTGCTCGAGTGGGCCGCCGTCCGCGACGGTGTCGGCTGGTACGCGCCCGAGACCCCGGTGACCCAGGCCGTGACGGTCCAGCCTCCGCTGCTCGGCTGGGAGCTGCGCGCGGTCGACTGGCCATGGACCTTGCCGGTCGGCCGCGAGGAGGTCGTTCGCGTCCGCATCCACAACACCGGCCTCGCGACCCTCTCCGCGCGCACCGCCGATCGCCTCACCTACCGCTGGCATCGCCCCGACGGCGGCGCCGCTGGCGAGGAGGGGCTGCGCAGCGAGCTACCGGGAGATCTGTCCCCAGGCGCCAGCGTCAGCGTCCTGCTCCGCGTCGCCGGTCCGCCGCGCACCGGCGCCCATGTGCTCGAGCTCGGCCTCGTTCGTGAACACGTCGCCTGGGCCCCAACGCCGACCGGCCTCCCGAACACCGCCTCCATCTTCGTGGTCCGCCGCAGCGACCTCGCGCAGGTCTTCCTGGTCCTGCTCACCCTCGTCGCCGTCGTCCAGGCCCGTCGCCGTCGGCTCGGCCCCGCCGCCCTCCGCCGACTCCCCGCCCTCTGGAGCTGGGCGGCCACCCTGGCCCTCAGCCTCGCCTTCGCCGACCTCGCCGCCCTCCCACCCTGGTCCGGCGGCCTGGCGATCTCCGCATCGGCGGCCGCGTTGCCGGCCTTGCTCGTGCTCGCCGCACCCGGCCGCGTCCGACCCTTGCTCGCCTGGCTGCTCGCCTCCGCCACCGCCACCCTCCTGTTCGCCGACCTGCTGTACATGCAACTGCTCGGCAGCATCGTCCCCGTCCAGGCCCTCATCGCCAGCCACCAGGTCGGCGATATCGGCGCCAGTATCACCGCACTCGCCGAACCCGCTTACTTGTGGCTCGCAGCGCCCGTCCTGGCGGGCCTCGTGCTCGCGCTCGCCTGGCCACGCGTCCCGGCCGATAGTTCGCCGCGAACGGCAAGTCTCGGCCTCGCCGCGCTCGCCCCGGTGCCACTCGCGGTCGCCCTGGTCGCCGCGATGGCCGGCCCGCTCGGCAACCGCGTGTTCTCCGAGCAACACAACGTCGGCCGCTTCGGCGTCGTCGGGGCCCACGTCTTCGACCTGCTGCGGACCGTCCGCGAGCGGCTGTTTCGCGCCGGCCTCGACCCTGAGCGCCGCGCCATCATCGAGCGTTGGTTCGCCGAGCGGCCGCCCCCGGTCGCAAGCCCGCACTTCGGCGTCGCCCGAACCAACAACCTCCTGCTCATCCAGGCCGAGGCCATGCAGGGCTGGGTCCTCGGCGCCGAGTTCAACGGCCAGGAGATCACGCCCTTCCTCAACCGCCTGCGCGCCCGGGCCCTCGACTACACCGTGCTCGCCGACGAGACCGCCCAGGGCATGACCTCCGACGCCGAGTATGCCGTGCTCAACTCGCAGCTCCCGCTCGGTCAGGGCGCCGTCGCCTTCCTGCGCGCTGACAACCATTTCGTGACCCTCGCCCACGTGCTCCGCGACGCCGGCTACGCGACCCTCTCGGCGCACCCCTACAAAAAAGGCTTCTGGAATCGGGCCGTCTTGCACCCGCGCTACGGCTTCGAGCGCTCGCTCTTCGCCGAAGATCTCGGACCTGGCCCGACGATCGGCTGGGGTCTCGCCGACGACGCTTTTTTCCAGCGCATGCTCCCCGAGCTCGTCGCGCTGCCGCAGCCGTGGTTCGCCTTCCTCGTCACCCTCAGCCTGCATCACCCCTACGACCACTTCCCCGCCGCCCTCAAGCAGCTCGAGCTCGGCGACCTCGAGCAAACCGGCCTCGGCAACTACTTGCACGGCATGCATTACCTCGACCGATCGCTCGCGCGGCTGTTCACCTCGCTCGCAGACGCAGGCCTCGCCGACGACACCATCGTCGCGATCTACGGCGACCACGACAGCCGATTGCCGCACACGCCGGAGCTGTTGCGCCTGGCTGGTCTCACCGCGTGGACACCCGCCGTGCCGCTGCGACTCGACCGCGTCGCCGGCCTCGTCGTCTTGCCCGAGGGACAGGTGCACGGCGAGGTCGACGCCGTCGGCGGTCACATCGATCTCGCCCCGACGCTCCTGCACTACCTCGGGCTCCCCGCGCCGCGATCCTTCGCTGGCGCGGCCCTGCTCCCGGGCCGATCTGACCGAGGTTTGGCCGTGTTCTCCGATGGTTCAGCGATCGGAGAAGGACGCGCGTTTACGGCCGCAGGTCCTGGCATCCCATTGACCGGCGCATGCTTCGAACACCCGTCCTGGCGGCCCTTGCCGCTCGCACGTTGCGACGCGCTGGCGCAGCGCGCCCAGGAGACCCTGTACGTCTCGCGCGCCGTCGTGGATCACGACCTCGCGCACGCGCTCACGCAGCTCACCCCGGCCACGCCCGACGGGACATAAGCTGTTACCTTCGGTGCCGCGACGATGGCTGCAGCCGCCCGACCCTCAGCAGCGGAGTCCGACCGCCGCGTCGACCCGGGCACGACCACCGTCCCCGGCACCACCAGTAACACCACCACGGGTCTGACAGACACCGGCAGCACCACGCTCCCGGACACCACCATCGGCGACCGGCACCACGATCGACACGATCGATACCCTCGGCAGCACCAGCACCATGGACGACAGGTGCTGCGGCGGACTCTATTGCAACCTCGGCACCTGCACGGTCAAGTGACCGCGCTGGTCCGCTGAATCATCGCATCATCGCATCATCGCATCATCGCATCATCGCATCATCGCATCATCGCATCATCGCATCATCGCATCATCGCATCATCGCATCATCGCATCATCGCATCATCGCATCATCGCCGCCAGGAACGGCGGCGGCGCGGCCAGCAGCGCCTCGACCGGGCCCTCTGCCACCACTTTGCCCCGGTCGAGCACCAGCAGGCGGTCGGCGATCGCCCGCGCGTCCTCGAGGTCGTGCGTCACCAGCAGCTTGACCCCCGGCGCCTCCGCCAACCACCCGCGAAGCAGCGTTCGAGCGGCCCCCCGCGCCTCGACATCCAGCGACGACAGTGGTTCATCGAGCAGCAGCAGCGGCGGCCGCACGATCATCGCCCGCGCCAGCGCGACCCGCTGCGCCTGCCCGCCCGACAGCTCCTCCGGGCGTCGATCCGCCAGCTCGCCGAGCTCGAAGCGCCCCAGCCACACCTGCGCCTGCGCCCGCGCCTGCGCCCGCCCGAGCCCGCGAGACCGCAGCCCGTAGGCCACGTTGTCCAGCGCCGTCAGCGACGGAAACAGCGCCAGCCCCTGAAACACTACCCCGAGCCCGCGCGCTTGCGGAGGCAAGCGCAGCCCTGGCGCCCGCTCGAGCACCCGGCCCGCCAGCGTTATGCTGCCGCGGCTCGCCGGCACCAGGCCCGCCAGCAGCTCGACCACCGTCGACTTGCCCGAGCCATTGGGCCCGACCAGCGCCACCGTGCAACCTTCGGGCACGCTGCAGCGCAGCGCCAGCGTGAAGCTCCCGCGTCGGACCTCCGCGTCGACCTCGAGCCCACCCTTCATCGCCGCGAGATCCTCCCGCGCAGCGCCATCAGCAGCGTCAGCGACACCGCCAGCAGCACCAGCCCGAGGGTGACCGCCGCCTCGGGGTCCGTCTGCAGCGCGTCGTACACCGCCAGCGGCATCGTCTGCGTGCGCCCCTCGAGGTTGCCCGCGAAGGTGATCGTCGCCCCGAATTCACCGAGCCCCCGCGCCCAGCACAGCGCCAGACCGGCCGCGAGCGCCGGGCGGATCGCCGGCAGCGTCACCGTTTGCAAGATCCTCCAGCGGCTCGCTCCCAGCGTCGCCGCCGCCTGCTCGAGCCTCGGGTCCACGCTCGCCAGCGCCGCCTCGATCGTCATCACCAAAAATGGCATCGACACGAAGGTCACCGCCACCACCGCCCCCGCCGTCGTGAATGGCAAGACCACCCCGACCTCCGCCAGCCACCCCCCCAGCAGCCCCTTGCGCCCGAACGCCGACAACAGCGCGATCCCACCCACCACCGGCGGCAACACCATCGGCAAGCTCACCAGACCCCGCGCCAGCGCCCGCCCCGGGAACTCCACCCGCGCCAGCAAGAACGCCAGCGGCATCCCCAGCACCAGACACAGCCCCAGCGACACCAGCGAAACCTCGAGCGACAACCACAGCGCCGCCTGCACCGCTGGCGCGCCGAGCTGCCGCCACAGCCCCGACGGCGTCGCCCGACTCACTAAACCCACCAGCGGCAGCGCGAAGAACACCAGCGCCACCCCGCCCAGCGCCGCCAGCACCGCGTGCGCCTGGCCCGGACGACCTGGCCGAAGTGACATGTCCGAAGGTTCATTCACGGCAACAAGAACCCGTGCTGGACCAGCAGCGTCTGCCCACCGGGCCCCGCCAGCTCCGCCACGAAGGCCGCCCCCAGCGACGACTCCGCGCTGTCGGTCAACACCGCCACCTCGTAGCGCGGCTGCACGGAGACCGCCAGCGCCAGCACCCGCAGTTTGTCCGCCACGGCCGCGGTCACGTCGGTCGCATACACCACGCCCGCGTCCGCCTCACCGGCGCTGACTTTACCGACCACTCCGCGCACATTCTCCTCGTTCGAGACCAGGTTTGCGAGTGCAGCCTCCGCGACCCCGAGCTCTTGCAACGCCTGCCGCGCGTACGCCCCTGCGGGCACCCCGGGCCCCGCGAGCACCAGCCGCAGGCCAGGCCGCCCGAGCTCCGCCGCTCCGGAGATCGACCCATCGACCGGCGTGATGAGCACCAGCCGGTTTTGCGCGAACACCTCGGCCCGCGCCACCCGCCCGCTGGCGATCGCTCGTCGCATCTGCGGCTCGTCGGCCGCCGCGAACACATCGACCGGCGCCCCCTCGACGATCTGCCCGGCGAGGATCTGCGAGCCCGCGAAGTTGAACACCACATCAACCCCGTGCTTCGCCTCGAACGCCACCTCAAGCCCCGTGAACACCTCCTTGAGCGACATCGCCGCGGACACCTTGAGCTCGCGCGGCGCGTCCCCCTTGCAGGCCATCACCAGCGACATCGTCAGAAGCAGAGTTCGGGCGCGCACGGCCGCAGCATACCGACGCCGCGCCCACCCAGGCAAACTCTCGGCCCCCGCCCCGCGTCAATCCTGGCTTGCCTTGCGGGATCCCGCCCGGCAAGCTTGCGAGGCAGTCATGCTTCAGCTCAGGCACCTCGAGATCGTCCGATTCAGAACGGTCCAGCCACACACCAGGCTAAACTTCAATCACGGACCCAACATCCTCCTGGGCAAGAACGGCACGGGTAAGACGACGCTGCTCAAGCTCATCGCCGCCGCCGTGAGCGTGAGCTTCTATGAATTTCAGGAGGAAGAGTTCGAACTCTCGTGGCTGATGTCGCTCGGCGAGCATGAACTGCACTGCACCGCCTCGCACCGGAAAGAGGCTCCGATCTCAGGCCAGGCCGCCATCCCCAGGGAGCTGGCCAGCCTCACCGCCAATGCCTGGCACGCTCGCCTCGAGATGGTGATCTGGACCAAGGGCGAGCAGAGCGGACGAGTGGTCTGGCGCGACGGCCAGCTCGAGACCGAACGGGGAGGAATGGTCGAACAATACTCGACTCAGAGCTCCTTCCTCATGCAGACGGGCATTGACTTCATCCCGGCTGTCGTCCTGGGCGACCTGATGCGCCGAAAGGTCGGCGACCTCCTCATAAACCCAGATCTCTTCACGTTCGCCAGCACTGTGCCTCGCCTGGATGAGAGCCTGGTTTGGTTTCACCACGAGATCGTCCGCGCCGCGAAATTGACCATCTCACAGTTGAATCCAGCGCCCGACTTGGTGCCGAGCTTTCCGCAATGCACGGGAATTCCCTCCACTTTTTTTGGGCACATATTCAACCAGAAGCTCGTTGGACCGCCCGAGTACTTGGAGGCCACCAGCGACGAACAAGCCATGCTAAAGAGCGCCTGCGACGCCTTGGGCTTCGCGCATTGCGCGCTGCGAATCGAGTTCGAACGATCGGAGAAGGGCTCGCGTCACCTCCAAGGCGTCGAGAGCACATTGTATTATGGTAACGCCCGGTTCCTCTTCACCAAGAGGGACGGCACCCGGCTCTCGCACACCCATCTCAGCTTCGGTCAGTTGCGCCTATTCGCATTCCTCTATTACGCGGAGCTCTACAAGGGCGTCATCATCGCTGACGAACTGACCAATGGCCTGCACCACGCGATGATCGAACTGTGCCTAATGACCATCCGTGGCCGGCAATCCTTCCTCGCCACCCAAAACCCGCTCCTCCTCGACCATATCGGATTTCACAGCGCCGAGGAAGCACAGCGTACGTTCATCCTTTGCGATCTGATCGAGCAGGCTCACGGCCAAGAGGTCATGCAGTGGCGTAATATGAGCGCTGTGGAGGCAGAGGAGTTCTTCGGCGATTACGAAGTCGGCATCCAGCACGTCAATGATATCCTCCGGACTCGCGGTCTATGGTGATGGCGAGCAGGATATCCATCCTCCTCCTCACGGAGGACACCGGGGGCGCCGCACACGCGGTCGTCCGCGCGGTCGTCGAGAAGCTCTTGTTTGCGGCTGCGGGCTCGCTTGATATCTCGCAGATCGACTTTGAACGGGCCGAAGAGCGCGCACGCCAAGCCATGGGATTCAACCTGTATAAGAGCACGAACCCCGACGACTACCGCAAGCAACTTGACCTGGCGCAGACGATCGCAACCAAGCTGCTGCGAAAGGGCACAGAAACATTTGTCTTCGTACACGTCGATGGTGACCGCCTCTGGAGTCAGCGCGGCCAGCAGGACGGGAAGGCGCTGTGCGACAATCACGCGTTCTTTGCCCGAAATGTCCTTCGTCGGGTGCTCTTACTGCTTGAGCCGGGTCGTCACACTGAACTTTTGCAACGCATCCTCATGGTGATCCCGTTCTGGAGTATTGAAGCTTGGCTTTATCAGAACACCAGAGAGGTGCAGCGACTCTGTACCCTCCATGCCCCGCGCCATGACCGTGATCAACCCCAATTTCGGGAATGGACCGCAGATCCAGCGCAACTCGACGATACATCGCAGCCCAAGATGAAGGTGCCCACGTTCAAGGACAAGTACAACCTCCAGCTCGCCCAGAGCCTTCCCGCGAGGAAGCTCCATATGCTCGGGCTCTCGTTCGCCAGCACCGTGGAACGCCTCCAGCGCTGCTTGCCGCTCAAAGCAGCGATCGCTGGCCTACAGTATCACTCGTAGCCACGCCGCAGCGGACCCTTATCCATGCCGACTTGCCCCTTCAACGTGCCCCGGAGCCATTGGCTCCTCGCGCGCTCGCTCATCGCCTGCTCGCTGCGCTCGCTCGCGGCGTGCTCGCTGCTCTCGCTCATCGCCTGTTCGCCCTACCAGATCGGCCCCCCACCGGCCGACCCGCTCGCCGTCACCCGCCCTTTCACCCCGTACCTCGATGGCATGGCCAGCATCTGCGTGATCCGTACCAGCAGGCTGGCGATGGCTGTCACCTTCGTCGTTCATGACAACGACCTGCTGGTCGGTGCCACCCGCGGCCCGACCTGGTTCTGCTGGCGCGCCGAGCCCGGTCACCACCGCATCGCCGTCACCGCCGAGGATGGGGGCAGGCGCTTCGAGATCGACCTGGTCGCACGCGGCCGCTACTACCTCGAGCAGGGCCTCGACTATCGCCTCGGCTTCGTCACCCCGCGCGGCCGCTGGGTCGACGAGACCGCCGCGCTCGCGCTGTTTCAACAGAGCCAGCACCGCATCCTCCAGGGCGCCCCCGCCGGCGAGTCCGTGCTCATCGGCACCGACGTCGCCGCTGCAGCCACGAGCCTCGAAGCCGCTGCCCCCTGAGCCCTGGACCGCTAGCGGTCGTCGGCGAGCGCCCGCAGCGTCGCCCGCACCGCCGTCACGTCTGGCAAGTGAAACCTCGCCGCGCTCGGCGTCCGGCCGACGTGTACCGTAATCGCGTCCGGCGGCAGCGCCATGAACAGATCCTCATCGGTCCGGTCGTCCCCGAACGCCACCGCGAGCTCCCCCGGGCCGATCAGCCCGCGCAGCACCACTCCCTTGTGGATCCCGCGCAGGCGCACCTCGACCACCTTCTCCGCCGGCACCACCTCGAGCGGCGTGCCGATCAACAGCTCGCGCAGATGCAGCCGCAGCTCGCGGGCCTGGGCCGCCCCGTGCTCCGGCTCCGCCTGTCGGTAATGCCACGCGAAGCCGACCGCCTTCGCCTCCACGCGGCTGCCCGGCGTGCACTGCACTACGCGGTCCAGCGTCGCCTTCACCTTCATCCGCAGGTCCTCCGGCAACGACCCGCGCGCCTGCCAGTCGCCCTGCACCCGCGTGAACAGCCCGTGCTCCGCGTGCAACCCGACCGGCAGCTCGCCGAACCACCGCTCGAGGTCCTCGCGCCGCCGACCCGAGACGATATGCAACGAACAACCTGGCCTTTGAGTCAGGTCCATGAGCAGCTTCATCAGCTCCGGGTCTGGCGCGGCCAGCTCCGGGCGCGGGGCGAAGCGCACCAGCGTGCCGTCGTAATCCAGCAGCAACACCAGCCCCCTCGCTTCGCGTGCCGCTCGGAGCAGCGGCTCCGTCGTCAGCGGTGGTGGCAGCTCGCTGCGCGCCGGCACGTCCTCCGCGAGCGCCTGCAAGAACCCGTCAGCCCAGTGATGCACGTCGAACTGGGACACGCGCGCGCTCAGCAGCGTCATGCGTGCGCGCCGCTCCGCCTCCGGCATCGCCAGCGCCTGCTCGATCGCGTCGGCCATCCCGTCGATGTCGAAGGGGTTGACCAGCAGCGCCTCTGGCATCTCCTCGGCCGCGCCCGCGAACTCGCTCAGGATCAGCACCCCGTCGCCGTCCGTGCGCGCCGCCGTGTACTCCTTGGCGACCAGGTTCATCCCGTCGCGCAGCGGCGTCACCAGCATCACCGCGGCCGCGCGGTAGAGGCTCAGCAACTGCGCCTGCGACAGCCCGCGGTACAGGTAATGCACGACCACGTTGCCGAGCGTCGAGAACCGTCCATTGATCGCGCCGACCGTCTGCTCCACGCGCGCCCGAAAATCTCCGTACGCCCCCACGTTCTCGCGGGACGGCACCGCAACCTGCACCATCCGCAATTTGCCGCGCAGGTCCGGGCGCCGCTCGAGCACCCGCTCGACCGCCTTGAGCCGGCGCCGGATCCCCTTCGTGTAATCGAGGCGGTCGACCCCCAGCAGCAGCACCTCATCGGGCCGCAGCACGAAGTCGCTGTCCAGCGGCTCGCCGGGCCCGGTGAACGCCTCCGCGTCGATCCCCATCGGGAACCCACCAAACTGGACCCGCCGCCCCTCGATCGTCACTTCGTCGAAGGTCGGCTCATGCCCGAGGATCCGCATCACCGCCGACGCGAAGTTGCGGGCGTAGGACGGCGTATGAAACCCGACCAGGTCCGCCCCCAGCAGCCCGCGGAGTACCTCCGCCCGCCACGGCAGCATGCGAAACACCTCCGACGCCGGGAACGGGATGTGCAGGAAAAACCCGATCCTCGCCTGCGGCAGCCGCTCGCGCAGCAGTCGCGGCAACAGCAACAGTTGGTAGTCCTGCACCCAGATCGTGTCGCCCGGCGCGTAGTTCGCGACCACCGCGTCGGCGAAGCGCGCGTTGACCCGCATGTACGCGTCCCAGCCGACCGAGTCGAGCGGTACGTGGTCGAGCAGGTAGTGAAACAGCGGCCACAACACCCCGTTGGAGAAGTCCTCGTAGTAGCTGCGCACCTCCTCGGCCGTCAGCAGCACGGGCACCGTACGCAGCTTCGCAAGCTCGCGCAGCGCCCCCGCCTGCGCCTCCGCATCGAGCTCCGAGAGGTCGCCCGGCCACCCGATCCACAGCCCCTGCGAGCGCTCGAATGGCCCCTTGAGCCCCGTCGCCAGCCCGCCCATGCTCGGCGTCACCACTGCGGCTCCGTGCGCCACGGTCACGGTCACGGGCAGACGATTGGAGACGACGATGAGGCGTGACATCGCCGCAAGTCTGGACCCTCATCGCCGATGAGCAACCACAAAATCGCTCGCCCGCGGCCCCCTGGCCCGTCGCCGATGCACGATCCGTCGTGGCTGGCGCGCCCGCTGCGTGTTAGAGCGGCGACATGTTCGCACGTGAGATCTGGCTCGCCTCCCTCTTGCTCGTCGCTTGCGGCGGCTCCCCCTCCGACACTACCGAGACCGGCACCGGCACCGGCACGACCATCGATGCATCCACGGTCGCCTCCACCACCATGTCGTCCGACCCCGCCACCACCACGGACACGCCGACCACCACTGCCACCGCGTCCACCGCGTCCACCGCGTCCACCGGATCGACCACCTCCGTCACGACCGGCGAGTCCACCACCGATCTGCCGTCCAGCACCACCACCGACGACGGCACCACCTCTGACGCGAGCACTGGTGCGATCGACCCGCCCGCCAGCCTCGACGACATCGTCGACGGCGAGCTGGAGATGATCGCCGACGGCCACATGTTCACCGAGGGCCCGGTGTGGAGCCTTGAGGGCCACCTGCTGTACAGCGACATCCCCGCGAACACGATCTTCAAGTGGGTCGAGGGCGGCCCTTCTGAGCCCTTCATCACCCCCAGCGGCAATTCCAACGGCCTCGAGTTCGACGCCATGGGCCGTCTACTCGCCGCCGAGCACGGCAACCGGAGGATCTCCCGTCGCGTGCTCGGCCAGGACGCGCAGACCGTCGTTGACACCTTTGAGGGCTTGAAGCTCAACAGCCCCAACGACCTCATCCTCCGCTCGGACGGCACGATCTACTTCACCGACCCGCCCTACGGGATCCAGCAGAACCAGAAGGAGCTCGCCTTCAACGGCGTGTTCCGCATCGACCCCGGGGGCGCCCTCTCGCTGATCGCCGACGACTTCGATCGCCCCAACGGCATCGCCCTCTCGCCCGACGAGACTACCCTCTACGTCGCCGACACCGCCCAGGAGCACGTGCGCAGCTTCGCCGTCGCCCCGGACGGTCAGGCCAGCGGCGGCGCCGTCTTCATCGACCTCACCAACGACCTCACTGGCGACCCCGACGGCATGGCGGTCGACGTGTTCGGCGACCTCTTCGTCACCGGCGGCGGCGGCGTCCGCGTCGTCACCCCGCAGGGCGCGCTGCTCGGCACGATCATGGTCCCGGAGGGGGCGACCAACTGCACCTTCGGCGACCTCGACGGCATGTCCCTGTTCATCACCGCCCAGGCCAAGGTCTACCGCATCCGCCTCAAGGTGAAGGGCCTCGGTTTGCCCTGAGCCGCGCTTGACACCCGTCGCGCCGCACCGCAAAGATCCGCCCCCCATGTCCGAGGCCACGATCGTCCGCCGTGCCCTGGGTTTGTTGCACAAGCGCAACCTCGTCCTCTCGATCCACGACCCGAGCTTCCCGGGCGCGCCCGGCGAGGACACCGGCCGCGGCTCGCCCTACACCCGCGGCGGCCGCGAGTTCATCGAGTTCGTCGCTGGCCTCGGCTTCACCGGCCTGCAATTCGGCCCCCAGGGTCAGACCTCCCCCGACAACAAGAGCCCCTACGACGGCACGATCTTCGCCCGCAACCTGCTCTCGGTCGACCTCCTCGCGCTCGCCCACGACCCGCGCTGGGCCGGCATCCTGCCCGCGCACTCCGCCGCCCGCCTGACCGCCGCCGCCCCGCAAGGCGGCCGCCGCGTCGCCCATCGCCAGGTCCACACCGCCATGATGGACGCCCTCGACGAGGCCCACGCCGGCTTCGTCGCTCGCCGAAATTCCCTCGCCACCCTCGAGCCCGACACCCGCGCCGCCACCGACACCCTGATCGCCGACTTCGCCGACTTCCAGCGCGAGCACGCCGGCTGGCTCGAGCGCGACACCCTCTTCAATACCCTCGCCGAGCTCCACGGCACCGACGACTGGCGCCTGTGGCCGCCGCAGGACGCCCGCCTGTACTGCCCCCACCCCGACGAGGCGGCCGCCGAGGACCGCCGTCGCGCCCGCCTGCTCCTCACCCACGCCCCCGCGCTCGAGCGCCACGCCTTCCAGCAATTCATCGCCCACGCCCAACACGACGACCTGCGCCTGCTCACCGGCCGCCTCGGCCTCAAGCTGTTCGGCGACCTGCAGATCGGTGTCTCCGACCAGGACCGCTGGAGCTACCGCGCCCTGTTCCTCGCCGGCTATCATATGGGCGCCCCCCCGAGCCGCACCAACCCCGACGGCCAGCCCTGGAACTACCCCGTCCTCGACCCCGCACAATACTATCAACATACCGACCATACCCCCGGACCTGCCCTCGAGTTCATGGCCGCGCGCGTCGGCAAAATGCTCGGTGAGTTCGACGGTCTGCGCATCGACCACCCGCACGGCCACGTCTGCCCCTGGGTCTACCACGCGCACACCACCGACTCCCTGCGCGCCGTACAAGCCGGCGCCCGCCTGTTCGCCTCGCCCCACCTCCCCGAGCTCGCGGATCATCCTGCGCTCGCCCGCCACGCGGTCGCCCGCCCCGAGCAATTGAACATCACCCGCCCGCGCCACGCCGACGACTGGGTCCGCGACCTCGACGACGACCAGGTGCGGGCCTA
>Ga0335395_10001969_pt1 | contig 12742 bp, 7 predicted proteins | sample MAT02_FD_205744 | JGI IMG/M metagenome (GOLD analysis project Ga0335395, IMG submission 205744) | Freshwater microbial communities from Lake Fryxell liftoff mats and glacier meltwater in Antarctica - MAT-02 (spades assembly) (version 2) ...
CAAGGTCGTCTAGCTTCACAATAACGGCAACAAGTCCGTAGACTCCGATGGTCATCAATATCCCAACGCCAACGAGTACCAATAGACGCGTAGAGAACGGGGAGTTTTCGACGATTCCAAGCGAAAGAACGATGATCTCAGCGGACAAGATAAAATCCGTACGGACAGCACCATTGATCTTCTCTTTTTCGGCCGCGGCGACATCGATTTCTTCGGTCGCCAGGATTTCTTGATGCTGGCGATGGTGCGCCTCGTCCTCATGTTTCGAATGTAGGAATTTATGTGCGATCTTTTCGAACCCTTCGAAGCACAAATACGCACCCCCCAACACCATTAAGGGAGTGATAGCAAAGGGAGCTGCACTGCTGAGCGCGACGGCTGCTGGTATGAGAATTGCTTTGTTCACCATCGAACCCTTGGCGACGGCCCAAACAATGGGCAGCTCGCGACTGGCTTCCACGCCAGAAACTTGATGGGCATTCAGGGCCAAATCGTCACCCATAACGCCGGCTGTTTTCTGCATTGAAACCTTCGTTAGGGCCGCGACATCATCCATGATTGCGGCGATGTCATCCAAAAGTAACAAAAGCCCTGTCGCCATCCCTAGATATTCCTTTGCTTGCCAGCTATCAAATGCCCAAATTCTCTATCTTACTGTTAGTTTGAGATGAGAGTGTAGCGGTTTCACCTGGCCGCTGAAACTGCAGGTAGGGTGGGCTCCGCCCATTTGTCCGAACCGTGTCATCCCGACAGCTTGGAAACTGCTCTAGTCCTGCCCAACAGGAAAATGATATTTCCCACTCGTGTCCGAGTACGGCATTGCCAGCTAGATACGGTAACGAACGAGTTCAAAAGCAGGATGCTGCAACTAAACAATCTTAATCAGGGATGTGGTTTATGAAGTTCCAATTCGAATTTCCAGGTTCCGTTGTTCTCGCCAAAACGTGCTCCACTCTTGCGTTGGGCCTTGCCTTTTCTGGTTTCGCTTTACCAACATTGCGCGCCCAAGATAACAATAGAGCACCGAGTGGGCGCAAGGACGCTGCAAACTCACTAGAGCTTGAGGCCAAGCATGGTCCCTGGTTAGTCTTGGCCATGTCGTTTAATGGGAGTGAATCAAAGGCTCAAGCAGAACAATTTGCAACCGAACTGCGCCGCGACCATCGGCTTCAGGCCTACTGTACACCACAGAAAATCGACGTGACCCAACCAACCACCGGCGCGGGCTTCGACACCAAAGGTAACACGAGAAAAATGAAGTATCTCAACAAGCCTTCGGTCAACGGCTATGTTGTTTTTGTCGGTGACTTCGATTCCATCGACAGCCAAGCCGCCACCGATACCCTCGTGACGGTGAAAGCGATCCTCAATAACAAATATGAGCCCAACAACAAATCGGGTATTCCTCTCAACGCATTTACCACGCGAAATCCATTGCTGCCGGAAGAATTCTTCAAGACTCCTGAGGTTGATCGATTCGTGAAGAAGCTGAACGAAGAGAAGCAACATTCCGAGTTCAATCTGCTGACTTGCCCCGGCAAGTTTACTGTCCGCGTGGCTGTGTTCAGTGGCGAAGACCGATCCATCGGCGGCTGGGGTGGTTCAGGAAGCCATAGCGACATCAATGAGCAAAAAGTCTCGCAACTCGAGATCGCAGCCGAGAAAGCCGCTCTGGCAACCAAAGCCTTGCGCATCGCGGGGTGGGAGGCCTACCAATTCCACGATCGAACCCAGAGTATCGTAACCGTCGGCAGCTTCAACGTGCTGGGTAAAGAGGATCAACGCAAAAACTTTACGTACGAACCAATGATTCAAGAGAAAATCAATCAATTCGGTGGCACTTCGCAGGTAACTAGGACCAAGTTTGGAGATACAAAAACCCCTCGCCTCCTATTGGAATTGGTACCGCCAAACAAAATTCCTGAATTGAACCAAGGGAACGAAAAAACCAGACTTCAATGGCTTGTTAAGTACTCGATACCATTCGATCTAAAGCCAACTCCGATGGCTGTTCCCAAGGTTGCAGCTGCCAGCATCTATAGCGGTTCTTTATTGGGTTCCGATCGTCGTTAGTGTAGCACGGCTTTCGGAGCCGTGACTCTCTTACAATATCCTGCGATAGCGGCAGCATCCCAACCCGATGCATGAGCGAGGGGCCTGCTGCAATCCCACGCTCACGCGTCCGGTAATGAAAATAGCAGTCGCAATAAGGAACGTTTAGGCTCGTAAAGTAGCAGGCACACTCCGTGTGCCGTAGCCTCAAAAACCATAGGTTTTTGAATTGCGGACGGCACATGGAATGTGCCTGCTATTTTAGAATCATCGCACAATCAACCCTCGGGTTGCTTCATCCCGAGTTGTTTCATTTTTCGATAGAGATTCGATCGCTGTAGTCCCATCTTTTCTGCCGCTTGAGTAACGTTGCGATGGCAGGCTTTGATTTGCTCCTCGATGTACTTGATCTGAAAATCGGCTGTCGCATCGCCTAGGGTTTGATTCAAGTCTAACGTTGTTCCAGAGTCGTCCGAGTTTATCGATCGAGGGGAACTGACGAAATCGAGTTCCGACTCATCAAGCGATTCGCTGTTGGTTAAGTATGCAATCCGCTCCACGATGTTTCGCAGTTCCCGAATGTTGCCGGGCCAGTCATGTGCCATAAGTCTGCGTTTTGCTCCAGTCGACCAAGTTGGTTTGCTGCGACCAATCTTGGTGCAAAACATAGTCAAAAAAAAGTCGGCAAGGTCGAGGACGTCTTCGCCTCGATTTCTTAGCGAAGGCAAATGGATAGTGACCACAGTCAAACGAAAATAGAGGTCTTCGCGAAATTTCTTTTGCCGCACCATTTCGACGAGGTTCTGATTGGTGGCCGCAATGACGCGAACGTTGACCTGGATCGGTGCGGAACCGCCAACTCGAACGACTACCTTTTCTTCCAGCACGCGGAGCAGTTTCGCTTGCCCTGCCAAACTCATGTCCCCTATTTCATCGAGGAACAACGTACCGCCCGAGGCCATTTCGAATTTGCCGTTCCGGGTTTCATGAGCATCGGTAAAAGCGCCCTTTTCGTGCCCGAACAACTCGCTTTCTAAGAGTGTTTCCGTGATCGCAGCGCAGTTGACTGCGATGAACGGCTCAAACCGGCGTTTGCTTTGATAATGGATCTGGCGAGACACCACTTCTTTCCCGGTTCCATTTTCACCTAACAGCAACACTGCTAAGTCCGTATTGCCGACCCGAGTTACGGTGGCCTTAAGAGCTTGCATCTCAGGCGAATTGCCGATCAACTGCACCTGTTGTTGTGCGTCCTGAGTCAAGCGATCGCGGGTTTGGACAAGACGTTGCATCTGTTGCGTGTTGGCCAGTGCCGCTGAGGCATGTCGAGCCAATTCGATCAAATCCGTTTCGTCTTGGACATCGAATCGACCGTCTGCATGGTTGATGACTTCGAACACGCCCATTGGTTTGTTGCGCGCATCCATGAGCGGAACGGCTAATAACGAATCGGTTCGGTAGCCGCTGCTCGAATCGACGCGGCGGTCAACTTCGTCGTGGGGATCGGACCGGTCCCAGCGGCGCGGCTGAAGACTTTTCAAGACCGCTCCAGCAAGACCTTTATCGTCTGCGATGCGAAGCGGTTTCCCCTCCATTCCTAAAGCGGGATGTCCAACTAGCTCACGTGCTGACTTGTCCCAAAGAAAGATGCTCGCGCGGTCACAACGTAAAAGTCTAGTAGCCGCCTGCGCGATGTCTTGCAACAGTCGATCCAGGTCTTGATGCGAATGCCAATTGGCTGCCACAGTCAGGATTTGATTGAGTCGTACGACGTCGCGAGCCTTGTGCTGCTGGCGTTGCCAAGTATCGATCGTCAATCCTACTAGGCTTAGATGTTCGGCAGCCATTTCGGTTTGCTGTGGAGTGAGCACCGGTTGGCAACAAAGCACTAGGTTCTTGTTGAGTACCGAGGGGATCGGCAGATAGGTCCAAAGGGCCGATTGGTGGCTTCGGCGACCGTCGAGGCATTCGCTGGCCACGTTCCAATCGGGCGGCTCGGCTGTGCTCTTGCCGATTTGCAAGGTTCGTTTCCAAGCCCCTTTCGACGCGACCATGAGAACGAGTCCGGAGACCCGCCAAGCGTTGACCGCCCAATCGAGCGGTTCCTGAAGCAGTTGCTCAATCGATCGGGCTCGTTCGATGGCCCCGAAAAGTTGATTGACAAAGGGGGTAACGGACGAGCTCATTCGTTATCAAGCTGCTCTTTGGGCTCAGGCAAAAAGAAACTCAATACAGCACCCACCAAAGCATAACCGCCGGCAACATAGCCACCGACGAGTGCGATCTTCGATGGGTCCGCTGGTGCGACCGTCGCAGGTGGTATAGGGATCGTGTCTGAAAAAGTCAATGTAAGCCAAGCGGCAAACGTACCTATCACTCGACCACCAATGTTAGCGGCAAAACTTTCGCCAGTCCCTCGCAAGTGCATAGGGAAAACACGCGGAATGTAATTGCCCCAAAAACTAAACTGGGCCACCGTCACAAGACCTGCCAAGAAGATCCCCCACTGCAACATGGGCAGGGAGTCGGTTTTGAGATTGTTCGATATCCACCAGAACAGCAAAGGTACGAAGATCAGCGATGGCCAATTGAACAGGCGGAATAAATTTCGGCGGGAAATGGACCATACTGCAATGATTGCGAATAGGACACGTCCGACCAAGCCACCGATTTCTTGGAAGCTTGCGACTTCGGCTGCGGCCTTGTCGTTTGCGGTCCCCGCGATGGCGCGTATTTTGGGTTCCGGCAGATCGGGCTTGCCTTCGTCCTTGGCCTTTTGCTTAGCAGCCTTCACCGCTTCGGTTCCGTTTGCCAAGATTTGTTTGTGTCCCACGCCAGGTGCGGTGAGGATTTGGCTGAGCTGCTGGATCGCTCCGAATGCGATGCCGTACGAAGCTGCGAACATGAGCGTTGTCACGATCGTGGTTTTCGCAAGCCCAGGTCTAAAGAGTTCTATAATGCTCGGTCGCTTTAAAGTGCCCGCGTCCTTCTTCTTTTGCCAAACAGGTGATTCAGGAAGGAACGGTCGGATCAGGATCAAGGGTAACGCAGGAATAACTCCAGAAATCAATGTGTACCGCCAAGCTTCATGAACACCTTGAATGGCTGGCAAGGCGTCTGCAAATTGAGCGCACAGGTAATTGGCCACGGCTACCAAGATTCCGCCGAAGGACGAAAACGCTTGAGTGAAACCAAGGACGCGTTCACGCTGTTTGTGGTCTGGGAAAAGCTCGGCAAGCCAAGCTACGGCAGCCACGAACTCAACGCACACACCGATGAAAACCAAACATCGACATATTAGGAGTTGGTATAAATTGGTGGAAAAGCCGGCAGCGAAGGCCGCAAAGGCATATAGCAAAATGCTAAAAGTCAAGACGCGACGACGACCAAAAAAGTCTGTTAGGTATCCACCGAGCAGGCCAAAGATGCCGCCCACTAACGCAGGTATAAAGAACAGTGTTCGCGCCCATTCGCGGTACTCGACTGAGCCTGGTACGAACTTGCCCTCGGACAGAGAAAACAACGCCGACTTAATGATGAGGGGCAGCATTAGGAGTTCGTAAATATCGAATGCAAATCCGATGGCTGCCATGATGCAGATAAGCCAAACGGCCATTTTGCCGAGGGGTGGCGTCGAGGCGACGGAAGCAGCAGATGTGGACATAGGTGGGTCTGTTGGAGTAAGTGATCGGAAGACTTCGGGACTCGCAGGAACTCGGTCTGTGCGTAATACTTTACACGGGGGCAACGAATCGCGGAGCCCGGTCCGACAGCTTTTTACCCTTACCCACAATTTTTCTTGTGTCTGCCACTGTTCTTGTTACCGGCTACGGCGGATTTTTGGGTCGTGCGATCTGTCGAGAGCTGATCCGCCATGGATATCGGGTCCGCGGAATGGGTCGCGGTCAATATCCTGAAATGCGGGCCTTGGGCGTCGATTGCATACAAGCTTCCGCGACCGACTTGCAGGCTTGCGAAGCCGCGTGCTGTGGTGTTGACGCAGTGATTCATACGGCTGCGCTCGCAGGAGTTTGGGGGCCGGCAAAACAATACGAACAGATCAATATCGACGCGACCGACAACCTCTTAAGGTCGTGTGAAAAGTTTCATATCGGGGCATTTGTCTTTACGAGTTCGCCTTCAGTAACCTTCGACGGCACCGCGCAATGCAATATTGATGAGAGTGCAGCGTACCCTCAGAAATGGCTATGTCACTACCCTCGTACCAAAGCCATCGCCGAACAGCATGTCTTGGCTGCCAACCAGTCCAGTCTAGCGACTTGCTCGCTCCGTCCGCATTTGATTTGGGGCGTTGGCGACCCTCATTTGATCCCGCGCGTGATTGAGAAATGCCGATCGGGAAGGCTCCGGCGAGTGGGAGATGGCCGCAACTTGATCGATACGGTGCACGTGGATCACGCCGCAGTCGCCCACAGATTGGCTCTTGAAAGAATGCTCGATCGCGACCAAAACGCCTGGGGCCGAGCTTACTTTATCACGGATGGTCAGCCGGTTGAGTGCTGGAAGTGGATCACAACGATCCTCCTATCGGCCAAGATTTCGCCACCGAACAAGTGCATTTCCTATCGTGCGGCCTACCGAATGGGTGGCGTTCTGGAGACTCTCTATCGTTTGTTGCGAATCTCGAGTGAGCCGCCAATGACCCGATTTGTAGCTGCTCAGCTTGGTGTGGATCACTATTTCAACATTAGTTCGGCCAAGGAGCGGCTTGGGTATTTGCCGATTCAAAATCGAGAAGAACGGATTAATGAATTGCCGTAAGCACTTGCTGTGGAGTAGTTTAAGGATGTTTTACAAGACGGTGGGTCTTTAGTTTAGTTAACTTTTCCATCAATTCAGGCCGAAGCTAGCGCTTACGGTTCACAAAGTGAGTACCATTCGGCTCGCGCCATTCCGCCGGCAAAGAGTCTGCTTAACCCTTAAACCTTAACGCTGGCCCTTAACTTTGGGCTTGTGAAACCCAGCTTGGTTTACCATACTATTGCCTCGAATTATTCAAAATTTGGGTTGAGCCACATCTTGCAATGTAGCGAGTTGAAACGGCCACGGGATACCGATGGCCGTTTGTTTTTGATGCGACACAATCGCATTGATCGGACTCCGCCAAGCGACATGCGCCCTAAAGCGCACTGCTTCGCACACACCTTTTGCTTCGAGCAAACGCTCGGAAATGAGAACGAGAGTATGGGACGTTATACAGGCCCCAAGGCCAGAGTGAATCGACGCTTCGGAGCACTGCTATATGAAAGCGCGGGTTGCGTTCGCGCATACGAAAAGCGAAGCGAGCAGCCACCAGGGATGCACCCAAAGGGTCGCCGAACCAGTAATTACGGTACCGCTTTGTCTGAGAAGCAAAAGATCAAGTACTACTATGGACTCGGCGAACGCCAGCTCCGTCGTTACTTCGACGACGCTGTACGAAAGAAAGGCAACACCGGCGAAACATTGTTGCTCATGTGCGAACGACGCCTTGACAACATCGTTCGACGCATCGGTCTTGCCAAGACTCGACCACAAGCTCGACAAGGGGTCGTGCACGGTCACTTCAAAGTCAACGGAGTCAAAGTCTCCAGCCCTTCGTACATGCTACGACCAGGCGACGTGATCGAAATCCGCAGCAACGAAGCCGTTCGTAATCTCTATCGCGGAATCATTGCGAATAGTTCACCTATCCCGTTGGATTGGGTGAGTTTCGACAGTGAAGGTCTTAAGGCGACGATTCAAGGCAATCCTGGACCAAGCGATATCTCGCTACCGGTGAACGCCAACATCGTGGTCGAATTCATGTCCCGATAGTTTTCTCAGCTTATTGATCATCTCATGCATTCTCCTGTTGTCGTTTTGGGTGGTGGACCTGGTGGTTACGCGGCAGCTTTTTTGGCTGCCGACGAGGGCCTCGAGGTTGTTCTAGTCGAATCGGAATCCCGACTCGGTGGCACGTGTTTGTTGCGAGGATGTATTCCATCCAAAGCATTATTGCATGTCGCCAAAGTGCTCGGTGAGGTGCATGAGATGAGCGAAGATTGGGGCGTCGAGTTCGGCGTTCCCAAAATCGATGTCAATAAGGTTCGGGCGCGAAAAGAAAAAGTAATTGATACCCTAACGGGAGGTCTTGGTCAGCTCGCAAAACGCCGAAATGTTAAAGTCATCAGGGCGCTTGGCAAGTTCGAAAACTCAACGACTTTGCTGCTCGAAGGGGACGATCCATCGATTCCTGAGGATCGCAAGATTACGTTTGACTTCTGTGTGGTGGCGACCGGCAGCGTGCCGGCTATGCCTCCATCTTTTAATATCGGTTCAAGCCGAGTTATGGACTCGACCGGTGCTCTAGCTCTCGTCGACATCCCAGAGAAACTGCTCGTCATTGGTGGTGGCTACATCGGCCTTGAAATGGGAACGGTTTATGCCCATTTGGGATCAAAAGTTACGGTCGTTGAATGGACCGACGGCCTTTTGCCAGGCGCAGACCGAGACTTGGTCAAACCGCTTCACAATCGACTCAAGAAACTGCTTGAAGAACGTATCTATTTGAACACCAAGGTCGGCTCCGTTGCGGAAGTCGACAACCAGATCGAAGTAACTTTCGAAGGTCCTGGCAAGTTTGGTCACGAACGTTTCGATCGGGTTTTGGTAAGCGTTGGCAGGCGACCTGTTAGTCAAGGTCTTGGTCTCGAAAACACTAGCGTTCAAGTTAACGCCAAAGGTTTCATTGTTTGCGACAAACAGCAGCGAACAAACGATCCCCATATCTTTGCGATTGGAGACGTTGCTGGCGACCCGATGCTTGCTCATAAAGCGAGCCACGAAGCCAAGGTTGCAATCGAAGTCATTCTTGGTAAGCCTGCGATCTTTGACAAAGCTGCGATCCCAGCCGTAGTGTTCACCGATCCTGAAATCGCATGGGCCGGCTTGACCGATGATCAAGCTAAGCGCGAAGGCCGCAAGGTCGATATTGAAGTCTACCCGTGGGCTGCCAGTGGACGCGCTCAAGCCATCGGACGCACTGACGGCTTTACAAAGTGGCTCGTCGATCCCGAAACGCATCGCGTTCTCGGCTGCGGAATTGTCGGGTCAGGTGCCGGTGAATTGATTGCCGAAGCGGTCTTGGCGATCGAAATGGGTTGCGAAGTGCGTGATCTGACCGAGTCCATTCACCCGCACCCGACTCTCAGTGAAACGTTGATGAACGCCGGCGAAGTTCATTTCGGGACGGCAACAGAAATCTACAAGCCGAAACGGCATTCTTAGGTAGGCAGTTTGCGGGCGTGCGCTTCCTTCGCGGAGCGAAGGGCGACAATGTCGCACGTCGCTTCGCGACGTATGCGTGAACTATAAAAAGACCCAGACTTCTTCCTTAGCTTGGCGGCCTCTAGCCAAAAACCGTAAGCACCGCTCGGCAAGCCAGAGGGATTCGAATCCCGGCAAGACCGCTGGTGTAGCCGGAAAGCGTAATGATCCACAGGGCAAGCCTGTGGTATTCAATAACAAAATCCCAAAGCCGAAAGAACGATCGGGCAAGCCGATGGGATTGTTCACAAGTCGCACCCGGCAGGCCCGGCCTACGGCAGTTCGCAGGTGTCAGAATCGCCCCGCAGCTCGTGCGTAAAGTCGAACTCCGAGCACAGTTGTCGAACGCTTGATTTCTGGTATACTTTTGCCTTGCAAAAACAGCAAGAAAAACCTTTGAAAACGCCGGTAAAACGCAGCTTTTCGAGCATAGTTTTTTGATGCAGTTCGATTCTCTTTTTTGAAATGGCTTTCCCAGTGTCGAACGTCCCTCCAGATGATGATTTTGATGCCAACGATCCGGCTTCGCTGCCATCGGCTGGTGGTAACAATCCTGGCGAGGGTTCAGGGGGGGGCGGCGGCGAAAAAATGATCGAGGAATCGATCGAAAACGAACTGCGAAATAGCTACCTCACTTACGCCATGAGCGTTATCGTCAGTCGAGCTTTGCCAGACGTCCGCGACGGACTCAAGCCTAGCCAGCGTCGAATTCTCGTCGCCATGCACGATTTGAACCTTACCCCCGGCGCTCAGCGAGTCAAATGCGCCAAGATTTCTGGTGACACGTCGGGTAATTACCACCCGCACGGTGAAGCTGTCATCTATCCAACCTTGGTCCGTATGGCCCAGGAGTGGAACATGCGACACATGCTGATCGACAAACAAGGTAACTTCGGCTCGATCGCGGGTCTGCCGGCAGCTGCGATGCGATACACCGAAGCCCGTTTGGCCGCTCCAGCAGCCATGATGTTGGACGACATTCGACTTGATACAGTCGACTTCATTCCAACGTACGACGAACGCCGCACTGAACCGGTCGTGCTTCCGTCGAAGTTCCCGAATTTGCTCGTCAATGGTGCGACCGGTATCGCTGTCGGTATGGCCACCAGCTTGCCACCTCACAACTTGCGTGAAGTTTGCGCAGCGTTGATTAAAGTCATTGAGGACCCGGACGTTTCGATTTCGGAAATTTGCCAAATCATCCCCGGACCTGACTTCCCAACCGGCGGTATTATCTGCGGTCGCTATGCCATTCGACAAGGCTACAACACCGGTCGATCGACCATCGTACTGCGAGCTCGCGTCGACGTCGAAGAGGGCAAAAAAGCACGCCTCATCGTGCGAGAGATTCCGTATCAACAGTTCCGCGACCGCGTCATCGAACGCATTGCCGATCTCGTACGCAGCGAACGCATCAAGGGCATCTCGGCCATTCGCGATGAAAGCGATCTCAAAGAGCCTGTTCGAATCGTTATCGAAATCAAACAGAATTCCGATCCGCACGTCGTTCTAAATCAGCTTTACCAGTTCTCATCGTTGCAAGAGTCTTTCTCGATCAACATGCTGGCGCTAGTCGACGGCAAGCCGCGCGAACTGAGTATCAAGGAGTTGCTCCAAGAATTCATTCGTCACCGAGTTACCGTCATTCGCCGTCGAACTCAGTTCCTATTAGCCTCAGCGAGGAAACGTAAGCACGTTGTCGAAGGACTCTTGCTTGCGTTGGCCAACATCGACGAAATCATCATGCTGATTCGCAAGAGCCGAACTCAAGCAGAAGCGAAGGAAAAGCTGATGGGGGTCGAATGCCCAGCAGCCATGATGGAACGGGCACTTGGCGATCGCGGTTATGCCGACTTCCAACTGGAACGCGGCCAAGCCGATGTCTATCGCTTGACCAGCGTCCAAACGGATGCGATCCTTCGAATGACCCTCGGCCAATTAGCGGGACTGGAGCAAGAGCGACTCACCGACGAACACGCCTCGATCCTAACCGAAATCGAAAAGTTCCGCGTGATCTTGAGCGATACAGCCAACATCTATGCCATCATCCGAGCCGACTTGGAGGACATCTCACGCAGGTTCGGCAACGATCGCCGAACCGTGATCGATGAAGAAGAACTCGGCAACTACAACATGGAGGATTTGATCACCGAGGAAACGATGGTGGTTACGATCTCGCACCAGGGCTACATCAAACGCATACCGGCGACGACTTATCGGGCTCAAAAGCGGGGCGGCAAGGGCATCGCTGGACTTAGAGCCGAAGAAGAAGATCCGGTCGAGCATCTCTTTATCGCCAGTACGCATGCTCACTTGCTGTTCTTTACCAACCAAGGCAAAGTCTATTGGCAAAAGGTTTGGGAGATTCCGCAAATGAGTCGCGAAAGCCGCGGCCGCGCGCTGGTTAATCTCTTGAACTTGACTCCGGAAGAAAAGATTCGCGATTGCGTTTCGGTCCGCGATTTCAATTTGCCTGGACACTTCCTGATGATGGCTACCAAGAAGGGGATCATCAAGAAGACCGAACTCGAAGCCTACAGTCGGCCTAAGAAAGGCGGCATCATTGCGATCAAGCTGCGAGAAGATGACGAATTGGTCGATGTGGTTGTCGCCAAGCCGAACGACCAGATTGTTCTTTCGACCGCCAACGGCATGGCCATCCGGTTTGCCGAAAGCAACGCTCGATCGATGGGGCGAAATACGTCCGGTGTGAAGGGCATCTCGCTTAAGAAGGGGGACGAGTTGGTAGGAATGGTGGTCGCTGATCCGACTGCGACTTTGTTGACCGTATGCGAACTTGGCTATGGAAAGCGAACCACGTTCGGCCCTGGCGATGAAATGGCCGGCAAGGAAGTTGCTGCGGTCGACGATGAAAACGCGGATGGAGACGCCGTCGTTGAGGAAGAAGTGCCAGAAGAGCCCGAGAACGAGGCCGAAGACTTGAACTCAGCCAACCGCTACCGGACCCAGCGCCGCGGCGGCAAGGGAGTCATCGACATCAAGACGACCAAGCGAAACGGACGGGTGGTTGGTGTGGTGCCTGTCAGCGATGGTGATGAGTTGATGATGATGACTGTTCGCGGCAAGATCCAACGGGTCGCGGCCAAGGATATCAGCGTCATCGGGCGCAATACGCAAGGCGTTCGCATCATGAGCTTGGACGAAGGTGATACGCTGACCGCCATCGTTCGCGTTCCGCCGGAGGATATCTCAGAATTGGATTTGGCCAAGGCAACCGCAGTTTCGGACAGCCCGATTCCTGTAGTGCCGACGGACGACGAAGCCGTAGCAGATGAGCCATTGGATGATGGGGATTCCGGTGAGGACGCTTCGGACGATGAAGGACAGAGCTGAGCGAGAATGACTCCTTGACGAATTCGCA
>Ga0335395_10001971_pt1 | contig 12730 bp, 6 predicted proteins | sample MAT02_FD_205744 | JGI IMG/M metagenome (GOLD analysis project Ga0335395, IMG submission 205744) | Freshwater microbial communities from Lake Fryxell liftoff mats and glacier meltwater in Antarctica - MAT-02 (spades assembly) (version 2) ...
CAAACGAAACGAACTTATCAAGGACTTTTCTAACTCGTCTAACTTAATAGTCTCCTCAATTAACAATACGAATGTGAAATTTATTTCCTTGATAAAATCACTAAGCTTCTTGAATCGATTGATTTTTAGATCGATCCGATTCAGATTGCATATTTTGATGGTTTGCTCCCCCCGTTCGTTAGGCCCATCGGTGCCACATAGCCGAAGCCCTTCTCCCTTAAGGTCGATCTCTACGCCCAAAAAAACTGTCGGATCGTCTATTTCCGGGTGAAGTAGATAGGGCTGTTCGTCAACCAAAGGTGGATGGTGCGCCAGCATTTGGGCCGGATCGAGCTGACCGCTTGTCTGGCGGGGTGGAATAACTGCCCGAATTCCAGCAATTGGAAACTGGTTTTGTTTACCGCCTGAGGCGTTGCACTCGTGGCAGGATGGTAGCAGGTTCGACCATTCATAACATAGCCAATAGTAGCCGGGATGAGTTTTATCTTCGGTCACACCCGCTTTAGGTCGGTAGTGTTCAATTTCGGCTTTGCAATTCCTTTCGCAATAGGCACACTTGTATAGGTAATAGAAGTTTAGTTTGTCTCGAACGTACATTTGCCTTTTCCCCTCGGCATCTTTGTAGACGTCTTGAAAATAATTTTCATAAATATCTAGTACCCCTGCACCCATTGAAATTTCATCCAGCTTATAAAAAGTCTTTTGACTTTCTAAAATCGCAGGTTTATCGCTCAAATCCTTTGTTACAAAGCGCATACTTACTGTTCCTTGATAAGCTTCAACAATTGCGCCTGACGCTCGGGTGAGAGATATTGATCAATCTCCTGGCGTAATTTCCGATCAACCTCGATCTCTTCGTAGGTATCTTCTGGTCTGATCATCTGGTCATCGGGCTTGCTGTCAGGGATGAGGTCTTTGAAACCAAAAATGGGCGAGGTTAGGATGGCGTTGGGCGTCAGGACGGAAAAATCCACGTATAGCCGCTCGATGGCGATGCCCGTTTCTTCCGAGCGGGTCACGTGCAGCAGCACCGCCCCGGCCTCCGCCGGAATGCCCAGCAGCGGGATGGGGCTGTGGGTCGACACGATGAACTGGATGTGCGGGAATTGCTCCGAAAGTACTTCGGGCAGCAGTTTCTGGTAGGTGGGGTGCAGGTGAAGCTCCAACTCGTCGATGATGACGATTCCTTGCAAATCGCTGAGGTTCTTGACTTCTTGTTTTACCGAAAGACGGTACACCATATCGCCGATCATGGCGATGATGTTGCGGAAGCCCGCCGCCAGTTGGCTGAATGGCAAACCGTCGTTTAGAAGTTTTCCTGTATCGTCCATCTCGACGTACCTTATTTCCGGCAAAAGATTTACAATTTCAAATCGAATATCGGCTAATTGCGGAATCAGGGTTTTGAAAAGAGTAATGAGTTGATTGTGGAGGAGTTGAGTTTCTTGGTGGCTGTACGTGTCTTTAAGCAATTGCTCGACGTTAAGCAAAAGTCCATCGGAATTAAAAAGATGATAAGTGGTGGGTCGCTGCTCCTCCATCATGTCGCTGGAAACAGACGCGCTCACCTGCAAGCGCGCCGAGCCGTAGGTAGCGAGTTCCCTGCTCAGTTTCCTGCGGTTGAACAACTCACGTAAAGCGTAGGAGTTGGTCTCTACTACCACTCCATTGGTTTCGTACACAACCCCAATGAAAGAGTCTTTCGGTACCAGTTGTCGGCCACTCTCGTCGTAGTTGCCGTATAGCCCTGCCGCGATGGCTTGGAGGACGGAGGTTTTACCATATCCGTTTTCTCCCGTAAGAACGATCCAGCGAACGTCAGTTGGCAGATCTTCGATGACCGCCTTCTTGATTCCCCGGAAATCACGCACCCTTAGCGAGACTAGGCGAAGATCGAATTTGTCATCTTCCTCTGCGGGAGCGTAGTGGGGTTCAATGGCCAGATATTCCTCAAATTGCAGAGAGTTGAAGAAAAAGTAGTTGTACTTGGACAGTGCCCGCAGCGGCTCAACGTGCGCATCTATTTCCGGTTTTATTTCTTCCAGAAAGAAATCAATTTGCTCATTCAAATATTCCGAATGCGCTATTTTCTTGATTACTAAAAACGATCCTGACGATGATTGACCATACTTAGGTATTATCCGCCTAGAGTTGGGAATAGTATTCATGAAATAGTTACGGAGCGGCCTCATCGCAGCCGTAATCTCAAAATTGTGCTGCGAGTCGAACTGCCCAACGAGATACATTTCTTCCTCTTCGTCGATTAACAGATAGGCAATCAGCGCGCGATTCCATTTGCCGTAGAAAAGCACACGAATCACTTTTTTTGGGCCAATGTCTTCTTGCAGAAAGTATAACGCGGCATCGTTGGGGTCGGGCGTATCGATTATAAAAAGAAACTCTACTCCCTGCTCCTTGGCCATAAAGTGCTGCTCTAGCAAATGCTGCACCACTCCCTGACGGATTTCTTCGATTGCGCTCATAAGTTTGGAGATTTTATTTCAAATGGGGAGCGGCCAGGCCGATCCTGACAAAGCTAGGGATTGTGAAGTAGTTAAGCAACGGAGAGGCGAGTACTTACTCTTCTAGTGGCAACTGCGCGGATTTGAGACTTTTCTTTGGCTGAGCTTTCCGGGTTTTCTTTTCTTTGGGCTTTACTTCGCAGAGGGATTCCAGGTTGTGGGCGATGGCGAGGCTGAGGTCGGTGCGGCATTTGTCGCGGACGCGGGCGGGCCAGAGGGACAGGGCCAGGTGCGCCCAATCGTAGTCACCGGCTTCGAGTTTGTGCCAGGCGTCTTCGGTGAGCTTGCGCCACTTGCCGCGGAATAGGCGGTGCAGCGGGGCGGCGATGAGCAGCACGCCGTCGTCGGGATTGGGCTGGTAGTGGCGGGCTACGCGCAGAAGCCCGTCCTCGAAGTCGCGGAGGTCGGCGGCGGTTTCGCGCAGGTCGGCGAGGTGGCGGCGGCTGGCGGCGTCGAGGTTGGGGTTAGCGGCCAAGGGCAGCAGGTCGGCTTCGGCCAGGCGCTGGCGGGGCTGCACCACTTCGTTGATAATGCGGTAGAGGGTTTGGTTGGTGAGCCGCGGGTAGTACACCCACACCGTCAGCCGCCCGCCGGGGGAGGTCAGCGGCCAGTAAATGGGAGCCGCGCGCTTGTTCTGGGTGTACTGGGCCAGGTGTCGGGCGAAGAAGCCGCCGGAGGCGTTCAGGTAGTCGTCCAGGGTTTCGACGCCCAGCAGGTCGGCCAGTTCGCGCTCGGGGCGGTCGGCGTCGGCGGGCCAGAGGTGCCGCAGCACGATGCGCAGCCGACTCATCAGGTCGAGAGCGGGAAGTTGGGCGTCTTGCGTGCCCAAGCCGTCCCACAGCACGGCTACGGGGTAGTCGGTTGGAGCGGGGGCGGCTTTGAGTGGCTTTTCGTCCAGTTCGGCGCGGCCTTCGATGGTGTCGTGGGTGCGGAGCCAGGCTTCGTCCGTGATGGCGGCGGCGTTGGCGGCGGGCCGGGCGTCGGGGCCGACGAGCGTGGCGGGGCTGCAAGGCGGCAGGGCCGAGAACAGCTCTTCCTTGCGGGGCAGCAGGGCGGGGTTTTGGGCCAGACGCAGGTCCCAGCGGCCAAAGACCACGCCTACAAGCCACGAAAACACGCCCTCGGCCAGGGAGCGCTCCGAGACGTTGAAGACCGTGCCCTCAGCACGGGCATTGGCCACGGCCAGGATGTCGCGGATGCGGGCCTGCTCGGCCGCCGTGATGCCGAAATGCGCATAGACCCAGGCGTTGATGCGGCCCAGCGAGGCCAGATGCTCCTTTTTCAAAGCCGCTAGCTCGGCGCGGCAGGCGGTGAGGGTGGCCCGCAGCGACTCGCCGGACCGCAACGCCGGACTGCGGTAGTACAGGCTGGTTTCCTCGCGCTGAAACACCCGCTCGATCCAGCCGTGCTGCTGCCGGGTTTCGGCGGCCAGTTGATCTTGCAAGGTTTGGGGGAGGTTGGGGTGCGGGAGTTGGTTGACGACGCCGTTAATGAATTTAGGGTCTCCTACTCGCTCCATGCTTAGTTTCAATGTATAGTCCAGATAGTCGGAGTTCCACAAAGAAGCTGTCCACAGTATTTCTTTATTTGTTGTGAAAACGGCCAAATACCTACCAGTAGTGAAAATAGCCCCTTCCGGCACAACGCTAGGCTGGAAGCGGCTCGTTCTGTGGGCCCAGCACAGGCCTGTGCTAAAATAGCTTGACTTGTTTCTGAGTTCGGCTATTTGCTTACCAGAATTATCAATAACTGATTCTAACAAAATACCGTCTTCACCATAAAGTACTTTCAGATTGGTATTTGTAAAAAATCTCAAACTGAACGGGCTTGCAAGAAAATAGCTAAAATTGTCGGACTGAACTTCCCAAAATAGTCTAGTGAATTTGAAATTATCGGTTGTTGACATTCCCTTCTTCGCGCTTTTCAATCCGCTCTTGAATCGTTTTTCCTCCTCAAAAAGCCGAATCGTTTTCTCCTCCACCCAATAGCAAAGCGGTGTGTTGGAAATGGCGGCAAAGCGGGCGGGCCGCTGCACGAAGCGGTCGGGATGGTCGGTGGTCTGCAAAATAGTGCGGATGGCTTCGGCTTTGTCGTTGGGGTCGGCTTTGGTGGCCCGCAGGAAGAGGGCGGGCTGGTCGGCCCCGTCGCGGGTGAGGACGTAGGCGGCGGTTTCGACCAGAGCATCCAGCACGCCCATGCCCAGGTCGGCAAAAAGCCGCAGGCTGGGCCGGGCGATGAGCAAATCCTGCCGAAACTTCTCGTAGGTACCCAAAAAGAAAATGGTGCGGGTACTCAGCGCGCCCAGTCGCCCGCCGGGAGCAAGCAGTTCGTGCATACGCTCCACGAAGACGGCGGCCAGATCGTTTTTGCTGCGCGGGTACTGCCGGGCGAGGTAAGGCGCGGCTCCGGACGAGGCCGCGCCGAAGGGCGGATTCATCACCACCACGTCGTAGCGCAGGCGGCAGAGGTCCACGAAGGCCAGGCCATGGGCTGAGTCGTCGGCAAAGAGCAACTGGCGGTAGGCATCGCGGTGGGCGGCGGTGCGGGTCAGGGTTTGCAGGGCTTCGCGGGCGAGGTTTTCGGCGTTTTTGAAAAAATGCTTGCGGTAGGCCGGGTCGCCATACAGTTGGGCGGCTTTCAGCTTTTCCTTGTAATCGTCGTTGGCTTCACCGAGTTCGGTTTGGGCTTTCTTGGCTAACTCGTTCCATTCGGTTTTCAGGCGGTCGAGTTCGGCCTCCACCACGCGCTCCATGCGGAGCAGCATTCCCGCTTCGCCCGCCAGACGCATCTGTTCGTAAATCGCCCGCAGCAAGTGCCGCACGGGTTCCTGGTCGATTTGGGCCAGCAGATCGGCCAGTAGGTCGCCCTCGCCCGCTTCACCTGATAAGGTTACGCCGGGCATCGGCTCGGCTAGTACCAGGTTGGCGCGGGTGATGGCCGGGCGGGCGGCGGCGGCTAGGCCGAGGTCCTGATAGGCGCGTTGCGCCCGGAGCCACAAGCTGAGTCCGGCCATTTGGAGGGCGCGGGGGTCGATGTCCACGCCATAAAGATTGTGGGCCAAGATCAGGCCCGGAATGAGGGTGTAGAATTCTTCGTCGGTGTAGTACTGGTTGCGGTATTCGAGGAGTAAATTGGGGTGGCGGTGCCAGGCTTCACGGTAAATGATAACGAAGAGGTCGAAGGCGTATAAGCCGAAGTGCATCGAGCCGCAGGCTGGGTCGAGTAACTTTATTTCGGTGGGGTCTTTCAGCCGGGGAGGCGTTTCGGCGTCGCCGGTAGAGAGGTATTTACAGTAGCTTTTGAGATCAGTTTGGCCGTTTGTCATGTCGTACCACAAGCGGCCCAGGGTGTTGTCGAGCAAGAACTCCACTACGTAGCGGGGCGTGAAGAATTGGTTGCGGATGGCGAGTTCGCGGCTGTCGCGGGGCGTGGCGGCAGCTTTGCGCATAGCCGTGATTTCGTCGCGACCGTTGTAATACTGGTACAGCCAGCCGAGGGTTTCGTCCTGCTGCCAGAGGTTGAGCGTTGGCAGGCCCTCCTCCACGTGGGCGGCCAAGTCCTCGGCGTTGAGCAGGGCCAGCAGTTTGGTCAGCGTGGCCTCCTGCGGGAACACCAGCGCCTGCGGCGAGAATCGGTCAAACACGGCGGGCAAGTCGGTGGCCAACTCGTCGAAAAGCGCGTGGAGGTACCAGCGGTAGCGGGTATAGGTGTCGGCTACCTGCCCCTGTCCAGTGACGGCATCGAAAATCTGGAAGCCCTCGGACTGGTAGCCGCCGCGCACGCTCATGTAGTCGAACACGCGCCGTTCCTCCGCCATCCGCAGACTCGCCAGGCGGTTGAGGACAGTAAATGCCTGCTCGCGGACAAGCTGCGTTACGGCCAGCAGGTTATTATTCCGGCCGGGTGGAAGCTGGGCGTGGATGTGTGCCAGTCGCTGCCGCAGGGTGCGGGCAACGTAAATCACATCCGCCTCGGTGGAGGTCAGTTCCTCGATCAGCACCGTAGTACCGTTTTTCCGAAAGCCGTAAAACTGCTGCAACTGCTCGGTGACGTCGTCGGAGAGTAGTTGCTTGGTGGCCTGCACGAAGGTAAAAATCTTGCGGCGGGCAGCGGTAGTGAAAGCCATAGTTAAGTAAGTTCAATCGCTTCATCGTCGGCGAGTTCGTCGCGGAGTTTTTGAAGCTGGGTGATGAGCGCATCCAGTTCCGGGCGGGAGCGGATGAGCCGGGGAATGGCCACCTGACGGGTGCGGGCCGGCGGCGGGGCGCTGTCGTTGGCGATGCCAAACTGGCGGATGTCGTCGGCCATGCTCTGCAAGTCGTTTTCCAAACCGAAAAGCGTCCGCAAAATGGCCTGAATGCCCGCCAGGCTGGGCGTTGTGGGCAGCACGAGCTGGGCGAAACGGTCTTCCATTTGGTCGTGCTGTGGATCGGTGAGCAGTCCCCAGTCGTAGGAAGCGCGCAGGCGCTGGAAGCGGTCTTGTAGTTTGTTGGTTTCTTCCTGCCTGAGTTCGGTAGCGGCCTGATCGAGTAGGCCCTTCACACCCAGCAGGGCGGTACTAATATCGGGGTCGTTTTGGTAAAAAAGCTTGTCGGTCGTCAGTTGCCCGATGGTCTCGATGGGAGCGGCAATTTGCTGCCGCAGCGCTTCGAGAACGCCCAAATGGGGAAACTGCTCGATGGCATCCCGGATTGTTCGCCATTCTTTTAGCTTGGTTTCCAGCCCGGCGTCGAGGGCTTTCTGCACTTTTTTGGCCCAGGTCAGGGCATCGTACAGACCGTTGTCGTCGGCGCTGAGGATAAAAGTCGCCTCCGAGCCATCGGCGGTAATGCACTGCTCGATACTCTCGCGGATGCCCTTAGCACGATCCACGCCAGGCAGAGTCAGATTTTCGAGCCGCATCGCCAGCGGGGCGAGGTCGCTCTGGAACGGGCCGAGGTGCTTGAGCGCCACCGCCGCGATGCTGGGATCGAGCGGCGGCACCGTCACGCCCGTGAGTTCGGTGAGGCGGTTGGCGGCTTTCTGGCGCTGGGCCAGCGTAGGTTGCTGGTCCTTGTTGAGAGCAATGCCCGTTTCGTTGAATTGCTGGACGCTCGATAGCCAATCCACCGCCTTGGGGCCCTTCACCTTTACCCAGTCGCCCGCGCGGCGGAGCTTAATTTTGCCGCCCAGTAGCATCAGGGCCGTCAGGTACCGGGTTGTGTCTTTGTTCCAGCCAAACTCGGCGGCGTTGAAGTGGTCGAGCAGCTTGCGGCCCTCCACCTGGCCACTTTGTTGTAGGAATTCCTCGATGGCCCGCAGGGCGGGGTGCGTCACGTCCACCTGTCCCTCGCCTACTTTCACGACGTTGAGTCGGTTGAGTCCGGCGGGCAGCGATTTTAGGTCTTTTTCGAATTGCAGAATTTTTTGGGTGTCGGCGGCTTCGAGGGTTTCTTTGGCAAAATCATATTTATAAAAAACCTTCTCGGCCACGGTTTTGAGTTGGGCGTTGACTGCCTCGCGGTAGCCGTCGCCCAGTGTTTGGGTGGCCCTGCTGGTTCCCCGGAAAAAGAACTCGCCGCCTTCAAGCGCCCGCTGCAACTGGCGTTGTACTTCGGTTCGCTGCGCCTGCGCTTCGTCAAATTGCGCTTTGAGGTAGTCGTTGATTTCGCGGTCGTCGTAGCGACCTCGCGTGGCAAAAATGCCCTCGTTACGAACGATATTGTCCAGGAATTCTGCCAGTGAACCGGGTAGTTTGCCGAGCCAGAAAAGGCGATTTTGGTTGATTCGCTCGGTACTGCGGGCGGTCAGTTCCTGCACCTGGTCGGCGTAGTTGGCCTCATTCACGAAGTGCAGCTCAGTCTGCACTTCCTCATTGGGATCGGCTAGTTTGTAGGGGCGGTCGTTATCGATCAGTTGCACGCCCGATTTCACAGTTTTGGTACCTAGAAGCCGGGCCGAAGGCGGCGGCGTGAATAGGTCACGCAGCACCGCTTGCGTAACGTTGAGCAGATCCTGAGCACCGACGTCCAACTGCTGCTTGTCCTCTTCCAGCCGGATAATGGCGTCGGTCATGAACCGCAGCCGACCGTCCAGCTCCTTCAACGTGAGCGAGGGCGACGATTTCAGGCGGGCGATGGCGGTCCGAACCTCTTCGGTACGGTCGACGTGCTGCACCTCGGGATGCAGCATGATGGCTACATTTTCGGGCGTAACCGGAAACTCTTCGCCCAGGCATTGCAACACGCCGATGGTTTTGGCGACATCCAGCGCCAGGGCATCGCCGACAAATATCTCCGCGACCCGTGCCACGCTGTCCACCACGTGCGGGAAGGATTTACGGATATCGTTGCGCAGCACGTTGTAGATGTGGGCCGGGGTAGCCAGACAACCCAACGCCCCTTCGGCCAAGGGCTTACTGCCTGGTCCGGCGTCGGTCAGCACGTCCTGCACTACCCGAATGGCCGAGCGCAGACCGAGTCCGCCCGATTTTTTAGCCAAACGCGCCAGCAAATTGATGAGCAGGTTAAAGTGATGGGGCAAAAACGGGTATAGGTCCACAAATTGCGCCTCATCGAGTTCGGAGCGGTAGGGCGTCCGCTCCACGTCGCGCAGCCTGGTGTGCAGTTTGAGCTGGTCGCCGTACTGGTCGTAAAGCGCGCGCAGTGCGGCAGTACCCTCAGCCGACTTACCCAACAGCCGCTTGGTGGTAATTTCCTTAATGTCCGACGCCTCGATGTCGATCTTGATGGGAAATCGGTCGTTGAGCTTGTAGAGTTTGTCGGAGTTGATTTTAGCCAGCGGGTTATCCTCGGTGAGCGTTTGCTGGGCCGTACCGAGCAGGTAGGCTTTGCCGCGGCCAAGGTCTTTCAGGTTCTGCATCGTCCCTTGCAAGTGGAAGATCAGCTCTTCCTTTGCGGCTACGTAATGGCCTACTTCGTCCACCAAAAATAGCACATGTTCACGACCCGATTTGCGGCGGATGAGATCGAGCATCTGCTGCATCCGCTCGCTTTCGTCCTCCATATCTTCCAGGTTGAGCGTCTGGAAGTGCCGCTCGGATGGAAATATCTGTGGGTAAAATTGATGCGCCATCTGCCCGGCTACGGACTTCGCAAAGGTTGGATCCAGTTTCAGTTCGTCCCAGGCCTGGCCTTGTTCCTTCGCCACGGCCGCCTTAAACTCGTCCAAGCGGCCATCGGTTTCCAGCCGCCTTTCCAGATTAGCGACCTTAGCATCACGGGCGTAACCTGCCCACTTCATCACCTGATTGTACAGCAGCGTTCCCACGGGCAACATACTCGCCCCGCTCGACTGCTGCGTGGCCAGATCCAGCATGAACACCGTGGGCTTGAATCGCCCGACCAGCGTCCGGAGTTGCTGGGCCAGCGGCTGGTCGCCCATGCGCTCGGCGAGGCGCTCCATGAAGGTGACGCCGTCGATGACAAGGCCGTCGTTCTGCTGGTCGAAGGCAAAGCCGAGGTACTTGGCAAAAGAACTTTTACCCGAACCATAAAACCCCGACACCCAAATACCCACTTCGCGGCTCTGGCTGTCCATGCCGATGTGCATCTCGTCGAGAATTTTCTCAAAATTCTGCTTAAGGCGCGCGGTGACGATGTACTCGGAAATTTCCTGCTTGAGATAATCCTGATTCAGCGTCAGAAAATCTTCACTCTGGATGCCAAAAGTGACGACCTTCTCGATTTTTCGGTAAATGTCGCGCTGCGCGTCGAAGAGTTGTTTGATTTGGGAACTCATGGGTTGGGTAGATTGAGGGCTTAATAATGTTTGGAGCGATAATTGCCATCGGGCGGGTAAACGTCGAAAAATTTTAGACTCGACCCGAGTAATTTTCCGGGATACAGTACTACCAGCGGTACAGTCAGCAGCGGGTACACGCGCTGCTCCACCGGACCAAACCGTGTGAAAGGATGGATGCCTTCCAGGTCGGTGAGCAGCAGCAGGGGTTTGGGTTGGCTAGCTATTTCTGCCTGGGCTTCCAGCACCGCTTTTTCCAGTACCTGCTGGTTAGCGACTAATTCGGCCAGATCCTGGTAGAGTTCCTGCACGGCGGGCCAATCGTCGGGATGGTCGTAAGCAGCCCAAAGATTGCGCCGGGGATAAGCCCGAAAAAAAGCATTCAGAGCGAAGGAAAGCGAGAGCGTTTTTACCGAGAATCCCGCGTGACTGGCCTGCGCTTGCCAAGTACCCGTTCTTGCCTTGACCTCGATCGCTTGATTCGGACCGAAGGTCAGGTAGCAAACTGGGCGATCGCCAGTGGCGTGAGTCCCTTCTGGATTGTCGAGATAGCTAAGGATTTGGGTGAATTTTTCGTCGAGTATCTCCATTAGTTCGGGCGGATGATGCCGCTTAGGCAGTCGTTCATAGTCGGGTACTGCCAGGAAATCCTGACCAGCTCGCCCGACGATTGGTAAATAAAATGGCTCTGGTTGGCCAGCCGCTCCATGATGCGCAGTACGTCGTAACGCCCCAGCCCAAACAGGGCCCATTCGGGGGCATCGGTCAGGTCGTGGTCGGGGATGCCTCGGAAGTGCAGCTCGTGCAGCAGATAGTTGGCCGTAAGATCGCGCATAAAAAAGGGCAGGAAGTTCTTAGCCAGGTTCATCAAACGAAAGTCGATGAGCGTGGCCGTGAGGTGCTGGCCTAGGCTGCGCATGGTAGTATGTGACCAGGCACGAGATGTTTTCCCCTCGGCAACCACCCGTTCCACGAAAGTGCGGGTCGCCAGAATATCCATGCCCTCGTGGCCCTTGCGTACTTGCTCGTGATAATCCTGAACTACGAAGTCGGCGAGGATAGAGTTGGCGCGGGCCGTATAAATGAACATAATCTGGCTAAGGTCGTCGATGGAAACACCGTTTTGACGAAGCCGGGCCAAATAACCGGGAATCGCCGGATCAGGCTTGACGTAACGCCGGAAAAAGTACCGGACGATATGCCCGGCGCGGGTGCGGGTGGCGGTGGAAAGCAGGTCCTCGGCCATCACCCGGTCCAGAAGCTGGCGCTCGATCATGTAGGGTTCGTACAAGGGGGCCAGAATGATGGTTTCGTGAATGAGTCCGGTGCCCTGGATGAGGTCGGTCGTGTAAGGAGGGACGTCGTGGGTCATGTCAGATAGGGAAAAACCCGGTGGCCCGACGAGAAAGCAAGTTGGTAGTGCCGGGCCAGCACGGCGAGGGTGGTGTCGTCATCGATGTCCTGAATGGAGCCGAGCAATACCGGACCCGGATGGGGTTCCGCTGCCTGATTGGCCGCCAGGCCGGCCAAGCGGGCTAGCAGTTCGCCGGGCTTGGTCTGGTCGAGGGCGAATTGGGAAGCCTCTTGCCGAAAAGTTTGGTAAATGCTGCGCTCCAGGTCTTCGGACAGGCGGAAAAGGTGGTACTGTCCCGGCCCTACCGCCTGGTCGTGGTACTGCCGGGCTATTTCAGATTCTAGCACGAAAGCCGCCAGTTCTTTTGTCTTCGGCACCACGTAACCGAGGTAGTCGCGCCGCTGGGTTAGCTGAGACTCGTCGGGCCACCAGTTGCGGTGTGCGCCTAGCCCGCTCACAATCTGGCGCAGCGTAATTAATTGATAGACAGTTTTATCTTGTTCTGACAAAGCTTACGGCTCGTTTTTTTGGGCCGTAAAGTACGCAAAATAGGTGTATTACCCTGAAATCCCCTTGCACATGAGTGTACTTATCCAGCGACAAAAGAGTAATGAAATATCCGGGCTGAAACCGTCCATCAGGTGAAAAGCGCCAGTACGCGCTGCACCTGTACTGGCCGAAACTCCTTGCCCCAACGGGTGCGAAACCCGTAGTCATTCATCGCATTCGCAATTGCCGTCCAAGTATGGCCTCAACTACTCAAAGGTACAATTTTCCCCACGGCTCTCGCATACGTCCATTCCAGCCCGCGCCTGAGCAAATAAAGGAATCTCAGGCCCTGTAAGGGCTAAAAGTTGAGACTATTCCTTAACCAAACTGATTTTCTCTCCATTTTTATGTCGCATAGAATCAAACTCTAATAAATCAACCTCCTCCATCACGCGCCGGGTTTCCACCAGGGCTAAGATCATCTTCCGGTAGTGAAGAATGTCCTCGAAACCCAGTGCTCGCCCCTTGTGGTCTTTGAGCCACTTCTGGGCGGGTTGGTAGCCGCCGATGTAAGACTCTTAACCCGTTTGCGGGGCCCTGGGGTGTTTCATAAAAACGATCAATT
>Ga0335395_10001972_pt1 | contig 12729 bp, 6 predicted proteins | sample MAT02_FD_205744 | JGI IMG/M metagenome (GOLD analysis project Ga0335395, IMG submission 205744) | Freshwater microbial communities from Lake Fryxell liftoff mats and glacier meltwater in Antarctica - MAT-02 (spades assembly) (version 2) ...
ACATCTTTCAATCGTAATGCCTGGCAAATTGAGTAATCCGTCAAGATGAAAATCCATGAGCGACGCTCTAGCATAAAGTTCCTACATTATACACTCTACACCGCAAACCCAGAAGAGCCAAATTAGCTCACTATTGATTTAGTTGAACTCTGATTGTCTCAATCCGTTTGCGGTTGGCTCCTAAATCCGACTGTCCCAGACGCGATGCCGATCGCACGTGAATGACTTTTGCGCCATCATCTACCAAAAATTCCACGTCATCCACAAACCCCATCAAAGCACTGGTGAACTCCGCATAGAGGTAATTATCAGTTGCGCTGATAATTTTAGTCTTGGCTGAGGACTCGATCGCCCCTTTGAGCCTTGTCATTGCTTCTGTAGGCGACGAAGTGTATGCCAAAGGCTCAATTTGGTGTTCGGCATCTTGACTGAAGCTGCTGACGCAGTTGGGGGAAGCAGGGCACGCTGCGAGTTTTCCTGACACAATGCCGATATTGGCAGGTCTTTTTCCAGCAAACATTGTTTTTTCTCCGGGAATTAAGATAAAAGTAGCGATCGACAGTACCGCTACAGCTACCAGTGATATTAAAACAACTAGGACTCTTTTCAATGCTGTCGGCGATTTTGTTTCAACTGTCTGCAAAGGATTATCCCTCCTAAAAGTGCAAATGGGAGCTAATTTTAATATTAATTGAAATTGACATCAAAAAATTAAAAACATTTATCATAAAGAATTGGTTTAAAGCCGAAACCCTGATCGGGATCAATTAAAATTAGACTATTCATTACTCCAATCCTCGAACTTCTTTTGTCAAGTGCTGTCAACAGTCAGGGAGCATCTCAGTTTTGCATTTATAGTGCGAGCGTCCCCGCTCGCGTGGTTATACAAGCACGCGAGCGGGGACGCTCGCACTACAATAAAAAATTCTTCTTGCAAAACTGAGATGCTCCCAACAGTCAACAGTCAACAGTCAACAGTCAACAGTCAACAGTCAACTGAATGAATTTGTTCTTCTATCAACCAGTAAGTAAGCATTGTTCCTTTACCTTTTACCGGAATTTGACCCCGTTCTTCAAAAATAAACTGCTCTTTTAAACGTTCGTAAGTTATCGCAGTCACTTGAATTTTACCTGGCAATCCGTTCGATTCCATCCGCGAAGCAACATTCACAGTATCCCCCCACAAATCATAGCTAAATTTGCTAATTCCAATAATTCCCGCCACCACCGAACCGCTGTGAATCCCGATCCGCAATTCAAAACTTTCTCCAACTTTGGCATTAAAACTTCTCAAAGCTGCCTGCATCTCCAAAGCTAAAAGTGCGATCGCCTCAGAGTGATCCTCCCGCACCGTCGGCAAACCCCCAACCACCATATAAGCATCCCCAATCGTCTTAATCTTTTCCAACCCGCGCAACTCAGACAACCTATCGAACTCCGAGAAAATCGCGTTCAAAATTTCTACCAACTGCGTCGGACTTTTGTGAGCAGAAAACTCTGTAAAACCAACCAAATCAGCAAACAATACTGTCACATTATCAAAATGATCCGCTATCAACTTTTGCTCTTTTTGCAAGCGATCGGCAATAGGTTTCGGTAAAATATTCAGCAGCAATTTCTCTGTTTGCTCTTGCTGCAATTTCAGCGCTGCTTCAGCTTGTTTCCGCTGAATCAGCGAACCTAGCTGCGTAGCAACCGCACTCACTAATTCCAACAAGCGCGGCTGACATTCCAGAAAATTTTGCTGATAAAAAATCAAAATTGCTAACACTTGGTTGTCCGCCAAAATTGGCACGCCAAAAGCCGCTTTCAATCCCACATTCACCGCAACTTGCGATTGCAAAAAAACTTGTTCCGGTGCAGTAGAAACATCCTCGATCCATTCAGACTGCTGCGACTGCCAAATCCTCCCAGGGAGTCCCACACCAGCAGCAAAAGTTAACTCCCAACTTGTCTGTCGGAATTGGGCAAAACTCGAATCGCTGACATACCTGCCTGTAGCGCATTTTAAAACGCCCTGACTAGAGGGAATCCAAGCTTCGCCCAGATTCCATTCAATAGTTTGGCAAATTAAACCTAAAATCACATCTATAGCAGACTCAAAACTCTCAGACTTGCTAATAGCTTGAGTAGCCTTCAGCAGCAACCTCGTTTCCATTTCAACCTGGTGGCGTTCGGCGATTTCCTCATGCAACTGGACATTTTGAGCTGTCAATATTTGATTATTTTCTTGCAATTGCATTTGCAAGGAACGCACAGTAAGTTGATTGCTGACTCGCGCCAATACTTCTTTCACCTGAAAAGGTTTTGTGATATAATCCGCACCGCCAACCTCAAAAGCTTGTGCTTTATTTATTCCTTCTTCTAGCGCGCTGAGAAAAATGATCGGAATTTCTTTAAATTCCGGTTGTAATTTCAATTTTTTACAGAGTTCGTAGCCGTCAATATCCGGCATCATAATATCGAGCAAAATCAAATCTGGTGCGCTAGATTGAATTGCATCTATAGCCGAAAAACCATTGGTAACAGGTCTAACTTTATAGCCATTTTTTTGCAGAATTCTAATCAACAAACGCAGATTATCTGGCGTATCGTCAACTACTAAAATATCTGCTTGATAGTTTTCAGTTTGTTCCGCCTTCATCTGCATTATTTGATTCCTCCGCCTCGGCAATTAAATTAAGAATTTTCTGGTAATCAAAATTATCGAGATGACCCTGGAGGATTTCGGAAAATTCAGGATAAGCATCCCTTATTTCCTCGATTGTCCTGGAAATTAAGTCAAAATCAGCATTACGGATTACCTGCTTCATCTTGTCTATCCATTCTGCGGGAAGTGCGGGCAAAGAAGCAAGCGCAACATTAGAGGGAGAGTTAGATAGATTGTCGCGCCTTGACATGAAATCAGTCGAGGGAGAGTAGAGATACTTGACCCCTAAGTGTTGGTTAAGGGTATTAAATATATCATTTTTGCGGAAAGGTTTGCTAACAAAATCGTCGCAGCCTACCAATAAAGCAAACGATCGCCTGCCTTCAATTGTACTAGCAGTCAAAGCAATAATCTTCGGAATCGGGGATTCAAACTCAGAAACACTCATTTGAGCGTTGCCTTGCTGCTCTTGCTCTCTCTGCTGTATTCTAGCCCTAATTTGTTTCGTAGCTTCGTAGCCGTCCATCACTGGCATTCGCACATCCATCAAAATTAAATGCGGCTGCCAATTTTCCCAGATTTCTACTGCTTCGCTGCCGTTGGTGGCTTGTTGCAGCGCGAAACCCAAAGGAGAAAGCATTTTGACTAAAAGTTGGCGGTTGTCTTCGCGATCGTCCACAATTAAAATCCGGTAGCATGGTTGATTTGGTTCCAACCCCGTAACTTCCAGGATAATTTGCCGTTCGGGAATATCAGCAGCATAAACCGCACTGACTGGAATCTCAAATTTAAAAGTCGTGCCAATTTCCAGTTGACTTTCTACGACGATTTCTCCTCCCATCAAGCGGACAAATTCACGGCTGATCGTCAATCCTAAACCCGTGCCTTTCTGAGCTTTTTGACCGGAAGCCGTCTGCACGAATGCCTGGAAAACATTGCCCACTTCTTCTGGAGAAATGCCGACTCCTGTATCTTCTATTTGAAATTGAATGAAAACCATCGGATCGGGAATTGAATCCTCAGCACCTTTTTTTAATTCAACTATTGCCAACTCTCGGGCAGTTATCGCAAAATCCCGAATACTTGTTGCGGTATCAAACATAACATTCGGGCTATCCAATAAATCTACTATTCCCGAATTTTCTAACCTTCTAACTCTTAAAACTATGCCGCCTGTCTGCGTAAATTTAATGGCATTGCTGAGGAGATTTGTCAGCACTTGCCGCAGCTTAAGATCATCGGTTCGCACGTACTGGGGAACGTCATCCTCGCGCTCGAAAAGCAATTGCAATTCTTGACTTTCTGCCCGCAGTTGAAACATATCTTGCAAGTCGTCAAGCAAGCGGTAGAGGTCGAAGTTTTTCGGGTGAATCGCCATCCGTCCCGCTTCGATTTTTGACAAGTCTAAGGCTTGATTGATCAGAGTCAGCAAGTGTTCGCCGCTGCGGTGAATTATTCTTAAATTTTCTCGATTTTCGGCCGTAAAATTGGGGCTTGGTTCCATGATTTGTGCAAACCCGAGTATGGAATTGAGAGGGGTTCGCAACTCGTGGCTCATATTGGCAAGAAACGTGCTTTTAGCTTTGTTTGCTGCTTCAGCAGCTAATGCGGCTTGTTGCAGTTGTTCTGTGCGTTCGTCAATTTGGACTTCTAAGGTATGCTGGTAGTCTGCTAGTATTTTTTCCGCTTGTTTGCGATCGCTAATATCTTGAAAAACTGCGATCGCATAAGCAATATTTCCGCTAGCGTCAAAAATCGGCGTGGTATTGATCTCGATCGCAATTATTTTGTCATCCTGACGGATTTCTACATCGTCAACCCTGACAAATTCCCCTTTCAGCGCGCGCAAAACTGGCAAATTATCCGGCGGGTAAAGCTCATCAGTATTGGCAACATAAAGTTGATAACTTGCAGCTAATTGTTCCGCTGTGCTTTCCGGGATCGTGTCTGCACCAAGCAAATCCCGCGCTGTCTGGTTAAAATAGGCGATCGAGCCGTCTGGATTGTAAACAGATACCCCCACTGGCAAAGCTTCTAAAAATTGATTCAGGCGGCTTTCACTCGCCGACAGCGCCGCATTTACTTGCTTCAACTCCTGATTTACTTCTTGCCGTTTCAGGATTTCATCTGTTAACTTTTGGTCTTGCAAATAACTGTGAATTGCTTCTACTACCGTTAATTTTAAGTCTTCATTTTGCCAAGGTTTAGGGATATAACGGTACAACTTAGCATACTTGATAGCATTACTCAGAGCTTCCAAATCTGCTTGTCCCGTCAGCATAATCGTCAGCGTATCCGGCGAGCGTTCGTGAATTTGCTTGAGCAATTCGTCCCCTTTAATATCCGGCATGATATAATCGGAAAGCACCAAAGCAATCTCGTATTCATCTGCCTGCAAATCTGCCAGCAACTCTAAAGCATCTTCCCCTCCTTCCGCCGTTTCAATAATACAACTATCCCCGATCGCCTTTTTCAGTTCAATCTTTAAACTGTTCAAAACATCAGGTTCGTCATCAATACAAACAATCACAGGTTTTTTCATAACTTAGCCAGCCCAGATTTTATCGTCTCTATTAACTCTTTGTTACTCCAAGGTTTGTACAAACAGCAGTATAAATCGGCTTCTTTGACTGCCCGCTCAACTGCCACTGCATCCGCTTGTCCCGTCAACATCACCGTAATAATTTTAGGATATTTTTGGTGAATTTTAATTAAAAGTTCGTCACCTTTAATTCCCGGCATCAGCCAATCAGAAACAACCACAATCACCTGAAAATCTTCTTGAAAATCCTCAAGTAAATCTAAAGCTTCATCACCACTTTCAGCTAATTCGTAAAAGTAATCATCTTTAAATTCATTTTTTAGCTGCATCTTGAGAGTATTCAAGATATCGGGTTCGTCGTCAACGCAAAGGATTACAGGCTTACTCATATGTTTAATAGCTGTTTTGATTTGAGTTGGCTGACTGCGAAAATGACTTGCTTCTCGGTGATTGATTTCGGGCGAGGATGCACGATATCTATCCCCCATTTTATACGATTTTCCATCGGAGCATAGGGATTTTCAATTTGGAATCATTCATGACATAAAAGTTGGGAGCGCGGGTTTGCACTTGCATTCTTTTTGGGAGCATCTCATTTTTGTAAAAAGCATTTTTTCTTTGAGTGCGAGCGTCCCCGCTCGCGTATTGTACAATACGCGAGCGGGGACGCTCGCACTATAAATACTGAGATGCTCCCTTTTTTTTTAAACAAAGGTAAGTTTTATTTAATAGATTGGCAGCGACACTGTAAAAGTTGTCTGCCCCGGTACAGACTCTACATCAATTGTGCCTTCGTGTTTGTTAACAATTTTTTTCACAATATCCAATCCCAAACCGCTACCTTCCCCCGCAGATTTAGTCGTAAAAAATGGCTGAAAAATTTTGGTAATAACTTCTGGGGGAATGCCTTTGCCGTTATCAGTAAACTTGAGAATAATATTTGCATCTTGCTGCTGAGTCTCTATAGTCAAAATACCTTTATAATCCATTGCTTGCAGGGCATTGTGAATTAGATTCGTCCAAACTTGATTTAAGTCATCGGGATAGCAAATTATTTGGGGTAGATTTCCATAATCTTTAACTACTTCTATACCGTGTTTCAGTTGATTTTGATAAAGAGTTAACACCGTGTCAATGCCATCGTGCAAGTTCGCTTGGACTTTTTCGTCTTTGCTATCGAAATGAGCGTAACTTTTCAAGGCAAATACTACTTTTCCCGACTTAGCCGTCGCTCTTTGGATCAGGCTAATACTTTTTTTAAAGCTCGTAAATTGATAAGCAGTATTAAAAACTACTTCCCAATCCGGCAATTTAAAAAATGGCAACAACTGTTCTATGTTATCGTAAATTTCCATGTCAACTAAAGTGTCGGCAATTTCATCAGGATTTTGAACAGATTCTGCCATCAAATCCCTAATCAACTGCTGCTTAAATTTGCGCTTTTCTTTGCTGGTAAATAAATTTAGTTGATTGGTAGACCTGTAAAGTAAACTTAAAAAATAACCTTGGTTTTCTTCAGAAATTTCTTGAAAAAATTGAGGCATTTTGGGTAAATTATCGTCCCAAAAATTAGCTATGTTATCAATAGAGGAACCTATAATGCCCAGCGGGGTATTGATTTCGTGAGCAATGCCGGCAATCAGTTGTCCTAGTGCAGCCATTTTTTCTGATTGAATCAAATGCTCTTGGGTGGCTTGCAGTTCGTGAATCGCAGTTGCTAAATCTTGATTTTTTTCTTGCAAAGTTTGTTGTAGCGAACAAATTTTTAAATGAGTTTCGATCCGGGCTAAAACTTCTTCAACTTGAAACGGTTTTGTAATAAAGTCCACTCCCCCAACTTCAAAAGCTTTGACTTTATCCATCACGTCATTAATTGCACTGATAAAAATCACCGGAATATCTTTTGTGATTTCAGAATCTTTGAGCTGCTGACAAACTTCATAACCGTCCATTTCTGGCATCATCACATCGAGCAGCACTAGATCCGGGGGCATTTTTTGAGCGGCAGAAAGTGCTAGTTTACCGTTGGGAACCGGGCGAACTTTATAGCCTTTTTCGCTCAAGATTCCTGCCAGCAATCGCAGGTTTTCGGGCGTGTCGTCTACTACTAAAATATTAGCTTGATTAATGTTCGTTAAAGTTGCATTCATTGGATATTTACTGTTTTTCGCTGCGAGAAATCGTGTTTAAAATTCTGTCGTATTCAAAATTATTAATGCAGTCTTGAAGCGCGTCCGCGAGAGAGGGGTTGACAGTGCGGATTTGTGCGATCGAACTGGCGATCGCCTCCATGTCCACACTCAAAAGATTTTGCTTGAATTGAGCCATCCAATCGGCGGAAAGAGAGGCGATCGCCTCCGGTGTCAGCACATCCTGACTTGACTCCCCCACACCCGCCAGGCTGACGGCTGTTGGATCTTCATAAATATAGCGTACTCCTAAATGTTTCCCCATTGCCGCAAAGATATCCTCCTCTCGAAAAGGTTTACGCATAAAATCATCGCAACCAGCCGAAAGAATCACCGCCCGTTCTTCCTCCAAAACACTAGCAGTCAAAGCCACAATCGCCGTTGCTTGTCCGCTAGTTGTAGTTTTAATCTGTTTCGTTGCCTCGTACCCGTCCATCACGGGCATTCTCATGTCCATCCAAATCAGATGCGGTTCCCACTCCATAAAAATATCCACCGCTTCTTTACCGTTATTCGCTTCTCTCAACTCAAATCCGAGCGGACTCAGAAGTTTTACCAAAAGTTGGCGGTTAAGGGGTTTGTCGTCCACAATTAGCAAGCGGTAACGCGGCTGATCCGGTGCGAGAGCAACAACTCGACGTTGAGTTTTTTTGCTTTCAATATCAGCAGCTTCTACCAGATGAATTTGGATGTCAAACTGAAATATTGTACCCTTTTCTAGCTCGCTGCTAACACTAATTTCACCGCCCATTAATTGTACGAACTGTCGGCTGATCGCTAAACCTAGACCCGTTCCTTCCTGAGAATCTTTACCTGTTTGTGTTTGCACGAATGCTTCAAACAAATGAGGAATTTCCTCAGCGGCAATACCTGCACCAGTATCTTGAACTTCAAAATGCAGCCAGTAGCGACCGGGCAATTTATCAGGGCTATTTTTGTGTAGCTTTCCCCTTCCTGCTTTGACTTGCACCGACACTCCCCCTTCAGAAGTAAATTTAATTGAATTGTTAAGCAAATTAATTAAAACTTGGCGCAATTTCACTTCATCGGTGCAAATGTAATGGGGAACTTCCGCATCTCGATCGAAGATTAACTGCAAGCCTTTTTCCTCAGCTTTGAGCGCAAACATATCTTCTAAATCGTCTAGCAATCGGTATAAATCGAAGTTTTTTTCATAAATAGTAGTACGTCCCGCTTCGATTTTTGATAAGTCTAAAACTTGGTTGATTAAAGACAGCAAATGTTCGCCGCTCCGCAGGATAATGCCGACATCTTCTTGATTTTCCTGAGACAGAGTTTTACTGCGGATCATGACTTGAGCAAAGCCGATGACTGCGTTCAGGGGCGATCGCAATTCGTGACTCATATTGGCGAGAAAGGTGCTCTTAGCTTGGTTTGCTGCTTCAGCCGCTTCTTTCGCCTGCTGCATTTTGATTTCCGCTTGTTTGCTATCAGTAATATCTTTAATAAAACCTTCGTAGTAAAGTAGATTTCCGGCGGCATCGCAGACAGCGCGACAATTTTCAGAAAGCCAGATAATGCTGCCATCTTTGCGGTAAATTTCCGATTCAAAGTTAGCCAATATTCCGTACTCGTTCATCAGCGCAGTAAATTCGTCGTGGCGGTTGGGATTTACATAAAGCTGGTTCTTGAAATTCGGCTGGGCTGCGATTAACTCTTCCGGCGATTCGTAACCGTAGAGGTTAGCTAAAGCGGGGTTAGCGCTGATGTATTTCCCGTCAGCAGCAGTCTGAAAAATGCCGTTTAAAGCGTTTTCGTAAATGTTGCGGTACTTTTCTTCGGCTTCCCGGAGGGCGGTTTCTGCTTTTTGGCGATCGGTAATATCGCTCGAAATCGACAAAAAACAAGGTTCTCCGTCAATATCAATGGTTTCGATTGACAGCAGCGCCGTTCTTTCTGTACCGCCTTTATTGCGAAACCTGAGTTCGTAATTGTGAATTGCCGTTTTATTTTTTAACATTTGAATCATGCGATCGCGCTCGGCTAAAGTCGCCCAAAAATTAAGCTCAACCGCTGTTTTTCCAATAATTTCTTCGTGACTGTAGCCCATCATCCGGCAAAAGCTGTCATTAACTTCAAGGTGGCTACCGTCACTGATTTTCGTAATTGTAATCGCATTGGGACTGGAACGAAAAGCTTTAGAAAACTTTTCTTTTGCCTTAGCAAGAGCGGCAGTGCGTTCTGCAACTTGCACTGCTAAATTTTGGTTGTATTCCGTTAACAATTTCTCCGCCTGTTTGCGTTCCGTAATATCTTGAAAAGCGCACATACCGTAGATAATGTTGCCTCGATCGTCGTAAATAGGAGTACCCCAAACTTGCAGGGGAACAGTTTTGTCATTCAAGGAGATTTCCATGTCATCGACAGTGACACTTTTGCCCTGGAAAGCATTTAAAATTGGGTCGCGATCCGCCGGGTAAATTTCCTGAGTTCCAGCTAAATAAACTCGGTAGGATTGTCGCAGATTTTCAGAATGGGCTGCTATAATTCCTTGACCTAAAAGTTGCTCTCCTGTAGGATTAATGTAGTGAGGTTGACCGTTTGGCTCGGCAATAAAAATGCCGAGCGGTACTGCATTGAGAAATTGTGTGACTCGGTTTTCGCTTTCCGAGATCGAAGTAAATGAGTGCTGCAATTGCTCTGCCATGCTGTTAAAAGCAGCCGCAAGTTCTCCGAGTTCATCTTCGCGATTCAGAGCGAGCTTTGTATCCCATTCATTCTTTGCCAAAGCTTTCGCGGCTGCATTCAATTTTAAAATCGGCCGCACCACCCATTTAGCAGTAAGAATTCCCATAATTGTCGCCACAATCAAAGCTGCAACTGACAGCAAAACAGTCGTGCGGGTATTGGCGTTAATTTGCTCCATAAAGTCTGACTCTGGGACAACTACGACAATCAGCCAATCCAACCCCCCATCGTCTTTAAAAGGAGTTACCTCCATAAAATTGCGCTTCCCGTCAATATCAAAAGTAAGCTGTTGAGAATTTTTGATTTGAGCTAAGCTTTGGTAGGTTTTTTCTAAATGCTGTGCGGTTTGGCGAATTACCGGATTCTTGCTTGCTGAAGCTTTGATGCGCTTTGCTTCTTTACCTTCCACTGCGAATTCTTCGCCCGCCGTTGAAGTAGCAATTAACATCCCCGATCGCTCCATCACAAAAGTTTGCCCAGATTTACCAATTTTGAGGCTGACGAGAAATTCTTTGATTTTGGAAAACAGCAAATCGCTGCCAGCTACTCCTAACAGTTTCCCAGCGTCGTTGTAGATAGGCATAGCAGCAGTAATGGCTAGCTCTCTTGTCAAAAAATCTGTATAAATTGGACTCCAGATAGGTTTTTTTGCGAGCGCCGCTGTTATGTACCAAGGACGAATTCGCGGGTCGTAAATATTATTGGAGATTTCTACTAATTTAACGCGGTTTCCTTGAGAGTCACCTGTATATCGAGCTAATTTATTGCCAGTAGATTGGTCAGCAGCAGAGATGAGAATCAGATCTTTAGTGCGGATTGCTCCCGAGTGTTCTCCATTTTCTGTGGCTACGTAAATGATGCTGATTGTATCAAAATATTGAATTTGTTCGAGGAAATGAAGTTCTAGTTTTTGTTTGTCTTCGAGGTTCAACTGCCCCAATTTTACGCCTTGAACGTTGAGGTGATTGACAATGTGGGGAATTGACATATAGTTTTCCATGCGGTCTTTGATGCGATCGCTAATTTCTCCCCGCAACTGAGCTGCTACATCGTTAACCGCCCGCTGACCGTTTTGGAACGACAGCCAACCGACAACTCCTACGGTGCCGACAATTTGCACTAAAAAAGGCACTACGAGCACTGTTTGTAATGGAACTTTACCTAACATTTTGGCGGCAAAGCGATTCAGCGGTTTAGGAAACATATTCATCCTAAGAGTAATTGAAATTGTCTAGGGAAATTAGTAGATGTTAAAATTTTGGAACGATAGACGAGTGAGGGGAGCATCTCAATTTTGTATTTATAGTGCGAGCGTCCCCGCTCGCTCCTGCGTACAATACGCGAGCTCTTAAGCTCGCACTATAATAAAAAAATGCTTTTTGCAAAACTGAGATGCTCCCCAAGCGAGTTCGATCGAATGCGGTTATTTAAAAACTAAAATTTAATAATTTCAACATCTGCCACACTCCTCTGTTTCCCGAATCGGAGGGGTAAAGAGAGGCAAAGCCTCCGGATCTGCATTACCAGGCAGAGCCTGGTAACGAGCAATCTTAATTTACCCTATTTTTGCCGAGAACAGGTGATTGGGCGATCGCCCAATCGGGGGAGCATCTCAGTTTTGTATAGTGCGAGCGTCCCCGCTCGCGTGTACAATACGCGAGCGGGGACGCTCGCACTTAAAGAAAAAATGCTTTTTACAAAAATGAAATGATCCCCCCAATCGGTAGCTGCAAGCATCCCTAAAACTGCTTTTACCGGCGATTCAACTCCACCCTTTCGCCGTAACGCAACAGCATATCCAAACTCTCCAAACGATTTTGCCAAGCTTGTACCTGATAACTATTCTCCCGAGAATGTAGCCGCATCGAAGATTGAAACTGAGATTGAAAACTTGCCAACAATCTTTTAGCCGTAGCTAAACTTTCACCAGAAGGATTGGCCGCCAATTTGCTAAAAGCTTGCGCCAATTCATCCGATCGACTTTGGAGAACTTTCAGTTCAGATTCCGACACCTGCAACTGATTGTTAGCCAACAAAAAACTCCATTCCTGCTTGAGAGCAGTATAGCGCGAAGCCGCGGCTGCAAACGGCTGCCGGTAAGGAATCGGTTCTGCAGCATTCGTGGAACGCACCCCTCGGCCTTGAGTGCGGTTAAAAAAGCCCTGCATCGCGCTGCTGATACTTTCCACCGCAAAAATAGCATAGCCCCCTGTCGGCAAATCGCGCAAAGCTTGAATTTGGTCGATCGCCACAACTTGCGGGAGAGTCAACAACTTAACCGACGGAGAAATCAAAGCCGAACCGAGCATTTGTTCCTTCGCCAACGGTTCCGTAACGCGCTGAAGTCGGTTAGTATCCAAAGCATAAGTCATCGGCACAATCAAATCTACAATGCCTTGACGAGCCCAAACTTCCCAATTTTGCTGAATTTTGTAAATCCGCTGACTTTCTGGGTGCGGAAACACCGCCACCGACAGAATTGTGCGGGGAGAATTCGACCCCAAAAGCCGATAAACTTCAGCTACAAAACTATTAATTTGATTAGTTTTAAATTCAACCCACTGCCGCCACAAACTGCCGTCTTTGGGGGAAATCTTCACCGGATCTACACCAGTCAACTGCTTAAATTGCTGTCTCGC
>Ga0335395_10001974_pt1 | contig 12717 bp, 11 predicted proteins | sample MAT02_FD_205744 | JGI IMG/M metagenome (GOLD analysis project Ga0335395, IMG submission 205744) | Freshwater microbial communities from Lake Fryxell liftoff mats and glacier meltwater in Antarctica - MAT-02 (spades assembly) (version 2) ...
AAGGCGGAAAATGTGCCACAAGTCCTAGCTCACCGGGCTGCCTATCTCAATGGGTTATTCTCTCTAAAAGGATGACATGCTCCCGATCGCATCTGGACTGGATCTAGCTTAGGAAGATGCATATCCAGTTCCCACTTCTGCATCGTAGAATCCACTACTCCTACAGCAAGAGCAACCTGTCTTCGGGTTAAGTCTATCTTTTTTCTCTGAATTAGGATCTCTTTCCCAATCGACATGATGTGGATCTTTGAATATGAAGCTCACACGTACTCGCAGACCCACTTCTACTGCCCTGATTACGAGCCAATTCTCGTGACAGTGTGCTCCGGCTTCGTCCTAGTTTCCCTGCCATCGTCCGTATCGAAAAATCCGTCGTCATTCTCAATTGATAGAACTGATTTCATTCAGAAATAGTAAGCTGGAGTAGCTTATGAATTCAGACTATCCCTATGAGTCCTTCCAGGAAAAGCTTCTAGGTGATACACTTCAGATATGAGTTAGCGTTTCATATGAATCAAGTACAACTTTCTCAACGAATTGAAGAGATAATTAAAAATGTCAACTCAGAAGTTCAACAAGGAGCTAAGAATGGTAAACCAATGGAGGAGAGTGTTCAAATAGAACTGGCTGGACTAGTTAGCTTGCTACCAGATGTTGATGAGTTAGCAGATCCTCATTCTGTAGGAGTTGTTGAAATTGCTATATCTGCCTTGCTAAAAAGTGAACCAGATCTACCTCTAGCTCTCCAGATCCACTGCCAGATCTTAAAACGAATTCGTCGTTCCAGAAATTTGTTGGTGGTCATATTCGTAACTGGAACTCCAGCAGGAAGATTGGTTCTTGGACTAATTTCATTTCTCTTTATTGCTATTCCTTTAATCACTGCGTTTATATTGAGTCTTCCGACACTAAGTACAATTCCTGATTTTAATATACCTGCGCTATTGCTTGTTGCCTTATCAGGTGCTTCAGGTAGCATTGTTAGTATCATGACGAGAATTGCTAACTTTAATTATGTAACTTATTATGACTCCTCTGCCTTTTTCTTTACAGGCTTCTTCAAACCCTTTATAGGATTGTTCTTTGCTCTTTTTGTTGCTTCTGTATTGAAAGCAGAAATCATCCCTATGGAGTTTCAAAGAGTTAATGAAATCTATTTCTTTATAGCGTTATCATTTGTTGCTGGTTTTAGCGAGAGATTTGCTCAGGATCTAGTCAGCAAGGTTGAAGGGAGTAACCCTTCTGATTCTAATTCATCAAAGTGAAATAATGATGTTGGAGTTTAAAGAGTAAAATGAATAATTGGTGGGAAGCTACTTTTCCAAAAGGGTGTCAGTTTCTTCAAATTACTGATTCAAATGGTTCTTCTGCATCTATTGCTTACGGCGAAAAAGGTTCAGGGCAGCCGATTATCTTTGTACATGGAATAGGAACATGGAGTTACAGCTGGCGTCATAATATCGATTTTCTGGCACAGCATTTCCGTGTTATTTGCTTTGATGCAAAAGGATATGGCTTTTCAGAAAAATCAACTTCTACAGAGAGAGTAGAACAACAAGTTGTTGAACTAGCTCAAATCATCCAGTTGATTTGTGAGGAGCCTATAGTTGTAGTGTCAGAATCTTTGGGAGCTCTAATCACCTTGGCAGCTGTCCAAGCTTATCCAGAATTATTTGCAAAAGTGGTACTGATGAATGTACCTATCTTTCCCAAAAGATTACCAAATTTGGGAATGCAATTCTTGGCACACATACCTTTAAGCGTAGTTCGAGTAATAGATCGTCTTCGTCTGGCACGGTTATTGGCACCGTTAGTACAACAGGTTGTTCAATTAGCCCGGAGTGAAATCATTGTAGAGAATGCACAAACAAGTCCTGAAGAAGCATATTGGCTAACTTATCCGTATACTGCCTTCCCTGGAACTATTACAAAATTTGCTAAAGATCTCAAGCAAGGGATTCAGGAAATTCACAGGTTACAGAATAATCAGCCTAATCTCATTACTCAAATTCAAGATGGACTGTCTAGTATTGCTTGCCCAACTTTAATTCTGTGGGGAGATCAAGATCGGTGGTTTCCTGTTGAAGATGGTCAAGAACTGCATAAACATATTCCTGAGTCCATCTTTCAAATTATCTCGAACTGTGGGCATCAAGCTGCTGGAGGTCGCCCTGATATCGTTAACCCTTCTATTCTTACATTCCTTGAAATGAAGCATCAAGAATCTTGAATGAAATATGAAGAGAGTAAGCTGTTTACACAAGTGGTTCATCATCTAGGAGCTGTTGAGTCGAACTTAGAAGAGAATTTGTTGAATTAATTAGAGAGTTAATTCCCTTATTCTGGCTATTGACAATTTTTAGTGTCTCAAGAATAGGTTCCATACAAGATCGAGCATCTTCATAACCACGCTCTTTCAAAGTCATAATGCGCTCAGCACTGAAATCAAAAAGAGTTTCTACCATACCTAGAATCGGCTTATCAGACTTTTTCATCCTTTGTTGAGGTCTGATTTCAATGATAGTTTGATCTGGAAACTTATCTCTATCCCAAAGAGAACCATTTTGAAGGTGTATCACAATAACGTATTTACATCCTCGCTCCGCTAGAGGCTTCAAGGGAACATTATCAGTTAGGCCCCCATCCATATAGGTCACACCTGCTGCTTTACGACGAGGAAAGATCCAGGGTAGCGCTGAACTTGCTAGCAGTAATGTCCAAATATCTTCATCATTTGGGAAATCATTGACACATAGCCAGTGGGTTTCACCTCCCATACGGGCGCGAATCATTTCTATGCTTGTATCTAATTCTATGCCAAAAAAGTTTACGCAAGGAAATGCTGTAATCCAAAGCTCTGTACCCTTACGTAATTCATCTGGATTGATGAGCAACCGTATGTGCTGCTCTATAGGAGTAATATCCAATAGAGATCCACTATCGGGTAGTATTTCCCAGGAAGACATGAAGTCCAAACACAACTCATAAAAGGCATCCAAACCAGGTGCTAGAACTGGTGCAAAGAATCGAGCAGCATATCTTGATCCTGTTAGCGCATTAAACCTCAACGGACGAACCTCAGATAGCTTTGCCCAAAGCTCGTCCAAACGCTGTATTGCATGGGACAAGGGTCTATAGGTTGCTAACATCGCACTATTAAGAGCACCGATACTACTACCAGCAATAATATGTGGCGCAAAATCAATTTCAGCCAGATATTGAAGCGCACCAACTTGGTAAGCTCCTAACGCGCCACCGCCAGTAAGAACAAGTCCAAACTGAGGATTTGCAGACTTCATAACTTTTAGGTTGCACGATTAGTGGATAGGCTCATCACAGAAAAGCAATGATTTGCAGTTTCTTCAACGATAGCTTCAATAAATTCTTGTGGTGTACTTAAGTTAGGAATGTCTACAAGTTGAGATCGGCATAACTCAACAGCACATTGACCTGGACTTTTGGGTCGTACTGCTATGGGTAGCATAAAAAGCTCAAAGGCTGTACCCATAGTAAACATAAAAGGAATGCTCACTATTTGATGAAATTGTGCTGAGCGAGTTTCTAACAAGCTAGTTGAAAGAGATTGATCTTCCTGATTCTGAATTTGGATCCAGGCTTTATCTAACAAATCTCCAAAGCTATCAAATTTCTTTGGAACCATACGATGCCGGATCTCTGCATTTAATTCGTCAATTAAGCGTTGACGATAGTGTATATCCCCAGACTGCAATTCGTACATTGAAATTGAGCTGCTGAAAACTTCTCTTGTCAGCAAAGCAATCTGCACTGCCCAAGGCAAATTACTGTATGTTCGTTCAGCCACCCATGCTTTAACAATTCTCTCAAAATCTTCTTGTGCGCTCATACGCACTTCTAAGCGACGGATACTAGCTTCAAAAGACTGGTTCAGGCTTTGAACTAATTGCCCAAGCTCATCCAGCTTTTGCTTTTGGTTCCGAATAGCATTCCGGGCTTCCAAAAGGGATTTTTGAGTTGTTTGTAAAGACTTTTGTGTAATTTCTAGCCCTACTCGACTAATTTCCAATGAATTACTTAGTTCCAAAGTCCACTGATGTAAAGCAGCTTGTCCTGAAATTAAATTCCCTTCAACAATAAGTTCGCGTTGGCGATCACTACCGCTAAATTGATCCATTAAGCATCCAAAAAACCCTCGACTTTTGCGGTAGCGAACAGATTCTGTATTGATTTGAATACCATTGACAAGGTCAATCAATGCTTTATCGCCCACTATAGGTACTCTACGCTGCAGTGACTTAAGATGCTGTGTAAGCTCGCTAAGTTCTGCAAAGGGAGTCTCAGTCGGAATAGATGGAGTGAGCGATTCTGATTTTTTAGGTTGTGTGACTTTGATACTTGATGCAGGTTCGTTCACCGTGCGAAATTTCTCGAAGGGATCGTCTACATTAATCATCTTAAAACTCAACTTTTTTCCTTACAAATCCCTGTGAACAAAATCAATAACAGCCAATTGTAATTAATTAAGAAACCTAAGCTAGGCTCTTTTCTTAGAACCATTCATCTTGACTATCTGATTTGGCATCTTCACTTCCTTTGGGTTTAAATCCAAATTCAATCCCCTTCTCTGGATTCGGATCAGTAGGCTGATTTTTTGAAGAATAGGAGGTCTTACCAGGTTTTTTCTTAGGAAGAGAATGTTGGGAAATTCTATCATTTCCTGAAGATTTCTCATTTTTATCAGAGTAAGTTTCATCTCCATTAGAATAAGTATTTCCATCGGATGAAGGTCGCTCTGGCTGAGGGTGATGATTGAAAGCCTTTAAAATGTCTTTCACAACCCCTTTCGCGGCGTTTCCTATCTCCTCACTTATTGGCCTTCCTGGATTAATCTCAGGTTGTCCTGACTTACTTTTACCTTGAGGCGTCATACCTTCGTGATTTGTTCTGGTTTCTCCATGTCGCTCATCTTTCTGACACGCTTTTGTAGCCGCATCCCATTGATCTTCTTTGAATATGCTACTTGAACGGTCTAGCTTTTGCGGTACTTTACGTTCCCGATCCAGCACTTTAATAGGCTGAGAATCTAATGTTGTGCCGTTAGTGAAATCTCCTCGCAATGCTGATGCTTCATTTGGCAATCCAAGGCATATGGATACAGGTTTTAAAGATTTAGAAGCAGCATACCAAAGCTTCTCTCGAAACTCAGGAAGATCGGGCCACAGAAAAATCTTACTCCTCTCATAATTTAACTCTATCAACGATTCTGGCTTAGCGGAACTTAGTCCATCCGCATTTTCTTCGAGACTTTGATACGTAGCAAGCTTTGGCGACTTGCTACGTATAGAGTAGCTTTTCTCATCCCAAGATGGCAGCACATACTTCTTATAGAGATCCCTGAATGCTTCCAACTGCATTGGAAATGGCTGAATTTCTGTCGAACGAAAGACATAGCCAAGGAAAACGTAGAGGGGTCTACCTTGTCGATCCTGTGTCTTCTCATTAGAAACATCTAGTACCATACAGGTAACACCAAAAATACAATGAGTGCGGTCTTTAAAAATTGACCAACGCGGTTGCTCTGCCAACTGTTCAGCCAAAAGCATAGTTGCATCGATATGTCTTTCTAGTAAAGCCTGATTTGCCATCTGAAAATCAGCTCGATCCGGAACCTGAAAATCTTCCGGCACTACTAGAAAACGAAAGTCAACTTCATAAGTTCGACCAAACACAAGTGGAGCACACTTTATTTCAGACATTGATTTCCTGCTCCTCTCCTCTAAAGTAAATCTTCGCCCGTCCTAACTCTTTTGATAGCAATGCTAACTTATCTTGGACTTCATTTGCTAGAGCCTGATTCTTTCTAAGTTCTTCATTTGCCTTGGTAATTTCATCGCTATTGAGCCATCGTTTAAAACGGTTCTTTGTTGTCATATCTGTTATTTTCTTACCTATGCTAGACTCTTGGTCTTTAGCATAAGCTGCATATTGAGTCAGTTGGCTGTAAATAGCAAATACTAACGGCAAGTGAAGGTTCACAGGGTCTATCTCAGCGTGGGACATGTCTCCTGCTAACCCTTTCCCTAGACTAACAGGGCAAATTGTTACAAGCCATTTTTCACTAGAGGCAAACAAACCTGTAAAAAGCTTCTTGATATCGTCTCTTATCTCTTCAGCCTCCCTGTGCAGGCATAAGTCATATTTAGTGATGGCAATAACCACAGGCACAGGGCCTTTTTCCTCATGTAACTTACTGAGAAACTGATTCATTCGGTTAATTCCAATATTTTTTGCCCGTCTTATGGCATCAGATCCGATCTTAGTGGATAGATGCTCTCCAGAAATACAAAGGAAAATACAGGAGGATTGTCCCAAGCTCTTCTGTAGCTCCTGAACATCAGCTTTATCCTGTTTATCACTCAAAGCACCACCTCGATAGTCAAGCCATTCAAACCCCATCAGTTTTCTAAATCCATAGTTGAAGTTAAAAGCATAATTGTGGGTTGCTGACGTGCCGGGTGGAAATCGATCCTCGCCTCCATCGCTTAATTGTTCCCATTTATCACTAAGTTCTATATCTTCGTCTAGATCCTGCGCGCTCAAAGTGAAGCCATGTACACCCAATTGCATGACCGCATACATCCCAACCATGAAACAGGTTTTTCCTGCTCCAGTAGTTCCTAACATTGTGATTATGATATTGTCAGTCATAATGACCTTCCTTACATTTTGAATACATCAAACGGATCAGTACAGTAATTACTAAAGGAGTCAGAGGAACTCCGGCTTACTTTAATGCCAATATGAATTTTAGAAAGCTCCTGAACATAGCTACTAACACTTTTATCTTGCTGAATGCAAGGCAATTTCTGAATATACTGAATTAATGCCTCTGTCGGCTCTTTGATTAACTCAAACTCTTTATATTGTTCAACAGCCTTCAGCATCTGGGACTCAGCCATCTGACGATCTGTTATACTACCATTCCACTTATCTCCAACCCACTTAGCAAATCCTCCAAGTCCTTGGCTTTTCTCTACCCAGGCTTGTGCCTGATTGTAATGATTCTCAATCAAATGAGCAGAAATAGTAGCTTTGGAAAGCACTGCTGCGTGCAGAGTAAAGAGTAATGGCATAGAGACATTTGCCGATCGGACTCCACAAGCAATCGGGACAAAAGCACCCATTACCCACTGACTCGCATTAACTAGGTCAATCAAACTCTTGAATGGTAGGAGAAATGACTCTTCAAACTTAATGATAAGATCCGCTTTGGTGAGAACAACAGCAAGTGCGATGGGATGTTCTGCCTCTTGGACAGCACGACCTACAAAATTAGTCATTCTACCAAGCTGAATTGCTTTTTGATTACCTTTTGCAAGTGCATCACAATCGCAAAACATCATAATGCCATCTGCTTGCTTTAAGTCTTGAACCAAAAGGCTTGCTTGCTCGTTGGACTGTTTTTCGGTTATCGCCCCTCCTCGGTAATCCGCCCAGACGAACGGGAACTTATCCTGACCTTGGTACTTTAGATTGAATTCATATTCATCACGCTGAGCCGTTGGGGATGGATAACTTCCAGTACGAATCATCTGAGCTAAATCAAGCAGCCTAGAATGGTCATGAGATTTGGAAATTTTTAGGTGAAAGCCTTCAACTCTCTGCTGCATTGTTTCATAAAGGGCGGCCATGTAAGTTGTTTTGCCAACCCCAGTATGTCCAAGCATGACGATCCTCATCGGGTTTTCCTCTTAAGATTTACGTTTTTTTGAGTTCAAGTATCGTTGCTCATGGATTACACAAAACGTTCAAGTATCCTAAAACCACTCTGTGTCTTGCTCTGTAGAGCTAGATTTGTCCTGAGTGTCTTTTTTTCGGAAGCCATACGGCATCTCTGAAATATCAGGTTCTTGGTTACTCAAAGATCGCCGATTACCAGAAGCAGAAGTACGAGATTTCTTTGATCTTCTGTAAGGTTGTTTGGCTGTTTTCTCCTCAACACCACGACTTATCAGCCATTTTCCTGCAATCCAGCCAAGACTTCCCCCCAACAAGGAACCTAACACTACGAACACCCTGGATGTACTAAATACCCCTGTCACTTGTGACATTAATAGTGCACCTAGCAAAGAACCAATGGCTTTCTTGTTATAAAATCGATTCGCTTCATCACTTGGTAAAAGGATATTCTCTTTTTCATCTTTTTCTTCTGCCTTAGATGGAGGTGTAGAAGTAGATGAAATATTTGCTGATCGAGCTATGGTCTCTTTTTGGGCAACTCCTCTGGCAGTAATATTCAAAAATGAGCAATTAACAATGTTTCTTGATGCCTCCAGGCCCAAACATAAAGATACAAATCTGTCTCCTAATAAAATATGAGAAGAAGCTATATTCCAAAGTGATTGTCGATTCGTTTCTGAGTCAGTCCAAACAGTGATTGAACTGGCACTGCTGTTCAATTCAAAGAAGTTAGAGTCTGAAATGTAGAAATTTTGAGAAGGAGAGTAAATTAGCTCTTGATAGCTCGATCGCTTTGGTGTTCTACTATCCGAATGGTAAGACTTTGTAAACCATTGGTCTCTAACGTAGCTGTACAAGTGCCTAAAAAGTTGAAAACTATTTTCGGAGTAAGGAGGGGGAAGCGGTAGTTGCCCTTGTGCATTCGCAGTAGCAACATATCCAGCACAGAGGTATAATGGCCTGCTTTTCGAGTCTCTAGTTACCTCATTAGATAATTCTTCCATTCTTGATCCCAGCAATTCACTAGCCATAGAAGTAATACCCACAATGCAGTAGTTGCTGTTGGATAGCAAAAACCAACGTGGATAGCCAGGAATCTTCTCCGCTAAGCCAATGGTTGCATGAGCGTGTTCCAAAAACCAATTTTGATCGTCAGCAGTGAAGTTCTCAGGAACAACAATGAAACGAAAATCTACTTCGTATGTTCGAGCATAAACAATAGCTGCCCACTCAGACATTTGTACTACTCACTTAACTTTTGTATTACTCATTTAACTTTAGATAACTCCTAAGAATAATAATTAATTAAACATAGCACAGCGTACCATTTCAGAAATCCTAAAATTGTTAACAATGCTTCATATTCATGTGGATAGTCACGTCAGAAAAGTTGACCAGACTGACATTCTGGAAACCGACTCCACATGCCCAGCACACCACCGACTTGTTTGATGACATGAGTTTGGCTCCATGCCATTTGATCTAGCCCTGTACAAATGTATTTCTAATCCTGTAGCTGAGTAGTTACGCCACCCCACAACTACTCATACGGTTTTAGCCTGGTTTGGCGACCGCTCTAGCTGCCTGGAACATCTTTGTAGAGCCTTGGTATATCATAGATGACAGATACTCTGTCGCCAATGAGGGTCTATGTATTGGCACATAGTTTCAAATTTGGTGCCTCATATAGAGTAAGGGTTTGAGGCATTATCCAAGGGCAAAAAAGACCACGATTTTCTTGGTTTTTCCACAAGCACAAAATTGTGTGCGTTTCAGCCAAGTCTTTAATGTGGATAATGACCCTCAAACCCATATCAGGCAACAAGCACCAAATTCTGAACTATCTGGTATTGGCATCAGCCTGCGAGTTGACGGCTATCTCTTAAGTAGTGCCATCCAAAATGGCAAGAGCCACAACCAGGCATAAATGTTCGAGAGCATCAAGTGAGCGTAAACGGGACGCTTCCAACTGAAAGGTACTGGGCGATCGACTGAATTTGCAGTTCTAGCTGTTCAGTAGTGAGGAGGCTGTCTTTCAGAAGATCAGCAGGGCGTCACTGAGCTGAAAGGTAGAAACGCCGATTGGCTCGCCCATTTTTTGGCAGAACTAAAAGAACAGAAGCTGAAGAAAGAAGGGGAGGCTCAAGGATTAAACAGTGATGAATAACCCCACCAGCGCACTGATCAAATATTTTCGGGACCAATCACCAGAATTTTGATCCTCGTCAGCTGAGTTCGCATCTGCGCCCACTGCCGAAACACATTCAACCGCCGCTGGTCAAGATTGTTTAACTCACTAAGGTATTGGGCAGTATTCATACTGTCGGCTACAAAACGGTAGTTGAGGCTCAGAATCTCCGTCCGCAGCGTTGAACGCCTACCGATCTCCTGTTCCCCCTGAAACTCACGCTTCAGCGTTTCAAAGGTCAGCACCTGCAACATCACCTCTTCCCGCAAATCATTCGCCATCTCTGCCCGTGAGCGCTCCACCTCCGCAACCTTCACTTGCAGGTCAGCAATCCCGATCTCCCGCTGCTGCTGGGCATCACTGCCGCCGCCAAGATTCCGAAACAACGGTAAGCCAATCAACGAGAGGATATTGTTAATCCCTCGTGACGGGCTAATAAAAATGTCCAACACATTTTCCAGGAAGCCGCGTTCCTCCGTCTGCACGACGCTGCCCGGTACGGGTACGTTGGAGGGGTCAGTCACTCGCTGCACAGTCTCAACCCTGATCAGGTCTTGGAACAATGGCTCAAAGATGCCAAGTCTAATTGAGCGCTGGTTATTTGTTCGAGCCAATTCGATCCGTTCGTTGATGGCCTCTACCCGGATGTCAATCTCTGCCAGAGTGGGATTATTGGCGATCGCCATTTCTTGCAGTTGCAAGATACAGGACTCTGACGCCTCCAGGCAGGGCAGCTCCCCTAACATGGCACTCCATGAATCATCGTTGATTTGAAGCTGTATCAGCCGCTCTAGTGAGTCTCCAGCCGGATTAAGCGGGTTGGTGTCCTGCTCAAAGATTTCCTCTGCCTCCTCGATGCTCATTCCCTCATCGGGGGGTAGTTCCTCATCAAAGGGAACCGCTTGATCAACGGGTAGTTCTGTCGCTGTCGGTGGTGGCTCCGGTGGTAGGGGTAACGCTCCCTCCTGGGCGCTCGCCGTCGTCGCCGTCGTCACCATCAGTAACCAAAGTAAGCTCGACAATAAGATCTTGGTCATTCTGCCCTTCCCACCTGAGACGTTGAATTCTGCCATTAAAAGGGCTGCGTACCGTTGCCAGAGATAGCAATTGCATCTCTAGCTGAGCCTTCTGCTGGTCAAGCTGACTGAGCTTATATTGGCGATCGCTTTCAGATTCCTGCTGGCGCTGGATCTGTTCACTGCGTTGCAGGTCGTTCTGCTGCACTTGCAATAGTCGATTGCTCATCATGACTGAATGCTGATACTCTTCATGCTGCCGATCGTTCTGCGCCTGTGAGAGTTTCGCTTGGGCAAGTACGTGTTCTGCCTTCGCCTGGTCTAGATCGCGCTGCCGTGCCGCTAGTACCTCTTCTTCGTGGGGTAGAACGGCCTCCGGCACCTGGTCATCAGGCAGGTTATCGACCATATCCACCATGCGCTGCTGCTGGTATAGATCTCGCTCTGCTGCATCTACCTTGAGCCGCATCCGTTCTACTTCAGCTACTTCGCCTAAGAAATTTGCCGGGGGTAATCCTGCAACTTCTGAAATTTGCCGAGCTGAGGCAGGACCCGATAGAGGTTGCTGCGCCTTACCGATCTGGAGTTGTATCCGTTCAAGCCGCCCGCCTAGTCGCTGCCGATCGCGTACCCGATCTGAGAGGATGCCGCCTTCTTGGATGCGATCGCCTTCCTTCACCTGTAGGTCTGATGGGGATGAGAGGGTTAATCGTAGCGTGATCTTCCGTGCCGTTCCTCCTGATAGCTGCTCTCCGGTGATTACGGTTGCTTCTGGTGGTGTCTGCTGTGATATCGCCTTCCCGCTGCATCCGGTGCATAGTACCAGCAGCACCATAAACGTTGCCAGTCTCACAGCGTCCTCTCCTTGATGATTGCTTTGCCGTCTAGAATCCAGAATTCCCCTAACTGGCTAGCAATCTGCGATGGTCTAGCATTTTGTAATTCAAGCTGGCCACCCCACATGCGGATGGTGTTGAATTCCTCAAGGCTGGGTGCCATCTGTAGGTCTGTGCTGTCTTCTACTAGCAGTGAGCCGCTGATGTAGCAGTTCTGAGGCAGGCGCAAGATCCAATCGGAAACGGCGATGTCTTTGAGGGTGACTTCTTGGGCGGTGATGTTGAGGCGATCGCCATACTCGACCTTCACTTTGTTGGGCTGGATTTGTGAATCTGGGGAGTTCCCAATCTTGTAAAGCTTCCCGGTTATTTCTTCTTGCCCGATCAGGTCTGTGGCGCTGGCTTCTAGGATCGTGTATCGGCTGCTGATGGCCTGCTGGGTGTATCGGTGCATTCCTTCCACCCTGGCGATAATGATTTGACCAGAGCCGTACTGCTGGTACAGTTTCGATGCCGTTCCTACATCCTGGAAGAAGCCCCGTGCAAATTGTTCACTGATGCCTCCGGCGCTGGCTAGGTTGATGCTGGTTGCTGCTAAAAAGACGGCGATCGCTAGTACCCAATACTCCCAGGTGGAGCCGCTGGTTAGTCTGGCTCTGGGGTTGCCAGGGATGACTAATCGGGCTGTACTCGGGAAGAAGGCGGCAGTGCCTGCTTTGGTGAAGCAGTCGGCAAACCATCCGCAGAAGTGCCCTAGGTTGAGCGCTGCCCACCAATGCCAGTGCAGCCAGAACAGGATGGGTAGGGTGGCGATCGCTAATACTCCCGATGAGGCGAAGCTATGGGTGATGGTGCGGTGGGGATAGCGTTCTTCTAGATACCGGGCGATGGGGTAAAGGACTTTGCCGATGTAGCTATCGGTTTTGTCTAGGTCTGGAAACTGTGAACCGATGAATGC
>Ga0335395_10001975_pt1 | contig 12715 bp, 8 predicted proteins | sample MAT02_FD_205744 | JGI IMG/M metagenome (GOLD analysis project Ga0335395, IMG submission 205744) | Freshwater microbial communities from Lake Fryxell liftoff mats and glacier meltwater in Antarctica - MAT-02 (spades assembly) (version 2) ...
TGCTGGAGGCGTACGAGGCGGTACGGTCGGTTCGGGTTCTCCACCTCTCGGACATCCACTGTGGTCGGCCCTTCGTGGCCGAGCATGTCGCGGCGGCCGAGGCGGTCGCGGCTGGGTCGCGTTTTGATGTCATCGTGGTGTCCGGCGACTTCTCGCAGCGTGCGCGAAAACGCGAATTCCGCGCGGCACGTGAGATCCTTGATCGATTCCGTGCTCTCGCGCCGGTCCTCACGGTGCCGGGCAACCATGATGCCGCCTGGTGGCGTGCACCGTTCGGCGTGGGAAATGCGTCGCGCCTCCACGCCCGGTACCGCACGTTCATCGACGACACGCTGGAGCCCACGATGCGCGTGCCGGGTGTTTCGGTGGTCGGGCTCAACTCCGCGTGGGGAACGCTCGCCCCGGCGCTCACGTGGTATCCGCGGGACTGGCGGGTGAAAGGCGGACTCACGCCCACCCAGCTTGATGCCGCCGCCGCGCGGCTCGCCGCGAGTCCAGCCGACGATCTCCGCCTGCTGGTGGTGCATCATAATGTGCTGCGTGGTCGGCTCTCCAATCGATGGGGGCTCAAGAAGCCCCGCGCCACGCTCGACCGCATCGTGGCCAGCGGCGCCCACGTGGTGTGCACCGGCCACGACCACGAGGAGCGCATCGAAGTGGTGACGCGCGGCGAGCAGTCGCTGCTCGTGAGCGCGGCGAACACGCTGAGTACGAACATGCGGGGTCGGCGCCCCAGCGCGCTGAACGTGATCGAACGCACCGCCCATGGTGTGCAGGCGACGGCGTGGACTTTTGATGCCAGCGAACAAGCGTTCCGGCCGAGTGCGATGACGGCGACGCTGCCTCTCACCGCTCCGACAGCGCCTTCGCCTCCCCGCTGAACAAGTCGCGCTGCGTCAGGTGCCGCTCCACGGCAGCCAGCAGTCCTGCCAATTCGGACTGCGCTTCGGCGAGAGCGCTGCGAAACAGCCAGCGGTACCACACCATCGACAAGCCGGCGGCGCCGGCGCCGAGCGCCACACCGGGAAGCGCTGCCAGAGCGAGCGAGCCCATCAAGCCGCTCAAGGCCACCGCACTCCCCGTCGCGGTCAGCGTTCCCGCACCACTGAGAATGGCCCAGTCGAGGATGAGATTACGACGCAGCCCTTCGCGCAGATCACCCGTGATCACCACTTCGCACATCGGGCGTTGACCCGTGCCGCGCGACTGCAACGTCACGCTGAGATCAAATAACTCGATCTGCTCGAGGCGATACAACAGTTGGTTTTGCTTCGCCAAGTAGGCAAACGGATTGCCCGCGGCCTGCGCGGTCAGCCGCGGCACCGCGAATCGCAGCACACCACCATCGAGTGGATGACCGTTGACCGAATCGCTCACGCTCAAGCGGTAGGGATCGGCAGTAAACACGGCGCCAAGTGCCGCCAGCGTGGTTTTCGCACCGGCCGGAATCACGCGTGACACGCTGATCGACCGATCAGTCACCCCGAGCATCGTGGTGAACTGACGGTCGCGTCGTTCGGAGAGGACGACCACCGGCGACGGCGCGCCACCCGGCGATTGCCGCTCGGCGAGTGCCAGCGCGACGTACTGGCGGGAGATCCCGGCATCCACGGCAGCGGCCTCGACGTCGCGCATTCGATACGTGCCCGTGCCCGCCGATTGGTGGACGCCGGTGCCGGTACCGGCGCCCGTGATCGCAGCGTTCCGCTCCAACCGATGAGCCGCCTCGGCTTGCAACTGCGCCGCGCGCTGCCACACCGCCTGCGCCTCACGCTCCGTCAGCAAGGAACCGGGCGCGGCATCGGCCACGGCTCGCTCCTCCTGCTCCGCGTCTCGGAGCGCGGCGTCCAGCGCGGAGGCCAACGCATCGGCGCTCGGGTAGCGGGTTGCGGGATCCTTGCGCAGGCAGCGGGCAATAACGTCACAGACGCTCGTGGGGACGACGGGGGCGACGTCGCGCAGCCACGGCGCCGCCTTCTGCACGTGCGCCACGAGCACACTGGCCGGGGTGCCGTCAAACGGCACCTGGCCACTGAGCGCGTGGAAGGCCACACACCCCAGCGCGTACAGATCACTGCGGCCATCAAGTGGCTCACCAGTCACCTGTTCAGGACTCATGTAGTGCACCGAGCCCAGCACGTGCCCGTCCATGGTGAGTCCGCCGGCGGCGAGCTGCGTATCATGCGCGATACCAAAGTCGGACAGCACGGCGCGCCCGGACTCACGATCAATCAAGATGTTGTCCGGCTTGATATCCCGGTGCACTACACCGCGCGCGTGCGCGTACGCCAGTCCCCATGCCACCTCGCGGAGGATGCGCACCACGTCGGAGGCGGGCAGGACACCGCGGTCGCGGATGCGATCACCGAGTGATTCGCCGTCGATGAACCGCATCGTGAACCAGACCGTACCCTCGGTCTCGTCGGCCCGGTACACGTCGATGATATGGGGGTGCTCGAGACGCGCGCTCGTACGCGCTTCCCGAAGAAACCGCTCGCGCTGTTCTATGTTGGTCTGCTCGGCGAGCAACACCTTGATCGCCACATTCCGGTCCAGAAAGCGATCCCGTACCAGCCAGACGGCGCCCATGCCCCCTACGCCCAATGGACGGATGACGTCAAAGAGCGCGGCGAGTGCCAACGGAAGCGGTGGGGGCATCATGGACGTGAACTTATCGGCCAGACTGCCGGACGGCAGCGGCAGACAGAGATTTCGCGCGCAGGGAGCGACGGAGCGATCTACCTGCGGCAGCACGTTGCGCTGCAGCCATCGGAGGCGCCATTTTCCCCACGATGAGTCTTTTCGGCTGGCAGCTCGGTTTTGATTTTTTCGGCACGGCGCCCGCCGCGTCGAGCAAGCCGTCTCCGGTCGTATCAGAGGGCGTCCAGCCCACGCCTCCCAAACCTGCGGCCCCATCGGGGCCTTCGCTGCCGTTATTGGCCGCTGCATTCGCCGTCACGCCTGCCCCCGCAGACGACCATCGGCCGGCGCGTGGTCGCACCGCGCTGCGGGCACGCACGGCGGTGCTCTATTCGCGCCTCGAGGACTTCGGCCTTCGCGGGGTGGACGGCCTTGTGCTCATGCGGACACGCACCGTGATGGTCAGCCTCATCGGTCGCACGTTGCGTATCCACGAAGACTACGCCGAGGCGCCGGAGTCGGTACTGCGCGCGATCGTGGCGTTCGCGGTCGCGCGCACCAAGCATGAACGCGTGGCGGCACGCGAGGTGATTCTCGCGCACGATGTAGACCGGGCGCCACCGCAGCGTCGGCGCGAGCCGCCCCGTCCCGGTGATCTTTCGTTGATTGCGCAGCTCACCGAAGCGCATCGCGACCTCAACGCCAGGTGGTTCGCGGGCGCGCTCTCCACGATTCCCATCGGGCTGTCGGGGCGCATGGCCACACGACTGGGCCACTTCGATCCGGGCTCACGGCACACGACCGCAGAGATCGTGATGTCGCGCACGCATGTCATCAAACATGGCTGGCGCGAGGCGATGCACACGCTGCTGCACGAAATGGTGCACCAGTGGCAGCAAGAGACGGGCCGGTCGGTGGATCACGGCGCGGCGTTCCGCGACAAATGCCGCGAGGTGGGGATTACGCCGGCCGCGCGACGGGATGTCACGCCGCTCGAGATGAGACGGAAGGGACGCGCGGGATAGGTGCCACACGGTTGCGGGTGCGATCGCGTTCCACGAACGATTCACCGGAGATTTGCAATGCGCCACGGCCCCCGATCATGCGCTGATCGGGGGCCGTGGTCTATTCATCAAACACGGCAGTTACGGCGTGATCGTCGACGTTCTCGATGCGAACCGCCATGTGCTCCCTTCACCGGGAACGCCGATCGTTCCGGCGATCCCGCCATTCGCCGAGAGCGCTGCGGTCGTGGCCACGCCTGGGCGCAGTCCCCAGTTGGTGTTGAAACCGCTCACGCCGGAGAGGTCGGGGAGTTCTTCCGCATAAGAACCCCCGGCGTTGTAGAACGCCCGTGAGGACGAGGTCGTCCACACGCGACTCGTGCCCTGGCCCGTTTGCTGAAAGGTCACTCCAATGCCGTCGCCATACTCCGCCTGCCACGAACCGCTGGCGCGGAGTCGGACGTACGGCGATGCACCAAGCGAGGTGACCGACGCTGCCGTCAGCTGCCCGCCCAACGCGATCGTACGATTTGCGAGTTCACGGTTGTACTGGAACACCCCACGCAAGGTGTTGCCATCCTGTGCGCCGGCGGTCGCAAACACGAGGTGGAAGTCACCGGCCGCCAGACGGTTGCTCGGCACGCCGTACACCGTGCGGGGGCCCGTCGTCGGAACGAGCGAACCGAAAAGGAACGAGCCGCTCGTTCCGTTGCCGGTAACGAACGAGGTGATGGTCTGCGAAAACTCACCGGCACCCACTCCGGTCACGGAGTACGTGGCAGTGGCCGGCGCAAAGGATTCCGCACCGGTGAAGTCGATCACGGGGATGGTTGATCCCGCCGCATAGTTCACATTGCGGCGGAGCGCCACGCGATCCGGAATCAGCGACGGAATGGAACTGGCGTCGAGCGTCGTGGCGTAGCGGAAGGCGAGCAGGTCGCCGATGCCATCACCGACCTCGGTCATACCGAATGTCGTGGTGGGACCAGTGGCGCTCCCGAATCCACCGTTGAGATATGCGCTACCCGTTTGCCCAGCGCCGAGGTTGGCAAAGCTGCCGTTGAGCGACTTGCCGAGCGGGTTGGAGGTGCATTCCTGCAGGGCGTTGGCCGCCATCTCCGTCGCCGTGAAGTTGAACACGGCCACGTTCGCTACGCCGTCCTCCAAGGGACGAACAATCGCCACCGAGCCGACGCCCGTCTGGCTGAAGCTGTACGTGTTGTTGGCACCCGCGGTGACCCGCGTCCACGCCCCCGAGGTGCCGCTGCGCACGGCAAAGAACAGCGGCAAATCGGTCGGATCGCAGAAGCGCCACGCGATATTGCCGCCGCCACCGCCGCTCGCCGTCACGGTGCCGGCCACGCTGGTGGTCACGTTGGCCAATCCGGTGGCCGCGCCGGTTATGGTGGCGTTAAACGGCCCGGCGGCGGCATTGGCCAAGGCGGAAAAAGTGATAGTCGACGAACTGCCCGTGACCGACGCCGGATTGAACGCGGCCGACACCCCGGTGGGCAGCGGACCGATCGTGAGATTCACCGCGCCCGTGAACCCGCCCGTGCGCGTGATGGTCACCGTGCTGGTGCTGGTGGCTCCCTGGGTCACGCCCGTGGCCGTCGCGGAGAGCGTGTACCCCTGCGCTGCGGACACAGTGAGCGCGATGGTGGTGGTCTGTGCGGTCACGCCGGTGCCTGAGGCACGCACGGTGAGGGTGTAGCTGCCGGGGGCGGTGCCAGCGCCAACGGTGAGCGCGAGCGACGAGGTGGTCGCCCCTGCGGCGATCGAAGGCGGCGTAAACGCGGCGGTGACCCCCGTCGGAGCGCCTTCGAGCGTAAGCGCCACGTCTCCCGCAAATCCGCCTACCCGGGTGATCGCGACGGCACTCGTTGCACTGCTGCCCGCCGCTGCGGCGAGCGTGGGCGAGCCTGCGGTGACGGTGATTCCAGGCGCCGCCGCCACCGTGAGCGCGATCGTGGTGGTCTGCGTGGTCACTCCGGTGCCCGTGGCGGTCACCGTCAGGTTATACGCCCCGGGCGTCGCGTTAGCGGCCACGGCCATTGTGAGCGTTGAGGTGGTGACCCCGGTTGCCAGTGAGGCCGCCGACAGAGTCGGCGTCACGCCCGCTGGCGCGCCGCTCACCGCGAGGGCCACAGCGCCGGCGAAGCCGCCCGTACGCGCGACGGTGAGCGTGCTGATGCCGCTCTGTCCTACCGTTACACTGAGCGACGCGGGAGTTGCGGTCAGCGACACAGCGGGGGTCGTCGCCGCCGTGATCGTGAGCCCCACGGTGGCCGTCTGGGCGGCTACACCGGTGCCTGACGCGGTCACCGTGACCGGCGAAGTTCCCGCTGCCGCCGAGGCGGCCACTGTCAACGTCATCGTGCTGCTGGTGGCGGTGCCGGTCAGGGTGGCTGGCGCAAAGCTGGCCGTGACGCCGGTGGGCAGCCCGCTCGCGGCAAGGGTGACGTCGCCGTCGAAGCCATTGCTACGGGTGATCGTCAGCGCCACCGACGCGGCGGCACCCTGCACGACGTTTGCGGTGGCACTACCGGCCGCGAGGGTAATGGCGGGGGTAGGCACGGTCAGCGAGTACGACGTGCTCGCTGCGGTCACGCCGGCACCGGCGGCGCGCACCGTAATCGCGGCGGTGCCCGGAACGGCCGCAGCACCGACGGCAAAGGTGACGCTGGCGCTCGACGTGGCGCCGGTGAGCTGGGCCGGAGCAAACGTTGCCGTGACCCCCGACGGAAGCCCGTCCGCTGTCAGGGACACCGTGCCGGTGTAATTGCCGCCGCGCGTCAGGGTGACCGCCGACGTTACCGAGGCCCCCCGCGCCGCCGTGCCCGTCAGCGGGGACAGCGTGACGCCGATCGACGGCGTCGGAATCGGCGCGATGGGAGTGTCGTCTCCGCCTCCCGAACAGGCCGTTGCCCCTATCGCCAAGGCTATGACTGCTAACGTACGTCGCATGAACCCCTCATAATTTAGAAATACCAGGAATGTTCGATCACCTACATACGATTGCATGACCCGCGCCATGTCAACCAAACGCGGCGGTTCTGCCAGCCGGGGCCATCAGTGGGAACGTCTATTCGCTAGATTACACTGATTCCCCATGACTCCTCCCGATGCTGGCGACCCGACGCTATGTCCACTGACCTCCTGACCGCGAGCGCGATACCCGCGCTACCCTCCGTCGAACTGACGGCCCATCCGGCCGATTTGTTCAACATCGATGCCGCGCTCACCGAAGAGGAACGGGCGATCCGGGATACCGTCCGGCAATTCGTCAACGAGCGGGTGCTGCCGATTATCGGCGACTGCTACGTGGATGGCCGCTTCCCCGACGAGCTGATCCCGGAACTCGCCGAATTGGGCGTCCTCGGCGCCAACCTCCCCGAGGAGTACGGCTGCGCCGGACTGTCGAGCGTTGCCTATGGCCTCATCATGCAGGAGCTCGAGCGCGGTGATTCCGGTCTGCGCTCGTTCGCCTCGGTGCAGGGCGCCCTCGTGATGTATCCGATCTTCGCCTTCGGCTCCGAAGAACAGAAGCGGCACTATCTGCCCAAGCTGGCCAAGGCGGAGATGATCGGCTGCTTCGGGCTCACCGAAGCCGATCACGGCTCCAATCCGTCGGGGATGATCACGCGCGCCCGGGAACAGGCCGACGGCAGCTGGATCATCAATGGCGGCAAGATGTGGATCACCAACGGCACCAAGGCGCAGGTGGCCATCATTTGGGCAAAGACCGGCGAGAGTCACGACGACAGCACCATTCGCGGGTTCGTGGTGGATACGTCGCTGCCCGGCTTTCACGCCAAGGACCAGAAGGGCAAGCTTTCATTGCGAGCCAGCCACACGTCGGAGCTCGTGCTCACCGATGTGCACGTGCCGGCCGATGCCATCCTGCCCGCCTCGAAGGGACTCAAAAGCCCGCTCATGTGCCTCACCCAGGCGCGCTTCGGCATCGCCTGGGGTGTCCTCGGCGCCGCGATGGCCTGCTTCGAAGAGGCGGTGTCGTACGCGAAGAACCGCGTGATGTTCGACCGGCCCATCGGCGGCTTCCAGATCCAGCAGGTCCGTCTGGCCGACATGCTCACGGAACTGGTAAAAGGCCAGCTCGTGGCGCTCCATCTTGGGCGCCTCAAAGATGCTGGCAACTTCACGCCCACCCAGGTGTCGCTGGCCAAGCGCAACAACGTGAATATCGCCACCGACATCGCACGCGAAACCCGTCGGTTACTCGGCGGCAACGGCATCCTCGCCGAGTATGGCGCGATGCGGCACATGGCCAATCTGGAGAGCGTCTACACATACGAAGGCACGCATGACGTGCATTCGCTCATCCTCGGCCAGGCCATCACGGGGCTCAACGCGTTCAAGTAGCGCGACGTACGGTGCGAGTGTGCACACATGACGGCTCCGTCGCATTGCCGCAGACGGAGCCCGGATCTAGCTTCTGGTAGTTGGATCCCTGCCTTTTTGACTCTTTCGTGGAGCGACCGCGGTGAAGATTGCCGTGTGCATCAAGCGCGTTCCGGTGATGGAAGTGAAGTTCGTCATCACCGCAGACGGCACCCGTGTTGAAGAAACGGGCCTCAAGTACGATATCAACGATTTTGATCTGTGGGCCATCGAAGCCGGCTTGCAGCTGAAAGAAAAGCACAACAACGTGGGCGAGGTGGTGGTGATCTCGCTCGGTCCCGACACGGCGCAAGAGCAGATCCGCAAGGCGATGGCCATGGGCGCCGATCGTGGCATTTTGCTCAAAGCTGACAGCGCGCCGGCTGACGGTCTCGCCATCGCGCGGGCTCTTGCGGCAGAACTCAAGGATGGTGGCTACGACCTGGTGTTGTTCGGACGCATCGCCATCGATTCCATGAATCAGATGACGGGGCCGATGGTCGCGGAACTCCTCGACCTGCCTTGTGTGACCAACGTCTTCAAGCTGGAGATCACCGGCGCCACCGCGCGCGCCGAACGTGCGCTGGAAGGCGCCAGCGAAGTGGTGGAGTTTCCGCTGCCGGCGCTGCTGACCATCGACGACGGCATGAACAAGGAACGCTTGCCATCGCTCAAAGGCATCATGGCGGCCAAAAAGAAGCCACTCGAAATCAAAGCGGCGCAGTTCAGCGACGTGCGGGTCTCCATCACCAAGATGGCGCTCCCCGCCGACCGCGCGGCGGCCCGTATTCTTGGCGACAGCTCGGCGGCCGTTCCCGAACTGATCCGTCTCCTCCAGACCGAAGCGAAGGTGCTCTGATCATGGCCAATGTTCTGGTGTTCGCCGAAGTGCGCGGTGGTGAGTTGCGCAAAGTGGCTTATGAAGCGGTCACGGCCGCGCGTGCGCTCGCGGAGTTGTCTGGGGGTGGTAGCGTACATGCGGTGCTGGCGGGCGGTGCCGGGATCGACGCGAAAGCCGAGGCGCTGGCACAGTACGGCGCGGACAGCGTGCTTGTGCTCGAGCATGCGGGCTTCACGCAGTACAACCCGGAGGCGCTCGCGGCCACGTTGGCGCAGCGTCTTGAAAGCGGTACATACGCGTATGGCCTGTTCAGTGCCACGTCGCAGGGGCGTGATTTGTCCCCACGCGTGGCGGCCAAGTTGGGCGTCGGCCTCGCAGCCGATCTCACCGGACTCGCCGTTACCGACGGCGCCGTGGTCGGGCAGCATTTCCAGAACAACGGCAAGGTCATTGCGACGCTCACCCTGACCGGTTCGCCGGCGGTGGTGTCAATACGTCCGGCCGCGTTCCAGCCGGCCGTCAATGCGCGTGCGCTGGCCACCGAAGCCATCACGTCGGCGACCGATCCGATGGCGTCCCGCGTGAAGACCGTCGAGCTCAAGCAGGGCAGCGCGGACAAGCTCGACCTCAACGACGCGCCTGTCATCGTGGCGGGTGGTCGCGGGCTCAAGGCCCCCGAGCACTTCGCGCTCTGCGACGATCTGGCTGCCGCGTTCGGCAACGCCGCCGTTGGCGCCACGCGTGCCGTCACCGACGAAGGATGGCGGCCGCACTCCGATCAGATCGGGCAGACGGGGCGCAACGTGAGCCCCGACCTGTACATCGCGGTGGGTATCTCGGGTGCCATCCAGCACCTGGCCGGCATGCGGACTTCGAAGGTCATCGTGGCCATCAACAAGGACAAAGACGCGCCGATCTTCAAAATCTCAGACTACGGGATCGTGGGTGACGTGTTCGAGGTCATGCCTGTGCTGACCGAAGCGGTGCGTAAGGCGAAAGCCGAAGGCTGATGTCCCCGTCCAACATTGTCTTTGCGATCATTCTCGTTGTCGCGCTGGGGTTTTTTACCCGTAGCGCGCAACGACTCAATCGATGGCTGAAAATCGGTCGCGACGAAAACCGCACCGATCATCCCGACGTGCGCACGAAGAACCTGCTGCTCATCGGGCTCGCACAGACCAAGATCCTGCGGGACCCGATTGGTGGCATGATGCACGCCCTCGTCTTCTGGGGCTTCTGTATCCTGGCGTTGGGGACGGTCGAGATTCTCATTCAGGGGCTCTACACGCCCTTCACGTGGGATCTCCTGCTGCCGCGGTTCCTGTATCTGCCGTATGTGGTGTCGCAGGAACTGTTCGCGGTGTTTGTGCTGATTCCGGTGGCGTACCTGTTGTATCGCCGCCTGGTGATCAAGCCGGCGCGTTTCTCGGGAGATCCGGTGCACGGCGGCGACGCGGTGTTCATCCTGAGCATGATCGCCACGCTCATGGTGACGCTGCTGATCATCTTTGCAGCCGATCTTCGCACGGGCGCCTCGCCCGACGGACGGATCGTGTCATCGCTGTTGCTGCCGCTGTTCGGCGGCCTGACATCGGAGTCGGCGCACACGGTATCGCGCGTGTCGTGGTGGATCCATGCGGTGCTGATTCTGTATTTCCTGAATCACTTGCCGGGCTCCAAACATCTGCACGTGCTCACGTCGCTGATCAACGTATGGTTCTCCAACACCAGTGGTCCGGGACGCCTGGGCGCTATGCGCCCCATGGATCTGGAAGCCGAGGACGCCGAACAGTTTGGCGCGTCGGATGTGGAGCATCTGTCGTGGAAGAACCTGCTCGATGGCTATTCCTGCACCGAATGTGGCCGCTGCACGGCGGTGTGTCCGGCCAACATCACGGGCAAGCTGCTCTCGCCGCGCATGATCGTAGTGAACACGCGGGCCCGTCTCACGGAGAAGGCGTCCACGCTCGATGCCATCGGCGTTGGCGGTACGGCCACTGCGGAGCAGCAGGCGGTGCTCGACAAGAATCTCCTCGACGACTGGATCACCGAAGAAGAACTGTGGGCCTGCACCAGTTGTCGTGCGTGTGTGCAGGAGTGCCCGGTATCCATCGATCAGTTGGATATCATCAACGAACTGCGTCGCGACCTCGTGCTCATGGAGTCGCGGTTTCCGGAAGAGCTGCAGCCGGCACTTACCAGTCTGGAGCGCAACGGCAGCCCATGGGCCTTCAGCGCGTCCGACCGCGCGCAGTGGGCAGAGGGTATGGACATCCCCACCATGGCCGAGCTGGTGGAGCGGGGCGAGAAGGCCGACATCCTGTTCTGGGTCGGCTGCATGGGCTCATTCGACGATCGCTCCAAGAAGATCACGGTAGCGTTTGCGCGCATTCTACAGGCCGCCAATGTGCGGTTCGCGATTCTTGGCCAGGAAGAAACCTGTCACGGCGATCCGGCGCGACGGATGGGCAACGAATACCTGTACCAGATGCTCGCCAAGGGCGTCATCGAAACGCTCGACGGCTACGCCGTCAAAACCATTGTCACGTTTTGCCCGCACTGCTTTCATCAAATGGGCAACGAGTTCCCTGACCTTGGCGGCAACTACGAGGTCATCCACCATACCGAGTACATCGAGCGATTGCTCGCCGATGGTCGCGTGCCACTCGACACCGAGCATGGTGAGCGACTCAAGGTGGCCTACCACGACTCCTGTTATCTCGGTCGCTACAACGACATCTACGATGCACCGCGCACGGCACTCAAGCGCGCACTACCCATCATGGAGCTCGTCGAGCCACCGCGCACCAAGGATCGCGGCCTGTGCTGTGGCGCCGGCGGTGGGCGGATGTGGATGGAAGAAAACGTCGGCAAGCGTGTGAACGTGGAGCGCAGCGAAGAACTGCTCGCTACTGGAGCTGATCAGATCGCGGTGGCCTGTCCGTTCTGCATGACCATGATCACCGACGGAGTGACTGGAGCTGGCAGCACGGTGCCCGTGCTCGATATCTCCGAAGTGATTGCCGCGCGTCTCGTACCCGGCGGCGTCACCGCGTAAACGGGGCGGCGCCAGCAGGAACCCGCCGGGTCAGCGGATTTCGAGCGCCGCCTGCGCGGCCGTCAACGTATCGCCGCCGTAACTCACCACGGCATAGAGTACGTAGCGGCCGCGCGGCAATGCCGGCATCGGCACGCGGAGCTTTTCTTCCGCACCTGCCTTCACGACGCGCAATTCCACCAACGGAAGCGCCAGCAGCAGCGAGTCATCCTCGGTCCGCACCTGCAGCTCGCCAACAATGGCCGCAGACTGGACGCCCGTATTGCGGAAGCGCACCTCCACCGACTTCCCCTTCATCACCACGTCGGTGACCTCGCCGCTGAGTGGCGCTCGTGGCGGCGAGTGCAGCGCCGTCGACGCCTGAGCGCGGGCCGCTGCGGGCGTCGCGAAAAGGATACAGAAAGCGAGGGGCGGTAGGAGAAGGCGGGGCATGGGCAGTGATCCAGAGAGAGAGGTACGCTTCTCCGGTGGAAGTTTGGTGCCACGTTACGATGGTGTGGCGGCGCCACGCCGTTACGGTTCCGGCCTCTTCGTCAGGCGCCACAGTCCACGCACTGTCACTCCAGCGGCTCCACTGGTAAAGCCGGTGGATTGCGCGTCGGGTCTGTGGCGTAGCTGCTACATCAATCGGTGGGGAGCTCCGACACTTCTCAGTGACCCGGCCTGGCCCGGCTTGGGGAAAATCTCAGCTGCCGTTAATTCGCGCGGTCGATCACATGGTGCCATAATTAGACTCTACAGTAAAATTCCCTCGGTCCGTAGCGACGATGC
>Ga0335395_10001977_pt1 | contig 12708 bp, 7 predicted proteins | sample MAT02_FD_205744 | JGI IMG/M metagenome (GOLD analysis project Ga0335395, IMG submission 205744) | Freshwater microbial communities from Lake Fryxell liftoff mats and glacier meltwater in Antarctica - MAT-02 (spades assembly) (version 2) ...
ATGTTACCAATGCCGTAAAAGATGGCATTGACGATTTCAACAGACTTTCAGGCAATCCCTGTAGAATAAAAAAAGAAGCGGCTAAGCCGGTTGTTCAAAAATTTAATAAACCTTATAAAATATTATTGGTAGCTGTACTGGCAACTTTTGTAAAATTATTTAAGTAGGGTTAGTAACTACAATTAAAATAAAGGATGCTCCACTTTTACTAAACCGCCCATGTTGTCTAAATCATTCAAATGAAATCACGATCAATCCTGTTTGCAATGGCCTTGTTTTTAGGCTCCGCAATAAAAGCACAAAACGTAGGCATCGGCACTACCACCCCCAATGCCAATGCAGCATTGGAAATAAAAAGTAATAATAAAGGTGTACTGATGCCTTGACTTAGTACAATAGCACGAAACAGTATGACGAATGTTGCCAAGGGCATGTTGGTGTACGATACTACCAAAGTCGGTTTTTACTTTCATGATGGCGGTAAATGGCTACCGATAAACCAACAAAATAGTGATAGTTTACTTCGGTACACTTATCCGGAAATTACACCTGTCAACTCTACTATGTCTGTAAATGGAGTTCTAGGGATAGATGGCCTTTATGGAACACTATATGACAACGGCGGTGCAGCAGGCAATTATGCCAGTAATAGTAATGGTGGCTATACAGTTTATCAAAATGACGATAGTACAGCACTAATAAAGGTAAATGTAGTAAAAATGAATATAGAAAGTCCTTATGATAGCCTTGAAATATATTCTGCTGACGACTATGAACACAAGCAATTATTTACCGGTAACCGAATGGGTACTTTTTATTTTACTGGTGGAATTGATCTGGAGTTTAGGTTTCGTTCAAATGGGGTAAATAACTTACCGGGGTTTAAAATAAACTGGACTAAACTTACTCCCAACTCACTTAAAGCAGAAGCTCCTCCACTTACTGGCTGGTATTTTAATTCAGGGAAAATAGCAGCAAGGGGTGGAGTAAATGTAAATAATAATTGGGCAACCGATAGTTTGGGTATGTACTCTTTTGCTTATGGACAAAATGCTTTAGCAAAAGGTGACCATTCATCTGCCTTGGGAAGTAATTCAGCAGCTTCAGGAAAATTTTCATTGGCAATGGGAGAAGGAAGTATTGCAAGTGGCGATAGATCTGTCGCAGTAGGAGGATTTAACAAAGCAAATGGAAATGGATCGACAGCTTTGGGATTGCAGAATCAAACAAATAGGCAATATGGTACCACTTTAGGCATTTTTAATACTACGAATAATTCTTACAGTACTGCAGTTGGATATAATAATATAGTTAGTGGCTATAGTGCTACAGCAATTGGGTTTGGAAATAAAGTAGATGGAGATTACTCGGCTGTTATTGGAACTAAATTAATTGTAAAGGAAAACCGCTCTTATGCACTTGGTGCCTAGAACGACACAACCACCATTAATAAACATTTTGAAATTGGCAATGGTAGTTCAACTGGAAGAAAAAATGCATTCACTATTTTAAATGATGGAAATACAGGCATTGGCACTACCACACCCACTACAAAATTAGATGTAGATGGAGGCATTCGTACAAAGTATAGCGGCACCATTATTAAATCAGTAACAGGTACTGGCAGTGCAGCGTTGGTCAATTTAACAATACCTGCTTTACCGGCTGGCTGGGATTTTTCAAATACGTTAGTGATGGTTTCAGCAGCCGATGGTATTTCCGGAATTATCTATCAAACCAAATTAACTTCTGCTACCAATATTCAATTGTTCTTTGAGGCCAATGCTACCGGGCCTACAAGGTTTAACTACATCGTTTTTAAATTATAATCAGCAACTAATAATTCATTATAAAAAATATTGCCACTCGAATGGAAAGACGAAAAACTAAATCAGCTAATTACTAATCACACCCAGCTCGGTTCTTCTGTTCAACGCCTTGCCCTGTTCTGTTGCATTATCTGCAATTGGTTTGGTAGCACCAAGCCCTTTTGATTGTAAACGATCCTTTGAAATTTGCCTGCTGGACAGCAAATACTTAACTACTGCCAAAGCCCTGCCGTTGGACAATGCCAGGTTATCCGCATCTTTTCCTACGTTGTCTGTATGGCCGCTGATCAATATTTTTAATTTTGGATTCTCATTCATCAACTGAATTACCTTATCCAGTTCTACCAGCGAGCCGGGGTTTAATTCCGTTTTTTTACTATCGAAGAAAATGTTTTTTAGTACAATTGCAGCACCTGTTACAATGGGTTGCAATGGAATATTGGCTGTAAAAACACTATCGATACTCGGGTCATTTAAATTGTAGTTTTCTGAATAAAATAAATATCCTTTGCGGTTTACATTGAAAGCATAATCTTTTCCAACCGGCAGTGTAGTTAAATAATTGCCCTCTTCATCAGTTTGCACCTTACTGATCAACTGACGGCTATTGATATCCGTTAGTTCAACGGAGGAAGGTAAACCTGCCTTTGTTTGCGCATCAAATACCTGCCCCTTTACCCATAATGTTCTGGGCGGTTGTATGTCGGCTCTTAGTTGAAAGCTATACAAATCTAGGCCGCCTTTGGTGTCACTTCGGTCGCTGGCATAGTAGGCTGTTTTGCCATCAGAAGATACAATCAGCGAACCTTCGTCATCTATCGTATTGATCGGGTATCCCAGGTTTTCAGGTTCGCTCCAGGTGCTATCATTTAACTTTTTTGAAAAGAACAGATCAGTTTGTCCGTAGCCCATGTGGCCATTGCTATTAAAGAAAAGGGTTTGATTGTCGGAATAAATAAAGGAACAACTTTCATCACTGCTCGTATTAATTTTATCACCTAAATTTTCGGGTCGGCCCCACTTACCATTGGCATTGCGATGCGTAACCCAGATATCTTTACCGCCATAACCACCGGCCTGGTTACTGCTAAAATAAATAGCCCGTTTATCAGGTGACAGCGAAGGAGAAGATTCCCAAAAATCAGTATTCACCATTGGCCCAAGGTTCTCCGGTTCACTCCAGCCCTGTTTTGTTTTATAGGATATATAAAGATCACAACTGCCTTGTCCTTCGGGATAATTGCAGCCGGTAAAAATGATCCACTGGCCATCCTGCGAAATGTTTTGTGCGCCTTCGTTAAGGTTGGTATTTACTTTGCCACCCAGTGGCTCGGCTTTGCTCCATTTACCACCAATTAAATCCGATTCATAAAAGTCTTCATCACCGGCAATGCGCCTGGTGAAGATGAGTTTTTTGCCATCAATGGTGAGCGAGGGAAAATATTCCAACGCCGTTGAATTTACGCTATCTCCTAAATTATGTGGTGTAAAAACATAATTGTTGGAAGGATGTTTTCTCTCATATTCCACTGCAAATTCATACACTCTTTTTCGATAGTTGCCAGCCCTTAAACTTTGCGAATTCAACTGGTCGTTTTGTAAAAAACGGTCCACCGCTGTCAATGCTTTTTGAAACTGCCCGAGACCTGCCAATGAGATGGAATAGGGGAGCAGGTAGGTAAATGAATAAACAGAATCCAGTTGAAAGCCTTTCTCAAAATCAATCACCGATGCATCGTATTTTTTAAGATTAGCATAAATGCCAGCCCTTGATAAAAAGGCATCTACAAATCTGGGATCTATTGCAATTGCTTTATTGATGTGGTTGATAGCGGATTCATACTTTTGTTCCTGTGCATCTTCATAAGCCTTCGCATATATTTCGCCTGCTTTTTTATTTACCTTTTCAGGGTCGTACCATTGGGCAGAACATACTGTGGCAGAAAGAAAAAACAGGAAAACAGTTATAATGGGGCGAATCGTGTATGGGGGTTGTTGCATTGATTTTATTTCAGTGAATGAAGATAAAACGAAATGCCCACAGTTTTATTTTAGCAATGTTAAAAGAGGGTGGAGGTGATTGCTGATTGTTGATTGTTAATGGTTGATGTTTGATGGTTATAAGTTATTAGAGAACCTGCAAAACCAGTTGATATTGACAGAATTGATCTTTAAAAATCTTTCAAAATAAGTGCCCCCTGCATTCAAACATGAACCATCAACTATGAACCATGAACTATTTAAATTAAATGTACACTGCATTTTAACCATCAACTATCAACAACCAACCATCAACTCCTTACGGCACATTGATATACTTATGTATTTGCAGGGACAGCTCCCACTGTGGATTTTGTTTGATGTACTCTATGATCAGCGGAGTTACGGTGGAGGCCTTATCCCATTCGGGTTGTAAAAACAATTTACAGTCAGGCGTAACCATGGCCGCATATTGCTCGGCCCATTCAAAATCTGTTTTGTTGAAGATGACCACTTTCAATTCATTGGCAAACGGAACAACACCTGGCAGCGGTGCTTTAAATTTTTTGGGCGATAGGCAAATCCAGTCCCAGTTGCCACTTAATGGGTGAGCACCGGAGGTTTCTATATTGGTTTCAAATCCTTTAGCCTGAAGTGCGGCTGTAAGTGCTGTTAAATCATGCATCAATGGCTCGCCGCCGGTTATTACTACAAGGCCGCCTTTTTTACCTGCTATTATTGGTGCTGAGTTTTCAATTACCAGTTCTGTAATTTCTTCAATTGTTTTTTTAGGATGCGCATTGGCATCCCAGCTATCTTTTACATCGCACCATACACAGCCCACATCGCAGCCGCCCAGCCGAACAAAATATGCTGCCCTGCCCTGGTGAAAACCTTCGCCTTGTAAAGTATAGAAATGCTCCATTACCGGGAGCTGCTGTGATAGGTTGGTTTCTGTTTGAATCATGTTTGGGTCAATAGTGAATTAATGTCGTGTACTTAAATTTCTGTTGCTTTTAAAGTCATAGCATCAACGCATGGAATTATGTGAATTATGTTTCAAAATTAAATCAGTAACTGGATAAGCTGTCTCTTTTGCTTCGGTAACGGCGAAGTGGGTATTCTCCCGATTCCCATCGGGATGAAAGAAGCAAAAGCAGTCCCGATTGTTTCGCATATTTGTCAAGCTAAGGATATTACCTCATTTTTTACCACCTCATATTAATACTGAAAATTAGTGCAACAGTATTTATGCCAGCGGCGTAACCTGTTTGTAGCTTCGCCAATCCATCAATGCAAATCCTGCGCCAGCGGCGCAGCCTGATAATTTGGGTAATGCAGAAAAACGCAAGGTTGCCCCGCTGGGGCAAATGTGCTTTGTGTTAAAAATTTCTACAAACCGGTTACGCCGCTGGCGTAAAAATACCGATAGTTAAACTTCTTGAAACTTTTTCTACATATATGTTATAGCTATTTAATTAAAAAATTAACTTGACCCCAACGCAATTGTCTCGGGTTTCCAGTTACGCACCCGTCGGCTGCGAAGGCGAAACCAATGAGTTTAAAAGAGCGATTGAATTTTAACGATAGCCTTCTAACCTTTTTTAAAAAGATGCTTATTATTGATTTTCACAAACTATTTTTTCATTTGTCTTTGATACAGTCTTTTGGATTCGCTCAGGATGAAACAAAAACAATGCTTCGAATAAAAAGGATAGGATATAAAATATTGCTGAATCATGAATGCCTTCAAAAAATTACTCCTGATTTTTTGCTATGCAGGCATTATAAGTATTCATCATCAAAGCGGCAATGGTCATCAAACCAACGCCTCCCGGAACCGGTGTAATGAAACTACACTTAGGCGCCACGTTTGCATAATCCACATCTCCTTTAATGGCAAATCCACTTTTTTTGCTGGCATCGGCTACTCTTGTAATACCTACATCCACCACTACCGCATTTTCTTTTACCATATCCGCCGTTAAAAAACCCGGACGGCCCAAGGCTGCTACAATGATATCGGCCTGCAAACAAAGCTCTTTTAAATTAGGCGTATGGCTATGGCAAACTGTTACCGTGCAATTACCGGGATACTTATTCTGGTTTAATAAAATGCTGATGGGGCGGCCTACAATATTACTGCGGCCAATTACCACGGCGTGTTTGCCTTTTGTTTCAATTTTATAATGCTCCAGCATCATCACAATGCCGTAAGGAGTAGCTGGAATAAAGGTGGGCAAGCCTTGTACCATTTTGCCCACACTCATCGGGTGAAATCCGTCTACGTCTTTATCGGGGCTGATGAGGCTGATTATTTTGTCTTCGCTGATTTGCTTCGGAAGGGGCAATTGCACCAAAATACCATCCACATCATCATCCGCATTTAATTTTTCAATGGCTGCAATTAATTCTGCTTCCTCAACCATTACCTCCAGCCGGATCAGCGTGCTGGTAAATCCTATCTCCTCACAACTTTTTACTTTGCTGGCCACATAGGTTTCGCTTGCTCCATTGGATCCAACTAAAATTGCAGCCAGATGAGGCGTTTTTTTTCCGGTGGATTTTAACAGAACTGTCTTTTCTTTTACCGCATCCTTTACTGCCTGCGATACTATTTTGCCATCTAAAATTTGCATGGCGCAAAAATAACAACAATTGATAAGAAATGGCGGCTGTCTGCTTTTTTGATAGATCATTTGTGGCAATTCAATATGGTTAGCCCCTGCTGCTGACGGGTGCATTTCAAATTAGCTACGCAGTGCGGCTGCAAAAAAGCCAACATGCACCCAGACTTTAAATCCTCACCCCCTTTCCTTAAGGAGAGGGGGTGGGGGTGAGGATTTAAAACTGTATTTAGTTAAATTTCATTTGCTTATCGATGGTGTGTATATAATTGTCAGAGCGCCTGGTGGTTGGCGAAGGACGCCAACTACGGCCCAGGTATTGAATATTCTTCAGTATAATTTTCAATGCAACTATTGTATAAATTATGAATATGTATTATATTGTTTTTAAGTAAAATTTACCGGCTTGCGAAAACATTTTTTTATCCACTTTTCTTCGTTGTTTTTAATGTTGCCGGAAGGATTTGCTCAATCGCTGCGGCAACCGATCTCGGCCATTTATGTTGGGCTGGGTGCTTATAGCGTGCAGCACAACGATGCTTTTTCTTTTACCAATAACCAGGCTGCGTTGGCACAAATCAAAAATGTGACTGCGGGCGTTTATGGTGAACAGCGCTTTTTACTTTCGGCTACCAGTTTATATACGGCTGCCATTGCAATCCCAACCAAAACCGGAAATTTTGGTGTTAATCTAAAATATGCCGGGTTTAAAAACTTCAATGAAAATCAGATTGGACTGGCTTATGCCCGAAGCCTGGGTTCCGGTGTTGACATCGGTGTACAGTTCAATTATTATGGTTACCGGGTTCCAACTTACAGCAATGCCAATACGCTAACCGTCGAAATGGGGGCCATCATCCATTTGACGGAACAGTTAAATGCCGGTATTCATGTGTATAACCCGATCGGCGGACGATTTGGTAAAACCGGCGAAAAACTAGCTACCGCTTATAAAGTAGGATTGGGGTTTGATGCCTCCGAAAAGTTTTTTGTAAGTGCCGAAATTGTAAAGGAAGAAGATTTTCCGGTAAATGTGAACGCTGGCATACAATACCAGTTTATGCAACAGTTTTTTGCGAGGGCAGGAATTACTTCTGCTACATCGTTGGCTTATGCCGGTGTAGGTATTGGGTGGAAAAATTACCGGTTAGATTTTAGTGGCAGTTACCACCCTCAATTGGGCTGGTCAACCGGGTTGCTCTTGATCTTGAATTTTGGGGAGAACGCAAACAGCCCATCCCGGTAAACGATCGGGAACTTGCCCAGGCTGGGTGGATTTTAAAAGAATAATATTCAATTGCGGTCACTTTATTGAAATGTGCTGAGGCGGATTAGCGACTTGAAATATTGAGAATTTAAATTTTAATACCTGCTACAAACAAATGGCTTCCACAGATAAAATATCAAAACAAAGCCTTTGGTGGGTGCAAGGTTTTTGCAATCTCGTAATTGCGGCAACTCTAACAATTGTGTGCTGTTTTCTATCAAAACAAATTTTTGCCCAGCTACCGGTAACGCCTGCTATTATTGAGCAGCAACTGGAAGATATCACCGAAAAAAATGAGGATCTGGAAACAGAGGATGATTCATTTTTACAGTCGATGCGGCAATATGTAAAAAATCCGATCAATCTAAATGCGCCTGATTTAAGTGGCCTAAAGGAGCTGGGACTATTTTCTCCCATCCAGTTGCAAAACATTATTGGATATCGGGCTCTTTTCGGAAACTTCATCAGCATTTATGAGTTGCAGGCGGTGCCTGGGTTCGATTTGCAACTGATCGACCGCCTGCGGCCATACATTACAGTAAGTACGCCACAAAATGTGATCAGCTCTATCAGAGAAAGAATGGTAAATGGCAGTAGCAGTTTGATTGCAAGAGCGGCGCAGGTAATCGAAAAGCAAAAAGGATTCAAATTGGATGCCGCTTCGGCCAATAACTTCTATCCGGGATCAAGGCAAAGATTATTTTTGCGTTATAAATACCAGTTCAAAAATTTATTGCAATACGGTGTGGTGGGAGAAAAGGATGCAGGGGAACAGTTTTTTAAAGGGGGACAAAAGAGCGGCTTTGATTTTTACTCCGCCCATTTTTTTGCCCGCAATATCGGCGTCATTAAATCGCTTGCACTGGGCGATTTTACCGTAAACCTGGGGCAAGGACTTACCCAATGGCAAAGCCTTGCATTTAGAAAAAGTGCCGACGTACCCAATATTAAACGGCAACTTGCTGTGTTGCGCCCTTATAATTCTGCCGGGGAAATTAACTTTCACCGGGGTGTAGGAATAACGGTTGCCAAAAATAATTTTGAAGCCACCGCCTTCGCCTCCTACAAAAAAGTAGACGGTAATTTAACACCCGATACGCTTAACAATGACGATTACATTTCTTCGCTGCAAATATCCGGCTTGCATCGCACCAAAAGTGAAGTGGCCGATAAAGGCGTGCAGCAGCAGTTGGTAGTCGGTGGTAATATCTCCTATAATTTTCGTCGGCTACATCTTGGCTTGAATGGCGTTCAATACCAATTTAAATTGCCGATAAAAAAAGCACCCGATCCTTATAACCTGTATGCCATTTCGGGTAGCCGTTTTGGTAACTACAGCATTGATTACAGTTATACCTTCAAGAACCTGCATTTTTTTGGCGAAGCCGCCATTACCAATCAGTTTGACAAAGCATTTGTTAATGGGTTGATCGTTGCGGTAGATTCAAAGGTTGATTTGAGTTTCTTATACCGGAATATTTCACCCACTTACCAATCTTTGTACAGCAATGCATTTACCGAAAGTAATTTACCAAACAATGAACGGGGAATGTTTGCTGGCATTAGCATCCGGCCCCATGTGTTCTGGCGCATTGATGCCTACGCAGATTTTTATAAATTTCCGTGGCTGAGATACCTCGTGGATGCACCTTCTACAGGAACTGACTATTTGGTACAAGCATCTTACAAACCCAATAAGCGGCTTGATATGTACCTGCGCTACCGAACAGAATCGAAAGCCAAAAATTACAATTCGGGTACATTGACTTTAACACCGGCTATGCCAAAAGTCAGGCAAAATGTCCGCACCTCATTTAGCTACAAATTAAACCGTTCGCTTACATTTCGTAACCGGGTTGAAATGGTTTGGTATGATAAAAAGGGAGCAGCAAATCAAACAGGCTTTTTATTGTATGCAGATATGTTGATTAAGCCGATGATGAAAAAATATGCAGGTAGTATCCGGCTGCAATATTTTGAAACCGACGGGTACGATAGCCGGCTATATGCTTATGAAAATGATGTGCTGTATAGTTTTTCAATCCCTGTTTTTTACGACAAAGGGTACCGTTATTATTTCAATTTGAATTATGACCTCAGTAAAAAATGTACGGTTTGGCTGCGCTGGGCTCAAACAATTTTCAAAGAAAAAAATATCATTGGTACAGGTCTGGATGAAATTGATGGCAACAGAAGATCGGAGATTAAAATACAGGCTATGTACCAGTTTGGGAACCCATTTTAAATGAGAAGCGGCGTTAATAAAAAGATTGTTTAAAAGTGTTTTATAGCGAAGCAGTCTTCTCCGTGTCTTCTTCGTTTCTCCTTTTTCTATGCTTGCTGAATTTACCAACGGGTTAATAATAGGGTACCTAAGGTGGACTGGAAACGGTCATTTTAACATAAATCCGGTTCAGAAGCGGGTTGCTATATAATGAATAAAATGACGGGTCGATTTGTGAATGGTCAATTGTCAATGGTGAAATATTGACCATTCACCATTGACAACCTGAGTAATCGGGTCACACTTAACATAACACTAGTTACTACTATTTTTTACATAATACTGTGGTCAACCATTATTCAACGGCTTTGTATTTATCTTTGTTGCAAATAATAAAATAATATGAACAGTTTACCTGAACAGCCGAATCAGCTCAATATCGAAATTTCAGAAGAGGTTTCAGAAGGTCAATATGCAAACCTTGCCATTATTACCCATAGCCACGCAGAATTTGTAATTGATTTTGTAAATGTTATGCCCGGCACTCCTAAGAGCAAAGTAAAAAGCAGGATCATATTAACGCCATTTCATGCCAAGCGTTTTATGAAGGCAATGATTGAGAATGTAAACAAATTTGAAGCAACCAATGGCACCATCCAGGATATGGATCAAATAGAAGTGCCATTTACTTTTGGCGGACCTGCGGCACAAGCTTAGGTTGTTTTTTATAAAAATAAGCCGGTTGCCAGCTTTAATAGATAAATGCATATTAGCGCATCATTTGTAACGGATGGTTGGCTAATGTGCATTTTTTATGTCTTAAAATCTTAAAATGTCGTTATCAATCTCTGTAAAAATTTTAGCTGTACTGGTTTTTATATTAATTCAAACATAGATGGGCGTTATTTAAAGTAGTCTTTGTTTTAGATGCACTAGAATATTAATAAAATTTATAGATTTCCTTCGATTTCATTCAATGTTTTACGCATGTTTTTCATTTTAAATATTTCCTTCCTCGCATCTTCTACAAAGTTTGTAGATAAAAACTTACAAGCTTTGTAGGTGGTGTATTCGGGGTTTCCGAATACGGGAATCGACTTCCTTTAAAAGGAAAGTGGCACAAATTGGAATTTTTTAAAGTGCTGATTTCTAGTCAATTATAGGTTGGCATCAAAGTAGATTATTGGTTCTCACCTCTAATCATTTGAAAATAGAAATTACTTTTATGAAAATTTTTTACAACACCACCAGCAAATTTTTCTTCTCCCTAATCGTTCTTTTCTCACTATCATTATCAATTACAGCACAGCAGCTTACCATTAGTCCACGGAGCAGTATGGTTTTAAATGGCAATGTTTCGCTTATAGTAAACAATGCTTCTTTTAAGAACGATGGCGAATTTGTAGCAGGTGGCAGCACTGTTAGCTTTAGTGGTCACAATGATACACTGGTTTCATTTATAGCTGGCAGCAACGCCACTACATTTAATAACCTAACGGTTTCAAAAGTTGCCTACGGGGTAGCGTTAAAATCTGCGGTGATTGTTACAAATACATTGGAAGTAAATAATGGTAATCTTTATACCGATAGTAACCTTACGCTGAGATCAGATGCTAACCTTACTGCAAGAGTTGCTGAGGTTGCTTCAGCAAGTAAAATAATTGGCAAAGCAAATGTTGAAAGATATATTCCCGGAAGAAGATCATGGAGATTACTAACCGCACCTGTTACCAGTTCTAATACAATTTTAAACAGTTGGCAGAATAAAGGTATTTATACCGCAGGTTTGGGATTACTTGTTACTGGTCCTAAGCCAACAGGAATACCAGGAAACGGTTTGGATGTAAGTGGTTACAACAACTTTTCACTGAAAGGATTTAATTACAATACCCAGCAATTTGTAAACATAGCAAACACCCAGGTTGCTATTTCTGCCGGTTCTGCCGGAAGTGCTGATAACAATGGTTACTTTGTTTTTGTAAGAGGCGATCGTACACCAGGCAATACAATTTTTGGTAACATGAATGCCACCACAATCAATAGCATCGGGGTTTTACAAACGGGTAAACAAACTTTTACCGCTACTCCAGTTGGCGGAAAATACACCCTGGTCGGCAATCCTTATGCTTCACCGGTTGATTTTAGTAAAGTTTCAAGGAATAATCTGGTAAAACGCATATATGTATGGGATCCAACTTTAAACCAGGTGGGTGGTTATGTAATGCTGGATGATTTGAATAATGATGGAATATTTGTAAAATCGGTTGGTGGAAGTTCACAAACAAAGGATATTCAATCAAGCCAGGCATTTTTTGTACAAACCAAAAAAGACGGTGCGGCTTCACTGGTATTTGAAGAAAGCGATAAGTCAACTGTAAATAACAATGCAATTTTCAGACCTGCAACATTAAACACACCTGCTGCCGGTACAGGGCAAATTATTACTACTTTAAATTTGTTGAATTCCGATAATAGCACAACACTTGCTGATGGCGTAATTACAGAATTCGATAACCTGTATGATGCTGTGATTGATTTGGACGACGCCTTAAAGTTTACCAATTCAAATGAAAATTTGAGCATCGTTAAAGGCAATATAACATTGGTTGCAGAAAGAAGACCAGCGCTTAGTTTTAATGATACTGTTTATTTTAGATTAACCACAACTACTCAAAGAGCGTATCAATTTGTATTTGATGCAACAGGTTTGGAGCAACCAGGAATGAATGGTTTTTTAGAAGATAGCTATCTTGCAACAAGCACTTTGGTGAATCTTTCAGG
>Ga0335395_10001978_pt1 | contig 12707 bp, 8 predicted proteins | sample MAT02_FD_205744 | JGI IMG/M metagenome (GOLD analysis project Ga0335395, IMG submission 205744) | Freshwater microbial communities from Lake Fryxell liftoff mats and glacier meltwater in Antarctica - MAT-02 (spades assembly) (version 2) ...
CCATGCCATTAACATACATTTTTAGGCATTCACGTTTAACTTCTTCCGGATATCCTCTTTGAGGCTTATAATCATTTATAAATTGTCTTTTGCATTGAACACAAATATAATTCTGTTTGCCTTTTTTGTGACCATTTTTATTGATATGAGTTGATTTGCATTCAGGGCATTGCATAATATTTATTTTAAATGTGTGTTATTTTTGACGTTCGGAGGACAACTTCATCATACCATTGTTCAGCAACGCCAACAAAAGTTAATCAAATACCGAACTAAATCGCGGCGACTAATTGGCCCAAACGTGGCTATTAGGCAACCTCTGGGCTAATATTCAGATCAATGCCGTTGAAGATTGGTAAAGTGTGCGTCAAACGCAATCCTAAGATAATCCATCCTTCCAAAGCGTCTTGCAAATCTTCGCGGCAAGCTTCAGGTGTCGCAGCATTGCCCCATACACCTTGACACTCAGGAATTTCACCGTAAAAAGTACCGTCTTCAAGCAACTCATAGATTGCTTTCTGCATGGCCGTAGCTATGTACTTAGTAAGCATTTAACTCTGGAAATTCCTTAATAAAGATTCCCTAAATTAATATATCACAAGTTTTGACAGGCGGCAATTATTCTCAGTCATAGATAGAGACTAGATATGCTTCTGCTGATTTTCTATGTTAAACTAAAATAAAATGCACCCTAATTTCATCGGGATTTCCGATCGCATAACAGTTAGTCCTACTTGATGACAGCTTCGGTCAAGATTACCTTACCATTCTGCCGGACTTGCAGGCGATCGGGGTTAATCGAGTAGATAATATTGCCGTTAGTCGCTTCATAAGTTCCGTCGTCACCTGTAGTTACTTGCATCACATTAATTTGGCTGCCATTTCTTTTGCTGAAGCCTCGGTAAAAAATAGCGCCTTCCTGGGTTTTGCAAATGTAGATAGAAAAATTTGCTGTTGCGAAAGATTGCACCATTTCGGCCTTCGGACATCCCTCAACTTGAGCAATTTGTAGCGGCGCTGAAGGCGGAAAACTGGAAGATGCGGGTTGATTTAGTGCTGTTGCTTCTGCTGGAGGAGTCAAAATGCCGATCGCGCTAATGCCAGCCATAACTAGACCTAATCTTTTAATTACTTGAACTCGATCTTTAGCAAACATCTCGTCACTCCTAATTTTAACTATATAATTACATCTTAAGCGATACTTGCTCCATCAGCGATTTTTAAGAGACTTTTTGTTTTGCTTGATAGGTTTGTAGTGATGACTTTAGTCAGCATCCATCTGAGGACTCGCATTCCCAACAATAGAACCCTTTTTATTCTGGGGCATTAATAAATCGACCGCAGATTTAAGGCAGATTAACACAGATAATTTGAAGATGGTTTTCTATTCGGGAAATTTGGCATATTGATGATTGCGTGCAATATTTTTTGAGATTTTAATTGTTCAATAAAAAGGGAAACAGACGATCCATTTTTCGTCTCATTTCAATTCCGGTTGCACCGGAATGATATAGAGAAGACGGCAGTGCCGTGTCCCTACCGTGATTAATTGTAGGGACACGGCACTGCCGTCTCCTGATTTCGGGTAATATTAATTCAGATGCAACCGGAATTGATATCATTTCCCTTTTGATTAAGAAGGACTGAAGTCCTCACTACAAACCTGAGATTTTAATTGTTCAATAAAAAGGGAAACAGACGATCCATTTTTCGTCTCATTTCCCTTTTGATTAAGAAGGACTGAAGTCCTCACTACAAACCTGATTAAGAAGGACTAAAGTCCTTACTACGAACCTGGTAGTTAATTGACTGCTGCTAACTGTTTATCTTTGATTTCCACGGGTGCAGTCAAAGCCTCTTCCAAATCGGCACAGCCGAGTTTTTCCTCCAAAATTGCCATCACTTCGCGGCCGAAATCATTGGAATTTCGCTGCCAAGCTTCTAAACAAATTTGCCCGAAAAATGAGCCCAAAGGTTCGGGATTCCACAGCAATTTGCGCGCTGTCCAAGGCATCAAACTCATGGGATCGTAACCAGGTTTCAGAATATCCTTTTTAAAAGCGTATTCTTCTAAAATTGTGTGCGGCTGCAACCCGATAAAGAAAATCGCGGGTTCTACTTTATCGACTCCGAAAATCCGTTCTAATTCTCGGTGATAGGCAATAGTTTGCCGGATGGTTTCAAAGGTTTCGTCAATGACGTTAAATGAGTAATTGACGGAAACTAAATCATTGTAACCGGCTGCTTTTAAATCGCGGCAATTTTCCAAAACAACTCGCAAGTTGTAGCCCATTCGCATTTTTCTAACCAGTTCCTGCGAACCGCTGGTGATGCCGATTTCAAAGTAGTTCATTCCCGTTTTTACCATCAAATCGCACAATTCGGGTGTGAGATTGTCCGCACGGATGTAAGCAGCCCAATGGATATCTGTCATCCCGGAGGCGATGATTTTTTGCAATAATTCGATCGCATCGTCGATGAATTTGCGCGCCGGGATAAATTGCGCGTCGGTAAACCAGAAATTGCGGATACCTCGATCGTACAATTGCCGCATCTCCGCCACCACCTCATCCGCCGGATTGATCCGCACTTGTTTTCCTTCAATCACTGTATAAATGCAGTAACAGCAATTGTGGGGACAGCCGCGCTTAGTTTGGACTCCGAGGTAGAAGTCCATATCCTGTAAATAATAGGAAAATTCCGGCCAAATAGTTTCGATGTAGTTGTAATCGCAGGCGGTTTTCTCGATGTTGGCTGGCTTTTCGTGAATTAGCCGATCGCGCGGCACAGTTTCTCCTACTACATAACACCTTTCCTGTGCCAAATCTTCGCCTTTAATCAACTTCTCCAGCAAAGCCTCGCCTTCCCCCACCGAAACCACAGTCCCCGCCGGCAAACTGCGCCCCAACTGCTCGTAAAACACGCTCACAGCACCGCCACCGACCACTGCGCGGGCTTCCGGGCGGTATTTCCGGGCCCGCTTCAATCCGCGCTTAACCAGTCCCAGATTGCGCGAGAGTTCGGTGTAGTAGGACGTGGCCAAACGCAATCCTCCGAGTGCTCCCCGCAACTTAGTCAGCAGATTTTTGGCGTAGTAAAACTCGAAGGCATTTTGTAAGGGATTCCCGCCCCTACCGCCGACGGGGGCGTAAATTTGAATGTCCCGCCAAGAGAAAACTAACAGCGTTGGCTGAAACTCATCGACGATCGCATCCAAACCTTTAGCGTAGTCGAGGGGCGGTACTGCGCCTAAGTCAAAAATGCGCTGTTGGACATCGGGAAACATCTTGTGTACGCTATCGGAAAGGTACACGACTCCGATCGGGAAAATGGGATTGCAAGGGAGGCGAACGTACAGGACTCGGTTTTCTCGGCTTTCCATGATTGCTATATCCTAAACTGGAACTTTTTCAACTATGTTTATATTCTTTTAATATAACTTTACACTCTGTCTAATTTTCGCAATTTCAGATTAAATATTCTGGAATTTTGCTCAGCAGCTTAAGGTTGAGTTTGTTGGTGGCGATCGGCGAAATTAGCAGAACCAAGGTAATTTTTGAGCAAATACAGCATATTTTGACCGAAAATCGCAGATGGGAGTCTAAAATCAGATATTTATCTGGCTAGATTGAATTTGAGGTGCGATCGGTCAAGCGGTATATTTTTGATCCTATTTTAAACGAATAATACAACTAGAGGCAAGCTCCAAATCCTGATCAAGCAAGTGATCTAACATCCAAAAGCTCAAAACTCAAATCTAAAATAGTATGAGTTGGTAGTCGGCTTTACAGTAGGCGGGATCGCCTAGTGTTAGCCTGAGAAGATAACTAAAACTTTTAGGCAAGGCTCCCTCAGCAGTTATGGCTCAAATTCTTGACCCACTACCCTCAAACACCGACAGCAAGATTCTGTGCTGCTACGTCAACGCCACCAGTCAGATTCAGATTGCTCGCATCTGCAACATTCCTAACTGGTATTTTGAACGAGTGGTTTTTCCCGGACAGCGTTTAGTGTTTGAAGCGATGTCCGCCGCAGCATTGGAAATTCACACCGGGATGATGGCGAGTGCAATTTTGTCGGACACAATTCCTTGCGATCGCTTGCAGATTAACGAAGGCGCTTATTCAAGCGTCAATCCTAGCATATCCCGAGGGGAAGTTCAGGGCGATCGCGCAGCAACTGCCGGCCGCCCAAAAGCCCGAGAAATCTCAGAACCTTTGACAGTACCGGCGCTAACCGCCGTCGATTAAGGGAAGTTGCGAGTTTTGAGTTATAAATTGTCACTTAATTGATAACTCCGCACTCAAGATTCCAACTTCTGCAAAGCGGTAAATAAAAACTCAACACTTAAGAATCAAAGTTTCTGAAATGAATTTTAAATCGAAACTAAAAACAGCGAATATTGTCTAGTTTTTGAAATTTGTCTGAGTTTTGTTCGCGGGATTGAAAGCTGTGCAACAATAGCATTAAACAGCTTCTCTCATTTCAGTTATGTCAGCAGAACCCGCACTTTCCCCATCTTCCGCCCCAGTATTTGAGCCGGCAGTATTCCGGCTTTCTCCCCTGATTAGAATCACCCTCTTGAGCTTGTACGCAGCCCTCACAATTCCCTTACCGTTTTTGTCGGAAGTCACGAAAGCACCGATTCCTCCTGCGGCACTCTGGGCGGCAATTATTGTCGGCGCAGCGGGCCTCTACGGCGTGCTCAGCGAACGGGTAATTCTCAGCGAGGAGGGGATTGAAGTTACCTATCCGAAGTGGTTTCCGCGCGTGTTTCGCAAGGGTTGGTCGCTTCCTTGGACTGAGGTGAAAGCTCTCAAACCTCGATCGACCGGTCAAGGAGGCTTGGTTTACTATTTTCTGAGTCATGCGGGTGAAGGTTATCTGCTACCGATGCGGGTGGCTGGATTTAATAAATTAGTCGGTTTGGTGGAAGCAAAAACTGGTATTGATACCAGAGATGTTCGCCCTTTGTCGCAGCCTTGGATGTATCTGATTTTGCTGGGATGCACGCTGCTGCTGTTGTTGGTGGATGCGTGGACGATTGTAACTGCGATCGGGCTTCAAGGCAATTTGTAATATGATCTGTGTTGTCTGTTTAGGATCGAAAACTTAATAACTTAAGCACTTCCTAAAGTATATGTAGGGTGCGTCGCCATCGACAATCTCTAAAAAAGAGTGACAATCTAATAGCGACGCACCTTATAGAACCCATTTGACATCTTTGAGTTTTTGGGTTGGGTGACGAGAAATACCGAAAGAAACCCGGTTTCTGAGATTTACGCTCATGGCGAGAAACCGGGTTTCTACGAGTCTTTGGTTGGGTGACGAGAAATACCGAGAGAAACCCGGTTTCTGAGATTTACGCAGAATAGATCTCAAATGGGTTCTATACATTGGGTGAACGAAACAACCCTCCGTTTCACTCCGCCCAACAATTTTATTGTTGCAACATTTTTTCTAAATGGTATAACTTAAGCAACTCCTCAAGTCCTCTCTCCTGTAAGTTGCGAGATAGAAGGAAGCAGAGCCTCCGGATCTGCATTACCAGGCAGAGCCTGGTAACGAGGGAATAATTCAATACAGTCTGCGATTGAGTGCAACTCAAGTCTACTTACTGGTGCGGCACTACCCAAAGGCGATCGTTATTGGAATTTTCCCAATGGGTATTGTGCGCCCTATTTTGGCCGTTGAATAATTGTTTCAACTACCCGCCGCTTGACTTTTGGATCGATACCAATCAGCCGCGCGTATTCGCCGCCGTGTTCCGCCAAACAAGTTTCTAAAGATGCAATTACATCTTTTTCTTTTCCGTTTTGAATTATCGCGCAACTATGCCAAGAACCAGTCTTAAATCGGCGAGTGTCTGCATATTCCATGCCGATTTTGCAGCCCTGTGCTAACAACTGTTTCACTTGTTCCAATACCTCGGAACTCAGCCGCCCTTGACCGTTACTCACTGCAGAAGTTGGCTCTACGTAAGCTTTATAATATTTGGAATTAGGGTCGCTTAATTGATTTTGCGTTGGCGCGGCTGCAGGAACATTGGCGGTTCCTTGAACGTTGAAAAGTCGCGATTGGTTGTATTCATCCACTAAGCGCATTTCCTGAATTCGCTTTTGTTGACCCACCATCAAACCGCCCATTTCTAATAAACGAGCGAGGCTGAAATCTGGGTTGTGGAAATCGGGCGGTGCTTCTGTAGTGTTTACCAAACGTTTGGAAACTCGCTCGATTCCTATTTTGTGAATGAATGTGCGGACTTGTTCGTCGTAAATGCGCGATCGCAAAGCGCTAAAAAAGTCGATCGACTGATCGGGAAAATTATCAACCAAAGCGACTATTTCGGTTTTTGACAATTTGTCCGAATCAAAAATTCCCCCGACAACCCCAATTTTATCATCGCGGCTGGGTTCCCAATAAAACTTTTCCATCCGTCCGTCGCGAATCAGCGGCGCGTACAGCGTTGAAAAGTCATTTCCGGTGACAATAATCGGCACTCGGTGCAGCGGTGTGCTGTCATAACTTCCCGGTAACTGCACGTTAGTTGGATTGTCGGCAATATTCATCAGAGTGGCATTCACCATCTGAGTATTGACGGTATATTGAGTAGTAGAATCGAACCTGCCAGCACCGGCATCCAAATCGTTAATAAAAATGGCGCACATCTCGCCCCGCACCCGAATTTGCTCCGCAGCTTCCCGGTAGCGCAAGCGAATTAAACGCGACGGATCTCCCGCATCTGGACTTTCTAATTCTCCGCCAGAGATCATCACGGGTTCAAAGCCCATCCGCTGAAAAACCAGTTCGGTTTGAAAAGTTTTACCTTCTCCTTTGCGGCCGTGAATTCCCAAAATTAAGGGAACTCTTATCCCCGGCAAATTTAAAAAGTTTTTAGTGATGTGTACTGCAACTCGATCGAGAAAGCTAGGAGAAATGTAATAACTCATCAGTAGATTTGTGAGGGATTGATTGCTGTTACTGTTATGATTTTATGACAAAACTAACAGAGTGCACCGCGAAACTGGATTTTTGCCGTACAATCGAGGTCTAGATATTATCTGTTAAGGAGCCGTTCGTGAGTCCTGAAACCTTACTAAAAGAACCAAGCGTCCAAGCCGAAGCGAGTTTGTTCAGTTCTGAAAGCTTTGACAGCTATGTAATGACTACTTACGGGCGTTTTGCGATCGCCCTAGAACGGGGCCAAGGCTGTCGCGTTTGGGATACCCAGGGCCGCGAATATCTCGATTTTGTGGCGGGTATTGCTACCTGCACTCTGGGACACGCCCATCCGGCGATGATTGCAGCGGTAACGAAGCAAATACAGACCTTACACCACGTTTCTAACCTTTATTACATCCCCGTACAGGGCGAACTGGCAAAGTGGCTTGTAGACCATTCTTGCGCTGATAGAGCTTTCTTTTGCAACTCCGGCGCTGAAGCTAATGAAGCGGCTATTAAACTGGCGCGCAAGTACGCCCACGAAAAATTAAATATCTCGAATCCCACAATCATTACTGCTGTTGCTAGTTTCCACGGGCGGACTTTGGCGACAATTACGGCGACGGGACAGCCTAAATATCAGAAGGGTTTTAGTCCTTTGGTTCCCGGATTTCACTATGTGCCTTATAACGATATTAGCGCGATCGAACTGGCGATCGCAGAACTAGATAAAGATGAACGTCAAGTAGCAGCAATTATGCTCGAAGCGCTGCAAGGTGAAGGCGGAGTTCGTCCCGGAGATATCGCTTATTTCCAGCGAATTCGGGAAATTTGCGACGAAAAAGGCATTTTGCTGATTCTCGATGAAGTGCAAGTCGGGATGGGACGCAGCGGCAAATATTGGGGTTACGAAAACCTGGGGATTGAACCGGATATCTTGACGTCGGCGAAGGGCTTGGGCGGCGGTATCCCGATCGGCGCTATGCTGTGCAAATCTTTCTGCGATGTATTTGAACCGGGAAGTCACGCCAGCACTTTTGGCGGCAATCCTTTTGTTTGCGCTGTCGCTTTGTGCGTGTGCGAAACTTTACAACGGGAAAATATTCTGGAAAACGTGCAGCAGCGCGGGGAACAGTTGAAAGCTGGCCTCAACAAGTTGGCGGCTGCATATCCGCATTTGATTGCTGAGGTGCGCGGCTGGGGTTTGATTGTGGGGCTGGAATTGCAGGCTGACATCGAACTGACTTCGGCTGATATTGTTAAATCTGCGATCGCTGCTGGTGTGCTGTTGGTTCCCGCTGGCCCGAAAGTGTTGAGGTTTGTGCCGCCTCTGATTGTCTCTGCTGCAGAAGTCGATCGGGCTTTGCAGGCGGTGGAAAGTGCGATCGTTTCCTTGGGAACTTAGTTTAACTGGTTCCCTGGCAGAGCCAGGGAACCGATGTCCAGAGGAAGTGCCTCGGCTGCGAAAAAAGTGAGGAAGTGCCTCGGCTGCGAAAAAAGGAGGCAGAGCGTCCGGATCTGCGTTACCAGGCAGAGCCAGGTAACGAGTAAACTGGTAACGAGTAAAACCAGGTTTCTGTCGGGATTTCTCGTTACCAAACCCCATAGCTTCCAAGCAACCAGGTTTTTAAGTCTATAGCAATCCTAAATGATTTTCTGTAGGGACTAAGGCCAAGCCGTCTCCCGGACACGGCACTGCCGTGTCCCTACAGATGGATTTTGGGGAAATCACATTTATGTTCGTGGTAAGGATAATGATTTAGGATTGCTATAAAATCTATCATGATAAAAATAAACCCGCCCCGCTGCAAGTCTGTGGGGGCGGGTTTATCCAGTTTAGGACTTGGGCGGAAACCTGTTTTTTTGGGCGAATAGGTTGTAGCGATGTGTATGGTGGAAAAACCAGGTTTCTTTAATTCCCCTCGGCGACTCCTAGTTCCGATTGGGGATTGAAATTTAAACCAGGAACTGATTTAATTGCTGCACAGAAGCAGCGATCGTATCGTTAATAGTTCGGCGGAATGCACGATGGACGAACAGCGTCGCAAAACTGATGTGAATATGCTCCAAGCGCTGCTGGAAAATCCTGTAGACTCAGGAATAGATTTGATTTTGAAGACCAACTCAAAGTCGATCGACTTTGGGTTCGTGCAAACGCTTTACTTGCAAGTGCCGGCACTGACGCCAGACAGTTTGCTCAAAGCTGCCAAATTTTTCCAAAGGGCGATCGCACCCTTAGAATCTGTAAATGGCAATCCTCAAACCGGGGTAGCATATCTAATTTTTTTAGCAGAAGCCTTGCAAGCAGTGGCGGGCAGCGCTGACTCGCACCACCTGTACTCGCTGCTGAAAAATAATTTAGACAAACTAGACCATAATTTCGCAGAATTGTTGCGCTGCTGGGCAACTTTGGTACTACCCGCTGCCAATCAATCCGAGACTAGGCGCATGGCAGCCCTGATCGGCAATCTGAGTAACAAAATTGGGCGGTTTCCTCTCGGTACCAATGCTAATAACCTGGAAATCGAAATAGCAGGTTACGAAACGGTTGCAAAGGTTTTTACCCGCAAAGATTTTCCCCAAGAGTGGGCGGCAATGCAGAACAATTTGGGCAACGCTTACAGCGTGCGCCCGAAAGGCGATAAGGCTCAAAATATCGAACTTGCGATCGCTTGCTTTGTAAATGCCCTAGAAGTGCAGACTCCCGAAGAGAACCCATCCCAGTGGGCGACGCTGCAAAACAATCTGGGAAACGCTTACTGCGATCGCCTCCGGGGAGATCCGGCAGACAATTTAGAAAAGGCGATCGCCTGCTATCAAAAGGCCCTACAAGTTCGCACCCGCGAAGCTTTCGGGGTAGATTGGGCGAGCACTCAAAACAATCTCGGCCGCGCTTACACCCGCAGGCTGCAGGGCGACAAAGCCCAAAATCTCGCACTGGCAGTCGCTTGCTACCACAATGCTTTGCAAGTTTACAACCGCAAGGTGTTTCCCCGCCGCTGGGCCACGACTCAAAATAATTTGGCAAATGCTTACTGCGACGAACTGCGGGGCAACCGAGCCGAAAATCTCGAATACGCGGTAACGTGCTATCAGAGAGCTTTGCAAGTGCGGACTAAGGAAGCTTTTCCGCAGCAGTGGGCGACGACTCAAAAGAATTTGGGCCGGGTGTTTATCGATCGCGCTAAAGGCGATCCGGTGGAAAATCTGGAAATGGCGATCTCGTGTTTTCAAAATGCTCTACAAGTCTACACCCGCATCAAATTTCCCGAACTCTGGGCTTCGATCCAAACTTACCTCGGCAGGATCTACACCATGCGGGTAAAAGGGGACAAAGCTGAAAATATCGAAATTGCGATCGCCTGCTATCAAAATGCTTTGCTCTTTTGCAACCGCCCCAAAACTCCCGAACGCTGGGCCATGCTGTGCACCTATCTCGGCCGCGCTTTCAGCCAACACCTGAAAGGGGAAAAAAACCGCAACCTCAAAAGCGCGATCGCCTGCTATCAAAATGCGGCCAAAATATACACCAAACAGGCAGCCCCCGAACGCTGGGCGATGCTGCAAATCGATCTCGGGCGGGCTTTTGCGAAACTGACGGAGGCGGACAACTCGTCCCACCTCGATCGCGCGATCGGCTGCTATCTCGGTGCCTGCCAAGTCTACACTCGCGAAACCTATCCCCACCACTGGCTGCAAATTGTCTTTTATTTGGGTCAAGCTTACCGAGTTCGCGGCGAGTTGCTTCGCGCCTGCAGCGTGTTTGCCGCTGCTGTCGATACTGTGGAATTATTGCGCCCTGAAGCTGGGCTTGATGCGGTCGATTTGGGCGATCGGATCGGATCGGCAAAAGTCAAATTAGCCAGCATCTCGACTGGACTCTATAAAGGCCTGGTGCAAGTTTGCCTGGAACTCGGCAGCACCCAACCAGAATATCGCGCTAAGGCTCTGGAATATGCCGAACGCCACAAAAATCGGAATTTGGTAGAACTGCTGCTGAAATGCGATCTGACTCCCAAAGGAGACATTTCTGCAGAGGTGCTTGGCTCGTTGAAGTCGCTGCAACTGGAAATAGCCAGGGCACAGCGGCACGAAGAACAGCCAGAGGCAGAGTCGAGCGCTACCTTGATTTCTGAGGGCGACAGTTCTAGTTTGAGCAGCGGTTCTTTGCTGCCGAGTTCGGATTTTATCAACTTAAATCAATTGTGGCGGCAGTTTGATGGGTTGATTGCTCGATCGGTGCAGGCAAACGACCCTTTCTTCAGTTTAGCTCACAAAGTTGAACCCATCGCTTTCGAGCAAATTCGCCAATTGTTGCCTGATGCCAATTCCGCTGCTGTGGTGTGGGCGAGTTTTGAGGATTTGCTGGTGGCTTTTGTGGTGGTTGCTGACGTGGAATATCCGGCCGTTCACCTGTGTTCGCCGGAAAATGCTTTGGCTGTCGAAAGTTGGGCTAGGGAGTACCTCAGCGCTTATTCTGAGCAAAAAGGTCGCTGGATCAATCATCTCCCTGGTCGGCTCAAACGCTTGGCCGCGCTGCTGGAAATCGATCGACTGGTGGCGCTGATTCCCCAAAATTGCGATCGGCTGATTTTTGTGCCGCACCGATTTTTGCACGCTTTGCCGCTCCACGCTTTACCTCTGGGGGTGAGAGAGGGGCTTGAGGAGGGCGGGGGAATTTTCAAGTCTGGGTGGAGTTCCAGCGGCGGTTTTGAGGGGAAAACGCACAGCAGTTCTGATTTTTTTGCTCGAAGTTCGACTTTGGGCGACGTTTCAGAGGCTGCGGGTTATTTGATCGATCGATTTGCTGGAGGAATTCGCTATGCTCCTAGCTGCGAGCTATTGCGGTTGAGACAAAGCGCGCGCGGCGCAGCTATTGGCCGGTACAGACCGCGTTTGCAGCACCTTTTAGCAGTTCCTACTTTCACCAGAAGTTCACTCTACAGCAACCTGGAAATCGGCACTATTTCCGAACATTTTTCCAGTGCAGAAATTTTGCGTCAAAAGCCGGCTATTCAACAGGCTTTTTCCCAAAAAACAGGGCACTTGCAGCAGAACAAATGCGCTCACTTTGCTTGTTTGAGTGTGCTAAATTTGGCGGAATCGATGAAATCCGCTGTGTTGTTGAGGAATGATTCTCTGAGTTTGGAAGAAATTTTTAATTTAGATTTTCGGCAATACTTTTTAGTGACTTTATCGGCTTGCGAAATTGCCGACGGTTTCCCTAGCGCCGGTGAAGATTTTGTCGGTTTGTCGGCGGGTTTGTTGTATGCTGGTACGTCTAGTGCGGTCAGCAGTCTGTGGAGGGTGAACGATATTTCGACGCTGCTGTTCACAAGCAAGTTTTATGAAAATCTCGGGCAGTTTCCTCGGTTGCAGGTGGGGGATGTGGCGCGAGCGCTGATTGACGCTCAAAGGTGGCTCAGGGATTTGACTAGCGAGGAATTGGAGCTGTTGCTGGCGGATTTTCAACCTCAAATTTCGCAAACGTTCGATCGGCTTTCTCAAAGTTCTCGCCTGATTGCTGAGGCATCTTTGCAGCAAATTCGCAGCCGCAAACCCTGTCCTTTTGCTAATCCCTATCACTGGGCTGCTTTTACGGCTGCTGGAGTTTAGTTAATTGTCAGTTGACAGTTATCAGTTGTCAGTCGTAGGGTGCGTCGCCATTGAAAATACTTCGTATTCCATCGAAAATCTGATGGCGACGCACCTGACACGATAGTTAAGGAAACAAGACAAACAGTTGTCAGTCGTAGGGTGCGTCG
>Ga0335395_10001980_pt1 | contig 12705 bp, 10 predicted proteins | sample MAT02_FD_205744 | JGI IMG/M metagenome (GOLD analysis project Ga0335395, IMG submission 205744) | Freshwater microbial communities from Lake Fryxell liftoff mats and glacier meltwater in Antarctica - MAT-02 (spades assembly) (version 2) ...
GGTCGTTATTTCATTTTTTGGGCGGTACCGTCTTTGCACGGTCATTGACTGTAATATAATTGATACTTTACAAAAAATGTATAATAGCTTGTTTCTCTATAACTGTAGGGTTCAACTTTTTTAATATAGTTGATAGGGTGGCATATAAAGTATCTGTAAGCTGGCTTTCCTTCATTTTTCAGTTTTAAAGCCTCCTGCATTAAAGTAAAGACATTTAGGATGTAATCAAAATCATCTAATATGAGATTTTGTATTTATGGTAGCGTCAGTATTATATCCCTTAAAGATGGAGTTTTCAATTTGCCTGCGTCATCTTTTCTTATAAATAATATTATAAAATCTTAAAGCAACCACCATGCGCAAAGCACATTTTTTTGTAAAAGCTGTTCTTTGTGCGTAGAAAGTGCTTTCCCAAAGTTTGCAAACCAGCACTCATAAAATTCATTGTTAAAATAAGTGAAACTTTCGTCACGGGATTCATTGGTTGCATGCGGATAAATAGTTGCGGATGCTGCATTGATCCAAAGTTCCGGTGGATGTACAGCGTGCTGAATAGCCAGACCGATTGCTTTGGTCGAATTGGTTCGGCTATAAAAAATTTCCTGTTTGTTTCATTTTCATCTCCAAAAAAAGTGCATAATTTCTGGACAATAAATCCTGTGCCTCCGGCAATGATGATTTTTTATTTTTTATAAAATAGGTATTTGGTCAAGATAGCAGATAGGCGATTAGAACGGCGGTGGTTACGATGTGTACAAAAACCACCCATGCATTGTGAGGAATAATATCGGCAAATTTCATACGCCTGCGATATTCATTGATAAATACAATGGCTAACATGCCCAGATAAAAACTATCAAAGGAGGCATTTTGAATATGGAGGTATTTGTTGGCCAGTATGGCTGGAATGGTTAACAATACTCCAATCAGTGCCAGCATGGTTAACTGTCCCAGGTATTCAATGCCCTTCAGTTTTCCAAGCTTTGAAGCGATAATGATGTTCGATGTAACCAAACCAAAATGGGTGTACATCAGTTGTGAAATAGCATGGTTGGATGTAGCTGTTCCTAATAAATAATGCTGTATCGGAAAAAGCATCCAGGTAGTGAAGCACAAACAAGCCACAATAAATAATAAACGGTATCGGAGAGTGAAATCCGGAGTGCAATCATAGCTGCCGGGTGTTTGTTTACCAGCTACAATTACTCGTCTGTTATAAGATATAAGTCGGTACAATTTGTATAGTAGCCATTTGATAGGTTGAATGTTGCCGGCTGTTTTTATAAATGGGATTTTTTGACCCAGTATTTGCAGCAGGGCATCAATGCCGTACCAAACCTGGTGGGTAGTGGCATCAATTACAGGGATTTCATTGGCGGATCTTTTGAGATCAACCATTGCTATCCATTCTGGTTCAATGTTGCTAAAATTTTTCCTGTTTTCTTTTTTGATGAAGCCTGTTTGTATAAATGCATTGGTGTAGGCAGCGCAAAGCGGGCAACTGTCATCATAAATAATAATTTTGGAATGGCTGTTCATGATTGTATTTGTTTTGGTGTGTTAAATTGACCATCTACGTTTTACAACTCGACTGCATTTATTTTAACACAGCCAATGGCCTTTGCATTTTTACATATACTTCATGGTAGCATAGGTAGGTATAATAAATGGCCATAAAGGGTGCTGTAAATAAAAGAATCCAAACTGATCCGATGGGCATCGTTAACAGACTTATTAAGGCAACCCAATGGTAGTAATGTCGACTACCACCTTTGTAAGTAAAAATATGTTTGTATGCATGAAACAGCATGCTGATTACCTGCCAGGCGCCCACCAAAAAATAAGCGATCAGATAGCTGCCATCCTGCTTGATGAGACCGTAAATTGCGAAACCGGCAATCAATGTAATATTGATTAACAGATCGAATGTTTTGAGCTTTTTCATGTTTGTGTATTTTAAACTTTCAGAAAATAATGAAAATATAGTGTGAAATAAAAGCCGCTAAGCGGCTGGGCAGGAAATGCCATAAGTGGGCGCCCCTCTTTTATTTAAAGATCTTTAATAATCCCGCCAAAAACCAGCTTTCATCTGCCTTCACCATTACACTTAGCATCTGATCGGCTTGCTTACCAAATTTGCGGATACCTGCGATGGTGTCAACAAATTGTTTTACCTCTTTATTCTTTTTATCGCCCTCAATATTTTCGAGATGGGCGAGTAATTTTAGCATCGGTTCAAGTTCTCTTTTCTTCCTTTCTTGAATGATTTGTGTGGCTACTTTCCAAATGTCCTTTTCAGCAGTAAAATATTCTTTTCGCTCTCCGGAAAGTATGACTCTATCAACCAGCCCCCAGCTAATCAAATCACGCATATTCATATTTACGTTCCCCCTGCTTACATCCAGTTGTGCCATCACATCATCCTGCGTTAGCGGATCAGGGCTTACCATCAACAAAGCATGAATCTGTGCCATTGTGCGATTGATGCCCCAATGGGTACCAAAAGCACCCCAGCTACTGATGAATTGTTGTTTCGCTTCCGTAAGTTTCATTTACTTATTTTGTGATTCAAAGATAACGCAGTTTTCGAACTTTCAATATAATTTGAAAACTTATTTTAAACAAGCGGATTATTAGTTCGTCAAATGAATAAATTTCAGTTCGTTTAAATAATGCAGGATTAGATTTAAAATAAATTACTGCTTTGCCAATTCAGTCAGCGCCTTTACTAACTGGTCTAAATCTTTTGGTGTAGTATAAATATTGGGGGTAATGCGGCATCCATGCACATTGGCAGAATCGATGGCCACAGTGTAAATATTATATTTTTTGTGTAAGGTAACAGCCAGTTCGCCCGGAGCAATTCCCTTAATACCCACATTCGCTATCGCACAGGATCTTTGCATTTCAACCGGGGTGTTTACATATACATTGGGAATATTTCTAACCTTATCAGTCCAGTAATGTTGCAGGTATCTAAGTCTTGTTTCTTTTCTATCCACACCAACTTTTAAATAGTAATCAATGGCTTTCGAAATCGCCATATCTGTGTGTACCGGATGTGTACCCGTATGATTCAGGCGGTAAATATCATCCTCTTTACTATCTGGTCCGCTTCCCAACAAGGTCCAGACGTCTTTGATGCTTTCTTTGTTTACATAAAGAAAACCTGCGCCCAACGGCACACTCAGCCATTTGTGTAAACTGGTGCCATAAAAATCGCAATGCAGTTCTGGAATGGTGTAAGCAATATGGGCAAACGCATGTGCTCCATCTACCAGCACTTTTACGCCCTTACTATGTGCCATGTCACAGATCTTCCGCACCGGTAAAATTTGCCCGGTAATATTGGTGATATGACATACCATCAGCAGCTTCGTTTTAGCAGTGATGGCATCGGCATATAGATTCACAATTTCCTCGTCATTTGCCGGATGATTGGGAACAGACAGCACTTTATTGACCACACCATGTCTTGCAGCCACCTGTTTAAACATGTCCAGCATAGCACCATAATCCTGTTCGGCCATGATGGCTTCATCGCCGGCCTGCCAATGCAAACCGCCGATTACCATATTTAAAGCTTCGGTGGTATTTCGGGTGATGATCAATTCTTCATTTGAACATCCGGCCAGCTTCGCCAGCTTTTCGGCGGCAGCTCTTTTATCATCCATTTGTGTGGTACGCATATAATAGGTGCCCTGGTAATTGATGTTGCGGATATGGCCGATGTAATTTTCCAATGTTTCCTGCGGAAGAAAACAATAGTACCCATTTTCAAGATTGATGTAATCGGGTTTAAGCCGGTAGCCTTTACGGATGCCTTCCCAAAACGTTTCATCCGAAGCCAGTTCGGCAGGGATTATGTGATCATACTTTTTTATCCATTGATCAATGTGGTTTAATCCCGGTGTAACGCCTAGCAAGGAAATGTTTTTTATAAAGGTTCGCTTATCCATGCTTCAAGATAAGGTAAAAAATTATTCTCGAACACAGTGTATGGTGGCGGGGATGTTAGTCCGGATTTTTTTCCAATTATTTCTCTGGTTTCATTTTCGCTTTTATGCAATCCTTTCAATCTTTTGTTTTCAGGTTGATACATTTTTGTGTACGGTTATAAAGAGTTAGCCTGCACAAAAGATGTCTGATGATTTATTCAACTCACTCTCCTGTTGGTTTAATATATTCATAGACCAATTTGGTTTTAGTTATTTTTATTATTTCGTCCGTGTCTTCATCATGCAGGCTCAAACCCTGTTTTTTAGTTTTAAGCATTAGCATAACCTCTGTGTGAGGAAATGAGATTTGATCCATGAAACTGGAGAATTTCCTGCCGTTTTGTGAAGCTGTAATTATTCGTTTTTGGTTCCGATTCGTAAAATCTATTCCCTCGTATTTGCGTGTTAACTTTACTGCAACGTCAAGATCTCCTAGCAATTCTTTATTGGATAAATAGCTGCCGAATACTTTTATTCGTTCAACAACATACACCAGGTCATCATTTGCATTAATTGTTTTTGCCCGTTCAATTAAATCATTTAGTAATTCATCTGCTTTTTGCCTGGTAATTGCCGTATTTGCTGTTGCTATTCCAAATCGCCTACCCTTATCAGTTGCTACCAACTCGTAATGAAGAGTATTTGCGGCGGTTACTTCCTTTAAAATAAGGTATTGGTCTTTAATTAACTGCTCAACGATTTGTTCGGAAACTGCTGTTGACTGTAGCAGTATTTTCGATATTTCTTCTATGATCAGTGGTTTTCTACTTTCAAAAAACCTTTCCTGCATAGCATGCCTTAGTATTTCCCTTATTTTAAGAATAGGCTGATCATAAAGCTTGTCTTTTGGATTTATTCGCATAAAATTATTTGTAATCTTTTATTACTCATCAACGACACCTATGTCATCCATTTTTTTGACATTAGCATTGGGTAAATATTTAATGCAGAGTTGGCCAAAAAAAAGCACCGAAAACATATCGGTGCTTCAAGATAAATGATATTTTAATTATACCAGCATGGTAACCGGATTTTCCAAAAACCGCTTCAGTGTTTGTAAGAAAGCAGCACCTACAGCGCCATCCACACTTCTGTGATCGCAGCTTAGGGTTAGTTTCATTACATTGATCACGCCGAAACCATCGCCTTTTCTTACTACTTTTTCTTTGATAGCTCCTACTGCTAGAATAGCACTATCCGGAGGATTGATGATGGCTGTGAATTCTTCAATGTCCATCATTCCCAAATTGGAAATGGTGAAGGTGTTACCGCTAAATTCAGCAGGTTGTAATTTTTTATCTTTTGCCTTACCATATAATTCTTTAGCATCAGCCGCAATTTGCGACAATGATTTTTGATCAGCAAAACGAATTACCGGTACAATTAATCCTTCCGGTAAAGCCAGTGCCGAACCAATGTGGATGTGTTGATTGTGACGGATAAAATCTCCCATCCAGCTACTGTTAACATCCGGATGTAACCGCAGCGCCATGGCACTTGCTTTTATCACCATATCATTAAAGGAAATTTTAACCGGACTTACTTCATTCATCGCTACCCGTGAGGTCATTGCATTGTCCATGTTTATTTCCATGGTAAGGTAAAAATGCGGCGCACTAAACTTGCTTTCACCCAGGCGTCGGGCAATTACTTTACGCATCTGCGTCAACGGTGTATCAGTATATCCTTCTTGTCCGTTGGCTACAAACGCAGCTACAGTTGCAGCGGGTTTCGCAGCCGGGGCAGCGGCAGGTGCAGTGGGTTCTTCAGCCTTCGCAGCCGGGGCAGCAGCAGGAACATAACTATCAATATCTTTTTTAGTGATGCGGCCGTTATCACCTGAACCATTTACTTTAGCTAAATCAATTCCTTTGTCCGCAGCTAATTTTTTAGCCAATGGTGATGCTTTAATCCTGCTATCGGATATTGAGGCCACTTCAGCTTCAGGTGTAGCTTCTGCCGGGGCAACGGCCGCTTCTTCAGTAGCGGTAGGTTGGGCACCAGCATCGGGAGCTGCATTCGCTCCTGCTTTTTCCGCCGCTACATAGGCACTTACATCGGTACCGGGTTTTCCTACTATCGCAATGATTTCATTTATTTTTGCAGCATTGCCTGCCTCTACGCCAATGTACAACAATGTTCCTTCCTCGTACCCTACCACTTCCATGGTTGCTTTATCTGTTTCCACATCAGCTAATACATCATCACTTTTCACAAGATCTCCAACCTTTTTATTCCAGCTTACAATTTTTCCTTCGGTCATAGTATCACTCAACAAAGGCATCCTGATTTCTTTGGCACCAGCCGGTAATCCGATAGCTATCGGATCAGCTTTAGCAGGTGCTGCAACAGGAGCTGCAACAGTTGGTGCAACTTTCGCAGGTGTAGTAGTTGGTGCGGTTTCCGTTTTACCAGCAACAGGTCCATCAGATTCCAATAGCGCTTTATAATCCTCGCCGGCTTTACCGACAATTGCAATAATTTGGTTTATTTTGGCAGCTTCACCAGCCGGAATTCCTATGTATAACAGCACTCCATCAACATAACCCGTTACCTCCATGGTCGCTTTATCAGTTTCAACATCCGCCAATACATCATCGCTTTTAACAGTATCACCAACTTTTTTATTCCAGGCTACTATCTTTCCTTCGGTCATAGTATCGCTCAAAAGGGGCATTCTAATCACTTCTGCCATAATTAATAATTTCTATTGTTTTGAAATGGAAGTCGAAATTAATGCAAAAATGGCAAATATCTACCCTATTATTAGCCATCATTTAATATATAGAGTTATTAAATTGAGAATGTTCTTATTCGCTAAGGTGAAATTGCAAATTTGATAAGACCGTACGGTTTGCTTTATCCCTTCTTCATAGGATGTTGCCTGCATACCGAAAGTATTTTCAAATTTAGAAGAATCAAAAATATATCCGCTGTCGTTTTGCTAAAACATTTCAGTTAATTCAGTTACCGTATTATTTTGGTGGCACCCCAATTCTTTTCAGCAATATTGATCATGTTTTTTCCGGTTAATGCAAGAGAATGCTTAGGCAAAAGATAGATATGGTAAAAGCATCATTACGGCGGAAAAATAGCCCAAGCGCTTATTTTGTACCAGCCATAAACGCCTATTCCAGTTCAAGCCTCAATTTTTCCTTTAGTTCCTTCACCAGCGGATACTCTTCAATTATTTTAAAGTATTGTTCCTTTCTGGTTAAGGGCTTTTCGGCTACAGCCTTTTCTTCTTCATCATTTGCATTGATTGACAATTGATAAATAAGCGTTCGGTTATTAAAATATTTCTGTAAATGGGTAATCAGATCGGTTCTTTCAACTTCTACAAACGCCTTGTGAATATCACCCTTGGTGATGATCTCTATGGTATTTTCATCGATTATTTTTAGCTCAGCAGCTCTAAAATTTGTTACTGCGGAGAAATTGCTTTTTTCTCTTAGCTTCTCTACAAACAAGCCCCAGGCTGCATGTAATTCCTCCTCATTTAAAGGTTTTTTATCTGCGCCACCTTCACTGTTTTTCTTTGTTATTTGATTACGGATACTTGAAAGCGAACCAAAGGATACTCTTGGTTCCTGAACATGGGAAGACTGTTTTGTTTCAACTAAATCTTTTACTGGTACAGTTGGCAACGGTTGATTGCTTACCTGCTTTATTATCTGCGGTGCAGGCTCTTCTATAATGAGTCTTGCGCCGGTGGTTGGTGCAGCATTTGCAACTTCTCCCGGATGTGATCCGGCCACTTCTATGATCGGTAATGCCCTGAATGAGACTGTTTTTGCACCATCAATTAGTTTTTTTTTACTTACAACGACATCGTTGTTTACCAGTTCCAAAGCTTGTTGTAAATAGCTGAGCTTAATGATGGTTAACTCAACATGCAATCGCTTGTTGCGGGCCTGTTTATAATTGATCTCGGCTTCATTTAAAATATTGAGGGCACTTACTGTAAAAGCAGGTGCTATCTTTTGTGCAGTTTGTAAATATTTCTGTTTGAAATCTTCCGCTACTTCCAGCAGCATGGCTACTTTGGCATCCCGGCTTACCAGCAGGTTACGTAAAAATTCTGCAAAGCCATTTAACACGAGGTCGCCTTCAAATCCTTTCCGGTTAATTTCATCAAACATCAATAAAGCACTGCTCAGGTCCTGTTGCTGTACAAAATCCAATAGCTTAAAATAATAATCTTCATCTAAAATGTTCAGATGTTCCAGCGTGTTTTTATAAGTAACTTCTCCGTTGGTAAAGCTTACAATTTTATCCAAAATACTAAGCGAATCCCGCATACAACCTTCGCTTTTTTGAGCAATTACGTGCAGGGCGGTTTTTTCGGCAGTGATGGATTCTTTGTCACATATTTCCTGCAGGTGCTCTACCGTATCATTGTTGGTAATCCTTTTAAAATCGAATATCTGGCAACGGCTTAAAATAGTAGGCAGTATTTTATGCTTTTCGGTGGTAGCTAAAATAAAGATGGCGTATGGGGGAGGTTCTTCCAACGTTTTTAAAAAGGCATTGAATGCAGAAGAACTCAACATGTGAACCTCATCCACAATGTACACTTTGTATTTACCCGCCTGTGGTGCAAAGCGAACCTGCTCCACCAAGCTCCGTATGTCATCTACCGAGTTGTTGCTGGCAGCATCCAGTTCATGAATATTGAGGGAAGTGCCGGCATCGAATGAAACACAACTATTACAGGTATTGCATGCTTCTCCATCTTTTGTCTGGTTTTCGCAGTTGATGGTTTTGGCTAAGATTCTGGCACAGGTAGTTTTACCCACACCCCTTGGTCCACAAAATAAAAAAGCATGCGCCAATTGGTTGTTTTTGATGGCATTCTTTAAAGTGGTAGTAATATGAGATTGTCCAACTACAGTTGAAAAAATCTGCGGACGGTATTTACGTGCTGAAACAATGAATTTATCCATATAAAAATCGCCATCGGGCGAACGCTTTTTGATTTGAATTGATAGCTGCAAGTTAATAAACAACTGACTCTTTTATCCAAAATCGTTGGCTAAAAAGAAGTGCCCGTTTACTTGAGTCGAACCAACTATTATTATTAAACAACTGATTCTGACTCTTTGCGTTATTTCTGATACTTAAAGTAACGGTTCGCTATTACGGCAGCATTGGATGTCTTTTAAATTCCTTTGTTCTGTCGAACAAATAGCGGTAGGTGGTCAGGTTCCTGCTTCGGAAAGTCTCTCCCAGACTTTCGGCTACATTGATCATTTTTGGATTAAAATCCCCAATCCATTGCATTTCATATTGGGTGTAGGTAACATCAGGCTGCTGTATCACTTTAGCCGATTCGCCTATGATATAGGCATCCACACCTTTGCCCTGCCACTCCGGAACTACGCCAAAAACAATTCCGCTGAATTTTTTATTGGGCTTAAATTTTTTGATCCAAAGAAATTTGAGTTTGTGCCACAGATCGAATTTGCCATCCAGGTATTTGAACCATTGGTTTAAATCGGGGATGTTTACAAACATGGCAATGGGCTCATTGTTATGGTAGGCAAACCATATCAGCTTATCATCCATCACCGGTTTCATCTTTTTAAACAGAATGAGTACCTGTTCTTTGGCCATTTGTTTTAAACCGCCGTGGCCTGCCCATGCCTTATTATATACAGTGGCAAAGTCATAAGCAAATTGTTCCAGTTGGTCTTTTTTGATGTGTTTTGAAGAAAACTCAGGGTTACTATCATATACAGCATGCCTGTCATGAATTTTTTTTTCAAGCGGTGCTTTTGGATGCAAGCCAAAACATACCTGGTGAAAAAAGGGTTTAAAACCATAATTTTCAAACAAAAAAGCATAATAGGGCGGATTATAATTCATACCATATAAGGGCTCCTCAAACCCTTTTGTGACCAGGCCCCACCATTTATCTCTTTCTCCAAAGTTTATCGGACCGTCCATTGCCTCCATACCTTTTTGGATCAGCCAGTGTTTGGCATTATCCAATAAAAGGTCGGCCGCCTGCTGTTTGTTGATACATTCAAAAAAACCGATACCACCTACCGGCACATCGTCTCCTTTATTTTTATATTTTTTATAGATAAAAGCAGCAATCCTACCAATCAATTTTCCTTCATCATTAAGAAGCAACCAGCGCTCTACTTCACCAAAACGAAAGGCTTTATTTATTTTTTCATCAAATACTTCGTTGATATCCTTATCAAGTGGGCGAATCCAATTCGGGTCATTTGTATATAATTCTACCGGTACCTGTAGGAATTTTTTAGCAGTTGCACTGTCTTTTACGGGAATAAGTTGCATAGATAATTGAGTAAACGCAAATGTAAGTTTTTAGAAGAAGTTGTAGATCAGGTGCCAATCAAAGGTTGCCTAATTCCAATAAAAAAAGAGAATGATACGATCATTCTCTTTATTAATTATTTAAGGAAACGCTTGATTATTTACCCGACATCTTTGCTTCGATGCTTAAAGTAGCATGAGGCACTGCACGCAGACGAGCCTTGTCGATCAGTTTACCCGTTACCCGGCAAATACCGTAAGTCTTATTTTCGATGCGCATTACTGCTTTTTCTAGGTGATCAATAAAAGTAATTTGGCGACTGGCCATTTGACTTAATTGCTCTCTTTCCATACTAAGACTTCCGTCTTCCATGGTCATGTAGCGGTTATCGCCTTCATCTCCACCCATTTCATCTTTACGGGTAATTAAACCGTGCAGGTAGGACAATTCTTTTTTAGCTGCTTCCAGCTTGCGTTGAATCAATTCCCTAAACTCTTGTAACTCTCCATCGCTGTAACGTTGAGAAGGTGCACCTGGGTCTCTTTGAGCCTTATCCAATACGGATTTTGTAAATTCCGGTTGGTATTTACGCACTGTTTTAGTGGAGATCTTTGGAATCACAACGGGTTTCGGTGCAGGCACTTTGATGTCTTTTGCCTTTACCTCAGCAGCCGGTACTGCCGCAACTGCTTTTTTAGCGGGGGCTATAGCCTCCGGACTTTTAACTTCGTCTTTTTTTGCCATAATTTTTTTAGCTGGATTAAGAGCTTTAATTGATACGTTTTTAACTGTAACTGGTTTAGGAGTTACTTTTCTTTCAACTGGTGTTGCTTTCTTTTCGACTACAATAGCTGTTTTAATTGCTATTTTGGTTATTTGTTTAGCCGATTTAGGAGCTGGCTTTGCCACTTGTTTAAATTCAAGTGCTTTTTTTGGTAATACTTTAGCCAACGGCTTTCCAGGTTTAGCAGCAACTTTTTTAGGTAGTGGTTTTACCGTTTTTTTTGTTGCGGATTTGGCAACTACATCCTTTGCAACAGGCTTGAATGAACTTTTTGAGACCGGTTTTCTTGTAACCATTTTTGGTTCAGCTTTTTTTAATGTTGCCACTTTGGTAGCCGGAACCTTCTTTTCCAAAACATTCTTAACGCCCTTCGGTTCATTTTTTACAACAGGTTTATTTGTTGCTTTTCCTGCTTTTGAAGAAATCTGCTTTTTTGTTGCCATACTAATCTGCTTTTTTAAGTACGTTCACTTTTAAGATGGCATTATTCACCTCAATCTCGGATCCCTCGTCTAAAGCAGGGTAAAAAGCAAGCGAATCTGCCAGAATTTCGGCGCAAATATAATCTTTAAATTGAATTAATGAATCTTGCATACCCTCATTTTCCAATACGGATACAATTATCCGGTCCATTAACTCAAAACCGCTGTCTTTTCGAATATTCTGTATTTTATTGACGAATTCCCTCGCATCACCTTCCTTTTTTAGGGATTCGGTGATTGTTATATCAAGTGCAACGGTTAAAGCGCCTTTGTTTGCAACTTCATATCCGGCAATTTCGTCAGTAGAAACTTCCAAATCCTCACTACTAATAAAGATTGGTTCTTCATTTTTTTGTAAATGGTCAGGATTAAGCAAGTAATCGCCCTCCAACACCTTGTCTATTGTTGTATTACTAAATTTGCTTATTTCATCTGCGGCCCATTTCATTTTAGGTCCCAGTTTTTTGCCAAGCGTTTTAAAATTCGCCTTCGCCTTCTTCTGAATGAAATCATTGTCCGCCCCTAAAATATCCAAATCTTTTATATTGGTCTCGGCTTTAATAATATCCTCTACTTTTTTTATCCTTGCTGCCATTTCACCATCCATTGCCGGTATAAACACTTTCTGTAGTGGCTGGCGAACTTTGATATTCACTTTTTTGCGCAATGATAAAATCAGTGATGATGCATCCTGAGCAAGTTGCATTCTTTTTTCAAGATCTGTATCTATCAATGCTTCATCTGCAATTGGAAAATCGGTATGATGAACCGATTCTACTGTAAAACGGCTGGTTACGCTGTTTAAATTCAGAAATAGCCAATCTGCAAAGAAGGGGGCGATCGGCGCCATCAACCTGGTGAGGGTTTCAAGACATTCATATAAAGTTTGGTATGCTGAAATTTTATCCTGTTCATACTCTCCCTTCCAAAACCGGCGGCGGCAGAGTCTCACGTACCAGTTACTTAGGTGTGCATCTACAAAATCTTCAATTGCCCGTCCAGCCTGCGTGGGTTCATACTCATCCAAACTCTGCTGAACAGATTTTATTAAACTATTGAGCGATGACAAAATCCACTGGTCAATTTCTGGTCTTTCCTTTACCGGAATGTAGGTTTCTTTAAAACTAAATCCATCTACGTTGGAGTAAAGCG
>Ga0335395_10001981_pt1 | contig 12705 bp, 12 predicted proteins | sample MAT02_FD_205744 | JGI IMG/M metagenome (GOLD analysis project Ga0335395, IMG submission 205744) | Freshwater microbial communities from Lake Fryxell liftoff mats and glacier meltwater in Antarctica - MAT-02 (spades assembly) (version 2) ...
TTTTTGAGTCATCGGTCACCTCCCTAAAAGATTGAGAGGATACCTATGAAAATATTTTCTATCAATTCAAAAGACATGTCGTACTAGTCCCGTGTGAAACGAAGTGGAACGCGGGGGTTGTCATGCTACAACACATAAGAGCTACGGTAGCAGCGAATGAATCCAACACATCTAAAAAAAGATGGGTTTACTAATATTATCTTGAGGTGCCACGCACATTTCTAAATTGATGCCATGTTCTTGCAAAATAGTTTTAATTACAGTCATAGCCGTGTTAGGGGTATTGCATTCATTAGAAAGATGAGCTAAATGTACATGTTTTAAATCTGTATGATAAACATGTGTCAACAAGTTTGCGCAAGCTTGGTTGGATAAATGACCACTTTTACCCAAAATACGTTGTTTCAATCGATCAGGTCGGGCTGAGGAGTGAACCATGGAAGGTTCGTGGTTGGCTTCTAACTGTAAATAATTACAATGACGTAATTGTGTTTGTACGACAGATGTTGCAAATCCTAGATCCGTACAAAAACCTAATTTAAGATTATCCACTTTAATAGTAAATGCAACAGGATCCAATGTGTCATGTGGAACACTAAAAGGATGGATCTCTAAATCTCCAAATTCAAAAGTCTCGCCCGTGGAAAAAATTTTAAATTTTGGGCAGCTATGAAATGTTTCTACGATACCTTTAGCTGTTTCATGATTGGCAATAATAGGAATACCCATTTTAAATGCTAAAGTTTTTAATCCCAAGATATGATCAGAATGTTCATGCGTAATTAAGATAGCGTCAATTTGCTCTAATTCAACATTGATTTCTGCCAAACGTTTACGGATAGTCTTTGCACTGATTCCAGCATCAATTAGAATCTTCGTATGTGTTGTACCTAAAAATGTGCAGTTACCTTTTGAACCGGAAGAAAGGGGACAAAAGCCTTTCATGATTAACCTTTAATAATTGTAATTTACGATAGCCTTGATCTAAAGTTAGCAGATTGCATCATTTTAGACTTGTAAAAAGTCTAGATGACGAATAACACTTGGGTATGCTAAGCTGCAAATAAATTAATTAGATGAATCTATGCTTCCTTTATTGGATTATCTAAGACACTTAGCCATACAACTGGATAATTTATTAATCGTTGCTAAAAATTTACGTGATCTCACCACGCAAATGTTTTGTGAAAAAGAAGTGGTTTCTTATCAATTAGAACAAAAAAAGATTCTAACCGATATTGCAAACATTAGTCAAATCCTAGAAGTAAACTATCCTCATCAAATTGATAAAACTGATCAGCAAAATCTTCATAATAAAATTCATAAATTTCAGAAGCTTAATCAAGAATACGTTCAAAATTTAAAAAAATCAGGGTTTAATCCAGTTTGAACTCGTTCATTCTTATTCACAAAATAAGGAAATCGAAAAATTATCGGGTCAGCTAAATGAAGTGGCGCTTTCTCCAAATCGCTCCCAAACAGTAAAAGCCAAGAAAACAAAAAAAAAGCCAAAGCTATTAAAATAATTCCCATTCTTTTTAATCGAGCTAAATGCGCAACTAGGTGTTTTTGTTGATATATGCTGTTTTTTCCCGTCATTTATAAAACTCAGAAGCTTCTTGCTTTAGAAAGAAAATTATCTAATTTAATTACAAACTGTTAATTGCTGACATATAATATGTAATATGTAATATTTAATATTTAATTAGTTATAATATAAATATATAGAACATAAACTAATTTTATAGAGGTCTTATGCAAGGAATATCAACAAAAATTACAACTAATACCCTTTATCCTAATCAAGAAGTTATTCAAAAGGATACTTCTTTAAAATCTAGTAACGATGAATCTATTGAAATTAATCAACCTTCTTTAGAAGAATCCTCTAAGAATATTAAAGATATATCAGAAAAAATATTATCTAATATTGATAAAGATTACTTAATAAATTCTGATTCAGATCATAAAGAATTAAAAATATCAAAAGATCCTGTATATGATAATAAAATAGACAGTTCAATAATTTTTGATAAAAAAGATGGCGAATTAAAAAATGTTAAAAGAGAAATAAAATTAATAGTATTAAGTTCATCAAATAAAAATAATTTAAATTTTGACATTAACAAAGATAACCAAAAAAAAGAATTCGCACTTATTAGAAACGTCTTAATTAATGACAACTCTGACCAAAGATTAAGTAACCTCCAAACAGGCTTGAATTATCTTGAGCGCATGGATAATAAGCAGACTAGTATAATAAATTATATGAATTCCATGCTTTCCGATCCTAAGCTACAAAAAAAAGGTAGGGAGTTGATTGAAGAGGATTTGAAAAACGCATTGATTAAGGCATATCAGCTAAACCTCAGCAATCAATTAAAGTTACAAAAAGTAAGAGAAGAGTTTTCCGTTTACGACATATGGACACCAGATCCGGAAGACCCTACAAATCTAGATAAGAGAAACTACAATAGTCAGCCTTTAAATGCTGCAGAAGTTGAATTTAGTAATAGGGAAGATTTTCAAGATCGAATGAAAAAACAAAAAGCTATGGATATTGATTTTAGGGTAAAATCTTCTCCTGTACAAGTTCGTATTATGATTAATGCATTTCGTGCCCAAAAAGAACTAGAGTTATCGGCAAGCACACCCAACTCTATTCACGTAGAAACAATGGTTTTTATAAGAAATTTTTTAGACGCAAAAAAACAAGGAAAACTTAATTTTCTCATTCTAGAACAAGCAAAAATTAATTATAAATCACTCAATAATTTAATAAAAAAATATGAGAAGGAAAATATAACTAGGGAAGAAAAAAAATCTATTGGAACACAGATAGCGACCACTTACTATCACACAAGGAAATTAATCACTAAAGAACCTGTAAAAAGCGCATTTCTAACTCCCCAAAGACGGAAAGTAATGATTAATATAACAAACCAGGTAAAATCTATAACAATGAGTTTATAAAAAAAGAAATAATCAATCCTATTATAGCTCGCTCGTGAAGTGTGGGAGATATATAGTCGATTAACTGATTATCTCAAAGTTAATTGACTATAAGTCCCTTTTCTTAATTTAAAGTACCTCGGTTATATAAGTTATAAACATTTAGCGCCTAAAAATTTTCTTACGCAAATCGATGAATTTTCCCCATGTATTTTTTTCACCTGCGTAAGGAACTAATTCATTTTCATTTAAAGTATACTGAAGTATGTCATAATTATGATGAAGAGGTACTTCCGGCCTAATAAAGGCTGCTTCTAAATCATCACTCTTAGCCCCGGCTTTCCACAATAGAGTTACAACTTCTGCTATAATAGGTTGTACCGTATTTTCTAAAAATTCCGCTTCTACTTGAAAATTATTTTGTACTTGAATTTCAACAAGAGCAGCAATAGCTTTTTTCTGTGCGTCTTGGTTCCAGCCTCTTACAGTCTCGACTCTACGAATTATCCAAGGAAGTGCTTGCATAATCTGTTGCGCTATATTTAATTGAGGGGGGGAAAGATGGGGATCCACTAATCTTTCTCCTTGAGCTTTGATCCACTGTTCAATGCTATTAGGCTCTAATACAATACTTTCAGCATCAGCCGCTTGTCCCCCTAGCTTTTCCTCTGAAAGATAGCACGCGAATACCTTATCAATAAGAGGTCCAATAAGATCGCTTATAAACCTATTCTGTTCCTCTAATTCAGGCAGCTTTCTTCGTAAAGCTTCTTCTATTGTCTTAATACAAAATAGCTTGACATAAGGATTAAAGGCTGCGCCCTCATGATATACCAATATTTTTGGAAGCTTAGAAATAATCATAGCAGGGTGTTTTTCTAAATTATCCATAAAAGGAAATAAATGATTACTAACAAAAAAATTAACAGAATCCTGGAGTGGACGGTTTAATGGCTCTTCGTCAGTAAATCTAGTCCAAGACCAGTATTCACTGGAATGAGTTCTATTTAATTGTCTATTCAGGTTATTCATTCATTTATTCCTTTTTTTAATTTAATAGATTGTATATCAAATTTTATAATAATTAACTATATAAAACAACATTATTAATTATAATAATGCAATTAGAAGTTTGTAATCAAATTGAATAATTGTACATGGTCACGAGTAGCTAAATCGCTTAGCGATTTTCTATAGTTCGAAAATTTTTTCTCTTAACAAGCAGAAAATAAAATAGTTTTTAAAAAAAAGAGCTGGTAATCAAAGTATGTCTTTTTTCGCGTTGAAAAGAAGAGAGATGCATGAGCTTGCTCGAAGGATTTACATTCCTTTTGCATTTATGGTGTCCAACTTTCAGTTCTAACGGATCATTCAGTAGCGCTCGTAAGGGAGTTTCGATAGAGGTTTATTATATTTCATCTAAAGCCGGATCGAGATCATCTCCTGCTTTTTTCGCATAAATTTTACGGGGTTTAGCTCCTTCCGAAGGACCGACAACTCCATTTTTTTCTAGTTGATCCATCAAGCTTGCTGCACGTGCATAACCAATTTTAAGTTTGCGTTGTAAAAAAGTTGTCGAGGCGTTGCCTGTGCTTAAAATCACTTCTTTGGCTTGCTCATACAAACTGTCTAGTTCAAGATCTGCAGACTGTCCCTCACCTTCAAAATCTGTCATACGATCAAATGACTTGATCACATAATTAGGGGGAGCTTGTTCACAAATATGTTGAATAACTTTTAAAATGTCTTCATCTCGAATATAAGCTCCTTGCGCACGAATAAGATGGGAAGATCCTGGTGGTAAAAATAACATGTCCCCATTACCTAGCAAAGACTCTGCGCCTGTCTCATCTAAAACAATCTGACTATTAATTCGACTCGCTACTTTAAAAGAGATACGTGTGGGAAAGTTAGCCTTAATTAATCCAGTAATCACTTCGCGCGAGGGTCTTTGTGTTGCTAAGATCAAGTGGATGCCAACTGCGCGAGCCATCTGCGCAATACGCGCGATGGGGGTTTCAATATCGCTACTTGCCACCATCATTAAGTCTGCTAACTCATCAATGATTCCTACAATGTAGGGAAGTTGAGGAGGAATTTCTTTACCATGCGTTGCTTCTAATTCTGTATTAATCACACGCTTGTTGAAAGAATCAATATTGCGCACACCCACAAGTTTAAGGATATCGTAGCGATTTTCCATCTCTTTTACCAGCCAATTTAATGCCGCCGCCGCCCCTTGCGGTTCCGTAATGACGGGGGCTAACATATGGGGAAGTTTAGTATAGGGTGTTAGCTCGACTTTTTTGGGATCTACCATAATCAGCTTAATTTGATCAGGTCTCGCATTTAACAGGATAGACATGATAATGGTATTAATACATACAGATTTACCTGAGCCTGTTGCACCTGCAATAATACAATGAGGCATTTTTGCAAGATCACTCATAACGTAATCGCCATTGACTGCTTTGCCAAGTAAAATGGGAATATGAAATTTTTGATCACTCTGTTGATAAGCGATCAACATATCTTTAAAGCCCACTTCTTGCGGTTGTGAGTTAGGAACCTCAATCCCTACCGCTGCCTTACCTGGAATAGGGGCAATAATGCGAATAGACTTGGCTTCCATATTTAAAGCAATATCATTATCGAGCGTCTTAATCTTTTGTACTTTTACGCCAATTGCAGGATGCACTTCAAAAGAAGTAATCGTTGGACCGCAATTGATTTGCCCAACTTTAGCCTCAATGCCAAAACTTAATAAAGTCTCTTCTAATACTTCTGCTTGTTTTTTTAAGTCTTTTTTAAGGGAGGTTTGGTCAATTTTTTTAGGCGTATGAATAAGTGACAATCCCGGCAATTGAAAATTCGTAAAATCCCCGTTATAAATTTTTTGTGAATCAATAGCAGCTTCACGTTTACGTGCTTTATCAACAGGTTCACGAGTTTCTACAGGTGTTTCCACAGGTTTTTTCAAACGTGGTCCCGTTAATTCAAAAGGGGAGAGCTCAGAAGGTTCGTTATCCTCATCTCCTTTAGCTGAAAGAGAGGGTCTAATCGTTAAATTTTTCTCAGGACGAATGCCCAGCATATCCATAGGAGGTAAATTTTTACTGTTCTCGGGCGAATTGGCTGTTGTAGGAATTCTTAATTTCACGAATCTTAAAAAGTCGCTCGTAGGCTCTTCTTCAGTGACAAGAGTACTATTTGTCATTTTTTGTTTTTTTAGCTTCTCAAAAAAATTATGCGCAATTTTAATAGGGCGAATTTTAAATAAAAATAATAAGCTTGAAATAAGAATACTGCTAAAGATTAAACTCACACCTAGAGTGTTAAATAAATGATTTAAATTAATGCCTGGTATGTCTTGGTAGAGGTAATAAAAAGGAGCCCCACCCAAATGATAACGTAACTTTTTTGTCCATAGTCCTGGATATAAAGAAGAGCCTAATTGGTGTGAAAATGATGGAAAATCACTTTCTATGACGCTCAAAAGCATGCATAAGGAAATAATAGCAAACGCAATATAAAGTGTTTTCAGCCATAAAAGATTAATAGGTTTACTAAATAATAATCTCCATCCAATCCAAGCTAAAAAAACCACCCATACATAACTTGTTAGCCCAAAAAGAGCATGCACTGCCCAGCCAAAAGTATAACCCATGAATCCCAATAGATTTTTAGAATCAGGATCGACGGCAAAACTCAACAAACTGAGAAAAAAAACTAAAGCTAAAGCAAGTGTAAGAAAACCACGTGTTTCTGCAGTTGTCCAAGAAACCGCAATAACTTCTTCAGGTACTTCCACAGCTTTTTCTTTTTTTATTTTTTTTGTTTTCTTTTGTTCGTGTGACATATGTGAGCCAAATTAATTGAAATACCAAATAGTGATAATACCTAGAAAAAGGCAATACCAACCAAAATAGTGCCATTTGTTATTGATCATGAGCCGTTGCAATAAACGCAAGGAGATACATCCTACAATAAATGAAGTTGTAAATCCAATCATATATTGTCCCGCTTGCATTTTAGCTAGATCAGCAGGTTGTTTCCAAAGATGCCACAGTTCAAGTATTGTTCCACCACAAATTGCAGGAATAGCTAGCAAAAAAGAAAACTGGATAGCGTCTTGCTTGCTCCAACCTAAAAATCGGGCTGCTGAGATGGTTGATCCACTACGAGAAATACCTGGTAAAACTGCGAATGCTTGAAAGATACCAATAATTAAAGGATTGGCCCAACGTTTTTTTATTTGGGATAAAGGCAGGTGAATTTTTATAGAATCAGTTGCAAAAATTAAAGCGGATGTAACTAAAAAGCAATAACCTAAATATTCGGGACGGTCAAAAAAAGCCTTAATAGGCTTGATTAATAAAACTAAGGGGAAAAGGGGAAGAGTGCCTAGAAAAATCTGGAATAGTAAAGGCTTACGGTTAACTAAACTGCTTTTGATCGATGAAAAATAGATATAAAAAATTGCGGCTAAAGTTCCCAAATGACAGATTAAGCCAAAAAACAGATAGTCTTGTAATTGTTTAAAACCTAAGAGATGCTGCACAAGTTCAAGATGACCTGAAGAGCTAACGGGTAGAAATTCTGTCAGACCTTGAATAAGACCTAAGAAAAAAGCTTCCAAAAGGGTCATATAAATGATCTTTCACTATATTTATGCAGTTAAAGTACCATTTCATGAATTCTACAAAAAAAGATGGGCGATCGACGGGGCTCGAACCCGCGACTTTTGGTACCACAAACCAACGCTCTAACCAACTGAGCTACGATCGCCATGAAGCTGAAAGATATATTATTATGATAATTTCGTCTTTTTTGTCAATAGAGAGTAGCTATTTTTTTGTAGTTTTATAATATTTGTCTGTTTTTTGTAAATTTCTCCTCATCTAGACGTTTGAAAAATCGTGACTTAAGAAAATTCCTCTTTAATACCTTTTATGTTACTCTTTTGAAAGTTTCACTTTATTTTCACAAATAACCCAATATAAAAGTGTTGTATGGCTTTTTTTCGTTTTGCTCACGCGCCTTTGATAAAAGTCGTTTTTTTCTTCATTTTTCTTAATTTATCTCCTTTATGTGCAGAGCCTTTGCAGTTCAACATTAGCGGTGAAGCTGCCTTATTGATCAATGCAGAGAGTGGTGTTATCTTATTTGCAAAAAATGCAGATAAGCCTTGGTTCCCCGCGAGTACGACCAAAATTGCTACAGCATTGTTTGCCTTAAATTTAATTGGTACTGATTTGCAAACTGTAGTTGTTGCTGAATCTGAATCTTTAAAGTCTGTCACAGAAGCTACCAAGAAAAAACTCAACTATCAAATGCCTGGCTATTGGCTAGAGCCAGACGGCACACATATTCGCATAAAATTGCATGAGGAATTGAATTTACAGGCTTTGTTAGAAGGGTTGCTCATTTGTTCAGGCAACGATGCCGCGAATGTGATTGCTCAAGCTTTAGGGCCTACAATCCCAGTTTTTATGGAACGCTTAAATCTTTATTTAAAAGAGTTGGGATGTCTTGACACTGTCTATTATAATCCTCATGGACTTCACCATCCCCAACACGTAACAACCGCTCATGATTTAGCAAAAATGACTGCCGTTGCATTAAAAAATCCTATTTTTTGCCAAATTGTTAAAAAGACGCGTTTTGAAAGACCCAAAACAAATCTCCAAGAACCTGCAACTTTTTTGCAGGGAAATCGTTTATTACGATCCGGTCCACTTCATTATGATAAAGCCATTGGAGTCAAAACAGGTTACCATTCAAAAGCTAAAAAAAATCTTGTAGGAGCTGCACAATTAGGCAATAGAAAATTAATTGTTGTTTTACTGGGTTATCCAAATAAAAATACCATTTTTGAAGAGGCGAAGAAAATTTTTGAGATGGCATTTCACCAGTCAGAAGTTAAGAAGATTTTTCTGCTAGCGGGTTTGCAAGAGTTTCAGAAGAGATTGCCTCAAACTAAGAATCCAGTCCTTACTTATACAAATGAAGATTTAAGTACACTTTTCTATCCTGCAGAGGAAGTGTCTTTAAAGTGTTATCTTAAATGGGATGATTTTAAATTACCCATAAAAAAAGATCAAAAAGTGGGGGAGCTTTATTTAAAGGATGCCCATGAAACGATTGTCGCAAATGTTTCTGTTTTTGCTCAGAAAAGTGTAGAAAAAGTTTGGCCCTATAGTTGGTTGGGAAATCTCCAAAATTTTTATTACAACCATCCTCTTATTTCCATGTTGTATCTTCTCTGCTTAGTTACTGTAAGTGGATTTTGCTTGTTGGCAAAAAGACGTTAGGTAGGTGATAAATGAAATCAATCGCAAAGCCTATATGCAGCTAAGTATTGAGTAACTCATAAAGCTGAATAAACTCTTCCAAAGATAAGGCTTCTGGTCTTGCCAAAGGGTCCTGGCCAATAGCCTGCAGTCCTGTCATTATAGCATCTGGTGCATATAAAGACTTTAAAGAAGCGCGCATCATTTTACGACGATGTTCAAAAGCTGTACGTGTAATTTTAAAAAAGGCTTCTTCTTTTTCTAAAGGTAAAACAGGTGGCTTAAGATGTAAGGAAACAATTCCCGAATCGACATTTGGAACCGGATAAAAGCACTGACGACTCACATTAAAGTCATATTTTGGTTCTGAATAGAATTTTAAAAAAACTGTAAAGGAACTATATTCCGAAGTGTCTGGTCGAGCTGTCATGCGACGACCCACCTCTTCTTGCACCATCACTGTTAAGCTTGAAATAATTGAATGATGGCGAACGAGTAAAGCTAAAATAGGTGTGGTTAGGTGATAGGGAAGATTAGCAATCACTTTTGCTTTTTTACCTGTTGGTAAAATTTGCTTTAAGTGTTTCTCTAAAGCAAAAAGCAAGAAGTCTTCACAAAATACATGCAACCTGTGATCTTCAGTTTGCAGTCTCTGTAGCGCCTGGGCTAATACATAATCTTTTTCTACTGCAATCACTTGAGCACCAGCATTCAGCAGTTCTTCTGTTAAACAACCAGGGCCTGGTCCAATTTCTAAAATAACATCTCCAGGTCCCACGTGGGCTGTTGTGACAATTTTGCGGACAATATTGCCATCAATCAAGAAATTTTGAGACATGCCTTTTTTGGGAGCAATCCCTAATTCATTTAAAAACAGTCGAAGTTCACTTGGTTTGTAAATGCCCATGTCAAGTTAGTTCAGTTTAAAGGGTTGGTAATTTTCAGGAATCATCGATTCTAAATCTGCTTTGCGGACATGGTAATGTTGACGCAGCTTTTCTATGTACTCTTCCGTTAGCTTGTCTGCAGTGATGTTAAGCAAATATTGTTTAAGTTTTGCTTCTAAATCTTTAAATGTGGGATAACCCCCTGGAGAGATTTCCTCTACAAGAATAATACGATGAACGGTAGTTTTTAAAACCCGACTTTTAAAAGGAAAAGGTTGGCTGTACATTCCTGCATCTAAATTTGCTAATACATCTTTATAATTAGCAGCTAGCTCTTTTTCGTCATTTGTAATCGTTTTTGATACAGTGACTTTACCATTTTTGCCTAAAAGTTTGCGTTCTGCCAGTACATCAGATAAGTCGTCGAGTTTAACACCATTTAGAAGAAGTTGATAGACGGATTTGCCGAGAGCTTCAGTTTTAATAATATCGCGGTCTTTAATGGTAATCACGCGATAGTTCCATTTAGTTAAATGTCGATTCTCAGGTTTTTGTACATATTCATCATAAGTCATACGTACTTTACTTGGAGTAACAATGCGCAGCGCCTTTATATTGACGCGTGCACCAATAGTACGTTGTAAAATAAGTTCAGCTTCGACAATTTTGTAAGCCTCATCTAAACTCATACCGGCTTTATCTAAATTATCAATAATATTGGGGCCGAATTGTTCTTCCATTTCTTGACGCACATCCCCAGCACTTGCTTCAATTTTGCTTTCTTTTGCATCTGCTAAGATCAATTCTTCTGTAATTAAATCATCGAGAATAACTTTCCACCCTTGCTGGTAAAATTGAAAACGAGCCATTGTTGAACCCACATATTCTGGATATTGTTTATAAAATGTTAAGTCCATTTTTCTAACAAGATCATATGTCGTAATCGCTTTGCCATTAATGCGAGCCAAAATCCGATTATTAATAGAGATTTTGGGTTCTACGCGGTTTTGCATAGGAACAGCTTGTAATGAAGTTTCTAAGGCAGCATTTACTAAAAAAAACGATAAACAAATAAGAATAATTTTTTTCATATTAGAATCTAGTCAGAGAGTTAAAGTTAATTTTTTATTTATCCTATACATATGTGCGCTAAATTGAGGATGATAAGCCTACAATCTTTTAAGAACAACTCCAAAAAATCCATCCATTCCCCCGTCAGTAGGTAATGAGCTCCAAGGTTCGCCCTCTATCTCTAGGTCATAGGTTTTTATGAAGTGCTCGAGTTGTATTTGATTTTCTTCTTTCAACAAACTGCAGGTTCCATAAACAATTTTACCTTTAGGATGTAGGAAACTTAAAGCTTTTTCAAAAATCACACGTTGCTGACCCTGAAGTCTAATAAGCATCTCTTCGTCAAATTTCCATTTCATATCAGGATTTCTTCGTAATGTACCCGTACCTGTGCAAGGAGCATCTACTAAGATCCAGTTCATTTTCTTTTTAATTTTTTTCAAATTAGAACTGTCTGCATAAATAATTTGGCTATTTTGAATACCTGCGCGCTTGAGACGTTTACGCGCTTCTAATAATGCATGCGCGCGGATGTCGTGTAGATAAATTTGTCCTTTACTCTGAGTAAGCGGAGCAAAAGCAAGTGTTTTACCTCCGGAGCCTGCACAATAATCGAGTATCGCATCCCCAGGTTGAGCTTGAACTAAATTTGCTAAAAGTTGACTTCCTTCATCTTGCACTTCGAAAAACCCGGCTTTGAACTCGGGTAATTGGAAAAAATTTGTTTTCTTTTTGAAAGTAATTCCATAAGGGGCATGTAAAGTAGGCTGGGCCTCATATTCTGCAAACTTGATTAATAAAGTCTCTCGATCTGTTTTGAGAATATTTGCACGAATGCATGTAGGAGCTTGTTTATTACTTGCAAGACAAATTTTAACAGCTTCGTCCGCGCCATAATTGTTGACTATCAAATTAAACAAATATTCAGGAAAACTTACCCTAATATGTAGGGGAATATTATCCATATGAATGTAGTCTTGTAAATCGACTTTAGAATAAATATCAAAACGGCTTTCCCAAGATTCTTCTTCAGTAAGATAGTCAAGTAGACCTTTCCACCGAATAAGCGTATAAGCAGTTTCAGCTATAAATCCTCTATCTTTAGAGCCTAAAGCGGGATTACTTCGGAAATAGCGATTAATGCATAAATCCAAAGGCAACGTTTGCGAATCGTAAAATTCGAGTAAAGTCAAAAGGTGATGTTCACGAAATGGTAATTTAATCATAGGCTAAAACTATAATATAAATCTTATTGTAATTAAACTAAAATAATCGAAAAAGGGGAATTATTAGTTTTACAATTAAAAACTCACCTTACGCAAAAGGAGCAAAATGAAGAAGCCGAAGATTTTGAAAAATCAATTAATTTAAAAAGCGCAGCAATATTTACTAATATTGCGAGGATTTTTGAAGTTAATTGAGATTCAAAAAAATGGCTTGTTCATCTGCTTCTTTTGCGTAAGGTTAGGGTGTTAATTTTGTCTCGTTTTCTTCCTCTATAA
>Ga0335395_10001984_pt1 | contig 12698 bp, 11 predicted proteins | sample MAT02_FD_205744 | JGI IMG/M metagenome (GOLD analysis project Ga0335395, IMG submission 205744) | Freshwater microbial communities from Lake Fryxell liftoff mats and glacier meltwater in Antarctica - MAT-02 (spades assembly) (version 2) ...
TGGTGCACGATGTGCCGGTGAACCAGATCAACCTGACCCGCCGTGCCCGCAGCGAGGAGCCGCGCAACCAGGCCGAGCACCTGGAAGAGGTGAAGCGCTTCGGCCGCGCTGTGCTGCTGGCTGGCGCACCGCTGCCGCAGGCGGAAGACTCGCGCTACCGCTCGCGCATTTACCGCGGCACGGCGATCACGGTGTAGGTGCCTGTCGGCCTTGGCGCGCTGCGGTGGCGGGTTGGCAAGCCGATGGCCTTCTGCTTGACACGCTCGACTCAGCCGAAGAACCCTAGGTTCGGCTTGGCAAACCTGCCCACATGGGGCAACACCAGCGACATGTTGCTGTCGGAGACGCCGAACCAGCGCGCCAGTGTGGCGGCGTACTCGTCGACCGAGGTGGTGGGAATCAGGCGGCCTTGTCCCGAGTCTTCCGGTCCGCCCAGGGCAACCGTTGGAAACTGTCCGTAGACCCGGTTGCCCGCCACTGCGCCGCCCATGATGAACTGGTGACCGCCCCAGCCGTGGTCCGAGCCGCGGCCATTGTGTTGCAAGGCCCGACCAAATTCAGACGCGGTGAAGGTGGTTACGTTGTTGGCCACACCCAAAAATGCGGTCGATTGGTAGAAGGCTGCCATGGCGTCTGACAGTTCTTTGAGTTTGTTGGCCTGGTCGCTCAGCAGGTTGTCGTGGAAGTCGTAACCGCCATGCATGACGTAAAAAATTTGGCGCCGTTGCCCCAAGGCGCCACGTGCCGCGATCATGCGCGCCACCATTTGCAGCTGTCGGCCAATGCCGGTGATCGGAAAGGTGCCAACCGCTTGGCCAGTGCTGCCCAGGGCGTTGGTCACCAGCGCCTCGGTGCTGATGGCCCGGGCCGACACCTTGTTGAGCTCACCTTCAAAAAGCTGCGAGCGCGAATCAGTCATCAGGCGGCGCATGGCCAGCCCACCCGCGGCCGATCCATAGAGCCCATTGAGTGTCTGCACCTTCACCGCACCTTGAGTGGTGAGCTGGTACTGGATCGTGCTGTCACCGGCTTGCATGATGTTGTTGCCCGCGACCGACATGGCAATCGACACGCCACTGCCCGCGTTGAAAGCGCTGGCAGTCAGGTCGCCCATGCGCCCCATCCAGCCGGTTTCGGACGCGGTATTGGGCAAACCGGTTTGCCAGGCGGTTTGCTGGTCGGAGTGCGAGGTGAGTTGGGCGGGCACCTGGACGTTGGGCGAGCCGTTGTTCCACTGGGCCTTGGTGATCGGCACCGACAGCGGGCCTACGTTGGCCAAGAGGGCCACACGTTGCTGGTCAAACAGCGTCTTCAACCCGGTCATGGACGGGTGCAGGCCCAGCGGCTGATCACTGTAGCCCACGGGGTTGATTCCCAGCAGCTGTGTGGCGGGCAGCGCAAGGGTAGGTCGCGCCCGCTGGTAGCTGGCATAGCCCGCACCATTCGCGGGCACAACCGTGTTGGACTGGTCATTGCCTCCGCTCAGGAAAATGCAAACCAAAGCCTTGTGGTCGGAGGCGGTTTGGGCGCTGGCCGCGCCCATGGCCAACAAATTCATGGCGAAGGGCGAGCCGCTGGCTGCGGTCAGAAAAGCGGCACGGCGCAAAAAGTTGCGGCGCCCCAGGGCGTGGTGGATGTAGGCCATGTGGTGCTCCTTACTTTTGAACGATGAAATCGGGTGACACCATGGTCAGCGTGATGGCGGTGTAAACCCGGTTTCTCGCGTCGTTGGCGGGGAACGCATTCACCGCATCCAAGATGATCTGGCGGGTAGTGGGCGACATTTGCCCAGCCACGAGCAGCAAGTTCAGGTGGTCCACCAAGGCGGCCGGGTTGGAGGCCAGCGCCAGCTCTGGGGCGTAGGTGCTCTTGAGCTGGGTGTCGTTCGAGCCAAAGCCGCGTTCCACGATGCTGCTGATGAAGTTGGCGTAACCGGTCACCGTGGTCTCATGAGTGATCTGGAATTCGGGCGCCACCAGCCCGCGCCGCATGATGTCACCGGGCGGCGCATAGTCAGGGCGGAACCAGTTGAACACGCTGGGAGCGCGCAGTGGGTTCTGGCCGATGCTGGATACAGGGTCTTCCAGATTCCAGATCTGGTAGTTGCCGCGCGCCGACTTCACGTCAAAAGCGCGCATCCATGTGCCAAAGCGCACCAGCGGCTCGCGCAGCTTGCCCCATTGCGGGTCGTTGGCCTTGGTGCTGTCACGGGCTTCGGGGTCCATCAGTACCGCGGTCAACACGGCTTTCATGTCGCCGCGCACACCGTTGCTGCCATCGAAGGCTGCCGATACCCGCGCCACATAGGCGGGGCTGGGGTTGCTGGTCACCAAGCGCTTAATCAACTGGCTGCCAAAGAACGGCCCCACGTTGGGGTGGTTGAACAGCGTGTCCATCGCCATCTTCATGCTTTGCTCGCCACTGGTATTGGCAGGAACAACCGCACCCAAGAAGCGCTTTTCGCTGCTGGAATGATAGGCGGGGTAATTGATCATTTGCTCCTTGTAGGAAGCACTGCCCCAATTCCAGTTGTCCCGGCTGCCATTGTTGTATGTCCATCCGGTGAATACCTTGGCCAGCCCCATCACATCGGCTTGATTGAAGGTGGGAATATCGCGCCCGCTACCGTCTTTCTTGCGGCTGCCATCGGGATTGAGTTGCCACAAACCGATTGAAAACAGTTGCATGACCTCCCGAGCGTAGTTTTCATCCGGGATGCGGCCGGTGGCAGGATCTTCCTTGACGTTCTTCAGATGCGATAGATAAACGCCCATGGATGGGTGTGTAGACACCTGCTCCAGCAAGGTACGGAAATTGCCAAACGCATTGCGCGACAGCATGTCGAGATAGCTGGCGTGGGCGTCTTCCTGGATTTCCAACGGGCTGTTGACGGTGCTGATCACGAACAACTCGCTCAAGGCCAACACAGTGCGCTGGCGCAACTGGTCGGGGCCGCGGACCGCCTGGTCCCAGAAGCTTTCCATTGTGGCGTTGATGTGCCGCGCGTCGCACACTGTGCACCCAATCGGGCCCTTGCGCACCACCACGTAGTTCCAGTGGGTGTCGCGCGATGGCGTGGTGAGCTGATCACTGATCCACGCAGCTGGCCCCATAGCGGCGGCACGGTTGATCTCGGCCATCGTAGGGCCGTAGGTGGCCTGAATCAACAGCCGCGCAGCATCGGTTTTGGCGGTGGGCTGGATGGGTGGGGCTGGAACCGGCGTTGGCGTTGGCGTGGGTGTGGGTGTGGGTGTGGGTGTGGGTGTGGGTGTGGGGTTTGGCGGTGGTGTTTCGCCTTGTTGCACAAAGCACGATTTCTGAATGCCAAACAAGGGGTCGCCAAACACACTGTTGTTGCAGCTTGTCCCACCGGTCAATGTTTTGACGGCAAATTTCCCACTGGCGCCATAAGCCACGGCACGCGTACCGGCGAAGCTGCAACGCCCACCCTCGATGGCGCAAGCGGTGGCGCTGAACGTTTGACCGCCAAAACCGAACGACGGGCCGGTTGGCGCGGGCGTTGGTGCAGGGATGCTGTCCTGTTGCACAAAGCAAGATTTGTTGGTACCAAACACGGGGTCGCCAAAAACGCTGTTGTTGCAGTTGGCCCCACCCGTGAATGTCTTGACCACAAACTTCCCACTGGCGCCGTAGGCCACGGCGCGCTTGCCTGTGAAGCTGCAACGCCCGCCTTCGGTTGCGCAAGCGGTGGCGCTGAATGTTTGACCGCCAAAGCCGAATGACGGGCCTGTCGGTGCTGGTGTTGAGCCCGTTGTTGCTATGCGAAAGGAGGACGCCTTGTCGTTAAAGTTCATCTCCGCCAAGCTGGCGGCGCTGTTCGATAACGCCAAGACCCGGCCGCCAAACTGGGAATGTTCAAAAAGCGAAACCTGGTATCCGGATTTAATTTTGACCGATGAGATAACTTCGTTCCAACCTCCGGAACTGAAATTGTCAGCACCAGCGTTGATGCATTGCGAACGACCCTGGTAATTGATGTGTTCGTAAAAGCACACGTTGCCCGTACTGGAACTCTGGGCCTGCGCGCTTGTTGTATGAACAAAGAAAATCAAAGCCGTGGCCAAAAAAGACCAAAATTTGAAAGCAGTAATCAGACGCTTGTTGAACAACAGACGGTAAATGTCTTGCCCTATTGGTCGGCCGGGGAGGCCAGCTGTGTGTGAGATGTGTTGCATGACAAGGCCTCCAGCCGTATTGTTTGAGAATTCTTGAAAACAATTTCAACCATATCCACCGCTTGGGCAGTTTCTCCTGCCGACGGCTGCGTGCAAAAAAGCTCCAAGAGGTGTCGGATTTTGGCGGCCGACACCCCTTCAACTGGCCACTATCGCAGTAACAATCTGAAAGTTAATGTCGGATCGCTGTGGGCGTTAGCCAGCAGCCATTGGCTCTAGGTACCCACGCGCGGTGGAAAAACCAAACCGAAAGTACACAATTGATCAAAACCATTAGTGCATAAGCCTGCGATTCGCAAACAGTTGTTGCTGCACTTCTTGTGACGTTTTGACGCAGTCAAGTGGGAACCAAATGGCGAGGTACTCAAGCCGCGGCCGTATCCCGCATCACTCAGATGGGTCTGCATGGGCGTGCCTTTGGAACCTATGCCGCAGAAGATCGCGCCAATGCGTCGGCGAGCAGAATCCACCGGGCAGTGGCAGCTGAAACGTCAAGCGGCCGGTTCAGCGGGTCGTGTGGTGGCGAACAGTTTGACCATGAAAGACCAGATCATGCGCGAGGCGTCTGGGCCTTTGGGGTCGCTGTAGGACTGGCTGGCGGCGCCTCCGCTCCAAGCGTGGCCGAGACCGCTGACCTCGCAGAGCGTTGCCACCAATCGGCCTGGGGCTCTGTAGTCGGTGACCTGCATCGCATAGCGCGCGCCGCGCTGCACGGTTCGCGCGATGCCGGGCTTGGCCCCTTCGATCTCAGCCCACAAGCGCGCTGCCTCGGTGCCGTTGCTGGGCGCGACCACGTGATCGGCACTGCCGTGAATCACCAGCAGCGCAGGCAGATGAACGCCGGCGGCCAGTGGCGCACCGGGCTTCGCATGAATCCGGCGCCCGAGCATCGCGCTGAGCGCGGCGGCGGTGGAATGGGCCACCCCCGGCGCGACACCGGAATGCATTGCGACCGCCCGGAACCGCTCCGGTCGGCGCATCGCCAACAGCGCCGCCATGCTGGCGCCCGCCGAGAGCCCGGCCACCGCGATGCGCTCGACATCCACAGGCTGCGTGAGGCAGATCTGGGTGATGGCAGCGTCGATGGAGTGGGCTTCGCGCTCTGCCCGGCCGGTTCGGGTGTCGTACCAGTTCCAGCAACCCTGCGCGTTGGCGGTGCGGTCCTGCTCCGGATAGAGCACCAGGAACCGCTCCCGCGCCGCCACGCTGTTCATCCGGCTGCTGGCGCTCAACCCGCGTGCATCTTGTGCGCAGCCGTGAAGCATCACCAGCAGCGGCAGTCGCTCATGGCGAAGAACGCCCGGCGGCTTGAACAGCCAGTAGCGCCGCGTGCCTGCTGGGCTGATGACAACACCGGCTCGCCCGTCCGTGGCAGCTGCGCCGGCGCGCTGGTTTTTTTTGGGTGTAGCCGCAGCAGAAACAGGTCGCTTCTTGGTGGTCTTGGTGCGCGCCGCTTGGGTGATCGCTTTGGTGCCGGCGCGCAGGGCGGAGCGGGTCATGGCCGTGAGCGTGCGCTGGACACTGCGGCTCAGAAATGGATTGCGGGGTCGCTTGGCCATGGGTGCCAATGTAACGAAAAAGGCCACAAATGGTCTGGCATCAACTGGTGAGCCACCAGGATGGTGGGTCGGTGTGCGCTGGGGCGTCGAGAGCGCGGCTCAACCATCGGTGATGGGTTTGCCGAAAGGCTGTTTCGGATGCCCGCCGCGCTGACCCACAGTGAACGAGGTTGACGCTGGTGTGCCCCGGGTGTGTGCTGGAACGGCTCGGTTCTTCGGACGGGTGCGCCGAAGGTCTGACTCTCGACACACCTGAATGGCACCACCATCAACCCCCGTCCAGGGCTTGGCCCATTTCCTGCCTCTATTTCACCGCGGTCTTGGCCTGAACTTCAAGCAAGACGAGAACAGGCGCCCACATGCTCATCCTCCATTCCTTCTGGTTGTCCCTTGCCACCTACCGCGTGCGCATCGCTCTTCATCTGAAGGGAATCGCATACGAAGAATGCGCTCACGATCTCAGCAACGGCGAGCAGCACTTGCCAGCCTTTCTCCAGCTCAATCCTGCCGGGGCGGTGCCGGCCTTGGCGGGTGGCACAGACCAACCCCTCACACAAAGTCTGGCCATTCTTGAGTGGGTGGAGGAAAGCCACCCAACGCCGCCACTGCTGCCGCCCAACTCGCAAGGGCGTGCCAAAGTGCGCGCCCTTTTTCTCCTAACGGCCGCAGACACGCTTCCCCTTGTGGTGCCTCGCGTGCAGGCCCAGCTGGCCAAACAATTCGGATCGGACGAGGCGGCCGCGCGCGACTGGTCTGCGCACTGGTTTCACGAGGGTCTGGGCGCTTACGAAGCGCAACTCGCACCGGGCGCCACACGCTGACACGGCGAGACACTGAGCATCGCCGATCTGGCGCTGGGCTGCCACCTCATTGGCGTTGCGCGCTTTGGCGTCGACCTGACCCCATTTCCGCGGGCCGCTGCCGTCGGGGAGAGTCTGTTCGCCATACCCGAGTTTGCTGCTGCCCACCCGCGTTTTCAATGGGGCGCATCCGGCAGAGACTCCCAAGTTGGTGGTGCCCAAGGCGGTGATTGAACATGGCGCCAACCCTGGCATGTCAACCTGAAAGGGAGTCGCCAAGTTGGGCAAAAAATCAGAGCTTGAAGTCGTACCCGATCGTCAGCGGCGCATGGTCGGAAAATTTCTCTCCCTTGTACACGGATTCGCTTTTCGCGGTCGCCGCCATACCAGGGGTCGCCAAGTGGTAGTCGATCCGCCACCCCACGTTGTTTGCATAGGCCTGGCCGCGGTTGCTCCACCAGGTGTAAGCGGCGTCGGTGGCGTCGGGCTGCAGCTGGCGGTACACGTCGACCAGCCCGCCGTCGGTCAGCACCCGGGTCATCCAGGCGCGCTCTTCGGGGGTGAAGCCGCTGTTTTTCTGGTTGCTGCGCCAGTTTTTGAGATCGATGTTTTGGTGGGCGATGTTGATGTCGCCGCAAAGGATGAACTCGCGCTGTGCTTTCCGCGCCATCAAATGCGGCCACACCAATTCCAGAAAGCGAAACTTGGCCACCTGGCGTTCTTCGCCCGAGGAGCCGCTGGGGAAGTAGGTGCTGATGAGGGAAAACTTTCGTTGAGGTGTGTCAAAGCGCAACTCCACCCAGCGCCCCTCGGCATCGAATTCGCCGCCATCAAATCCCGCGGTCACCTCGCTGGGTTCGTGGCGGGTGTAGACGCCCACGCCCGAGTACCCTTTCTTCTCGGCAAAGTGGAAATGGCCGCGCAAACCGGCCAGCGCCTCGAAGCGGCCGCTGATGTCGGGCGCTTGGGCCTTCACTTCTTGCACGCAAATACAATCGGGCCGGTGATTCTCCAGCCAGGCTTCCAGCCCCTTGCTGGTCGCGGATCGGAGGCCGTTGAGGTTGAGGCTGGTGAGCTTGAACAAGGGAGTCTCCATGGTGTTGGATGCGGGCGCGACAGACGCCAAGGGTGGCGCGCTGGCGCAGGATTTCGTGCAGTTTTGTGTCGACGCCGGGGTGTTGCGCTTCGGCGAATTCAAGACCAAGGCTGGGCGGCTGTCGCCCTACTTTTTCAACGCCGGTTTGTTCGACGATGGCGCCAAGCTCGGGCGCCTCGCGCAATTCTATGCACAGGCCCTGATCGCCAGCGGCGCCGAATTCGACATGGTGTTCGGCCCCGCCTACAAGGGCATTCCCCTTGGTGCGGCGGTGGTGATTGAGCTGGCGCGGCTGGGCCGCAATGTGCCGTTCGCTTACAACCGCAAGGAAGCCAAAGACCACGGCGAAGGCGGCTCGCTGGTGGGTGCGCCATTGCAGGGCCGGGTGCTGATCGTGGACGATGTGATGTCGGCCGGTACCGCGGTGCGCGAGTCGATCGCGTTGATCCGAGCCGCGGGTGCCACGCCACACGCGGTGGCGATCGCGCTGGACCGCCAGGAAAAAGCCACCGAGGTAGGGTCTGATGGCGTGACGCGCGACGTGGACCACAGCGCGGTGCAATACGTGCGGCGCGAGCTGAGCCTGCAGGTTTGCGCCATTGCCACACTGGACGATCTGCTCCACTATCTGAACGACCGCGCGGGCGGCGAACTCCAAGCCCAGCGTGATCGGGTGCTGGCGTACTGCCAGCGCTACGGCGTGAACTGAGGAACTGCCTGTGGTGAGTCGCCATTTTTTTCTGTCTCTGCGCAGCACGTCCACTGCGCTGCTGGCCTACGCGTTGGTCGGCCATGCTTGGGCGCAGCAGCCCTCTGGCCCGGGCATTTTCACCTGTATCGACAGCAGGGGCCGGACCATCACCTCCGACCGCCCAATCATGGAATGCTTGGACCGCGAGCAGCGCGAGTTGGGTAAGACCGGCGCGACCAAACGTGTGCTGCCCCCGAGCTACACGGCCGACGAGCGCGCCAAGCTCGAAGCCCAGCGCAAGGCGCAAGAGGAAGTGCAGGCGCGCATCGCCGAGGAAAAACGCCGCGATCGCGCGCTGCTGATCCGCTACCCCAACCAGGGCGTGCACGACAAGGAGCGCGCCGAGGCGCTGGCCCAGATCGATGAGGTGATGACCGCGGTGGTGAAGCGCGAAGAGTCGCTGGCCAAGCAGCGCCAAGAGATTGGCACCGAGCTGGAGTTCTACCAAGGCGACGTCAACAAGGCGCCGAGTTGGCTCAAACGCAAGCTGGAAGACAACGAGAGCCAAGTGCAGATCCAGAAGCGTTTTCTGGACGCCCAAGCACAGGAGAAAAAGCGCATCAACGCGCGCTTCGACGAAGAGCTGGTCAAGCTGCGCCAGCTCTGGCGCACGCTCGGCACGGCCAGCACCGCGCGCTGAGCGCAGCGCCCTTTAGTGCCGTTTCTTTATTGAAGTTTCTGGCGCAGCAGGTCGCCCGCCTGTTGCGGGTTGGCCTTGCCTTTGCTGGCCTTCATCACCATCCCCACCAGCGCGTTGAATGCCTTGTCTTTGCCGGCGCGGAACTGCTCGACCATGGGCGCGTTGGCGGCGAGCACATCGTCGATGAGGGTGTCCAGGGCGCTGCTGTCGTTCATCTGTTTGAGGCCCTTTGACTCGATGAGCGCGTCAAGCTCGACCAGATAAGCTGCCAGCTCTTCGAACGAGGTTCGCGTGCGAATAGCCATCTCTTGAAAAGCTGTCTTCGCTCCCGAGTGGGAAATTGCTCCGTCAGAAATCCGCTGAATCAGCGCAGACACCTGCACTGGCCCAGGGACTTCAGGGTCATCAATCGACACCTGTTGCCGGTTCATCAAAGCTGCAACCTCACCCGTCACCCAGTTCGACGCAAGTTTGGGCTGCTGGGTCATTTTTGCGACTGCTTCGAAATAGTTCGCCGTTGACTGTGATTGCGTCAGCGTCTCAGCGTCGTACGCCGACAAGCCGTAGTCGCGAACCAAGCGCTCGGCCATTTGGCGCGGTAACTCGGGCATGGTGGCGCGCACCTGCTCCACCCATTCGCGCGACACCACCAGCGGCGGCAGATCGGGGTCGGGGAAGTAGCGGTAGTCGGCTGCGTCTTCCTTGGTGCGCATGGCGCGGGTCTCGCCCGTGTCTGGATTGAACAGCACGGTCGCCTGCTGAACCCTGTGGCCGTCTTCGATCTGATCGATCTGCCAGCGAATCTCGTAGTCGATCGCCTGCTGCATGAACTTGAAAGAGTTCAGGTTCTTAATCTCGCGTCGCGTGCCCAGCTCGGCACCGGGCTTGCGCACCGATACGTTGGCGTCGCAGCGGAAACTGCCTTCTTGCATGTTGCCGTCGCAGATGCCGATCCAAGTGACGATTTTGTGCAGCTCTTTCGCGTAGGCCACGGCCTCTGCGCTGGAGCGCATGTCGGGCTCGGTCACGATCTCCAGCAGCGGCGTGCCGGCGCGATTCAGGTCGATGCCGGTCATGCCGTGGAACTCGTCGTGCAGCGACTTGCCGGCGTCTTCTTCCAGGTGCGCCCGCACCAGGCGCACGGTTTTCTTTTCCTCGCCGAGCAGAAACGACACCTCGCCGCCTTGCACCACCGGAATCTCAAACTGGCTGATCTGGTAGCCCTTGGGCAGGTCGGGATAGAAGTAGTTTTTGCGCGCAAACACGCTGTGCTCGGCGATGTGCGAGCCCAGCGCGAGGCCCAGACGAATCGCGAGCGCGACCGCCTCGCGGTTCATCACCGGCAGCGTGCCCGGCAGCGCGAGATCGACCGCGCAGGCCTGGGTGTTGGGCTCGGCGCCAAACGCGGTGGACGCGCGGCTGAAGATCTTGGACTTCGTGGCGAGCTGGGTGTGGGTCTCAAAACCGATCACGACCTCGTAGCCTTGCACGAGAAGGGACTTGGGAGAGATCATCGTCAGAAACCTTGAGGTGCGCGGGTGTGCCAGTCGGTGGCCAGCTGAAATGCGTGCGCGGTGTGCAGCAGCTCGCCTTCTTTCAAATAGTTACCTACGAGCTGCAAGCCCACCGGCATGCCGCCTTCGCCGAAGCCGGCCGGTACGCTCATGCCAGGCAGACCAGCGAGCGAGGTCGATAGGGTGTAGACGTCGGCCAGGTAGTTGGCCAGCGGGTCGTTGCTTTTCTCGCCGATCTTCCAGGCCACCGTGGGTGCGACCGGGCCGGCGATCACATCGCACTGCGTGAAAGCTTGCTGGAAATCCTGTGCGATCAAGCGGCGGATTTTTTGCGCTTGCAGGTAGTAGGCGTCGTAGTAACCATGGCTGAGCACATAGGTGCCAATCATGATGCGGCGCTGCACCTCGGGGCCGAAGCCTTCGCTGCGCGTCTTCTGGTACATGTCGGCCAGGTCGTTGTACTGCGCAGCGCGGTGACCAAACTTCACGCCGTCGAAGCGGCTGAGGTTGCTCGACGCCTCGGCTGGCGCAATGACGTAGTACACCGGGATCGACAGCTCGGTGCGGGGGAGCGAAACATCGACCAGCGTGGCGCCAAGCTTCTCGTATTCGGCCAGCGCGCAGCGCACCGCAGCGAGCACGTCGGGCGCACAACCGGAACCGAAGAACTCCGTTGGCAAACCGATGCGCAGGCCTTTGAGTGGCTGCGTTGCTGTAGCGCCTTCTCGTGGTGCCAACAGGGCGGCGCTGTAGTCTTCAACCGGGTGGTCCAGGCTGGTGGAATCGCGGTCGATGTCTGGCCCGGCCATGGCGCTGAGCAACACGGCGCAGTCGGCTGCGCTGCGCGCCATCGGGCCGGCCTGGTCGAGGCTGGAGGCGAAGGCCACCATGCCGTAACGCGAGCAGCGGCCGTAGGTGGGCTTGATGCCGGTGATGCCGGTGAAGCTCGCGGGCTGGCGGATCGAGCCGCCGGTGTCGGTGCCGGTGGCAGCGGGCACCAGGCGAGCCGCCACGGCGGCGGCACTGCCGCCCGAGGAGCCGCCCGGCACGCGGGTGATGTCCCAGGGGTTGTGTACCGCCCCAAATGCCGAGTTTTCGTTGCTGCCGCCCATGGCGAACTCGTCGCAGCTGAGTTTGCCCAGGGTCACCGCGCCAGCATCGGTCAGGCGCTGCACCACGGTGGCGTTGAACGGACTTTGGTAGCCCGCCAGCATCTTGGAGCCGGCAGTGGTGGGGAAGTCGGTGGTGACGAAGATGTCTTTGTGTGCCAGCGGCACACCCAGCAGCGGGCCACGCTCGCCAGCGGCAATGCGCGCGTCGGCGGCGCGGGCCTGCGCCAGCGTGGCGTCCTCGTTGAAGGCGAGATAGGCGCCCAGCGCTTCGTGCTGTTTGGCGCGCGCCAGCAAGGCCTGTGCGGCCTCAGTTGCGGAGGTATTTTTATCGGCGATGGCGCTGGCCAGCTCTGCCACACCGAGTTGATGCAAAGCTTTCATTCGATTACCTTCGGCACGAGAAACAGACCACGCTCCACCGCTGGTGCGCTCTTCTGATTGGCCTCGCGCTGGTTCGGCTCGCTGGCCAGATCGGGGCGCAGGCGCAGGCTCACATGGTCGATCACCGCGGTGGGGTGAGCCAGTGGCTCAACGCCGGTGGTGTCGACCGCGTTCATCTGCTCAACAATGTCAAAAAAGCCGTTGAGCTGGTCGAGCATGCGGGCGCTCTGCGGCTCGGAGAGCGCCAGGCGCGCCAGCTTGGCGATGCGGCCAATGTCGGAGGGGGTGAGGAACATGAGGGGGAAGAGATGGGGATGAAAAATGCGCCCAAATGGGCGCCAATGCGCCTGAAATGGCTTGCAAATAGACCGCGCTGTCTTCAATAAAGGACTGGTCGTGCAAATGGGATACGTTATTATCCAAGGTTTGATGGCGAACGCTGGCGATTTGCGTTTTTCGCCATGAAATCAAACACTTAGAACCCCTAGCTGCCCCCTTTGCGGGCCCCCATTCCGGTGATGAGCGCAGCGGCCTGCGCGACACGCCCAAGGATTTTTTACATGTTTGAAGCGTTCCGTCGACAATTTTCGACCGACCTTGCCATCGACCTGGGCACCGCCAACACCCTGATTTACGTCCGAGGCAAGGG
>Ga0335395_10001985_pt1 | contig 12697 bp, 3 predicted proteins | sample MAT02_FD_205744 | JGI IMG/M metagenome (GOLD analysis project Ga0335395, IMG submission 205744) | Freshwater microbial communities from Lake Fryxell liftoff mats and glacier meltwater in Antarctica - MAT-02 (spades assembly) (version 2) ...
CCCGTCGAGCCGGAAACCGGTGCTGCCGTCCAGGCTGGACAGGGCCAGGGTCGATGTAAAGCCCGAGGCCTTGCCAAACACCACGTAGCTGGAGCCGGCGTTGGAGATGCTGTTCGGATCGGCGCTGAAGGCCCCGACGATCAGGTCGGCAAAGCCATCGCCATTGACGTCGCCCGCCGCGCTCACAGAGCGGCCCGATAGGTCACTGGCCGCCACCCCGTCGAGCCGGAAACCGGTGCTGCCGTCCAGGCTGGACAGGGCCAGGGTCGATGTAAAGCCCGAGGCCTTGCCAAACACCACGTAGCTGGAGCCGGCGTTGGAGATGCTGTTCGGATCGGCGCTGTCGGCCCCGACGATCAGGTCGGCAAAGCCATCGCCATTGACGTCGCCCGCCGCGCTCACGGAGCGGCCCGATTCCCAATCGGCCGCCTGCCCGTCGAGCCGGAAACCGGTGCTGCCGTTCAGGCTGGACAACGGGATCACTGGCGCCATGGTGAAGTTGGTCGTGACGGCGGTGCTGACGTTCAGCGTGGCTGCGCCCTGGGTGTAGGTCTGCAAGCCGCCGCTGACGGCACCCACCGTCCAGCCGCCGCCGATGTTGAGCGCGTCCCCGGCATTGCCTGTCACGGTCAGGGTGTTGCTGGTGTCTGAGAGGTTGAGCAGGTCGCGCAAGACCAGGGTGAGCGTGTTGTTGCCGCTGCCGGTGAGGTCGATCACCTCAATGCCGCTCACTTTGTTGCGTACGGTGGCCAGGTTCAGCGACAAGCCGCTGCCCGCCAAGGCCAGCGTGTCGGTGCCCGCGCCGCCGTCGACCAGCGCGAAGTCGGTGGACGAGACGATGGCGGTGTCGTTGCCCGCGCCGCCGTAGAACACATCGGCGCCGCCGCCCCCGGTCATCGTGTCGTTGCCTTGGCCACCCACAAACCGCTCGGCCGCGGTGGTGCCTGCGTTCAAGGTGTCGTTGCCGCTGGTGCCCAAGAAGGTGACGGCAGCGGTGAAGTTGCCGCCGAATACCACGTAGCTGGAGCCGGCGTTGGTGCCGTTCGGATCGGCGAGGGCGGCCCCGACGATCAGATCGGCAAAGCCATCGCCATTGACGTCGCCCGCTGCGCTCACGGAGACGCCCGAGTTGTCACTGGCCGCCACCCCGTCGAGCCGGAAACCGTTGCTGCCGTTCAGGCTGGACAGGGCCAGGGTCGATGTAAAGCCCGAGGCCTTGCCAAACACCACGTAGCTGGCGCCGGAGGAGGTGCCGTTCGGATCGGCGCCGGTGGCCCCGACGATCAGGTCGGCAAAGCCATCGCCATTGACGTCGCCCGCCGCGCTCACGGAGCCGCCCGATTGGTCAAGGGCCGCCACCCCGTCGAGCCGGAAACCGGTGATGCCGTCCAGGCTGGACAGGGCCAGGGTCGATGTAAAGCCCAAGGCCTTGCCAAACACCACGTAGCTGGCGCCGGATTCGCTGCCGTTCGGATCGGCGAGGTAGGCCCCGACGATCAGGTCGGCAAACCCATCGCCATTGACGTCGCCGGCCGCGCTCACGGAGCGGCCCGAGAGGTCAACGTCCGCCGCCCCGTCGAGCCGGAAACCGGTGATGCTGTTCAAGCTGGACAGGGCCAAGGGTGACCCAAAGCCTGAGGCCTTGCCAAACACCACGTAGCTGGCGCCGGCGTTGGAGTTGCTGTTCGGATCGGCGCCGAAGGCCCCGACGATCAGGTCGGCAAAGCCATCGCCATTGACGTCGCCCGCCGCGCTTACGGAGCGGCCCGAGAGGTCATTGGCCGCCACCCCGTTGAGCCGGAAACCGGTGCTGTCGCTCCCGATGGTGGACAGGTTCACGGTTGACCCAAAGCCCGAGGCCTTGCCAAACACCACGTAGCTGGCGCCGGAGGAGGTGCCGTTCGGATCGGCTTGGTAGGCCCCGACGATCAGGTCGGCAAAGCCATCGCCATTGACGTCACCCGCTGCGCTCACGGAGAAGCCCGAGCGGTCAGTGGCCGCCACCCCGTCGAGCCGGAAACCGGTGAGGTCGCTCCCGATGGTGGACAGGTTCACGGTTGGCCCAAAGCCCGAGGCCTTGCCAAACACCACGTAGCTGGAGCCGGACGAGGTGCCGTTCGGGGCGCCGTAGGCCCCGACGATCAGGTCGGCAAAGCCATCGCCATTGACATCGCCCGCTGCGCTCACGGAGCGGCCCGAGAGGTCAAAGGCCGCCACCCCATCGAGCCGGAAACCGGTGCTGCCGTTCAAGCTGGACAGGGCCAGGGTCGGGTCAAAGCCCGAGGCCTTGCCAAACACCACGTAGCTGGCGCCGGAGGAGGTGCCGTTCGGATCGGCTTGGCTGGCCCCGACGATCAGGTCGGCAAAGCCATCGCCATTGACGTCGCCGGCCGCGCTTACGGAGATGCCCGATTGGTCATCTAGCGCCACCCCATCGAGGCGGAAACCGGTGCTGCCGTTCAGGCTGGACAACGGGATCACTGCTGCCATGGTGAAGTTGGTCGTGACGGCGGTGCTGACGTTCAGCGTGGCTGCGCCCTGGGTGTAGGTCTGCAAGCCGCCGCTGATCGCACCCACCACCCAGCCGCCGCCGCCGATGTTGAGCGTGTCCCCAGCATTGCCTGTCACGGTCAGGGTGTTGCTGGTGTCTGAGAGGTTGAGCAGGTCGCGCAAGATCAGGTTGAGGGTGTTGTTGCCGCTGCCGGTGAGGTCGATCACCTCGATGCCGCTGACTTTGTTGCGCACGGTGGCCAGGTCCAGCGTCAGGCCGCTGCCCGCCAGGGCCAGCGTGTCGGTGCCCGCGCCGCCGTCAACCATCGCGAAGCCGGTGGACGAGACGATGGCGGTGTCGTTGCCCGCGCCGCCGTAGAACACATCGGCGCCGCCGCCCCCGGTCATCGTGTCGTTGCCTTGGCCGCCCACAAACCGCTCGGCCGCAGTCGTGCCTGCGCTCAAGGCCTCGTTGCCGCTGGTGCCCAAGAAGGTGACGGCAGCGGTGAAGTTGCCGCCGAATATCACGTAGCTGGAGCCGGCGTCGATGTTGAAGCCCAGATCGGCGCCGTAGGCCCCGACGATCAGGTCGGCAAAGCCATCGCCATTGACGTCGCCGGCCGCGCTCACGGAGCGGCCCGATTGGTCACCTGCCGCCACCCCGTCGAGCCGGAAGCCGGTGCTGCCGTTCAGGCTGGACAGGTTCACGGTCGCGCCAAAGCCCGAGGCCTTGCCAAACACCACGTAGCTGGCGCCGGAGTCGAGGCCGTTCGGATCGGCACGGTCGGCCCCGACGATCAGGTCGGCAAAGCCATCGCCATTGACGTCGCCCGCCGCGCTCACGGAGCGGCCCGAGAAGTCATCAGCCGCCACCCCGGCGAGCCGGAAACCGGTGAGGTCGCTCCCGATGGTGGACAGGTTCACGGTTGGCCCAAAGCCCAAGGCCTTGCCAAACACCACGTAGCTGGCGCCGGCGTTGGTGATGCCGTTCGGATCGGCATAGGGGGCCCCGACGATCAGGTCGGCAAAGCCATCGCCATTGACGTCGCCGGCCGCGCTCACGGAGCGGCCCGAGACGTCAACGTCCGCCGCCCCGTCGAGCCGGAAACCGGTGATGCCGTTCAAGCTGGATAGGGCCAAGGGTGACCCAAAGCCCGAGGCCTTGCCAAACACCACGTAGCTGGCGCCGGAGGAGGTGCCGTTCGGATCGGCACCGAACGCCCCGACGATCAGGTCGGCAAAGCCATCGCCATTGACGTCGCCCGCCGCGCTCACGGAGATCCCTGAGAAGTCACTGCCCGCCACCCCGTCGAGCCGGAAACCGGTGCTGCCGTTCAGGCTGGACAGAGCCAGGGTCGATGTAAAGCCCGCGGCCTTGCCAAACACCACGTAGCTGGAGCCGGAGTTGCTGCCGTTCGGATCGGCTTGGTAGGCCCCGACGATCAGGTCGGCAAAGCCATCGCCATTGACGTCGCCCGCTGCGCTCACGGAGATGCCCGAGCGGTCATCGGCTGTCACCCCGTCGAGCCGGAAACCGGTGGTGCCGTTCAAGCTGGACAGGGCCAGGGTCGGGTCAAAGCCCGAGGCCTTGCCAAACACCACGTAGCTGGCGCCGGAGGAGGTGCCGTTCGGATCGGCAAAGTTGGCCCCGACGATCAGGTCGGCAAAGCCATCGCCATTGACGTCGCCCGCCGCGCTCACGGAGCGGCCCGAGTAGTCACCTGCCGCCACCCCGTCGAGCCGGAAACCGGTGAGGTCGCTCCCGATGGTGGACAGGGCCAAGGGTGACCCAAAGCCCGAGGCCTTGCCAAACACCACGTAGCTGGAGCCGGAGGAGATGCCGTTCGGATAGGCGTCGCTGGCCCCGACGATCAGGTCGGCAAAGCCATCGCCATTGACGTCGCCGGCCGCGCTCACGGAGCGGCCCGAGAAGTCATTGGCCGCCACCCCGTCGAGCCGGAAACCGGTGCTGCCGTTCAGGCTGGACAGTTGGAGCACCGCGGTGTTGTTGGTGACAGCGGTGGCAATCAACGTGGCCGCGTCGTTGCCACTCGCATCCTGAACGGCGTTGGTGTCGTTCGCCGTCGAGGGGTCGGTGTAGGCCACAGTGACGGCCTGCGCAAAGCTGACCGCGCTGGCCAAAGTGAGGGTCACGGTCTTGGCAGCGGCGTCCACCGTCACAGCGTTCACCGCGCGAGCGGTACCCGCCACCATCACAGAAAAAGCGCCCACCACCGGCACATTCGCCGCATCGAGCAAGTTCGCTTCGGTGTAGGTCATCACCAGCGTGACGCCGTTCACGGCGGCGCTGGCGAAGACGGGCGCTGTGGTGTCGGGGGTGTTGTTGGTGACGGTGGTGGCACTCAACGTGGCCGCGTCGTTGCCACTCGCATCCTGAATGGCGTTGGTGTCGTTGCCCGCTGTGGGGTCGGTGTAGGCCACAGTGACGGCTTGCCCAAAGCTGACCGCGCTGGCCAAAGTGAGCGTCACGGTCTTGGCAGCGGCGTCCACCGTCACAGCGTTCACCGCGCGAGCGGCACCCGCCACCATCACAGAAAAAGCGCCCACCACCGGCACATTCGCCGCATCGAGCAAGTTCGCCTCGGTGTAGGTCATCACCAGCGTGGTGCCGTTCGCAGTGGCGTTGGCAAAGACGGGAGCTGTGGTGTCGGCGGTGTTGTTGGTGACAGCGGTCGCGCTCAGGGTGGCCGCGTCGTTGCCACTCGCATCCTGAATGGCGTTGGTGTCGTTGCCCGCTGTGGGGTCGGTGTAGGCCACGGTGACGGCTTCGCCGTTTGCGACCGCGCTGGCCAAAGTCAGCGTCACAGTCTTGGCGTTGGCGTCCACCACCACGGCGCTGACCGTGCGGGCAGCACCCGCCACCGTCACAACAAAGGCACCTGCACCCGGCACATTCGCTGCATCCAGCAAGTTCGCCTCGGTGTAGGTCATCACCAGCGTGGCGCCGTTCACCGCAGCGCTGGCAAATACCGGTGCTGTGGTGTCGGGCGGTGGCGGTGGCGGTGGCGGTGGCGGTGGTGGAGGTGGAGGTGGAGGTGGAGGTGGCGGAGGTGAAGGTGGAGGTGGAGCTGGAGGCGGGACTGCGGGGGTGTTGTTGGTGACAGCGGTCGCGCTCAGCGTCGCCGCGTTGTTGCCGCTGGCGTCCTGGATGGCGTTGGCGCCGTTTCCGACAGCGGGGTTCGTGTAGGCCACTGTCACGGCTTGGCCGTTTGCAACCGCGCTGGCCAGCGTCAGTGTGACGGTCTTGGCAGCGGCGTTCACCACCACACTCGTGACCTCCTGCACAACGCCGGCCACCGTCACCACAAAGTTCGAGCTGGCCGGGATGCCGCTGGCGTCGAGCCCGTTGGCCTCGGCATAGGTCAACACGACAACATTGCCCTGAGCGCTGGCGCTCAGCAGCACCGGCGCTATCGTGTCAAGCGGATAGTCCTTGAGCGCATCCTGCAGCGTTTGAACCGTGAGCACGCCGGGACTCTGGGCGACGGAATAGGCCAAGGAAATGTCCGACCTTTGGAGCCACAGGCTGCGCGTCAGTCCCCATGTGGCATCTTCAACGGCAACATCGAACAGCGCTTGGAGCACCTCCAGCACCACAAGGCCAACCGGGGTGCCACTGTCGAATTTGTCGGCAACCCAGCCCACGGCCCAGGCGTGGTCCGCGTTGGTTGCGTCGTAGTTGGCAATCAGCGTGGGGAGATAGCTTTGTGCAAACGCCAGGCCCCCGTTGAAGGTGGGGTGCAAGGCTTGGAACTGCGGCGAGGTGCCCAAGTCGGCGGCCAGCTGTTCAAGGCCACTTTGCTCAAGGCTGGCGGCAAGGCTGTCCAGATAGGTTCTGCCGGTGGCGGCAGCGAACATTCCAACCACCAGCTTTGTGACAAGCCCTTGTGAAACAACGCTGGACATTTGATTTCTCCATAAAAAAATTGCATTCTTTAGCCGAGGCCAATCTATCGGACGAATTGCCCTGGATTTTTTGACCAGCCGAATCGGCCCAGTTTGAACGCCAGCGTGTCGCGCGCCTGCACCGTTTTCTTGGTTTTCTGGGGGGACAAGGCTAGCAAGGTTTGTGCGCTGTGGCGAGACAACCGGGCCAGTTATCTCGCATCTTCAATGCCTGTGTGGGTGAAGCCCTTGCTGTTCAACAGGTCAATCACCCGCTCAGCGGCTTCTTCTGCTGTCAAGGCAGATGTGTTCAAGACCAATTCGGCCTGCGTGGGCGGCTCATATGTCGAGTCGATTCCGGTGAAGTTCTTGAGGTCGCCGCGCCGGGCTTTGCGGTACAAGCCCTTGACATCGCGCTCTTCTGCGACAGCCAGCGGGGTGTCCACAAAAATCTCGATGAACTCGGTCTCGCTGACCAGCGTTCGGGCAAAGTCTCGTTCGGCCCGGAAGGGGGAGATAAAAGCTGCCAGCACGATGAGGCCGGCATCCACCATCAGGCGGGCCACCTCGGCAACGCGCCGAATGTTCTCGACCCGGTCTTCTTCTGTGAAGCCCAGGTCTCTGTTTAGGCCACGGCGCACGTTGTCGCCATCGAGCAGGTAGGTGTGGTGCCCCAGCGCATAGAGGCGCTTTTCCACCAGATTGGCAATGGTTGATTTGCCCGACCCCGAGAGGCCGGTGAACCACAGAACGCAGGGCCTTTGCTGCTTGATGCGGCTGCGCGCAGGCTTGTCGATGTCGACCTGCTGCAATTGAATGTTCTGGCTGCGCCTGAGGGCGAAGTTCAGCATGCCCGCGCCGACGGTGTTGTTCGACAGCCGGTCAATGAAGATGCAGCCGCCGGTGTCGTGGTTTTGTGCATACGGATCGAAGGCGATGGGACGGTCCAGGCTGAGATTGCACACGCCGATCGCATTGAGCTCCAGCTTCTTGGCCGCAATGTGCGCCAGGGTGTTGACGTTGACCTGGTACTTGATGCCCGTGACAGTAGCGGTGACGGTTTGTGCACCAATCTTGAGCCGGTAGGGCCTGCCAGGCAGCAGCGGTGCTTCGTGCATCCAGACAACGGTGGCCTCGAACTGGTCGGCCGCACTGGCGGGCGCCTGTGCGTGAGAAATGATGTCGCCGCGCGAAATGTCAATTTCATCGGCCAACGTGAGGGTGACGGACTGCCCTGCAACCGCCTGCGGCAGATCGCCATCGAATGTGACGATGCGCGCCACCGTGCTTTCCCGGCCCGAGGGCTGCACCCGTATGCGGTCCCCGACCTTGATCACGCCACTGACCAACGTGCCGGCGAAGCCCCGAAAGTCGAGGTTGGGGCGGTTCACCCATTGAACGGGCATGCGCAAGGGGTTTTTCTGCTGGCGCGCTTCATCGATTTCCACCGTTTCCAAGTAGCCCATGAGCGTGGTGCCTTGGTACCACGGCATGCGGGCGCTGGGTGTGGTGATGTTGTCGCCCTGAATGGCTGACAGGGGAATGAAAGTCAGATGGGTCAGGCCGATCTGTTTGGCGAACACTGCGTAGTCTTCAACAATGCGCTGAAAGGTGGTTTCGCTGTAATCCACCAGATCCATCTTGTTGATGGCGACAACGATGTGGCGTATGCCAATGAGCGAGACCAGATAGCTGTGGCGCCGGGTTTGGGTCAGGATGCCTTTGCGTGCGTCCACCATCAGAATGGCCGCATCGGCGGTTGATGCGCCTGTGACCATGTTGCGCGTGTACTGCTCGTGCCCCGGTGTGTCGGCGACGATGAACTTGCGTTTGTCGGTCGAGAAGAACCGGTAGGCCACGTCGATGGTGATGCCTTGCTCGCGCTCGGCGGCCAGACCGTCCACCAGCAGGGCGAAATCGATCGCATCGCCTTGGGTGCCGAATTTCTTGGAATCCGCCTGGACCGCTGCCAACTGGTCTTCAAAGAGCATCTTGGACTCAAACAGCAGGCGGCCAATCAGCGTGCTCTTGCCGTCGTCGACGCTGCCACAGGTGATGAAGCGCAGCAGGCTCTTGTGTTCGTGTGCCTTGAGGTATTGGGCGATGTCGGAGGCGATGAGATCGGAGACGTGTGCCATCAGAAATAGCCTTCCTGTTTCTTCTTCTCCATCGAGGCGGCGCTGTCGTGGTCGATCACGCGCCCCTGGCGCTCGGAGGTGGTGCTGAGCAGCATCTCCTGAATGATCTCGGGCAGCGTCTGTGCTTCGGACTCTACGGCCCCGGTCAGGGGATAGCAGCCCAGGGTCCGAAAGCGGACCTTCTTCATCACGGGCACCTCCCCTGGCTTCAGGGGCATGCGGTCGTCATCGACCATGATGAGCGTGCCATTGCGTTTGACCACCGGGCGCTCGGCTGAAAAATACAGCGGCACGATCGGGATGTTTTGCAGGTAGATGTATTGCCAGATATCGAGTTCGGTCCAGTTCGAGAGCGGGAAGACCCGAATCGATTCGCCCTTGTGTTTGCGCGCGTTGTAGAGCTTCCAGAGTTCGGGGCGCTGGTTCTTTGGGTCCCAGCGGTGTTGATCGGTTCGAAACGAGAAGATGCGCTCCTTGGCTCGGGACTTTTCCTCGTCTCGCCTCGCCCCGCCAAAGGCGGCATCAAACCCGTGCAAATTCAGCGCCTGCTTGAGCCCCTCGGTCTTCATGATGTCGGTATGAACCGCCGAGCCGTGGGTAAAGGGGTTGATGTTTTTTTCAATGCCATCGGGGTTGATGTGTACCAGCAGGTTCAACCCGAGTTCCTGCGTGATGCGCTCCCGAAAGGCATACATCTCGCGAAATTTCCAGCGCGTGTCGATGTGCAACAGCGGGAAGGGCATCTTCGATGGGTAAAAGGCCTTCACGGCCAGGTGCAGCATGACCGCACTGTCTTTTCCAACGGAATACAGCATGACCGGGTTGTCGGCCTCGGCCACCACCTCGCGCATGATGTGGATACTTTCTGCCTCTAACTGTTGCAAGTGGTTGACTACTCCCCGGCCTGAATGCCGAGGATTCTGGTCCTCGGTTCTCATGCTGGGGTTCCTTCTGCAAGACGCGCTAGCCCGCGCGCAGCAATGTTCCGAGCGGCGTTGACATCGCGGTCGTGTACCGCTCCGCAGCCGCAAGTCCATTGCCTTATTTGCAAGCCATTTAAGCCTTTCGGCCCCTCAATACTTCCGCATTGAGAACATGCTTGAGTTGAATACGCTTCGTTCACTTCCTCAAAGACGACACCGGCCTGATGGCCCTTGTATTCCAACATCGTCTTGAACATCGACCAGCCCGCATCCAGCGTGGATTTGGCCATCTTGGTTTTGACCAGCTTTGAGCTGGCCACATCGCCCACGAAAATGGCGGCGTTCTCCCGCACCAGCTGGGTGCTGAATTTGTGCAGCGCGTCTTTGCGCTGGTTTCTGATCTTGGCGTGGATGGCCCGGGCCCGGCCTTTTTTCTTGGCGCGCTGCGCAGTGGCCAGCGCTTTCTCGTTCGCCCGATACCAGCGCCCAACGAGCTTTTCGCCCGCCGATGTGGTGGCGCATTCCTTGAGGCCCAAGTCGATGCCGAGTGCAGCAGTACCCGCCGATGGCTTGGCCTCCACCTGCACCGCCACATTGAAATACCAGCGCCCGCGCGAGTCCTGCGAGAACGAGCCCGCTCGCAGCTCAAACTTGCTCAAGCCGTGGCTGTCCCACAGGCTGAATTTGTGCCCGGCGAACTCAATCTGCCCGGCCTTGTACTTCGCGTGTCCACCCTTGAACGGCACCCAGCCCAAGGAGTGCTTGGCTGACTTCCGGTTGGAGACACGCCAGTTCAGCCGCGCTTTTTTGAACTGCCTGCGTCGGGTGGCGTACTCAGCGCAGACCACCTGCACCGTGCCACTGCCGACCGTGACGCCCTCGCATTGGCTGTAGCCCGCCGTGAGCTTTTGCAGGTCGTAGCCAGACAGCCACTGGTGGCGCTCGCGGATGGCGCGCATGCTGGTTTCGTTGCAAAAGTTGAAGACCTGATTGACCTCGCGCGCCAGCTGACCCAGCACGCGGGCGTGCTTGTCTTTGATGCGCAGTTTGAGGGTTTTGATCGCCAACATGGTCTTGAAATGTACGTGGTCTGAGCCTTGAGGAGCAGGCCGTTTCGGCCTGATCGCTCGAACCCCGGGCTGAACCCCGGGGCTTGCCGCTCAATACGGGTCATGGTGTTTCCGCCGCTTTGGCGGCGGCCTGCTCAGCGGCGCGTTGCGCGAACTCGGCGCGCAGCGCGCGCAGCTTCTCGCGTGGGTCTTCTTTGACGGTGCTTTGGTCCAGCGCCATTTCGGCGATGAAGCGGCTGGGCTTGCCGGGCACGGTGTCGCGGCCTTTTTTGCGGCGTTTGAGCCAGCTCACCGCCAGCGTGTTGCGCGCGCGGGTGATGCCCACGTACATCAGGCGGCGCTCTTCTTGCAGCCGTTGATCGAGTGCCTCGGCCGGCAGGTCCAGCGCGGCCTCTTCCATCTTGAACGGCAGCAGGCCCTCGTTCACGCCGACCAGCATCACATGCGACCATTCCAGGCCTTTGGCGGCGTGCAGGGTGGAGAGGGTGACCACGTTCTGGTCTTGCTCGCGATCGCTCAAGGTGGAGAGCAGGGCGATCGTCTGCACCACCTCAAACAGGCTTTTTCGTTCGGTCTCGACCTGCGCGCCCGCGTCTTCCTCGATCTGCCCGCCGCAGCGCCCCGCCATCCAGTCGCAGAAGTCGACCACGTTGGTCCAGCGCGAGGCGGCCAGCTTCTCGCTCTCTTCGCTGTCTTTCAGGTGCTGCTCGTAGGCGATGTCTTTCAGCCACTCGGTGAGAAAGGCGCGCGCTGCTTCATGGCCCACCGTGTGGCGGGCGCGGTATTCGAGATCGTTCACCGCCCGGCCAAACTCGTGCAGGGTGGCGATGGCGCGCGGGTTGACCGCGCTGGGCAGCGAGTGGGCGAACAGCGCGTCGAACAGGCTGAGCTTGTATTGCGTGGCGAAATTGCCGAGCTGCTGCAAGGTGGTGTGGCCGATGCCGCGCTTGGGCGTGGTGGCGGCGCGCAGAAACGCCGGGTCGTCGTTGTTGTTGACCAGGAGCCGCAGCCAGGCACACAGATCGCGAATTTCGGCGCGGTCAAAAAAGCCCTGACCGCCCGAGACCTTGTAGGGAATCTGCGCTCGGCGCAGGCTTTGCTCGAAGGGGCGCGCCATGTGGTTGGCGCGGTACAGGATGGCGAAGTCCCGCCACTCTTTGTGTTGCGAGGTGCTGAGCAGGCTCTGGATGCGCGCCACCGCGCGCTCGGCCTCGTGGTCTTCGTTGTCGGCATCGACCACCCGCACCGGCTCGCCCTCGCCCAGGTCGCTCCACAGCGTCTTGGGAAACAGCTTGGGGTTGGGGCCGATCACCGCGTTGGCCGCGCGCAGGATGCCGGCCGTCGACCGGTAGTTTTGCTCCAGCGTGATCACGTGCAGCTCAGGGTAGTCCTGCGGGAGCTTTTTGAGGTTGTCTAGCGTGGCGCCGCGCCAGCCGTAAATGCTCTGGTCGTCGTCGCCCACGGCGGTGAAGCGCGCGCGCTCGCCCACCAGCAGCTTCAGCAGCTCGTATTGGGTGGCGTTGGTGTCTTGGTACTCATCCACCAGCACATGGCCCATTTTTTGTTGCCAGCGCGCGCGCACCTCGGGGTGGTCGCGCAGCAGTTTGAGCGGCAGGCCGATCAGGTCGTCGAAATCGACGCTTTGGTAAGCGGTGAGGCGTTCCTCGTAGCGCGACATGATGGTGGCGGTGGTGCGCTCGTCGTCGTCCTTGGCCTGGGTCATGGCCTCTGTGGCGTTTAACCCCGCGCTTTTCCAGGCGCTGATGGCCCACTGCCAAGCGCGCGCCGTGTTGGCGTCGGTGGTGCCGCCGCAGTCTTTCAGCAGGCTGGTGATGTCGTCGGTGTCGAGAATGCTGAAGTTTTTCTTCAGGCCCAGGGTTTCACCGTCTTCGCGCAGCAGGCGCACACCCAGCGCATGAAAGGTGCAGATCAGCACCTTCTTCGCATCACGCCCCACCAGCTGCTTGGCGCGCTCGCGCATCTCGGCGGCGGCCTTGTTGGTGAAGGTGATGGCCGCGATGCGATCGGCCGCGAGACCGGCCTGGATCAACCGGCCGATCTTGTGCGTGATCACGCGGGTTTTGCCCGAACCTGCCCCGGCCAGCACCAGGCACGGGCCACCGAGGTGGTTCACGGCGTCTTGCTGGGCCTGGTTGAGGCCAGGGTCGGT
>Ga0335395_10001986_pt1 | contig 12691 bp, 9 predicted proteins | sample MAT02_FD_205744 | JGI IMG/M metagenome (GOLD analysis project Ga0335395, IMG submission 205744) | Freshwater microbial communities from Lake Fryxell liftoff mats and glacier meltwater in Antarctica - MAT-02 (spades assembly) (version 2) ...
GAATATTCCGAAGGCTTGAGTTTAGAATTAGCCCTGAGTTCGTCGGCTGCTTCCCAAAGGCGTTTTTCGAGTTCGGTGTAATTTGCTGGCATTGTTAGCGTTATCTTCCCACGTCCTTGATAGATTCTCTCGTCTTCGGCAACAACAAACAGCACCGCCTCGTACAAACTCTTATTTTAGTTGAGAGACGGGGCGATCGTATCAAAACCAAAGAAACCGGGTTTTTGGGCGTTTCTGTGGGTTTTAACGCGTCTTCTCAGTAAAAAACCCGGTTTCTGACTACCCGCGCGTCAAACCAAAGAAACCGGGTTTTTGGGCGTTTCTGTGGGTTTTAACGCGTCTTCTCAGTAAAAAACCCGGTTTCTGACTACCCGCGCGTCGATTTTCACCTTTTAGAGAGATGCAAAAAGTCGATCGCCCGCTGCACTATTAACTAGGAACTGAGCAATTTGGGAGACTAGGTGGCGTGAAATTCGTGTCCGATCCGCGGATCATAGTCAAAATCCGCAAAATGAACGAGCGGGTGCGGTGGCAAGAACAGTCGATCGGCGATCGGGGAATCGACCAAACTCGGATAGTTTTGGACGATCGAACAACAGACTCTCCAGAGTTTTCGTTTTTAGTCGCAGGCGACAGCGGCACCAGCAACCACCGCGGCCACAACCCCCAGCGGCAGGTTGCCCAACAAATGATCTCGGAACGCGAAAATTGCCGTTTCGTCATCCACACGGGCGATGTAGTGTATCTGGTGGGCTCCAGCGAATATTACTTGCGAAACTTTATTCGCCCCTACCGAGAATTTATCGTCGGCGGCGAGCATCCTTCTCGGATTGCTTACGATCGCATGGTGTTTAACTTTCCGTTTTTACCAGTACCGGGAAACCACGACTATTACGACTTGCCCATAGTCTACGGCCTGCTGTCGGCAACAGCTTTGCCGCTGCGGAAGCTGTTGGGTTCCAAATTGGATCTCGATGTGGGCTGGCACGGTTCCGATCGCGGAAATGCCTACGCCAAAGCATTTCTCGACTACCTGAAAGCTCACAAAATGCCGGGAGAACTCGATCGCCACCTAGACACCCACTACACCGCCAGCACCAGCACAGGCCGCTGCATCCGCTACCAACCCGGAAGCTTTACGCGCTTACCCAACCGCTATTACACGTTCCGCAGCGGCGGCATCGACTTCTTCGCCCTAGACTCCAATACATTCAACGAACCCTTGCCGCTTCCGAAAACCAAACAAGGCGACATTCGCCGCCGGAATTTGGAACTTGAGAGGGAAAAGTTGGAACAAGAAAAATTGGCAATGCTGGAAATGTGCGATCGGCTAAACCCCGAAATTGCCGAGGAAGCCGAACAGCTAGACGACTTGAGCGCCAAATTAGAGCAACTTGACGAAATGCTGATTGATATTGACAAACAACTGTCGTCCCACAAAACAGCCGCCACGGACGTTGAACAGCTCGAATGGCTCGAACAAAGACTGATTGACTCTTGGCGCGATTCAGAGGTACGGGGGCGGGTAATTTACCTGCACCATCCCCCCTACGTAACCGAAGCGACAAAGTGGAATCAAGCTCAAACTTTGGCCGTGCGGTTGCGGTTGCGCGAGGTACTCGACGCGGTGGGCGATGCAGTTGGGGAAGTGGCGCGCGGGCGTCCGCTAGTAGATTTAGTGCTGACGGGCCACGCCCACTGTTTGGAATACCTGCGGACTGGGGATACCGGACACGGCGACTCTGGCATTAATTGGATTGTCTGCGGGGGAAGCGGCCACAGTCTCCGCCGCCAGCGCCCGGAAGGCCCGGTGTTGGAAGAAGTATCAAGTCCTGAAGCTTATCGATTGGGGCGCGAACCGGGTGTCAAAACAGCCGGCCGCCAGGTAGCAGAATCTTTGCTATTTGTCGGCCGCAGCGGTCAAGGTTCCCACAAACGCCGTCCTTATTCGTGTTTGCGGATTGATGTGCTCGACGGATGTCCGCCGAAATTCAGAGTCACACCTTTGGTTGTCGAACGATTTGAGGGGAAATGGCAGGAAATCGCGATCGAACCTTTTGTGATTTAACCCTCGTTTCTAGGTTCGTAGTGAGGACTTCAGTCCTTTCTTGAAGTTAGTTTCTAGGTTCGTAGTCAGGACTTCAGTCCTTTCTTGAAATTAGTTTCTAGGTTCGTAGTGAGGACTTCAGTCCTTTCTTGAAGTTAGTTTCTAGGTTCGTAGTCAGGACTTCAGTCCTTTCTTGAAATTAGTTTCTAGGTTCGTAGTCAGGACTTCAGTCCTTTCTTGAAGTTAGTTTCTAGGTTCGTAGTGAGGACTTCAGTCCTTTCTTGAAGTTAGTTTCTAGGTTCGTAGTCAGGACTTCAGTCCTTTCTTGAAGTTAGTTTCTAGGTTTGAACGTTCGGACTTCAGTCCTCAGTCCTCAGTCCGGGAGCATCTCAGTTTGGCAAAAAGCATTTTTTTATTATAGTGCGAGCTTAAGAGCTCGCGATTTGTACGCGAGCTCTTAAGCTCGCACAATACAAGATGCAAAACACAGATGCTCCCTTCAGTCCTGTATTTTAGAAGGACTAAAGTCCTCACTACAAACCAAATTAATTGTTGATCTCTCAAACGCGGAAATCTTCGATTTTTGCACTCAATTTAATTCAGGAGAAAAAGTCAATGATTGCTAACTTAACCGCCACCGGTTGGGAAATTATTTATCACCGCGCCCACGCTTTGCTCGCCGCCCAACTTGGCGGACAGTGGAAGCGCTCGAAATCTCCGGTTCGCCTCTACGAAACCATAGCCGCGATTTCCCACCACGACGATTTAGAGAAAGAGTGGGAAGAAGATATCTTGACTGAAGCGGGCGCGCCCTTAGATTTTACCTTAGACACGGAAACTTCTGTGCCTAAAATGAAAGGATTGACGCAAACTTCTATATATCGGGGTAGGTGGGTAGCAATGCTGACTTCTATGCACATGAGCTATCTGAATGAAGGAAAGCGGGGAGAGTCGAAGGAACTAGACGATTTTTTGGACGAACAACTCGCCAACCAAAAAAAATGGCGCGAGGAGATGAAGATTTCTAAGGAAGAGGCAGAATCAGCTTATGCTTTTTTTCAGTGGTGCGATCGGCTATCATTAATTCTATGCAGCCGCGAATTGCCCGCCGGAGAACGAGCTTTAGAAATTAGTGTCGGCCCCGACGGAAAGCGCTACAATATTCTACAGAACAGCAACGAACTCGTGACTGTAACTCCTTGGCCTTTTGAAGACGAGAAGTTTACTGTGAACGTCGAAGCGTGCCACTTAGATAAAGTCAAGTTTGACAGCAATGAGGAAATTAAAGAAGCACTAGCAAAAGCTCCGCGCGAAGTCTTAGAGTGGACTTTTGTCAAGTCTTAATCTAAGGGAATAGTAGAAAGACTGCGCCGTTCTCGGTTTATCGTTCGGACTGGGAGCATCTCAGTTTTGCAAAAAGCTTTTTTTATTATAGTGCTGTTCCCGCTCGCGTATTCTACAACTCGCGAGCGGGGACAGCACTATAAATGCAAAACTGAGATGCTCCCTTCGGACTTTTGTCTTGTGTTTTAGAAGGACTGAAGTCCTCACTACGAACCACATTGCAGGTTTATCGTTCGGACTTCTGCCCTGTGTTTTAGGAGGACTTAAGTCCTCACTACGAACCACATTGATTGCGGTCGATCGCCCGGACATCATATTACCAATTACCGATTACCGATTACCGATTATCAACTATGAAACGTTCAGCCTGCCTAATTTTTAATCCCGTCGCCGGCAACAGAGATCCAGACCAAGATTTAGCTTTAATTCAGGATTTTTTAGAGCCGTTTATTGCCTTAGATATTCTGCTGACAACGCCAGAAATAGACGCAGATCAACTCGCCCGCGAAGCAGTTGCTAGGGGAGTTGAGGAAATTATTGCTTCCGGGGGCGACGGCACATTATCAGCCGTTGCTGGCGCAATTGTCGGCACAAATATTCCTTTAGGAATTATTTCGCGGGGAACTGCGAATGCTTTTGCTAATGCTTTAGAGCTTCCGAATACAATTGAAGCCGCCTGCGAAACTATTTTGGGAGGGTTGAAGCGGGTGGTGGATGCGGCGACTTGCAACGGTGAAATGCCGATGGTTTTGTTAGCTGGCGTGGGTTTTGAGGCGGAAACTGTCGAATTAGCCGATCGCGAAATGAAGAATCGCTGGGGAATGCTGGCTTACATTCTGTCGGGAATTAAACAGTTAAACAATCTAGAAAGATTTGAAGCAGAAATCGAAACAGAAGATAAAATCGTCAGCGTTACTGCTGTAGCCGTCACGGTGGCGAATGCAGCGCCGCCTACTTCGATTTTAGCTCAAGGCCCGGCGGGGATTATTTTTGATGACGGCTTGCTGGACGTGACGCTGGTGGCGCCTGAGAATAAAGCTGGGGCGATCGCAGCTTCTTATCATCTATTGCAAACAGCTTTGAGTGGCAATCCTAGCGATCGCGACGACATCGGTTATTTGCGCGCCAAAAAAGTAAAAATTAGTGCCGATCCGCCTCAGAAAGTAGTTGTAGACGGTGAACTTTTCGGCATGACTCCGCTTACTATTGAGTGCGTTCCCGGAGGTTTAACTATTTTTGTACCGCGAGTTGAAGAACCGCCAGTCGTGGAAAAACTCACCGGTTTAGCAGACCTCGAAATTACCATGAAACCCTGAATTTAAAGTTTGCGCCTGCACAAACAATAACATGATCTCATGTCCGGTCAAATGACCGTACTAAAATTGGTTCGTAGTGAGGACTTTAGTCCTTTTTGATGCGGACTAAAGTCCTCACTACAAACCTTAATTTTTATGCCTCTAAAATTTGGCGAATCCGGCGCTCCAAAAGTTCGAGATCCAGTCCACCTTCATCGCGGCTGATGCGGCGCACGGTGACGTTAACATTGCTCAAATCTGCCAGCAAATCTTGCAGAATTTCTTGTTGCTGCCGAGCTTGAGTTATTTCGCGCGGTTCCTGCACCAAATCGCGAACGATTGTATCTTCTGCGCGCGAAGCAACGATCGGGTCTGCTTCGCCGTCTACGTGCACGAAAGTGCGCCGACCAGGCCCCCGTTCTTCTTCAATTGGTATTACTGCTGTTACTCGATCGGAGCGTACATATTTGCCAAATCCGAGGTGGACTAGCACTGATGATTGTATTTTCATAGATAGCAAGTTTTATTTGTTAGTTATCTATATTTTAACTTTATAACTATGATATAACAACTAATTTTAGAGATAATATTACTACAAGATATGTCGGTTTTTTCTCTGTTTTATTGTTGTCAGATTTAGTAAAAATTGCTAATATTGGCTGTAAGAGTTCAACAGTATCATATCCATTTCGGTTGGATCGGAATTATTTAACCACAGAGAGCGCAGAGAACACAGAGAAAGATCGGAGAGATGAATAATTCCGATGTTAACAGGTTTGATATCATTCAATATCTGGGTTAAATCAAATAACTAAATAAAATATGATTCCACAGTCCTCTTGAGAGGACTTTCGCTATGAGACAGGGGTTTCAACCCCTGTCGGACTATCGGAATATGGCAAATCTCGGACTGTCGGTGCGCGACAGTTGGCTAATGCGTTAACATAGAATGAAAGCAATTTGCGATTTTGAGATTCGAGAATGATTCCCACCGATAAATAGGAAAGCCTCAATGATCCCAATTAGTCTCGACTTAGTTATCAGTATCCTGACTGCAATTCCATTAGGCACTATCAAAGACAAGCTTCAGCGCAATGAAACTGTCATCAAATTATTAAAAAGATTTAACCTCAAACCCGACGCGCCGCCAGCCGATTTCAGTGGAATCTATGTTTATACTTTAGTAGAGTATGGCGCTGGGAAACCCAAACAGATTTTAGAACTGTTTCGCCAAAAGGAGATTGAACAAGCATTTCGCAAAGCCTTCGACTGCGATAGTGCAGCCATTTTAATTCAAGCAGGTGATGAATTTCTCAACGAGTCTGCTTTAGGTAAAGAAATTCGAGATTTAGGGATTGACCCCAGACGGGAATTCATGGCATTTGTAGCCATATTTATGGAAATCGCGAAGCGGACGCGGACACCTGCGGAGGTGATCGAGGGAAATGCGATCGCCTCCCTACAAAAACACCTGTCGATAGTCCTAGAAAGAATGGATCGCCTTCCCACTCTCGAAGGAATCCGCACCGAATTTGCACGCTTAGAAGCCGAAGATTATCCCGCACTTCCCGCAGCAGCATCAACAAATATTCAAAAGTCTCAAGCTTTTATTTTATCACAACAAGTTCGAGGTTGGTTTGAAACATTAAATTATCAGTTTGAGAAATATGAAATTTGGGAAGATAACTATTTTGAATGGATTATCAATGTTCCGGTGAGACGCAAAAAGTACGATCGCATTTTAGTGCGCGGAATTGCCGGAGAAGCGGGACTCAGGGATATCTTAGCCCTGCGCGAGTCGGTGGAAAAACAGCGCACCGATGAAGGGTGGTTAGTCACAGCCCGCCGCATCAGTCGCGCCGCCCGGGATGAAGTAGAGAAAGCCGAAAATCGTAATTTAGCTTGTTATACCTTCGATGAATTACTCGACCAAGATGCCGATTTTACCTCTTATCTGGATTGGCTAGAAACTGAAATAACCAGCCGAGGAATTGATACTAAATATGTGCCGCTAGCTTGTACGAAAGAAGAAATAGACCCCGATACTCAGCGCAAGATAGGCGTGAGTCATTATGACGGGCGAGATGGCTGGATCGAAGGTTATATTGACTTGTGGTTAGATGACCCCGTAAAAGAACATATTTCTGTTTTAGGAGAATTTGGGACGGGGAAAACTTGGTTTGCGATGCACTATGCTTGGATGGCACTGCAACGCTACCGAGATGCTCAAAAGCGCGGCTTAGAACGTCCGCGTTTGCCGTTAGTAATTCCTTTGCGGGATTACGCCAAAGCTGTTAGCGTCGAGTCGCTGTTTTCCGAGTTTTTCTTTCGGAAACACGAGATACCTTTAGCGGGTTATTCTGCCTTTGAACAACTCAATCGCATGGGCAAATTTCTGCTAATTTTCGATGGTTTTGATGAAATGGCCGCTAAGTGCGATCGGCAACAAACGATCAATAACTTCTGGGAACTAGCAAAAGCCGTCGTTCCCGGCGCAAAAGTTATCCTGACTTGCCGCACCGAACATTTCCCCGAAGCCAAGGAAGGACGGGCATTGTTAAATGCCGAACTGCAAGCATCAACAACTATTTTAACAGGCGAAACTCCCCAATTTGAAGTCTTAGAATTAGAGAAATTTAACGACGAGCAAATTGGGCAAGCGCTGTCATTTCAAGCAGAAGCGGCGACAGTCAAAAAAGTCATGGGAAACCCGCAGTTATTGGATTTAGCGCGTCGCCCGGTGATGACCGAGTTAATTTTGGAAGCATTGCCCGATATTGAAGCAGGAAAACCAGTCGATATGTCGCGGATTTATCTGTATGCGGTGCGGCGGAAGATAGAGAGAGATATCAAAGCTGAACGGACTTTTACTTCGTTAGCAGATAAGCTTTATTTCTTGTGCGAGTTATCGTGGGAAATGCTGTCTACAGACCAAATGAGTCTGAATTATCGCGGTTTTCCCGATCGCATCCGCAGCTTGTTTGGTTCCATCGTGCAAGAGGAAAAAGACTTAGACCACTGGCACTATGACATGATGGGTCAAACCATGCTAATCCGCAATGCAGATGGGGATTATACTCCGGCGCATCGTTCATTGTTAGAGTTTTTTGTCGCTTATAAATTTGCAGCGGAATTGGGAGTTTTGGCGGCAGATTTTACCGAATTAGTTGCGCCGGAACAGTCTTGTGTAAATCCTGATATTGAGGCTCAATTATACACTTGGTCTAATTATTGTCGGCTTCAGGCCCAGAAGAGAAATCAGAACGAATTGATTGCGCCTTTGAAGGGATTTGTTGCTGAAGATTTAGGTGAACTTCGTCACAGTTTCGGACAAGCTGTGCTGACGAAAGCAGTCATGGATTTGTTGTTGCCGATGATTTCAGAAACCGGGGTTTTGCCGCTTATGGAAATTCTGGAAGCAACGCGGGGCAAAACTGAAAGTGAGGTAGGTTATGTGGGAGGGAATGCGGCGACGCTGTTGGTGAAAATCGATCGCACTGCGTTAGAAACAAAAGACCTTTCTCGTGCAGTTATTTTAGGTGCTGATTTTACAAATGCTAGTCTGCGCCACGTCAATTTTGCTGAAGCAAATTTAGCTAATTCTGCTTTTACTAAAATCATTGGCAGTGTTCGTTCAGTAATATTTAGTCCTGATGGAAAACTGTTAGCTACAGGTGATAGTGATGGCGTAGTTCGTTTGTGGGAAGCTAGCAGTGGAAGAGAAATATTGACCTGTAAAGGACATACCAACGTGGTGGAGTCTGTCGCCTTCAGTCCTGACGGTGAGATACTTGCTAGCGGGAGTTATGACCAAATAATCAAGTTATGGGATGTCCAGACTGGTGAATGTTTAAAAGTTTTGCAGGGACATACCCAATCAGTAATGTCTGTCACCTTCAATCCTGATGGAAATATACTCGCTAGTGGGAGTTTCGATCGCACGGTAAGGTTATGGGATATCCGCACGGGTGAATGCTGCAAAATTTTGCAAGACCATACTAAAGTTGTATTTTCAGTTGCTTTCCATCCTGCTGGTGAAATACTTGCTAGTGGAAGCGGCGACAAAACAGTGAGGCTGTGGAATATCGGTAGCGGTGAATGTCTCAAAACTTTGCAAGGTCATACTAAAAACGTGTTTTCAGTGGCTTTCAATTCTGCTGGTGAGATGCTGGCTAGTGGAAGCGCCGACACAACAGTGAGGCTGTGGAATATCGGTAGCGGTGAATGTCTCAAAACTTTGGAGGGACATTTGGGTCAAGTACGGTCAGTAGCCTTCAGTCCAAATGACGAAATACTCGCAAGTGGAAGTTACGATCAAACAGCGAAGCTGTGGGATATTCGCACTGGTGAATGCTTGAATACTTTGCAAGGGCATAGCAATAAAGTAGTGTCAGTCGCCTTCCATCCTGCTGATGGAATACTTGTTAGTGGTAGTTACGACCAAACGCTGAGGCTGTGGGCTATTAACAGCGGTGAATGCTTGAATACGCTGCAAGGGCATAGCACTCAAGTAAGGTCAGTAGCCTTTAGTCCAAACGGTGAAATTCTTGCCAGCGGCGATGACGAACAAACAGTCAGGCTGTGGGATGTCAACACTGGTGAATGCCTCCAAATCTTGCAGGGTCATCTCGATCGGGTACATTTAGTTGCCTTCCATCCAAACGGTGAAATACTTGCTAGCGGTAGTTATGACCAAACGCTGAGGTTGTGGGATATCCGCAGTGGTGAATGCCTCAATATTTTGCTAGAGAGTGGAAAAGAAGTACGGTCGATCGCCTTTAGTCCTTCGGGTGAAATACTTGCCAGTGGTAGTTATGACCAAACGGTGAGGCTGTGGGATATCCGCAGTGGTGAATGCCTCAAAACCTGGCAAGGGCATAACAGTTCATTAGACTCGGTTGCCTTCAGTCCTTTGGGCGAGATATTTGCCAGTACAGGTTATGACGGAACGCTGAGGCTGTGGGATATCCATACTGGTGAATGCCTCCAAATCTTGCAGGGGCATACCGGTTGGGCACGCGCGATCGCCTTTAGCCAGAACGGTGAAATACTTGCCACTGGAAGTATCGATCAAACAGTAAGACTATGGGATATCAACAGTGGTGAATGCCTCAATATTTTTCACGGGCATACTGATTGGATACGTTCAGTTGCCTTTAGTTATTGTGGTGAATTAGTTGCTAGTGGAAGTGTCGATCGAACGGTAAGATTATGGAATATTGGTACAGGTAAATGTCTAAAAGTTTTGCAATGTCATACCAGTAGAATTAACTCAGTTGCCTTCAATTATGATGGAAAACTGATTACTGCTTGCTGTCGTGATGGCACAATTATGATTTGGGAGATTGAGACCGGTGAGTGCCTCAAAATACTCAAAAGTGACAGACTTTATGAAAACATGAATATCACGGGTGTTACGGGTTTAACGGAAGTTGAAAAAGCCACGCTCAAAGCTTTAGGGGCTGTTGAAAATTAATCATCGCAAAGGAGGAAGTATGCAGTCAGCAATACGGATTACCACGAAAGTTCTTGCAGGAAATAAACTTGAAATTCAAGTGCCACCTGGATCTGTGGGTGAAGAAGTTGAAGTTTTTGTGATTATACCAGAAAAGCCTCAAGGCGGGCGGCGTAAAGTGTTGGAATTGCTTACAGAAATCCGCAGCCGTCATGTTTCCAGAACTGTTGAAGAAATTGACCGGGAACTAGAAGAAGAAAGAAACTCATGGGACAACTAAACCTACCATCCTTTGCTACAATTTACTTGGATACACAAGTCATTATTTACACCGTTGAAGCTAACCCGAATTACTATTCGCTTCTTCAACCCTTGTGGCTGAAGTTTCAAACAGGTGAAATTGAACTTATGACCAGTGAATTGACGTTACTGGAAACCTTAGTTTTCCCTCTGAAAAATGCTAACACTATCTTAGTCAGTGACTACGAACAACTTTTATTATCCTCTGATATACAGCTAGTTCCCATCACTCAATCTGTACTGAGAACAGCAGCTAATTTAAGGGCTAATACCCGTCTCAAAACCCCTGATGCTATTCATGCTGCGACAGCCATCAGTGAAGGTTGTACGCTGTTTCTCACCAATGACAATGGATTTCGTAATGTTCCCCATCTATCTGTTGTCATCCTGAGTGATGTTTTGGCATCATAATCATAGGCGATCGCAAAACTTATCCGATCGCAAATTCACTAAATTTCCGCATCATCGGCGCGTCAAACCCAAGTACAATATCTTCTTTGGGAACTCCCAATTCAACGAGTTCGTTAGCAATACCCACCTCAGTCCCATCCTGCTGAATCCAGATTTTATTGTCCATAATATCCAGGTGCAACACCGGGCCATAAACTCGCCGCTGATTGCGCCAACCCACATAGATTAATTGATAATGATCGCGCTCAACATCAAAGATAGTTTGAGCCTGAATCCGCTCATCCCACACCAGACTAGCGTGTTGGGAGAGTAGATTTTGGATATGTTGCCGATAAAGGTCTAAATTTGCCATTGTGCTATCGCCTCCTGTTCTATATCATAGACGATTAAATGAATTTGATTTTGTTTAACTAAAGACTGAATAAACCCCATTGTAAAAAAGCTATCGTAGACATTTCCTGGTACTGCTAGGTATAAAATACGCTCATTTTCTTGTTTTTGTAAAGCTGCTCGATAACTAATGAATTGCCCTAAAGCTGTATAAAATTGCGAGATTTTAGATGGGCCAGTAAAGCTTTTGATTTCAACAGCGATTTTCTGTCCATCTTTTTCGGCGGCAACCACCTTTTCGGCACCCAAGTCGATGTAAAGTTCTAGACTTCCTGCCTGTAACGTGTATGGATCATGAGTAATCTGCCATCCATCTTTCTGGAGAGCGATTTTAACAACTTCGTGAAAGGCATCTTTAGCAGACATAGCTGTACTGACTCGTTGTGTTTAATATCTTGGGTAGTTGTTGTATTTTAAGTATATGCGCTATTCATCTAGAACATCACTTACCCACGGGTGCTCAGAAACCGGGTTTTTTCGAGAATACTTCATTGAAGCCAGCAGAAATGGCTAAAAACCCGGTTTCTAACGTAGCCTACTGACTAAACTGTTGCGCGTAGTAGCCAGCGTAGCGATCGCCCTTTTCGAGCAATTCCTCGTGCGTCCCCGATTCCACAATTCTGCCTTTTTCGAGAACTAAAATGCGATCGGCTCTGCGGACAGTAGCCAAGCGGTGAGCTATGATAAACACAGTGCGATCGCGCATCAATCTTTCCAGCGCTTCCTGCACTAAACCTTCAGATTCCGAATCCAGCGCCGATGTAGCTTCATCGAGAATCAAAATTCTGGGAGCGAGCAGAACTGCACGGGCGATCGCAATTCTTTGTTTTTGTCCGCCAGATAAATTGACACCCCTTTCCCCAACCCAAGTTTGATAACCGTCGGGAAACTCAGAAATAAATTGATGCGCGTTAGCAATTTCCGCAGCTTTCTGCACATCTTTTAGTTCATAATAAGATTGACCGAAAGCGATATTTTGAGCAATTGTACCCGAAAATAAAATCGTTTCTTGCGGTACAATACCGATTTGCCGGCGCAGAGTATTTAAGGTGACATCTTGAATATCAATACCGTCAATTAAAATCTGTCCCGCTTGCGGATCGTAAAATCTCGGCAACAAATTTACTAAGGTAGTTTTCCCCGCACCGGATGCACCCACGAGGGCGATCATTTCTCCGGGAAGCACCAGCAAACTCATATTTTGCAAAATTGGAACCCCCCCTTGCCCCCCCTTATCAAGGGGGGGTTGAGGCTGTTTTCCCCCCTTATCAAGGGGGGGTTGAGGCTGTTTTCCCCCCTTATCAAGGGCTGCTTGAGGGGCGTAGGCAAAATTAATGTTGCGATATTCGACTTTACCTGTAACGCGGGGAAGTTCGATCGCCCCTGGCTTTTCGACTACTGCGGGTTGAATGGCTAAAAGTTCAAAAATGCGATCGCTAGAAGCTTCTC
>Ga0335395_10001987_pt1 | contig 12690 bp, 10 predicted proteins | sample MAT02_FD_205744 | JGI IMG/M metagenome (GOLD analysis project Ga0335395, IMG submission 205744) | Freshwater microbial communities from Lake Fryxell liftoff mats and glacier meltwater in Antarctica - MAT-02 (spades assembly) (version 2) ...
CGTAGGCTATACTTTTTCCAGCGATTTTCCAACCCCATCGGGGTACGACAGAAGCTACGACGGGAGCAAGGACGCATTTCTTGTCAAACTCCGCGCGCCGACAACGAGCGTAGAGCTACTCTACGGCAGCTTTTATGGCGGGGCAGCAAGCGAGCGCGATCTTGACTTGGCTATTGATGCGAGCGGCGCGCTCTTCCTTGCAGGAACAACAGGTTCGTGCCAGCCTGTTCTCTTTGTTACGGCACAAGTCTATGATCAATTCTGCGGTGGCGATGAGCTTTTTGTTGTCAAATTCAATAGCGAATTCACGCGATCATATGGAACATTTATCGGCGGCTCAAGCGATGAAACTGCTGGCGGTATCGCCATTGACAGCGCCGGTAACGCGTACATTGTTGGCACGACCGTTTCGACCGATGTGCCGGGGGTCAATGGAAAGCAAGGAGCGAACAATGGCAGCGCCGATGTGCTGGTGGTGAAGTTGAATGCCGACGCAACGGCTGCTACCTACGCAACGTACCTTGGGGGAAGTGAGTATGATGCTGGCCTGACTATCGCTGTTGCGGGTGCAAATGCATATGTTGGCGGGCGTACATTCTCCAGTGAAGCGCTGTTTCCGATCACAAGCGCTGCCTACGACCGCTCAAACGACGGTAACTACGATGGCTTTGTTACCAAACTGAGCGCCGACGGTAAGAATTGGGATTTTAGCACCTACCTGGGCGGCAGTGCCTATGATATCGTACAAGATCTCGCTGTGGACGCGAGTGGCATGGTCTATGCCACTGGCAGAACCGACAGTGGCCCCTTGTTCCCTGTTAAAGATCCTGCATTCGCCTTCGCGGGCTTTGCGGACGCCTTTGTCGTACAGTTGAATCCGACAGGCAGCACAGTAAACTATGCAACACCCCTCGGTGGACAAGGCACTGAGCAGGGCAACGGCATTGCTACGGACAGCAGCGGCAATGTGTATGTTACTGGCTATACGATCAGACAATACTTCGCCGCCGAGAACTTTCCAACAACACCGGGCACAGCGTTCTACGCGAGCAATGCGAGTAATAATCTGGATGTCTTCGTCGTAAAATTGAATAACCAGGCTGTGCTGCCTCAGCCAGCAAATGCGAGCTACAACGACTACAACTGGACTGTGTCTGCAAGCGTCTCCGCCGATGATGGCCTGGTTGTGCAAAATGCAACCCTGGGCACGCGGCTGCTTGCACCGCTGATCAGCCTGCCTTATGTGCAGCTGCAAACCAGCGCCTTTGGATCACAGCGCTTCGAGCTAAAGCCGAACGGCGCCAGCCCTGGGCGTAGCCGCCTAATCGGCTATTGGGCCGCCCGTGAGCTCTTTGAGGGCGACCGACCCAGGCTGGTGGTTCAGGCAAACTACCGGCTTGACAGCTTCCCGAACAGCTCGCAGAGCACGCTCTTCGTTACCCAGCGCTTCGAGTTCCACGAGGAAGTGCCTGAGAATTTTGGTGGGATGACCCCTGAACAATACGCCTGCGAGCCAAGTGAAGACAATCCTTTGACAGCACCTTTTGCCCAGTTTACTTGTGCACGCTGGAAACCAATCTACAGCTATAGCTTCCTTGGCCGTGGCGGCGAAACGTTGAGTAGCCTGGGCATGCCTGAGCGACTCCACTTCACGCCCGACGGCGAGCCGCTGCGCGGCAACGCCGTCATTCATGATTGTAATAATGGGGAGAGCGGCACACTGGCTGAGCCGTGCTGGATCACTGATCCTTCCACAGTGGCTACAGATATCTATCCCGTGCCACGAATCGAGAATCCAGGCGAGCCTAACCCAATCATACGCAACGATCCGACGTTCTTGCCAGGGATCAAGCTCCTCGATAACACTGCTACGCTCGGTCATGAGGTGTTGATAGAGGCGATCAAAAATGGTATCAATGTCAACTGGTATACGGGATTGCCAAATGACCTCAGCAAGCCTCAACAGGGCACCTGGGATAATCTGCACCTGAGTCGGAATGCCTTCGTTGATCTACCGGTTCCACTGCCGCCGGGCTGCGCAGAGTGTGTGCATATCCACTGGCGCTGGGCACAATACTTTAATGCCAAATTCGGTGATGGACCGCCGCAACTTGAAGGCCCCCCAGGCCGCGCTGGCTTTGTGATGATCCCGCGACGCGCTGCGCCTACTCCATCCAATCAGACAGTGCATGTAGCGTTAGCAAAGTACCGCCTTGGGGAGGACGACCCAACCGACGCGTGGGCCCTGGCGAATAATGAGCCGCTGACGCAAAACGACGGTGTCGTTGTCTGGTATTTGGCGACAGGCTACCAAGCCAGCGATACGTTTTTTGCCCACGGCGGATTCTTCTCCCCGTTAACTGGCGTCGCACCGACGGATATCGCGGTGGCGCTCACGCCAGCAACAGCAACTGCCGCAGTAGACTCTACCGTGAGCTATACTGTCAGTGTAAGCAAAGTAGATCCTCAGCCAATCGACCCCAACACCGAGGTAAACTTCTACATCCTCATGCCAGAAACCCTGGTCAACCCGACTACTGTCGAGGCACGACCGACATCCCTGCTGTATCCTGCAAGCTGCACGAAATATCATATGAGTATGATTAAATGTACAGCAAGTGCTTCACTGCTCGTATTCGCAGGTGTCTCGGTTACTGCTAAAGCGACTGTGGCGGGGCCGCTCACGGTGAAGGCATACGCAGTGATCGTGAACAAGGATACCAACTTCGCAAATAACCGTGCTGAAGCCACAACAACCATTACTGGCCCTTCGGCAAGTCCAACGGCAATCAGCACACCCACGCGCACCGCCACGCCGACAGCGACAACCGTGGTGACGGCCTGCCAGCAAGCGAGTATCCCCGCTGGTAGCCCTGGGCAGTGGGACTCGCTCACCAATGGTGGGATCGCCAATGCGACCGGCTGGCGCTGGCGGCGGGCCTCGGGGAGTGGGAACCTTGCGCGCTGGACGGGGAGCAGCTGGCAGTTTGTGGCCGGGCTGCCCTATCAGCCCAACACGTACTACACGGCGGGGGACACGCGCGTTAGTCCCTACAACACGAGCACGAGCTTTGTGGTCGAATACTGTCCACCTGCTGGGCCAGCGCCAACCGTGACGGCCACACGCACCGCCACGCCGGTGGCGGCCAGTGCGACGCCAACCCGCACACCTACCGCTATAGGAGCCTCTGCGACAGCCACCAGGACGCCCACCGCGGCAGCGAGCACGGCGACCGCAACCCGGACGGCAACGCCCTCCGTACCGACGAACACTCCCACCTCGGCAACCTGTCAGCAGGTCACCATCCCTGCTGGTAGCCCTGGGCAGTGGGACTCGCTCACCAATGGTGGGATCGCCAATGCGACCGGCTGGCGCTGGCGGCGGGCCTCGGGGAGTGGGAACCTTGCGCGCTGGACGGGGAGCAGCTGGCAGTTCGTGGCCGGGCTGCCCTACCAGGCCAACACGTACTACACGGCGGTTGACGCGCGCGTCAGCCCCTACAATACAAGCGCGAGCTTTATTGTGCAGTACTGCCCGCCGCTGTGAGACACGCCAGTCGCAACACACTCGTTCACACCTGTGGGCAATACCGCTGAACCTTTATATAATTACCGAAGTTGACACGCATGTCATGATGAGCGTAGCGAAGCATTCTGGGCCGAAACCTGCGCATAGCAACGGATGACTGGTCTTGCGCCTGTTCCAGTAGGGAGCCGAAACCAGCATGAGACAGGCAGGCATCAATAACATTTGCTTGTGCAGAAAGGTTGTGTGTATGAAGCCCTTAGAGGCTTTGATTTGGTTGCTGTTTGTGCTTTTCTGGTTCAGCCCATTGCTATTATTTTACGTAGCAGGGTGGGCTGCCGGGCACCTGCGGCGCGGGCTAGTTGGATCGATCTCTCATCCTCGCCGTGCCCTCGGCGTGGGGTTCGCCCTGTTTGCCGCCATCGCCTTTGGCCTCTTTTTCACGGCGCCCGGTGGCGCATTAGGCATCATCTACAACTATCTCTATCTCGCGGCTGCGCTTGCGAGTAGCCTGCTGGCCTGTCTCTGGTTGCTCGCCAGCCTATGGCGCACCCCGCAGCGCCGGAGTGCCATCGCTATCGTGCTCGCGGTGCCCCTTTTCATCTATGGCGTTGCGGTGGCGCGTGACCTCTTTCCCGAAGAAGTAGAGGCACACTGCGCTTTGCGGCAGGCCGAGCATTCGTTAATGATTTATTACTCGTCTTATGGCGCTTATCCAGAGCATCTGAATACTATAATTCACCAAAAAATATACAACTCTGATCCAGCTATAGTGATCTACGTTCAGTGCCAGAAGCTCTGGCGTGACCATTGGCTGTATGCTATCAATAGCTCAGCTTACAGCAGACAGGGCTTTCTCTACGAACGGCAGGCGGGGAATTATGCCCTCGGCTACCCTTACACTCCCCGGCTGTTGCCCTTTTTTGGCCCACGCGTTTGCCAGGTCGACATCAGCGGCAACATCACGTGCGGCTTCAACAACTGGGGGTCGTTTCCACCACAACCAGTACCTTAGAATCACCTATATCTCGCACGTCTACATCCATAGTACTTACTACTGAGCTTGCTGCCCTTCCATCTGAAAGCCAGAGTGAGGCTGCTGCGACGAAAAAGAGGGAGGCGCTATTTGCAAGAGTGGCGGCCAGCATGTTTCAATTAGTAATCAACAGGCCCATGCCTGCACGGAAAGACCTGTGTGTGAGACCCATAAATGTTCTGGTTGGAATACTCGCGCTGCTGATTGGACTCCTCCCGTTGGGGTTGTTTGGGGTGGCGGGGTGGGCGGCCGGGCACCTGCGGCGCGGGCTGGTTGGATCGATCACTCATCCTCGACGTGCCCTCGGCGTGGGGTTCGCCCTGTTTGCCGCCATCGCCTTTGGCCTCTTTTTTACCGCGATTGGCGGCGTCTTCGGCCCGATCTACAACTATTTCTACCTCGCGTCTGCGCTTGCGAGCTGCCTGCTGGCCTGCCTCTGGCTACTTGCCAGCCTATGGCGCACCCCGCAGCGCCGGAGCGCCATCGCCATTGTGCTCGGGGTGCCTCTTTTCATCTATGGCGTTGCGGTGGCGCGCGACCTCTTCCCCGAAGAAGTGGAAGCCCGCTGCGCGCTCCGAAGATTGGAGTATTCGCTGAACACATACAACAGCTTGTATAGCGCATTTCCTGGCCAGCTCTCGAATGAGAGTCATCGGGAGCTCTATACCTCCGATGCAGCCTTGGCTATCTACGCGCAGTGCCGCCATCTCTGGCGTGACCATTGGTTGTACGTTATTAACAGCTCAAACTACTACGTTACGCTTTCCAATAAGTCGGGCTTTCTCTACCAGCGCCAGGCAGGCAACTATGCGCTCGGCTTCGCCTATACTCCCCGTATGCTGCCCTTCTTTGGCCCCCGCGTCTGCCAGCTCAACATCAACGGCAACATTACGTGCGGCTTCAACAACTGGGGGCCGTTTCCGCCAGAGCCAGTGCGGTGGCAGTTGTTCTAACATTCGGTGGAAGGGACCCCGTCACGCAGCTTGGGCCGCAACGTTGTGGCGCCGTCACGCACTCAGGGAAGCGCCTGTGAGACCCGTAGATGCTCTGGCAAGAACAATTGTGTTGCTGTTTTGGCTCCTCCCGCTAGGGTTGTTTGGGGTGGCGGGGTGGGCGGCCGGGCACCTGCGGCGAGGGCTGGTTGGATCGATCACTCATCCTCGACGTGCCCTCGGCGTGGGCTTCGCCCTGTTTTCGGCTATCGCCTTTGGGCTCTTTTTCACCGTGATCGGCCATATTGGGATACTCTATACCTATTTTTACCTTGTGTGCGCCGTTTTGAGCAGCCTGCTGGCCTGTCGCTGGCTGCTTGCCAGCCTGTGGCGCACCCCGCAGCGCCGGAACGCCATCGCTATTGTGCTCGGGGTACCGCTTTTCATCTATGGCGTTGCGGTGGCGCGCGATCTTTTCCCCGAAGAGGTGGAAGCGCGCTGCGTACTCCGGCAGTTCGAATATGCGCTGAACCAACATCATACCACCTATGGGACCTTTCCAGTTGAGCTCTCGAATGATAATGTTACTGCATACTATGAATCCGGCCCAGCATTGCAAATCTACGTGCAATGCACGAAACAGTGGCGTGACCATTGGCTGTACGTTATAAACAGCTCAAACTATGACGTTTACTCCGGCTTTCTCTACCAGCGCCAGGGTGGGAACTATGCCCTCGGCGTTGCTTACACTCCCAGGCTATTACCCTTCTTTGGCCCCCGCGTCTGCCAGCTCGACATCAGCGGCAATATCACATGCGGCTTCAACAATTGGGGGCCGTTTCCGCCAGAGCCGGTGCGGTGGCAGCTGTTCTAACATTTACAGCCCTGGAGACCGCCATGCAGCTTGGGCAGCAACGCTTCGGCGCCGTCACGCACTACCTCGCTCACAGCGCCGTGGGACAGCGCCTGCGTCGCTGGTGGCGCACCTGGTATCAGCCGATGATACCCACGGTGCGGCAGATTTACGAGCAGATGCTGACTCAGCTCCAGCTCAATATGCTTGTCTTGCTGCTCGCCGTGGGCCTGCCGCTCTCGCTGATCTTTGGCCTCCAGCTCGCGCAGGGCCAGTGGAGCGACCTGAAGACACCGCAGATCCTCTTTGGGATTCATGTCGGGCGCGTCGTCGCGCTTGTGGCCTGTGTCTGGTACTTTCTCTGGCGCAAACGCGTGCGTGCGGCCTGGGTCGCAACAATCATCGTAACCCAGGGCACCCTGCTGCTTCAGATTCTGGTGATGCGCGAGCCAGGCTTGCTTGTCTTTGGGCTCTTTAGTCTGGCCGGGCCAGCGATCGCGTTTCCGCTTCAAATCACCCTGGCAATGATTGCGTGCATGGCAGCAAGTGTGACGCTGATCGTGCAGTGGGGTATGCCGGGGACCACAACCGCCTGGGTCTCGATCATTCTGCTCTTCGCCACGCTCATGCTCGGGTTTGCGGCGATCGGCGCCGCCGTGCGCCATTTCGTCCGCCACTTTGCCATTGTGATGCACGAGCAGCGCGAGGCAGCGGCACGGCAGGCCCAGCTCCAGCAGCAGACGACCGATCTTGCCGCTCAGGTCGAGCAGTTAACCTTCCTGGAGCATGATCTCCGCCAGCCTGTGCGCGCAGTGCAGGGCTACCTGGCGCTGCTCCTCGCACTCAACCCGGACACACGGCACATCACGCAGCCGGCCATCGCTGCGGCGAGTCGCGCCGAGCGGCTTGTCAACAATATGCTCGACCAGTCCCGCGCCGACGCTCAGCACGCGTTGCTTGTGCGCCGTTCGGTCGATCTCGCAGCGCTCTTTGCGCAGGTGCAAACAACGCTGCCTGGTCTCGCGCAATACTACACCGACCCGCCAGTGCGGATTCGCTTCCTCGTGCCGGCCCTGCCCACGGCCTGGGTAGACTCAGCGCAGCTCGAACGTGCGCTGCTCAATCTGCTGGATAATGCGCTGACCCATAGCCCCCCGCACGGCGAGATTGTCGTGCAGGTGTCGCTGGATGCCGAGCTGCTGCATATTCGGGTGCGCGATCAAGGCCCAGGCATCCCGGCGGAGGTGCTGCGCAGATTGCAGGATGGGCAAGCCTGCCCCTCAAGCGCCCAGCCTCGCATGGGCTTTGGCTTGCGGCAAGTCAAGAATATGGTCGCGATGCACGGCGGCACGCTCTTATTTGAGGCATCCAAGCATGGCTCGGCCGTTCACATCGCGTTACCGCTGGGTTCCCAATAACCATGCACTATCACACCGCGCTCATCGTCGACGATCTCGCGGCAGACCGCCAGCTGGCAGCTCACGCGCTGCGGGCGGCTGGCTGGAGCGTGCATCTGGCGCGCCACAGCGTCGAGGCGGACCAGCTGCTGGCAACGGAGATCGGCGCCGACAGCCTTCCCCACACGGTGATCCTGCTCGATCTCAACATGCCGAACGACCCGATCCTGCGCGCTACCAAGGGCAGGCACCGCGCCGGATCCAGCTATGCCCTTGCGCTACGGACGCGCATGGAGCGGCAGGCCTTGCCGCGCATGCCACTTGTCGCTCTTACTGCCCTGACGGAGCAGGAGATCCATCTAACAGCGCTTGCCTTTGGCTGCGATGCAGTGCTCACAAAGCCAGCGACCCCCGATCTGCCGACGCGCCTGGAGCGCGCGTTGGCGAAGGCGGAGGCCCGCGACGATGATGCCGTCGGGGTTGCAGCGATGCTGGGGCTCTTGCGCATCCGCCTATCGGATGCCGTTCACGCGCCTGCGGGTGCGGCGGAGCTGAGCGAGCACGACATTACGAAGGCGCTGCTCGCGTTTCAGCGCCAGGGGTTCGTAGGGCTTGGCCAGAGCACGCTGGCCCGGTGGCTGCTTCCAGGCGGTGGAAGTGCGGCGCAGCGCGGCCACGCGCTGTATCAGCGCCTGCTTCAAGAGCTGGACGAAGTCTGGCGCTACAGCATGCTGGAGGCGATTCAGCTGCTCGCCACCGAGCTGCGCAACCAGCTGCCGCCAGCCGAGCAGTGCCGACAGGTTGGCCTGTCGCTGAGCGAATACTACCGCCGCCGCCGCGAGGCGATCGCGGTGCTGTACGCGATGTTGCTTGCCAAGGCTGCACAGGACGAGTGAAGCCTTCCGGCCCCCCTCGCCCGCTCAGGTGCATTTGGACGCTTTCCGGCCCCCCTCGCCTGCCCAGGGCATACGGTGCATTTGGACGCTTTCCGGCCCCCCTCGCCCGTTCAGGGAGAGGGGCTGGGGGTGAGGGCAACCCCCTCTGCTTGGAGCGCAACGAGGCGAATAGGATCGTAGTCTGCGTCTGTCACCGGGGCAAAGCGCTCGATCAGGCCAGCGGCGAGCGCGGCGCGGCCCGCGCTGTCGGCATGCATGGCAGCCAGCGCTGCGCGCAGCCGGTCGCGCTCCACAGCGGGCAGGGCGCGGGCCACAGCGAAGGGCGGGGCCGGGTTTGGGCCAAGGGCCACGATGCTGCGGACGCGGCCCGCGAGCGTCGGCTCGTCGCGCAGCGCAAGCTCCAGCACGCTGCTATCGATGGCGGCAGCGTCGGCCTGGCCGGCGGCGACCATGCGCAGCGACGCGAGGTGCCCACCCGTCTCGATGGCCTGGCCAAAGAAGCCCGCGTGCGCACCCAGCTCGGCCAGATGCGCCAGCGCCACCACGTAGCCAGAGAAGGAGCTAGGCTCATTGAAGGCCCAACGGGCACCGCGCAGATCGGCGAGGCGCTGGTACGGGCTGTCGGCGGGCACCACAATGTCGGAGTAGTAGCATGGCCGCCCCTCGTAGCGCGCGCCGACCTGCACCGGGGCGGCCAGCGGCTCCAGCCACGCAGCGCGGCGCGTGGTCGGCAAGCCGCAGATAAAGGCTGCCTGGGCCGCGCCGCTATCGAGCATCTGGAGCTGCGCCTGCCATGTTGGCCCCTCCACCAGCCGCGCCGGAATGCCGGCCACTGTCGCAAGCCACGCCACAATCGCCCGGTGGGCGGGCAAAACATTCGGGGCCATCAGGGAGACAACCACTAGCTCATGCATATCGAGGTCTCGTGTGTAGACGGTGGACGGTGGACGGTGGACGGTGGACGGTGGACGGTGGACGGTGAGCCGCAGGGGGCGCCAACCGCGTACATGTCATTCCGAGCGCAGCGAGGAATCTTTGATCCTGATGCCCTGGAAGACCCCTCCGCTCCGCTGCGCTTCGGTCGGGGTGAGAACGGGCCTTGCCGTGCGCTCGCACTTCAACGCCGACGCGTGCGGCGCGGCGCGGGCTCCTGGCGAACGGCGATGGGCCGCTCTGGCGCTACTGTGGCCGGGTCGAGCGGCGGCAGGCTGTGGAGGGCGTGGGCCATGGCCTGAATATGGGCGGGCGTGCTGCCGCAGCATGCGCCGATGCCGGTGGCGCCAAAGGCGCGCAGGCGCCGTGCGCACTCCGCCATCTGGTCGGGCGAGGCACCGTAGACTGTGCGGCTGTCGATGATCTCGGGCATGCCGGCGTTGCTCTTGGCCACCACCGGCAGGTCGGGCCGCGCCAGGTGCATGGCGTAGACCACGGCCTCGATCTCGTCGGGGCCGTTGCCGCAGTTCCCGCCAATCGCGGCGAGGCCGAGCTCGGCCAGGGCGTTGATTGCCTCGGTGGGGCTCACGCCCATCATCGTGAAGCCGCGCGTGTCGAAGGTCATCGTGGCGACAACGGGCAGCTGGGGCGCGCCCTTGCGTGCGCCCTCAACGGCGGCGCGCACCTCGTCCAGGTCGCTCATGGTCTCGATCCAGAGCGCGTCGGCGCCGCCTGCGGCAAGGCCAACGGCTTGGGCGGCGAAGCCCTCCACGGCGACCGCGTGGGTCAGCTCGCCCATGGGCTGGAACAGCTCGCCGCTGGGGCCGATCGAGCCCGCCACAAACGCTCGCTCGCCCGCCTCGGCCTTCGCCAGCATGGCGGCGGCCTTGTTCAGCTCAAAGATCTGGCCCTGGAGGTTATGCAGCTTCAGGCGAAACGGGCTGCCGCCAAAGCTATTGGTCAGGATCACCTGGGCGCCCGCCTCCACATAGCCGCGATGGATGGCGGACACCAGCCCGGCCCTGGCAGGATCGACGTTCCACTGCTCGGGCGGGTCGCCAAACAGCAGCCCCGCCTCCATCAGCATGGTGCCCATGCCACCATCGAGGATCACCGGCGCGCCGCTGCGAAAGAGGGCCGCGAAGTCTCTGGGCATTGTGTACCTTTATTGATCTAGCAGCTCTCTGAGCGTGGCGATCTGGGCGAGATGCTCATTGTCGTGGCCGACCAGGGCCTGCACCTGATCGCGCAGGCGGGTTGGCCCGCCCGTCTCGTGGACGAGGCGGCGACCCCACTGGTGCTGCTCCAAGGTTGCCAGGAAGGCCAGCATGGCCGCACGGCCTTCGAGGAAGCTGGCCAGCAGCTCCGCGAGCGGGCGCTCTAACGCGTGGGCGCTCGGGTCGGGGTGCAGCGCTGGCACCGTCGGATTGTCCTCGGCCACCACGCGGCGCAGTCGCTCCAGGTAGCGCCCCTCAACTGCGCCAAAGTGGGCCACCACCTGGGCGATGCACCAGCCGTCAGGGTCGGGCCGCGCCAAGGCCTGCTCCGGCCCGACGCGCCGTAGCGTGCGCGCGAGATCACGCGGAGTGGATCCGAGCGCCTCCATCAGCACCGAACGCCGACTCATAGCGCCTCTCGCATTCCAGCGCGATGCAATGCCTGATCGGCTATCGGCTATCGGCTATCGGCTATTTCACATCGTTGGGGTCGATAGGCAAAAGTATATGCGAGTGGCCAGGGAACGTCAAGCGAAATCCGCCTAAAGTCCGAGTGCGCCGCTTGACACAGGGCCGCCTCACATGCTACCCTTGTTGTAACGACAGTAGCTTAGGGAGCCACCCGCCAATGGTTGATCTGCGTGACATGATCCTGGTCCTGCGCCCGCGCGCCAGCCGCGCCCAGCGCCAGAACCGGATCACGCCCTCAGCCGAGGTGTCGCACAGGTAGCTCCCCTTCCCCAGCGATGATCACGGCCGTGGGCGACGCACTCGCCCACGGTCGCTCTGTTTTACCTGAGCAGCCGTAGCCGAGGACGTGACGCGCATCATCTGCTGTCGCGACCCAAAGGCGGCCCACGCCGCACGCTGCAAGGAGGAACCGATGAGTAAGAAGCCCAAACCCGCCCCCACGCGCCCCGGAAAGCCCGGCTCCCAGCCCACCAAGCCCCCCACATTCAAGGAGCCCAACATCTCGCGGCGCCCCCCGCGCGTGCCGGGCCGCTAGCGCAGCTTGGTAGAAGCCCGCCACAGCTACATACGAGGCCCACGAAGTTCACTTCGTGGGCTTCGTGGTTCAAACCCTTGCGACTGCCCTGGCGCGAGCTTTGGTATACTGCTTCTGTGAGGAGAGACATACCAAGGAGAAAGCGATGATCCCGTCTCAGGAGCATGGCCCGCTGCCGGTGGCCGAAGCGATGACGCCGCCCTTGCCACGTTGGGCCTATGGTGTGGCCAACCCGATTATGAGCTTCCTGCTGCGCTCCCCGCTCCACGGGCTGCTCAGTGGCTCGCTCATGCTGCTCGTCTACGAGGGCCGCAAGAGCGGCAAGCGCTACAGCATCCCCGTGGGCTACATGCAGGCGGGCAATCGGCTGCTAGTCTTCTCGCATGCCGGCTGGGCCAAGAACTTTGTGGGCGGCTACCCGGTGGCGCTGCGCCTGCGCGGCGAGCTACGGCCCGCCACGGCCAGTGTGATCACCGATCAGGCGGCCATCACCGAGGCCGTGCGCAAGTTTGTCGCCAATCAGGGCGAGCAGATGGCCACGCGCATGGGCTTCCTTGGCCCCGGCCCCGACGGCGCCACGCGCATGCAGATCCCCCACGGCACAAGTCTGGTGCAGATCGATCTACAGTAGACGAGAATTGGCCGGAAATCGGTGTCATCTGTGGATAAAATGCTCGGCACGCGATCCGCTCGCCCCTTGATCTCCGCGTGCTTATGCGCTATAGTATGGCTAGCACGTATGTTTGAAACCGGACGGATGGGAAGAGGAGCCGGCGATGACGCTCGAGACGGTCGATATTCCTCAGGCCGATGTGCTGTGGGATGTGGCCAGGGTGCCTGAGGCTGTGCTGCGCGGTCGCCGAACCACCGACGAGATCGCCGAGTTTATTGGCA
>Ga0335395_10001988_pt1 | contig 12689 bp, 17 predicted proteins | sample MAT02_FD_205744 | JGI IMG/M metagenome (GOLD analysis project Ga0335395, IMG submission 205744) | Freshwater microbial communities from Lake Fryxell liftoff mats and glacier meltwater in Antarctica - MAT-02 (spades assembly) (version 2) ...
CAGGATTTGATTTTCACGGTGCGGCCTTCTTCGGCAATCCACTCCCCGCCGCCCACAAGATCGACACCGGCACCGCGTGCAGCTTCTCATCAAACGGGGTGATGCGGTCGTGGTCGTGGAGTACCAGGCCGTGGACGAACTTGTCGCCCACGGCGGCTTGCAGCTGGCGCAGGCCGCGCAGGTCTTGGGGGCGCACGGTGGCAGAGGCTTTGACCTCAATGCCAATGACGCGCCCGCGCCGGTCTTCGATGACCAAGTCCACCTCGTCTTGGTCTTTGGTGCGAAAGTGGGAGATGCGCAGCCGCTGGTCTGACCAGGTGGCGAGTTTCAGCACTTCTGACACCACAAAACTCTCCAGCAGCGGGCCATAGCCTGTGCGGTCTTTCTGCAACTGGGCGGCTGTGTCACCGCGCAGAGCAGCAAGCAGGCCGGTATCGAGAAAATGCAGCTTGGGTGTTTTGGTGAGGCGGCTGACCGCGCTGACCGCGCTGTATGTGCTTGGGGGCGACCAAGGCGGCACTTGGCGCAGCAAAAACAAGCGCTCCAAGATGCCCACGTACTTTTGCGCCGTGGGTGCCGTCAGGCCCAGCGCCGCACCATAGCTGCTGTGGTTGACCAGCTGCCCGGCGTGGGCGGCCAACACATCGAGCAGGCGGGGCATGCGGTCGAGTTGGTCGATGTTGGCAATGTCGCGCACGTCCCTGTCCAGAATGAGCGCCACATAGTCCTCCAGCCACGCCTGCCGGCGGCTGGAGCTGGTGCGCCGCAGCGCTTCGGGGTAGCCGCCCTGAAGCACACGCGCCATCAGGGCATCGCCCACCACCGGGTTCTCCGCTGGGGGCAGTGCGTCGCCATTAAACAAACGGTCCAGCAAATCGCCTGGCGTACCTGCCAACTCGGCTTGGGCAAAAGGCAGCAATGTGATCATGGCCAGTCTGCCCGCCAAGGAGTCGGCAACGACGGGCAGTGCCATGAGGTTGGTGGAGCCCGTGAGCAAAAAACGGCCCGGGGCTTGGTCTTTGTCCACGCTTTCTTTGATGGCCAGCAACAGGTCGGGAGCGCGTTGCACTTCGTCGATCACCGCGCTTGTCAGGCCGCGCACAAAGCCCACCGGGTCTGCCCGCGCGGCCGCCAGCGTGGCGGGGTCATCCAGCGTGAGGTAGGGGCGATCGCTGTTGGCGTAAAGCCGGGCCAGCGTGGTCTTGCCTGCTTGCCGTGGGCCAACCACCAGCACCACGCGGGTATCTTGCAAGGCGGTGGTGATTCGGCTTTGCGCGTGGCGGGCAATGGTGCCGCTGGGTGATGGTCTTGGTTCGATGGTCACAAGCGAAAACCAAAGGTGAACAACATCGTCTGATTAAAACCTAAATTCTGACCAATTAAAATTGTCTACACGTCTAATTTAAAATCAAACAGGAGAGTTTGGGACCACTTTCTGGCACGAAAGCATCACCCCAAAGTGTTGTTGTGCGTCGCTCAGCTTGATGGCGCAAGGGCGTGAGCCGCTGGCCGCTGGTGCTGGCTGCCGACGAATCCGTCTACTTCAAACCCGACGCGGGCGCCCTGCTCGCCTCGCCGGTGAACGAAGACCCCACGCACCCGCAAGACGTGCAGCCCGAAGAGCTCGACATTGCGCTGGCCATGCACGCGCTGGAGACCTGGGCCACGCTCGCGGTGCGCCCCAGCCACACCTGGGCCGGCCTGCGGTCCTTCGTGGCCGACGGCGATCTGGTGGCTGGTTTTGATGCGCAAGCCAAAGGCTTTTTCTGGTGCGCAGCGCAAGGCGGCTACGGCATCCAGACCAGCGCCGCCATGGGCGAAGCCTGCGCGGCGCTGGTGCGAGGCCTACCGCTGCCCGATCACATCGCGGCCTGCGGGCTCACGGCTGAGATGCTTTCGCCTGCTCGCCTGCCTGGGCGCACCGCGCGGCTGGCTGTCACTTGTTGATTTCACTCGGTGAAATCTGTTAGCGCGATATTGGGATGCCGCAACCAAGCCCTTTCCGAGCGACCTGTGCGCAGCGTGTTACAAACCGCTGGTTACAACAACAGGTTGGTCAGGGATGGCAACACTTACTCGGTCAATTGGCACATCTGCGTTTGGCTCCGCAGGCGAGCGGCGCTTGGGTGATGGCCTGCTCAAAGGAGCGCCCACATGACCGAGATGCAGCGCGGGGTGACGCCCAAGCCTGCCGACAGCCTGCACGCTGAACTGCGCATCCTCATTGCCAGCAGCCGCCAGCGGCTGGCGGGTGCGGTGAATGCGGAGCTGACGCGGCTGTATTGGAGCGTGGGCAAGCACCTGCACGCCGAGGTGCTGGGCGGTGCGGACCGCGCCAAGTATGGCGACCAGCTTGTCAAGCGCGTGGGCGATCAATTGGCACAAGAATTTGGCCGTGGTTTTGAGGCGAAAAACCTGCGCCGCAGGGTGCAGTTTGCACTGGCTTTTCCAGACTTGGAGAAAGTCGCATCACTGATGCGCCATTTGAGCTGGACGCATTTTTTACAACTCCTGCCCCTCAAAGCTGACTCGGCGCGCTGGTTTTATGCGCAGCAAAGTGTGGAATCACGCTGGAGCGTGCGCGAACTCCACCACCAGATAGAACGCAAAGCCTTCGAGCGCACCGAGCTTGCCAGCTTGCAAGCCCCCACCACAGTTCAGGCTCCCACAGCCGTTCGGGCTGAGCCTGTCGAAGCCTTCGGCACCAGCCCCGCCCAAGTCTTCAAAGACCCCTACTTTTTAGACTTCCTGGGCCTGCGCCAAGGCCACGACGAGGCCGATTTAAAAGCCGCCATCCTGCGCCAGCTAGAAGCATTCGTCCTGGCGCTGGGGCGTGGCTTTGCGTTTGTGGAGCGCCAAAAGCGCATGGTCATCGACGGCGAAGACTTTTATCTTGACTTGCTTTTCTACCACCGCCGCCTGCGCCGCCTGGTGGCCATCGAGCTAAAGCTGGGCCGCGTCAAACCCGCGCACAAAGGCCTGATGGAGCTGTATTTGAAATGGCTGGACAAGCACAAGCGCCAAGCGGGGGAAGAAGCCCCCATCGGTCTCATCCTCTGCGCCGAGTCCAGCCGCGAACAGGTGGAGCTGCTGCAAATGCACAAAGACGGCATCACCGTGGCCGAATACTGGACCGAGCTGCCACCCAAGGCCGAGCTGGAGCAGCACCTGCACCAGGCTTTGATTGAGGCGCGGGAGCGGCTGGCGCGGCGGGGGGTGTTACTGGAGGGGAATGAGGATGAGTGATGTGCGCAAACGCAGCGCCGACTACCAACCCAGCGCAGACGCCATTCAGGTCATGACCATGAAGGTGAGCAACGGCCTGGAATTCCCCGTGGTGGCGCTACCCGGCGTGGGGCACATGCCTGCGCCGGGCGAGGACGAGAAGGAAGCGGCGCGGGTGTTTATGTGGCGGGCTACTCAGAGATTGGTGGTCGCTGTTACTGGCAAAGGAAATTTTTCAGCGCTTCTTAGTTAGCAATTTACCAAGAGGAATTACTTTGGCCAAAACCTCACTCGACTTTGCGCAAGAGATGGCGCAAGAATGCATATCTAGGGCACCAGTGATCATCTTGGGTAGTGGTGCATCTGCAGTCTACGGCATTCCTGGTATGCCTGCGTTGCGGGCACAGCTCCTTGCAAAGCCTGCTCCGCCAGGCGCAACAGATATAGACACCTCAGCATGGGGGAAATTCAAAGACCATCTCAAGACCGTCGATCTTGAAACAGCGCTCACGGAGTTCAGACTATCTGAGGCAATGACACGTTATGTAGTCATTACAACTTGGGAATTTCTCTCGCCGTCAGATGCTCTTGTTTTCGACAGATTGCTGGAGGACAGGACTCTTTTTCCCCTGACTCGACTCTACAAGCATCTTTTTGCCAGTATTCACACCTCCATCGACGTCGTAACCCCAAACTATGACCTTCTCGCAGAGTACGCCGCCGATGCTGGGGAAATCTGCCACTACACGGGTTTTGGATACGGACACCTTCGATTGCGCACCAAGGATACTTTGCCAAAGATATTCCTTGGGAAGACAGCGGCACGCACCGTAAACATTTGGAAAGTCCATGGTTCTTTCGATTGGTTCAGGGATAAAGTCGGCGTAGTCATGGCTTTGCCGGGAACCGGAAGACGTCCTGCCAATCTTGAGCCCGTGATAGTTACGCCGGGCGTTGAAAAATATCGGCTGACTCACAACGAACCATTTCTGTCTATCAAGCAAGGAGCAGATTTGGCATTGCAATCTGCTCGGGCGTACTTTTGTGTAGGCTACGGATTCAATGATCCACATATGCAAACCAAGCTTGTTGAAAGATGCAGGGCCGAGCCCGTACCACTCGTGCTGATCACAAAAGAAATCACACCAACAGCTAAAGCATTCTTAAAGAGTGGCCAATGCAAGCACTACATGGCCTTAGAGGAGAGTGGCACGGGCTGCCGAATGTATTCAATAGCATCCCCAGATGGCGTCGATATTCCCGGCCAGAGCCTATGGAGTCTTGATAAATTTCTAACTATGGTGATCACATGAAAATTTTTGACTACGCTGATAAAGACAGTTTGGGGAAAGTTCGTTCCGTTGATACGGCTATGGTGATAGTTCAAGTCGAGGATGTAGAAAAGCTAAGAAAGCTTCAAGTGAACAGACTCGCAGTTTTGGAAAGCAGCCGTCCCGGCCAGCACCTTATAGGCCTGATTCAAAAAATTACACGAACGGCAATCGAAGAAAGAAAGGCAGTCTTATTGGTGCGAGAAAATGAAGAAGATGAGATTTCATCAGAGATAAATTTAGTAAAAATTTCGCTGATTGGCACCGTCTTTGATAAACAAGGCAGTAAAGAGAACGTATTTACACGCACGCTAGAGACAGTCCCAGAGATCGACGCCAATTGCTTCGCAATTGAAGGCGAAAAGTTAACGAACTTCATGCGCGTTGTGGGAAACATTAGTGCCGATGGACAGCGGCTGTCCTTAGGAACATACACACTGGATGAAAAGGCTGAGGCTTACTTAAATGGCAACAAATTTTTTCAACGTCACGCAATTATTGTTGGCAGTACGGGGTCTGGGAAATCTTGGGCAACAGCGCGCATTTTGGAACAAGTTGCGGAGCTCCCAAACGCCAATGCCCTCGTATTTGATATTCACGGCGAGTATGGCCCACTGCAAGGGAAGGGAATCCGCCACCTAAAGATAGCGGGGCCAAGTGATCTTGATCAGAAGAAAACTTTGGCCGATGGTGTTTTGTATCTGCCTTTTTGGCTGCTAGGGTACGAGGCCATGCTTTCGATGTTTGTTGATCGCAGTGATCAAAATGCTCCCAACCAAGCAATGATCATGTCGCGCACTATTGTGGAAGCAAAGCGTGACTACTTAGCCAACGGCGGACACAAAGACGTTCTTGATAATTTCACGATAGACAGTCCGATCCCATTTAGCGTGGACGGGGTCTTGAAGAGGCTCGGTGAAATTAACGTAGAAATGGTGCCTGGTGCCAAAGCTGGAACTGAGAAGGCCGGGGATTTCAATGGAAAACTCAGTCGTCTAATTCAACGTCTGGAGAACAAACGTACGGATCGGCGCCTTGGTTTTTTATTTGGCGGGGAAGCGGAGGTGCAGAAATTCGAGTGGTTAGATGTTCTCGTAAAGACTTTGTTTACGGGCACAAAAAATCAACCAGATAGTCAGGGCGGGGTAAAGATCATCGACTTTTCAGAAGTTCCTTCTGACATCCTCCCACTTATTGTCAGCTTGGTAGCTGGAATAGCTTTTTCCATACAACAGTGGACGCCCGCCGACCAAAGGCACCCAGTAGCTATTTTTTGCGATGAAGCGCATCTTTATATTCCTGAACGTCGAGATGTTGGTGGCGCTGGAGATATATCTATAGAGATCTTCGAGAGAATCGCGAAAGAGGGTCGTAAGTACGGCGTGGGATTGGCAGTCATCAGCCAACGCCCTTCCGAAGTAAATCGGACCGTTCTTAGTCAGTGCAACAACTTGGTAGCTATGCGACTTACCAATGGGGATGATCAGGCAGTTGTAAAGCGACTGCTGCCTGATAGTTTAGGTAGTTTCGGAGATTTGTTGCCAGTCCTCGATACGGGGGAGGCACTTGTCGTCGGTGATGCAAGCCTGCTCCCGACGCGAATTCGGATCGCGGAACCAAAACAGAAGCCCAATAGCGGAACTGTCGATTTCTGGGATCGCTGGGCTGCTGACGCCGCACCCGATGCTGTTAAGAATTCAGTTAGCGGGTGGCGTAAGCAATCCATGAAAGTTTGAAAATGACGTGCTGACCTTGCATACCAGTCCAACCAACAAGAAGAGGTCCAGTCGCCATGCATGAAATCATCTGTCCACACTGCAGCAAAGCCTTCAAGATCGACGAAGCGGGGTACGCCAACATCCTCAAGCAGGTTCGCGATAGCGATTTTGACAAGCAGTTGCACGAGCGGCTGGAGCTGGCCGAGCGGGAAAAGCGTGATGCGATTGCCTTGGCCGAGGCCAAGGTCACCAATGAGCTGCAAGGCGCTGCGGGGCGCAAAGATGCGGAGATTCAGGCCTTGCAGGCCCAGCTCGCTGCCGGTGAGGTAGCCCGCAAGCTGGCGGTGGCGGAGGCTTTGGGCGCGGTCAGCAAAGAGCGCGATGGGCTGGCGAACGAGCTGGAGCAAGCGCGCAACGCGCAGCAAGCTGCCGCTCAGTTGGCCGAGGCCAAGCTGGCCCATGAGCTGCAAGGGGCTGCCGCCAAAAAGGACGCCGAAATTCAGGCGCTGCAAGCCAAGCTGGAGGCTGGCGACGTGGCGCGCCAATTAGCCGTGAATGAAGCCGTGGGTGTGGTCGCAAAGGAGCGCGATGGGTTGAAAAATGACCTCAACCTCATCACCGTGAAAAATCAGCTGGAAGAAAAAGCCACCAAGGAAAAATACGAGGTGCAGATCAAGGAGCGCGATGGAGCGATTGAGCGCCTGCGGGACATGAAGGCGCGGTTATCGACCAAGATGGTCGGTGAAACCCTGGAGCAGCACTGCGAAATCGAGTTCAACCGCATCCGTGCGGCTGCCTTTCAGCGGGCGCATTTTGAGAAAGACAACGATGCCCGCACCGGCAGCAAGGGCGACTACATTTTTCGCGACTCGGACGAGTCGGGCGCCGAGATCGTTTCCATCATGTTTGAGATGAAGAACGAGAGCGATGAAACGGCGACCAAGAAAAGGAACGAAGATTTTCTGAAAGAGCTGGACAAGGACCGCACTGAAAAGAAGTGCGAGTACGCGGTGCTGGTTTCCCTGATTGAGCCGGAGAGCGAGTTGTACAACAGCGGCATCGTCGATGTCTCGCACCGCTATCCGAAGATGTACGTGGTACGGCCGCAGTTCTTTGTACCCCTGATCACACTGCTGCGCAATGCCGCTTTGAACTCGATGAAGTACAAGTCCGAGCTGGCGCTTGTGCGCTCGCAAAACGTGGACATCACGAAGTTTGAAACCCAGCTCGACGATTTCAAGACGGCGTTTGGGCGCAATTGGCGCCTGGCCTCCGAAGGCTTTGAAGAAGCCATCAAGCGCATCGACGATGCGATCAAGGACCTGGAAAAAACCAAGGAAGCGCTGCACAAGTCAGCAAACAATTTGCGACTCGCCAACGACAAGGCCGACGATCTGACGATCAAGAAGCTCACACGGGGCAACCCCACGATGGCGGCAAAGTTTGCCGAGCTGCCAAGGACCATCACCCCGGCTGAGACAGAGTAGGACCCGCTGGGTTGTCGAGAGGGTCTCGATGACAAAAGCCCTGCGTACCGGGCCGAGAGGTACAGAAAATTGCTTCTGAAATTGGAGTCAGATTCCAATTAATTCCCAGCGGAGATTACCAACCCGGCGCAGATGCAATCGGAAGTTGAAGGACGCAAAACCAGTGAATCTTCAACCAGCGGATGTATATTCCAGCGCGTTTGCAACAACTTCGATCACCGCCTAAACCCCACCTCCCGCTGGCTTCGTATCGATAAAACAAACACCGTGTCCATCGGCTCAACGTAGTGGTACAGGGCAACGTAGCCACGAGACGCTCGGCCAATGACCAGCTCGCGCTTGCCGCCTTTGACAGGTCGCCCTATGAGGGGGCTGTGGGCGAGTATTTGTATGGCTTCCACAATCTCGCCAATGCGCTCGACAGCCAAGTTTGGACCGCTGCCCTCGTTGTGCGCTGCGATGTATTCAAAGAAACGATCGAAGTCGTCAAAAACTTCAGGAGCCAGTTCGATGCGGGTCATGGCTCGAATGACTCGGCTGTTTACGGGCCGATCTTGCGGGCCGTGGGTTTGCGGGGGCGCTCGTCATCAGGCCCGACTTTGGCGCGTGCCAGCAAATAGGCTTTGGCATCGTCCCAAGCAACTGTTTTGCCGCTGACGCGAATGTTGGCCCAGCGCTCGTTGGCCACGGCGTGAAAGGCGGCATCTAATTCAACCTGTTCCACCTTTTGTGCCAACGCATCCACGATGAAAGCGTGGGCTGACTTGCCCACCTGCTCAGCGGCAGCGGCAACGCGGGCTTTGAGTTCGTCTTCAATGCGGATCGTGGTGGTGGACATGCGGGCTCCCTGAGGGTGAATTGAATGTAGCACAAGCGTGCTACTGAGGATTGATATTTCTCCGAAACATACCCCGCACTCCACCCCCCCCGCCCTCCAGCCTGCCCAGCGCCCTACGCACCAGCAGATCTGAGATGTCGCGCAGCGCGGTGTCGGCAGCGCATTTGCCAATCGCCGCCCACTTTGCGTTCGTCAGCATGCCTTCCATGCCGTCCAGCACATGGCTCCGCACCAGCGTCTGCCGCGCGTTCATGGGGGTGCCCGCCCAGCGCTGCCGGAACTGGGCCTTATCAAGCACGCTCGCCGGCATGCCGTCGACACCCTGCACGATGCGCAGCAGGCAGGCCTAATTCGCGTCATCCGGCCAGCTGGGCCAAGGCGTCACGTCCAGCGTGGGGCGCTGGGTGGCTCCCAGCTGGTCGTCATACCGTTTGCGCTCACGCTGTAGCTGGGCGCTGAGGCTGTAGAAGCGTTGGGCTGTGCCTTCTGCCCGGGCAAGCACCATACCGCCCACGGCGCGGCTGATACGGCCGTTGCCGTCATCAAACGGGGCCTGTCAACTTCAGCCTTGCACCGGCCGCGTCCCCACGTTGAACTGCAAGCCCAGTGCGTGCAGGACTTTGACAACCGTCGCAAAGCTGGGGTTGCCTTGTTCACCCAGGGCCTTGTAAAGCCCTTCTCGGGTGATGCCGGTGTCGCGGGCCAGTTGCATCATGCCGCGCGCCCGCGCGATGTCGCCAACGGCTTTGGTGAACAGGGCGGCGTCTTCTGGGGCTTCGTCCATGCAGGCCTGCAGGTACTGCGCGCAGTCTTCGTCGGATTGCAGGTAGTCGGCGGCCTCAAAGGGTTTGATGCCAAGTTGTTCGGCGGCGGTGGGGTTCATCCAATTACTCCTTCAAAAGTGTGACCATGTGCTGCGCCTTGGCAATATCGCGCTCTTGGCTGGACTTGTCGCCACCGCCCAGAGCAACCACCACGGTGAGGCCGTCTTTCCAGCAGCAGACGCGGTAGCCTGGGCCGCTATGAACGCGAAGCTCTACAACATCGCCGCCCACCGGCTTGCAGTCGCCCCAGTGCCCCAAAGACAAGCGGGCTAGGCTGGCCAAAACCTGTTTTTGCCCGACTTTGTCTCGCAATGCAGCCAACCATGTGTCGAAATCGGCTGTGCGGAGGATTTAAAGCATGACTGGAATGTAATCTATGGTTTACACAATTGCAAGTAGTCAGCTTGTTCCAAAATCACACTATTCGCTTGAACTTAACGCACCAACGGAACACTCTGCCTGCCATGGCGGAAACATCACGCATGCTGGACAGCCCACCCCGCTCTAGCACGAAGGGCTGGCTTCGCTGATGTGGCGTATGGGTATCTGCGAAGAGCGTGGTGCGAGTGGCTACCAATAAGCGCGTGAATCTGGCGGCAAAGGTCGCCCCCTAATCCCCCCATGCACCCCGCCATCGCCCAACACCGTACCGACATCGCCACCATTTGCCAGCGCTTCCACGTAAGCCGCTTGGAAGTGTTTGGCTCAGCCGCACGGGCCGATGACTTCAACCCGGCCACCAGCGACGTAGATTTTTTGATCAAGTTTGCCGAAGGCGCTACGCCCGGCTTGCAAGATTTCTTTGGTGCCAAGACCGCGCTGGAGCATTTGCTGGGTCGCGCGGTCGATTTGATTGAGCCGGGCGCGGTGCGCAACCCCTATGTGCTGGCCAGCATCAACCGCAACTGAGAGGCGGTGTATGCAGCGTGACCCGCACTGGTGGTTTGTGTGAACGGCCTTTTGGAAGAGTTGGGCGAAGGCTAGCCCTTACGGATTCTTACTGCGCTATCGGCACCGCAGCAGAGCGCCGCCGCAGTTTTGATAGCTGCTTGCGCATATTCCCCGTGGGCTACAGCCACTTTTAACTCTTCACCGGCCGAGCCCCCACGTTGAACTGCAAACCCAGCGCGCGCATGACTTTAACAACCGTCGCAAAGCTGGGGTTGCCTTGTTCACCCAGGGCTTTGTACAGCCCTTCTCGGATGATGCCGGTGTAGCGGACCAGCTGCATCATGCCGCGCGCCCGCGCGATATCGCCTACGACTTTGCGTTAACCGACGACCGCAATTTTCTGCCAATTTAATAGCTGCTTGCGCACATTCCACGAGGGCTAGCGCTAGATTCGTCGCGAAATCAAATGAGCGTGATCGCTTCGCGCAGCAAGTCCGCCGTCATTGGCAGTCCCCGTATCTCAAATGCCGTGATCAACTCTTGCGCCGATCGCGTGGGGTTGCTCCAGCGGGCGCGCATTTTCTTGATCGCACTCAGTGCGGGTATCTTCTGCAACTGCAATTGGTTCATCAAGAACTCATCGGGGTGTTGCACTTCAATGCCATAAGGATGCAACACGGTTGCCGGAAAGTCTTTGGTGTTGAAGGTGACGATAGCGTCGGCATGCCCAACAATGGCGGCGGCTACAACGTGGCGGTCATCGGGGTCGGGCATTTCGATGGTGGTGGCCAGTTTTTCATAATGGGTCACCAAACAGTCGGGGACGCTGGCGTTCATCAGCTGGACGACCTGTGGCAGTCTGGCAGCGAGTTCGGGGCGTTCTTTGGCCAGATTTCGTGTCCACTCATCGTGAATCGTGGCGCTCCACCGCGCGTGGTAGAGGCGCTCAACAGCCAAACTCAACAGGGTGTCGCGGACCAGTTGTGGGTAGAGGACGTTCGCATCCAGAATCGCCGTGTAGCGCGCCGAGCCTGCCACTTACAGCTCCAGCCCCAGTTCTTCAGACAACTTGGTCAGGGCTTGCAGGGCCTGTTCCGATTGCTGCTGCTGCGCGGCTTGGTAGCGGCGCAGTTCTTCAAATTCGATGCGGCGGTGGCGGTTAACTTTGCGGCATGCCAAGCGGTTGGCCTCGATCTCCTTGATCACAAAGGGCCGCGACACATTCAAAAAATTGGCGGCCTCTTGTGTGGTGAGTTCGTGCTTTTGCGGCACCAGCAGCATGGGCTCTCGTTTGGCCATGTGCCGCAACACGTCGGCAAAGAAGCGCAGGGCACGGGGCGGCAGTTTCAACACCGGGGTTTCGTTTTTGGTGTCGCTCGATCCACCCATATCCACAATGATGTTGATGTGGTCCGCTTTGGAATGGTCCAACGCGGCCATCAGGCATTGATGGGCAACGGCCGCCATGCCGGCTTCAGCATCACTGGCGGGGTCGAGTACTTCTTGGTTTTTCATGGGGTGCTCCTGTGCGCAGCGGCCTTGGACTACGGCAATTGCTATTGATCAGAATATTAACATTATTCGCAGCAAACGAAATATTCGAAGCAACCAAGGCGTGGCTATCCCATGAAAAGTGTGCCTTTTGGGTGCTGGGTTTGTAAAAGCGCTGGATCAGTTTGTTCCAAAATCACACTATGCGCTTACATTTAACGCACAAACGGAACATACTCCCACCCATGGCTACCGACACCCAATCCCAACGCGTGCTGGCTCTTGCAGCACAGCAAGGGCTGCTGCGCGCCAGCCATTTGCAAGAGTTGGGCATTGCGCGGGTGGTGCTGACGCGGCTCACGGCCAGCGGCGAGCTGGAGCGCGTGGGGCGCGGTGTGTACCGGCTGCCGGGCACGCAGGGCGCCGAGCATGAAAGCCTGGCCACCATTGCGGTCAAGGTGCCACAGGCGGTGTTTTGTTTGCTCACCGCCTTGCAGATTCACGGGCTCACCACGCAGCTGCCGCGCCAGGTGTGGATCGCCATGCCGCAGGGCAGCCACGCGCCCAAGATGGATTACCCGCCGATCAAGATGGTGCAGTTCTCGGGCGACGCGTATGTCCAGGGCATCGAGGTGGTGCAGGCGGATCAGGTGGCGCTGCGCGTGTATGGCGTGGCCAAGACGGTGGCCGATTGCTTCAAACACCGCAACACGGTGGGGCTGGATGTGGCGCTGGAGGCGTTGAGAGAGACCCTGAGCACCCGCAAGGCCAGCGCAGACGAGCTGTGGCAGTTTGCCAAGGTATGCCGCGTGGCCAATGTGATGCGGCCGTATCTGGAAGCCTTGGGGCACGGGGGCTAGATGGCGCAAAAGGAAGTGCAGGAT
>Ga0335395_10001992_pt1 | contig 12677 bp, 9 predicted proteins | sample MAT02_FD_205744 | JGI IMG/M metagenome (GOLD analysis project Ga0335395, IMG submission 205744) | Freshwater microbial communities from Lake Fryxell liftoff mats and glacier meltwater in Antarctica - MAT-02 (spades assembly) (version 2) ...
ACGCCCCAGCGCTTGGCGGCGGTATTGATAAAAAGCTGCCGCGTGGTGGCACCGGCTTGGCGCAGCCGCTTCCAGGAGTGCGGAATGGAGCCACTACCGCCCGCAACCTGCCGCTGGAATTTTGTGGTGTCCAGCGGGGCCTGCGCCACGTGGATTTGCTGCCAGTCCGCATCGAGCTCTTCGGCTACTACGATCGGGAAGGCGGTTTTAATGCCCTGCCCTACTTCGGGATTGGGCGAGAAAATGGTGATTTTGCCATCGGGCGCAACGGCCAGGTAGCTATTGAATTCAAGGCTCGGGGCCGCTGCCTCCGCCGCTGCGTCGAGGACGGCGGGTTTGGCGTCGGCGTTGCGCCAGTGGAAGCCTAGCAGCACGCCGCCGCCCGCCGTGGCCGCCAGCTTCATGAAATCGCGTCGGTTGGAATTGGTCAGGTTAGACATGGCTTAGTTGGTTTTGGTGGAGGCAAGTTTTACGGCTTCGCGGATGCGGTGGTAGGTGCCGCAGCGGCAAATGTTGCCGTTCATCGCGTTTTCTATCTGCTTGTCGCTGGGCTTGGCGTTGCGCTTCAAAAGCGCGGCGGCGGTCATGATTTGGCCCGTTTGGCAGTAGCCGCACTGTGGCACATCGACCTCGTCCCAAGCCAGTTGCACGGGGTGGTCGCCTTTTTCGGAAAGTCCTTCGATGGTTGTCACTTTGGCGTCGCCGACGGCCGACACGGGCAGCACACAGGAGCGCGTGGCGGCGTCGTTGAGGTGGACGGTGCAGGCACCGCACTGCGCGATGCCGCAGCCGTACTTGGTGCCGAGCAGCCCAAGGCTGTCGCGCAAAACCCAGAGCAGGGGCGTGTCGGGTTCAACGTCCGCCTGGTAGGTTTGGCCGTTGATTTTCAGGTTGTATTGGGCCATGTTGGTATTGGTTGGTTTAGTTTTTAGGCCAAGTTAGGGAAAATTATTTTGAAATAATTTACTGGTTCATAGACTTTTGAAAAAAGCCGCAAGATGGTCGAAAAAATCCGCATGATTGCTGACCAGAAAAAGGAAATGCAGAAATTGCGGGCGAAAGTCTTAATGAAGCATTTCTTCCATATGACCACCCGCCTACTTCAAAATCTTAGCATTGTTTACCTGCTTCTTCCCAATCTGCTTTTCTTCTACTTTTGGACCAATCCGGTCATTGCGGTTCTGGGAATAGGTGTTCTGCTTTTCGTGTTTCTAAATCAGGTTACCGACAGGAAACTCCCTTCAGGAAAACCCCTCCATGCCTGGGACTTAGCGTACGTGGGCGTCATAGCCACGCTGCTCACCCTGGTTTCGGGCATTGCCGGAATTTGCTTCCAAATGTACGACCATTGGGGTCACAATGTGAAGTTTTACGAACTGTACACCAGCAGTTGGCCCCTTAGCATTCCGGCTTCCGGTCCGGCAGTTTCCTACTATTATGGATATAACGTCGTTCCGGCCCTGATTTTCAAGTTGATCGGCGAAATCAACGAAGGAGTCATTTTCCTTTGGACCTTGGCGGGATTCTTCCTGGGAATAGCCTGGCTGTACCTCGTTCTTGAATCCAAGGTGGTTTACGTCCTGCTCTGTTTGTGCATCGGCGATATCCCTACCCTGGTTGCTCCTATTTTCCAAAGGTTGGGAGTGGATACGTACGTACAAAACGGTGTCGGACTAAGTACCTGGTCGCTCATGGCCAACTTAGTATGGGTTCCCAACCAAGTCATCCCTACGCTTATCCTTGGAGGGATGCTAGTTTATCTGTTGAAAACCAGGGGCGAAATTGAAAAAATGACGTTTCCTATCGCACTATCGCTTTGGTGGGCAGTATTTCCGGCTCTGAGCTGCGGTCTGCTGGTGGGAATCCTGATTCTGAGGAAATGGATTCAGCTCAGGTTCAAGTTGGACTGGCTGGCAATTACCCGACAGGTCTTTCTTCCAGTAATCGTTTGCCTACCAGTATTACTGCTATATGAGTCGCACCGCGAGATTCCCGAAGCGGGATTTTTGTGGCAATTTGGAAACGATTCCTTGATGATCTTGGCTGAATATTCGACCAGTATCGGCGTCAATTTCGTACTGTTTCTTCTACTATTTCAAGTCTTCAGAAAGCAAAATCCTGAATTGCCCGACTTTCCATTCTACTTACTGATGCTCTTTTTGTTAGTTTTCCCCCTTTACCGGATGGGAATGTTCAACGACCTGCTTCTGAGGGGCATGATGCCTTACACGCTTATCATCGGATTGTATCTACTGATGCCACTAGCTTCTGAACCCTCTTACAAAACGGTGCTTCAATTGGCAACTAAATCGACGCTACATTTTATCCTGCTACTTATGTTGCTCTGCTTGATTGTCCCTTCACTAAAAATTCTGCGTAAAGCCGCGAAAGTCAACGTCGTGACGGCCAAACTTTTTCCAAAAAGGGTGTATTTCAAGGCTATTCCTTACGATGCTTATCCGAACTCCTACGAAATGTTGAAAGAAAAATTCAGTTTACAGGGAGCGACTGAGTACCTTGGTAAAGAGGATTCGTTCTACGAAAAAAAAATCAGGTAGTGAACTCACCCGTTTCGAGGTGGATATGGTCACCAATTAATCGAAACCTTAATGGTTTTACGTTCGCTAACGGATGTATCGCTCATAAAGTGAATCTTCCCGACCCAGATATTTCCTGGCCTCGAGCTGGGAAAATTGACCGAGTTGCATTTGGTATATCGTGGGAAATCTGTCGTAGGGAAATGCCCTATACGGAATGCGCATCGGAAACAGCAAGGCTGTCAAGCTGTTGTACTTTACAGAGCGCTTCATCATTTTTCCCATACCCATCAAAGAAAACAGCATTAGCAAGACCACGAGGAAACCCAATACCGACTTTCTGGCTGTTGTAAGTAGGGGACGATAGGAACCCTCGCCAGCTATAGGGATTAGGACGTAAAGGCCCGCGATAAGTGTATAGGACATCACACCTCTGAGAAATAGATCATTATATCTACCCATGCGATATAAGGGTAACAGAAGCATTAACCCCAAGGTCAGCAGGAAAGGGTAGGCGGGCATCGTCGCGGAACGTCCCCGGCGCAGCACTATCCAACCCAGGTAAAGCGCCGCCAAGTTGGGTACGAAAAATACTAAGTAGTTGAACAAAAAGCTTTTCCGTTGTCCCAATTCCCAGACGAAACCCGAATCGGGGACTCCGCTGCTTGAGGCGAACAGAGTTAGTACAGGCACACTGACGACCAACGGTACTACAATCTTTGTAAATAGCGATGGCCCATAAATTCCCGTTGACCGCCACTGACGCAGGATGAGCAACCCGACCAATAAGCCCATAGTTAGTGCGGGCAAAAGCGCCCACCACAGCGCCAAGCAGCACGGCAGCACGACATCCTGAAGATCGCCCCTGAACTTTATAAGGTGTACCAGCATTCCCCCGACGATCAGCGTTGGGATAATTTGGTTGGGAGCCGACCGTAACTGTTCGAGGAGAGGCGTCATAATGACATAGGTGCGTCCCTCATATTCGCAGAAAATAATATATAAAAGAGTAAAGAACCCTCCGAAGCACAGGCAGAGCAGTATGTACAAAAGCTTGCCCTTCAGAACTATGTACACCCACGCCAGCCCAAGTCCTAAACCTGCTAATGTCCATAAAAATAAAGCGGGTTCTTCGATAGAACCGCTCACCTTTGAAATCAGCGCTGGTACTAGGTAGTAGCCGAAATAATAGGAGTAGGCTGGCCCACCCTGTGGATAAGATAGCGGCCATTTGTGGAGGAAAAGGTCGTAGAGCTTGGCGTTGTGTCCCCAATGGTCGAACATTTGTTCCCATAGTCCGCCAACCCCTGAAAATATAGTCAATAAAAGGGCCACTAAGCTGATTTGCAATAAATCTTCGAAGCCGAGGTTCTTTTCCGGCGGCATTGGTGCGTCGGCCCTGCAATGCCGATCGTAAGCCCAAATCAAAAGACCAATTCCAACCACTGCTATGCCGGGCCGGGTCCAGTAGAGGAAGAAAAGCAGGCTCGGGATTAATAGATAGGCAGTACTTAATGCTCGTAGTAGTCGTGTGTTCATTAAATGGCAATGCGGAAATAGTGGCGTTATTCAATAGGAATAGCAGACAGACAGAAGGTAGTGAGGGTGTCGCTGAACTCAATTCGCCGTGGTGCCTCTAATTCTTGATGTGCACATGGCCCGTCGCAGCCTTAACAGAATAGTTTTATTCCTTCTCAATTCTGCTTCCGCTCGGCCCGCCTTTCCGCCCGGCGTTCTTTTCGGCTCTCCTTTCTTTCCAGTCGCTCTTCCTTCGTAGGAAAATTGAAAGGCAGCACGTCCTTTGCTTTATCAAAAAACGTCGGTTCGTCTTCTAGGTAAGGCGCACAGTTCAGGCGGTTTACCAGTCTTTCGGAGAGCGGCGTGAAGGGCACTTTTTTGGAATAATACCCCAGCCTTACCAGCCGGGACGTAAACTCTCCCCAAATGGGTAAGGCCGTCCGTGAGCCCTGGCCCAGGCTGAGACTGCGGAAGCGCACCAACGGGCTTTCGCCGCCCACCCACACGCCCGTGACCAAGCCCGGCGTGATGCCGATAAACCAGCCGTCGGTCTGGTTTTGGGTGGTGCCGGTTTTGCCCGCAATATCCAGCGACAGGCCGAAAGTCGAGCGCAGCCGCTCACCGCTGCCCTCGTTAACCACCGATTGCATCATGTGCAGCATGATGGCCGCGTTATCGGGCGACAACACTTCACGGTGTCGCTGTTCCTCACTTTCGCGTAAGATTTTACCGTTACGATCCACGATTTTGGTCACGTAAACGGGGCTACTGATGCGGCCTTCGTTGGCGAAGGCAGTGTAGGCCCCCACCATTTCGAGCAGCGAAACATCCGCCGTGCCCAGCGCCAGCGACGGCACGGGCGGCAGGTCGCTCTGAATGCCTAAGTCGTGGGCCAGCCGGATGGTGTACGGTACGCCCACTTTCAGAATCAACTGCGCCGAAACGGTGTTGACCGAGCTGGATAACGCGCCCTCCAGCGAGTAACGGCCACCGTATTGGTTATCGGCGTTTTGCGGGGCCCAGTTCTCGAATTGCCCGTAGGTCGTCAGTTTGTTTTCAATGTATTTGCAAGGCTGCACACCCTTCTCCAGCGCGGCGGCGTAGAGGATGGGCTTGAAAGTGGAGCCGACCTGCCGCTTGGAGGTAACGTGGTCGTACTTGAAAAGACTGTGATTGATGCCGCCGACCCAAGCCCGCACGTAGCCCGTTTCTGGTTCCATCGACACCAGGCCCGTGTTAAGGAATTTCTCGTAGTAGGCCAGCGAATCCAGCGGACTCATGGTGCGGCGGAAGGTGCCGTTCCAGCTAGTGAGCGTCATCGGTACGCGCTTTTGGAACGCCTTTTCAATCGCTTCTTCCGAAGCGCCCGCTGCTTTCATCCGCTGGTAGCGCGGCGAACGGCGCATGGCGTTTTGCAGCACGGTTTTGTCGCTCCCCCAAGGATCGCGGCCCCGCCAGTGGGCATCGAACTGCCGTTGCAGCGTCGCCATGCGCTTGGCAACGGCGCGCTCGGCCTCACGCTGGATTTTGGAGTCCAGCGTGGTATATATTTTCAGGCCGTCGGTGTAGAGGTTGTAGGCGTCGCCGTTGCGCTTGTACTGGTTGGCGCACCATTCGGCCAGCTCCACGCGCAGTTGCTCGCGGAAGTAGGGCGCGAGGTTTTGCTCTTCTTGCTGCTTGTCGGCTTTTTCTTTTTTGGTCACCAAAGCCCGTTTTTTCAAAGAATCCGCTTGTTCGGGCGTAAGGTAGCCGTACTTGGCCATTTGGGCCAGCACTAGGTTGCGCCGGGTTTTGGCCCGCTCGGGATGATTGCGCGGGTTGTAGGAAGTGGTGGCTTTCAGCATCCCGACCAGCGTGGCGGCTTGCTCGGGTTTCAGCTTTTTGGCCGGGATGTTAAAAAAGTGCTTCGCCGCCCGCTCCAAGCCGAAAATCGTTCCGCCGAAGGAGACCGTATTCAGGTATAGTTCCAGGATTTCGGGCTTGGTATAGACCGATTCCAGTCGCCGGGCCAGAATCATTTCCCGCGCCTTATTGATCGGCATATCCAAAATCCAGTAGTCGCGGCGCGGGTAGAGGTTCTTGATAAGCTGCTGCGTGAGGGTGCTGCCGCCGCCCGAGTTTTCTTTTTGCAATAAAATACTCTTGACAACCACCCGCGCCAAACTCCGCGAATCGACGCCCTGGTGCTGGTAAAAACGCGCGTCCTCGGTCGCTACCAGTGCTTCAATCACCGTGGTGTCGATGTCGCGGTAGGCGATGTTGGTGCGGTCGTAAATAAAGTATCGTCCCAGCAGCACGCTATCGGCGGAATAGACTTCCGAGGCGGTGTCGTTGCGCTTGTTCTGCAACTCGCGGGCCGAGGGCATATCGCCGAAGAAGCCCATAATCACGAAGAGATAAAACGTAGCACCCAGCAAAAGTACCAGCGTGGCCAAGGCTACACCGGAAAATAGCAATAGCCGAATGAAACGGCCACGGTCAGGTCGGTTTGCGTTTTGCCAGGTTTTTTTCAGGAAATTTCTCAAAAAATTATTGGGATGTGAATGGGGAATCGCTTTTGCCTAAAAACGTGTACCAGAATGAATTCTTGCCTTGCCAAAACGAGAAACAGAATGATTCCAAAGATAGCGCAATCAGTAACAATCCCAGCGTACTTTCTTTGTCCGTTAACCATTCTCTTCGGCTACGCTCAGAGTGACAGGAAATAGTTGACCGTTAACCCTACTTTCATGCAGCAACCCCTCGATCCGCCAAAATCCCTCACCGGGCAGTTGAAGTACCTGGGCCCCGGCTTTATCATGTCGGCGGCCATTGTGGGTTCCGGCGAGCTGATCGCCACCACCACGCTGGGGGCGAAGGCGGGTTTCATCACTTTTTGGGTGATTCTGGTAAGTTGCCTGGTCAAGGTGACGCTACAACTGGAATTTGGCAAGAACGCCATTTATACGGGCACTTTCACGATGCACAACTTCAATCGATTGCCTGGCAGAAAATGGGGTCGGGCGCACTGGAGCATTTGGTTGTGGCTGTCGTTACAAGGCTTGAAACTGTTACAAGTCGGCGGCATTGTCGGGGGCGTGGCCATCGTCCTGAACATGGCCTTGCCTGCGCTTTCCGTGGATATTTGGGCGTTGGCGGCGGCGCTCGTCACGGCCCTGCTGGTGTACCGAGGCTACTACGGCCCCATTGAAAAGGGCTCGCTGGTGATGATCGTACTTTTTTCGACGGTGGTGCTCGTTTCTCTGGGGTTGTTGCAGGGAACCGAGTACGCCATTGGCTGGGCAGATATCCAAGAGGGGCTGAGTTTTAATCTGCCACCGGAGGCGGTTCTGGTTGCCTTCGGGGCGTTCGGCATCACGGGCGTGGGCGGCGACGAAATCATGTACTACAATTACTGGTGCATCGAAAAAGGCTACGCGGCCTACGCTGGCCCCAACGACGGCAGCCCCGCTTGGGCGGCCCGCGCCAAAGGCTGGATCAATGTAATGTACCTCGACGCCCTGCTGTCGATGGTCGTTTATACCGTCGTCACGGCGGCTTTTTACCTGCTTGGGGCGGCAGTGCTACACCGCAGCGGCGAAGTTCCCGAAGGCTACCGGATGATCGGCGTCCTGTCGCGCATTTTCACCGAAACCCTGGGCCCCTGGGCCGAAACGCTATTTCTGGTGGGGGCATTCACGGCTCTGTATTCCACACTTTTCACCGCCACGGCGAGTTGGGCACGGGTGTGGGGCGATGCCTTCGGGCAGTTGGGCTGGCTGCCGTTCGGGACGGCGCAGGAGCGGCGGCGGTCGATTGCCCTCTTTTCATGGATATTCCCTTTTGCTTGGTGCGCGTTTTTCTTGTACTTCCAGTCACCCGTAATGATGGTCATTTTGGGGGGCGCTGCCACCTCGGTATTATTGATCCTGATCGTTTGGGTAGCTTGGGTGTACCGCTATCGGGAGCTGCCCGTTTCGCTCACGCCTTCCCGGATTTACGATGGTTTTTTTTGGTTGAGCATCGTTTCAATTCTGGTTGTGAGCGGGTACGGGGTTTGGCAGGTATTGTAGTCTGCGGTGGTTTTTTTAACGAGAAAAATAGAGGTGAGGGATTAACCTCATCGGCGGCCCGGTCAAACAGCTTTTACGGTCTCCCGCGCATGTTCGACAGCGCTATAACAATCCCCACTAGGCTGGAAAGCACGAACAACACGTTAGCGGCTAAGGTCAGGTAATCGACCGTGGGGTGGGTAGCTTGGTAAAAATTATTCTTCCACAACAGCAGGAGCAGATTCAGCACCCCCGCCATGAGCAGGAATATGAACAGCAACAAGGTAAGCTTGGCCTTCGTCGGGTCGTTTTGTTTTTTCATAGAAAGTCAGGATAGTAAGAATGGCCGCATGATAATAAAAACTGAGGTGATTCTGCCCCAGATTGCCACGAGTAAATCTTAAAACCGCTGTTTCGCTGTATTGGCAAAATTTTTGTGATTCCGGGAGAGCAATAATTTAGTATCCTGAAAACAAAAATAACCAAAATCATGAAAAATTTCCTGAGAGGTCTGCTGGCTGGCGCAGCCATTGCCTACCTAACCGCCCCGCGTTCCGGCAAAAAAACCCGCGAACGAATTTCCGATAAAATAAACGGCTACAAAGGTGACTTTGAAGATGCCCGCAACAAAATGGCCGAGTTGGTGGACGAGGTGAAATCCCAGACGGGACTCGGTACGCAAGCCGGGGTAGTCGGCAAAGTAGAAAGCAAAATCGACCAATATAAGCACAAGGCGTACGAAGCCAAGGAAGATGCCAAAAACAGCTACAACCAAGAGGTTGGAAACGTAGCCGATAAAGCCAAGTCAGGTATTGACACGGTAGAAGAGAAATTGAAAGTATAGGGTTTTAAAGTTCACCAAAATGCAGCACTTTGACAGGTGACAAATGAAGGTGAGACAAGAAAAGCCGGGCCATCCAGCCCGGCTTTTCTTGTGGCCCGAAGCGCAATGTTTGACGCTTTTGCGGCGAATACCTACCTTGGGCGACTTATTGAAAATCACTACCCTCGACCCATCATATGAAATATGTAAAAGCGCTGCTGAGCGTGGCCTTCGCGGTTTTTCTGGTGTACGCGCTCAGCCGTCCGTGGGGAGCCGTCCCCGCCCTCGGCCCCTTTATCAGCCCTTACACGGGCTTTTGGCAAAATGGTGAAGCACCGTTCTCGGAACACTTTCAGGATCGCGACCTCGAACTCGACAGCTTGCGCGAGGGCGTGACGATTCGCTTCGACGACGTGGGCGTCCCACACATTTTTGCCCAAAACAATTACGACCTGTACTGCGCCCAAGGCTACGTCACGGCCAAAGACCGCCTGTGGCAAATGGACCTGCAAACCCGCGCCGCCGCCGGGCGGCTGTCGGAGGTGCTGGGGTCACGCACCGTGGAGATGGATCGTCGCGCCCGCCGGATGGGCATGGGCTACGGGGCCGAAGTGAACCTAAAAACCACGATGAGCGATCCCGTGTCGCGGGAGGCGCTGCTAGCCTACACGGCCGGGGTGAATGCCTACATCGACCAGCTATCGGCCAAAAACGTGCCGATCGAGTACAAGTTGCTGGGCTACGAACCCGAACGCTGGACCCCGATCAAGTGCATGTATATGCTGGAGCAAATGACGCTGACCCTAGCGGGCCGCGCCGACGATCTGGCGATGACGAATTTGCTTAAATCGCTCGGGCAGGAAACGATCAACGATTTGTTCCCGAACTATCCGATGCTGAAAGAGAGCCCTATCATTCCCGCCGGAACCCCCTGGGACTTTACGCCGCTACCAATTCCGGGCGCTTCGAGCAAAAATGCAGCCCCGGACTCAACAGAAAACGAAATGATGCCCGCCATCCCCTTATCAGAACCCAACGTGGAAGGATTGGGAAGCAACAACTGGGCGATCGGCGCGGTAAAGTCGGCCACGGGCTACCCGATCTTGTCCAACGATCCGCACCTTGAACTAACGCTGCCCTCCATTTGGTACCAGGTACAGTTGCACACGCCCGACATGAATGTGTACGGCGTGTCGCTGCCGGGTATTCCGGGCGTGGTGATCGGCTTCAATCGGAACGTGGCCTGGGGCGTCACCAACGTGGACGCGGACGTTTTGGATTTGTACAAAATAAAATTCCGCGACTCGTCGCACGCCGAGTACTGGTACGATAAGACCTGGCACAAAACCCGCAAGCGGCTGGAAATGATCGGCGTGAAGGGTAGTAGAGACTCCTTGGGCGAAAACGTTATTTATACCCACCACGGCCCCATCCTGAACTACGAAGGTGAAAAAGGCTACACCGGCCCGACGCTAGCCGTGAAGTGGATCGGTCACGAGCCGGGCAATAGTTTTCGCACCTTTTACGAGCTGAATAATGCCCGCAACTATGACGATTATCGCCAAGCCCTGACGTACTACGTCGGCCCGGCGCAGAACTTCGTCTTTGCTGACAACAGCAAAAATATCGCCATCACGGTTAACGGCAAGTTTCCTTTAAAACGGAAGGATCAGGGAAAATACCTGCTCGATGGTAGCGATCCCGCCGACGACTGGCGCGGCTGGATTCCGATGGCGCAGAACCCGACAGTCAAGAATCCGCCGCGCGGCTACGTGAGTTCGGCCAACCAGTCGTCCACCGACCCGAGCTATCCTTATTATATTAACTGGCGGTTTGCGCCGCCGGAACGAGGGATTCGCATCAACGAGCGGCTGGAACAGATGACCCAAGCCACGGCGGACAGTTTCCGAGTGTTGCAAAACGATAATTTCAGTGTACTGGCCCGCACCATACTGCCTACGTTGTTGGAATATTTGCGAGTGGCTCCGCTGGGGCCCGGACAGAAGGCAGCCTACCAAACGCTGGCAGATTGGAACATGGTCAACAGCCCCGACGCCATTGCGCCTTCCATCTTTGAGGAATGGGTCAATACCCTCGGCGCGGCGATCTGGAAGGACGAATTATATTCTGACTCGCTAGCCTTCCGCTACCCGGCCCGCGACCGCACCGAGTACCTGATTTTGAAACAGCCCAATGCCCGCTGGTTCGATAATGTCAAAACCCCCGCCAAGGAAACCATTTCGGACATTGTGCAGCAAAGCTTTAAGGCGGCCCTCGATACCCTGACCGCCCAGCGTGGGCCAATGAGTCCGGACTGGCAATGGGCCACCGTCAAGGACACCGAGATTCTGCACCTCAGTCGGGCTTTGAAACCTTTCAATTCCACGCCCGTCCGTAACGGTGGCGGCAGCAGCATGGTCAACGCCACTACGCACCGCAATGGTCCCTCTTGGCGCATGGTGGTGGAGCTAGGCCCAGAACCCAAAGCCTACGGCTTGTATCCCGGCGGGCAGTCTGGTAACCCGGCCAGTCCGCTCTACATGAATATGCTGGCTAAATGGGAAAAGGGGGAATTGAACGAGTTGCTTTATTTGAAATCGCCTGAGGAGAAAAATGACCGCCTACAATCAACTTGGACCTTCAAAAAGAAATAAACGATGCGTGTACTCATTAATTACCTCATTATTCTGGTCGCTACGGCCCTTTTACAATTCATTCTGCCGTGGTGGATCATCGCGGTAGTGCCTTTTGTGGTGTGCCTGTGGCGTTCCGAGCACGCAGGAGCGGCTTTTGTCGTGAGTTTGGCTGCGGTATCCACGGTGTGGCTGGCCTACGCCGCGTTTATCCAGAACAACACCCAGGGAAGCATGTCAAACCGCATCGCCGAGCTGTTTTCGTTGCCTAGTGGCACCGCCCTGATGTTTTCGGTTACGCTACTGAGCGGACTCGTGGCCGGCTTCTCCGGCTTGGCGGGCTACTACGTCCGGCAGTTGTTCGTTAAAGAAAATATCGTGTCAAGTACCTAGAATTACTGCCAACACCTAGGGCGTGATGCACAATTTTCTATCTTTGCGCCCTGTTTGAAATAGGCGAAACGGCCTATCTCATCACTGGTACGCCAGCCCGGTCATAATTCATCACTCATCACTCATCTTTAAAAAACGTGAACAACAATACCTCCCTCATCTGGAATGCCATCCTGACCGTTGCGGTCATCGTCCTGTTTTTCCTGCACTTTTCCGGTAACAAAAGCGCATCCTTGACTGGCTCCGATTCCACGGGCGTAGGCGGTCGGCGCGTCGTGTACGTGCAGGTGGATTCGCTTTTGTCTAATTACACTTTCTTCGATGATGCGCGTAAAGAGCTGGAAAACAAGCGTTTTCAATTGGAAAACGACCTAGCCAACCGAGGCCGTTCTTTGGAAAACGAAATTAAGTTTTTTCAGGAACGCGCCCAGAGCATGACCCTCGACCAGGCCCGCTCCACCGAAGCCCAGCTCGGCAAAAAGCAGCAGGACCTGATCGCTTACCGCGACCGCTCAGCCCAGACGCTCGCCCAGGAGGAAGCCGACAAAAACGCCGAACTCTACGAAAAAATTTACCAATACATCGAGAAGTACAACAAGGATAATTCCTACGAATTCGTCCTCGGCTACTCCAAGGGTGGTGGAATTCTCTACGCCGACTCGACGCTTAACGTCACGCAGAAAATGATTGACGGGCTGAATAAAGAGTACAAGGCGAACAACCCCAACGCAGCGAAAGCGGA